>PDWJ01000118.1_pt1 | contig 110399 bp, 84 predicted proteins | sample 1430881 | NCBI WGS metagenome assembly PDWJ01 (sample SAMN01162460, study PRJNA174530) | Oral metagenome, whole genome shotgun sequencing project. | biome: Marine environment; feature: Marine mammal; material: Swab sample of the gingival sulcus; isolation source: swab sample of gingival sulcus... | reverse complement strand
AATAGTTAAAAATGGAAAGTGGATTCCAACAGAAAACAATTTGATCCACGCAATCAGTATTCCCCAAATAACTAATAAAATTGCAAAAATGTATTTTAACATTCTCATTGATTTGGGGCGTTGGTTAAATGCACTACAACCTCAGGATATAAACCATAAAGCAAACGATTTTCTACTTGCTGTTCAGATTTGATAAAACCAATTTCTTGCTCATATTCTTCCCACGAGATAGGAAACAATTCGTATTCCCATTTTCTACCCGTTAAGGGTTCGTTAAGTTCGTTTCCTAAATCAAGAGAAGATGACCCACTTACGAATAGCTGTACATCTTCAAACTGGTCGGTTATAATTTTTAATGTCAGTCCGATACCTTTAATTCGTTGAGCCTCATTTAAAAATACATATTTATAATTGCCAATAAAACTTCGGATTTGTTCTGTTGTCGGATTGGTTAAAACACTTCTTGTTTCCGGGTCATCTGCATCAAGAAATAAATACTCCTTATCTTTTAGTAGTTCATTTAATAAAGTAGTCTTTCCGACTTGCCTTGCACCAACAACAACAATCGCTTTCCCACTATTGATATTTTTTTCTATGCGACTCTTTATAAGCCTATCAAACATTGAAAAAAGTTTTTACAAACCTACTAAATGGTATTATATTGACCAATAGTTATGCCTATTAGTCATTATAATAGCTGATTTATCTCATTTATGGATAAATCGAATAACTCATTTTTCCAAAATCCTAAATGAAAAGGAAGGGATGTTCCAGGTAGCAGGGGAAAGAGGAGTTGAAAAGATCGGATTGATGGTTGCTGATGGATTAAAGCACCTGTGAAATGCCCTATCCCGGATTTTTCCGGGAACGCCACTTCAAAAGTGTGTGACGCATTTAAAATGCAATATGCTAAGCCACCTGCGTCATGGAGACAAGCGAGAGATGGCGGATGATCTCAGAGATGTATTCAGGACCGGCGACAGGCACTATACCTGGGAAAAGGGATGGAAGGCCTGGCAGGGCTTATGGAAGAAATGAGGCAAGCGAAAAAATATAACTTTAGGATGCAAAACTAACTTGAGAAGGAGAGCCCTCCGGACACATGAATTGGAACACTACCATGTTTTCATCTTTACACCAAATAAATCATATAGTTCAAGTTTAACAAATAACATATTATCAAGGGTATATGAGACTGGAAAATCAGAATTCGTTGGAATTGGGAACATACTTGTTCAATTACCCCATTTATTCTTAAGTTGATTGTATGAATTACGAAACTCAGTTGTATACCAATCAGTTGATTCTTTTAGTCTGACTATTCCAAACCACTCTTCAATATCATCGGGGTCTTGAGAATAGGAATCTTCTAATCCATATTTCCACCAGGCGTCTAAATATTCATGAATACAAACACCTGCACAAGGCAGTGCTGCTGTATTTATATCATTGTTATTTTGTAATAGGCCTGTCGCTTGTTCTGCCTCAGTATTTCCCCCATAACCATAGTCAGGAGGTCCTGCATGGGTTGCATTCGGAGAAACACTCAATCCGGTTTCCGTAATGAGTAAAGGAAGATTTGGATGTTTGGACTTTATTTCTTCAATCCATCCCTGAAAAAGAGTACCTGAATTACTTCCCGGAATAGTACCAGGCCTGTAAAAAGGAACCGCATAAGAATATGCATTATGGGAGATGAAATCAAGGAATGGGATATCTATTATATCTGTAGTACGAATGTCATTTGCATAAGATAATAAGGACTTATTACCATAGGTATCAAATTCATAAGTCCTTGCAAAATCGGCCATTTCAGCAATAAATGCTTCCGTTGCAGTAATGTCTGAATCTGTAACAATGTACTTGCCGATAAAATTGGTAATGTCAGGATGTGCCGCGTTCGTCGATAAAATGCTTGATTCACTGAGTTCATTTCCAATTAATATTGCAACTAATGGAGGTGAATTACTATTAAAAACCGAATAAATTCGATCAATTACAGCTCGAATATATGACTTGGTTTTTTCTTTAAATACAGCGTTTTGAAAATCTGGTTCATCATCTTTAATCCAAATCGTTTGAATAAAATACAAATCTCCTACGTTTTTCAGTGCTTGATAACAATATTTTGGGGCTCCCCAAAATCGTATAGTATTTGCTCCCATTGCCTTAATGTTAGCTATGTCTGTAGAAATACTGTTTCTCAGTTTTGCGGGCAATGAAGTTGAAGTTTCAATTTCCCATGGCAAATAGCCGGGGTATCCGGGCACATAGACCACACCCTTTATTTTAAAAGGAAGATTGTTTTTTAAAATGTAATTATTGTTAACACCAAAACTTATGTCTTCTACCTTTTGGGGATCATCAATATCTTTTGGTTCATCTTCTGTGCATGAGTTTACTATGATGAAAATAAGGAGAAGAAGAACGTATTTATAATTTTTCATACGTATCGTATTTAGTCGTCTTGTATCGGATACAGCTACAGCCAATTTAGCGTTTTTTTTCTCTACTGTTATTCTTTAAGTAGTTGATTGAATGCAAATGCCGTTAGCATTTCATGATTCCCTTCAAAAACAATGATACTTACATTTTGAATTTCTTTTTTAAATAACTGTGATCCGACTAAATCCAGAAGTCGGTAATTTTTCTTCTGTATAGCCCATAATTAGAGCGTTTGTTTTTCAACATTTAAGAGACCTGCGAAACTATCGTTAATAATAGCATTCCTCATGTGCCTATCTTTATTAACAATCTCTTACCGAAGAACCCTCTCCCCTGGTACTTGTTCGTATGATTAAATAATTTCAAGTGAAGGGAACAGTGGACAGGGCTTTGATGGATCTCGGAGGAATCACTGAAACAAATCATGAACTATGTGAGCCAGGACATGCAGAAATCAAATTGGTCGGTTGACTTTTTCAGCAGGCCCTGCTTATACAAAAGGTTCTAAGCAATTTCTCTATTTCACCAATTCTATCATAATTCCATCAGATGCGAGATCATCATACAGCTTTAGCACAGAATCGGCAATAATGTATTCAAATTTTTTATCTGCAATAAATACTTCTAATGAATCATAATTGTAATGCAATGTTGTATCGTTCTTGTACGGAAGTTTACTTCCATCCTCTAAAGCTATTTCAACAGAAACATTTACAGAATCGTTTTCTGTAAAATCAAATACGACATCACCATTCTCAAATTTTTCTGTTGGTGAAAACCCTCCAAAAATTTGTGATAAATTCCATTCACCAATAAACAAGTTATTTGGTTTATTCTGAGGCGTATCAATATTCTTGTCGGAACATGACAAAGACAATGATAGCATTAACGTTATAAGTATTTGCATTTTTTTCATTGTAGTCCGTGTTTTGTGAGTTAATCAATACTTTATTAAAGTTTTCAGCGGCCATCGTGCCCTATACTAAAAGTATCGTTCTGATTTTTGGTAGAGTATGTATGGGGTTGTCGTTAATAAGGCAAGCTTAAAAAAACAACTCCCTGAATACCGACCGAGGATATGCCAACCCCCGGGGGATGAGAGGACGGAGCCTATACAGGCTCAAGGCAGAACCCTAGTATAAAGGGCAAGTTATAACAAACCAGTTTAGCTTGCAAAAGAAAAGGCTTCATAGCTCATCATTCTTGTTGGCTCCTGATAGTACTCACTGGCAGGGAGATTCCCGGGCACAGCTTGGCTGATCCTACAGTGGTAGAGTTTACCGGAAACTGCTTTCAGACAGTTTTCCATGCCACGAAGACGATCTCGACTGGTAAGCGTTTAGCCTTTCTAATCGACAGGCTTTGGGAAATCCACATTGTAGTGCAGGCCTCTGCTTTCCTTTCTGGCCTGTGCCATTTTAATAACCAGATAACCCACATTGATCAGGTTCCGCAGCTGGCATATCCGAAGGGAAAGCTTCGACTTTTTATAGAGTTCCTCTGTTTCGCGGTAAATAATCTCCAGACGCACAACCGCCCTTTCAAGGCGTAAATCGGAACGAACAATCCCCACATAGTTGGTCATGATCTGCTTGACCTCTTTCAGGTTCTGGGTAATCAGGACCATCTCCTCGGGATGGGTCGTGCCACTATCGTCCCAATTCGGGATCTGATCGGCAAAGCCATGCTCCCGCGCATGGGCTATGGCATGCTTTGCTGCCCTGTCGGCATAAACCACCGCCTCGATCAGGGAATTGGATGCCAGCCGATTGGCCCCATGAAGACCAGTGGAAGCAACTTCCCCTACGGCATAGAGTTGGCTAATCCAGGTCTGGGCATTCAGATCGACCTTTACCCCGCCACAAATATAATGCGCTGCCGGAACAACCGGAATCTGGTCACGTGTAATATCGATACCGAGACTCAGGCATTTTTCATGGATATTGGGGAAATGCGATTTCAGGGCATGGGCTTCCAGGTGGGTCGCATCCAGATACACATAATCGTCCCCGTGGATCTTCATCTCATTATCGATAGCCCTGGCCACGATATCCCTCGGGGCAAGGCTACCCCGCTTATCGTACTTTTCCATAAAGGCCTCACCTCTTTGGTTCTTCAAAATCCCCCCATGACCCCGGAGGGCTTCAGTAATTAAAAAGGAGGGGCTTTCGCCCGGATTGTACAAAGAAGTGGGATGGAACTGCACAAACTCCATGTTCTCAATAATCCCCTTGGCCCGGTAAACCATGGCGATTCCGTCACCGGTAGCAATATCGGGATTGGTGGTGGTAGAATACAGATGGCCGGCTCCCCCGGTAGCAATCAGGGTAGCCCGGGAAAGGACACGCAGCACTTCCTCGGTTTCAAGATTCAGAACGTAGGCCCCAAAGCACTGGATATTGGTCATATGCCTTTTCACCAAACTCCCCATATGATGCTGGGTAATGAGGTCTACTGCAAAATGCTTTTCGAGCAATTCAATGTTGGGATGCATTCTGACCCTTTGAGAAAGGGCACGCTGAATCTCAGCTCCTGTATTGTCTTTATGATGCAATATGCGTTTCTCGGAATGACCGCCTTCTCTGGCCAAATCGTACTGCCCGTTTTCCACCTTGTCGAAGTTTGTCCCCCAGTCGATCAGTTCCCGAATCTGTGCCGGCCCTTCCTTCACCACCATCCGAACCACTTCCTCATTGCAAAGATGATCGCCGGCAATGAGGGTATCCTGTACATGCTTGTGGAAGCTGTCGGGCTCATAGGTTACCGCAGCAATCCCTCCCTGGGCATAACGGGTATTGGTCTCCTCCAGATTCGCTTTTGTAATCAGGCCTACCTTCCCATAATTGGCGACTTTCAGCGCAAAACTCAAGCCTCCTACGCCGGAACCTATCACAAGGTAGTCGAACTTCCTCTCCATGATGCTACAAATATAGGAAAAGCCTCAGAGTTTGAATTTAAAGCCCTAATTTTAGGCCCTATGACCAAGTTACTTACCATCGTCGGTGCGCGCCCGCAATTTATTAAAGCGGCTGCACTGAGCAGGGTGCTGCAGGAAGATAACAAAAACCGGATACAGGATCTGATTCTCCATACCGGACAGCATTATGACAGCAATATGTCGGAGATTTTCTTTGCAGAAATGCAGATCCCCAAGCCGGTTTTCAAACTCGATATTGGTTCCGGATCGCATGGAGCCCAGACAGGCCGTATGCTTGGCGGTATTGAAGAAATCATTCTGAAGGAAAAACCGGATGGCGTCCTTGTTTATGGCGATACCAATTCCACCCTGGCAGGAGCCCTTGCGGGTGCAAAACTTCATGTGCCGGTCATCCATGTTGAAGCAGGCCTGCGGTCGTTTAATAAACGCATGCCGGAAGAGATTAACCGGGTCAGCTGTGACCATATGAGCACCCTGCTCTTCACTCCCACAGAGACAGGTATCCGGAACCTGAAAAGGGAAGGCATCGTTCACCACCCGCAACAGAAACTGGATGCCGACCATCCGGGGGTCTATCACTGCGGCGATGTCATGTATGACAACACCTTGTTTTACAAAAAACTGGCCGAGGAGAAATCGGACATCCTCAACAAGCTGGGCTTTGAAGAAGAGGGGTATTTTCTGGCTACGATGCACCGCCCTTCTAACACCGATGATCCCAAACATCTGGCTGATATCCTTCATGCACTGGCTGCTGTAGCCGAAAGGCACAATGCCCCGGTTCTCCTTCCCCTGCATCCAAGAACCCGGGCCATCATCGAGCGCAGAAAGGATTTGCAGCTCCCGCCCGACGACAGGCTTCGTCTGCTCCCACCCGCATCTTTTCTCGACATGATCAGGCTGGAAGCGGGTGCAAGACTGATTCTGACCGACTCGGGGGGTGTTCAAAAAGAAGCCTGGTTCCTGGAAAAGGCGGTGGTGGTCATGCGCGACGAAACCGAGTGGGTGGAGATCATTGAGGCAGGCAACGGACGGCTGAGCGGCCCTGATCCTGCAAAAATCGTAGATGCGGCTGCGCATTTCATGGCTGAACCCCCTGTCCGCTTTCCTCCGATTTTCGGCAAGGGGCAGGCTGCCCGTCAGATTCTTGATGTTATTGGCTCGGCTAACTGGCGTTGAAGCCTTGCGGCTGTTTGCATTTCAAATGCTTTCACGTACTTTTGTTTCTTTCGAAGCAAATTAGAAATTACAGGAAAAAGCGTATGGCGCAGGAAGATCTTTTTAAAAAGCTGGTGGCTCATTGCAAGGAGTACGGATTTGTATTCCAGTCGAGTGAGATCTACGACGGACTGGCCGCTGTTTACGATTACGGACAGTATGGTGTTGAATTAAAGAACAATATCAAGAAGTACTGGTGGGACTCCATGGTGCTTTTGAACGAGAATGTGGTGGGCCTCGACTCCGCGATCTTCATGCACCCCACCATCTGGAAAGCCTCTGGCCATGTGGACGCCTTCAATGACCCCCTAATCGATAACAAAGATTCGAAAAAGCGCTACCGGGCCGATGTGCTCATCGAAGAACAGATGGCCAAATACGAGGCAAAAATAAAGAAGGAGACCGACAAGGCCGCTAAGCGTTTTGGAGATGCCTTTGACAAGGAACAGTTTTGCAGGACCAACCCCAGAGTGCTGGCCAACCAGGAGAAGCTCGACAAGCTCCATGGCCGCTTTGTAAAAGCACTGAACGACAACGATCTGGCCGAAGTGAAACAAATCATCCTGGATGAGGGCATCGTGTGCCCGATTTCCGGCACCAGAAACTGGACCGACGTGCGACAGTTCAACCTGATGTTCTCAACAGAAATGGGGTCGACTTCGGAGAGTGCCAATAAGATTTACCTTCGGCCCGAAACCGCTCAGGGCATCTTTGTAAACTACCTGAACGTGCAAAAAACCGGGCGGATGAAGATTCCCTTCGGCATTGCGCAGATTGGAAAAGCCTTTCGTAACGAGATTGTAGCCAGACAGTTCATCTTCCGGATGCGCGAGTTTGAACAAATGGAGATGCAGTTCTTCGTGGCACCCGGCACCGAGCTGGAATGGTTCGCCAAGTGGAAGGAAATGCGGATGAAATGGCACCGCGCACTGGGCTTTGGAGATGATAAATACCGTTTCCACGACCACGACAAGCTCGCCCACTATGCCAATGCAGCCACCGATGTGGAATACGAATTCCCCTTTGGCTTTAAGGAGGTGGAAGGGATCCATTCCCGGACCGATTTCGACCTTGGCAGCCACCAGGAATACTCCGGCAAGAAACTGCAGTACTTCGATAACGAGCGCAACAGCAATTACGTCCCCTATGTAGTGGAAACCTCCATCGGTGTCGACCGTATGTTCCTGCAGGTGGTTTCGGCCGCCTATACCGAAGAAGAAATCACCAAAGAGGATGGCTCAAAGGACGCCAGGGTTGTTCTCAAACTGCCCCCGGTACTCGCTCCGGTCAAGCTTGCTGTCTTCCCCTTAACACGCAAAGACGGCCTGCCCGAAAAGGCCAGAACCATCATCGACAGCCTCAAGTACGATTTCAACTGCCAGTACGAAGAAAAGGACTCCATCGGCAAGCGCTACCGGCGCCAGGATGCCATTGGCACCCCCTTCTGCATCACCGTCGATCACCAGACCCTGGACGACGATACAGTAACGATCCGTTACCGCGATTCCATGGCGCAGGAACGGGTGGCTGTTAGCGAATTGCATGGCATCATTTCCGACAAGGTAAGCTTTAGGAAACTATTTGAACAAATCACCGCATAGACATCGCATGAAAAAGGCACTGATCGAATTCTCCCGCACCCATCTGCTTATTGTCCTGGCCTTCCTTGGACTGAGCGCACTGTACATGAGCCCCCTGATCGAGGGCAGGGTTTTGTCGCAGCACGACATGCTGCAGGTCCGGGGCATGGCCCAGGAGCTCAAGGAATTCGAAGCCGAAACAGGGGAGCATTCCCAATGGACCAATTCTATGTTCTCGGGCATGCCGGCCTTTCATGTGGGGCCGAATGGTGCGCGAACCACCGTCTTCAGGGAAATGAGCAAGGCGCTGAGGCTCTGGATGGGTTTCAGCAACCCACTGGCCAACCTTTTCATCTTCATGCTTTGTTTCTATGTCCTCCTGATTGCCCTGAGGGTCAACCCCTGGCTGAGCGCGATTGGCGCCGTGGCCTTTGCCCTCTCATCCTACAACATTGTCATCATTCAGGTTGGCCATGTCAATAAGGCCTATGCCATTGCCTTTATGGCCCCTATAATCGCAGGGATGCTTGTGACTTACCGGGGAAAATACCTTGGAGGAAGCCTTTTGTTCCTGCTGGGATTGGGCCTGGAGATCTACAGCAATCATTTGCAAATCACCTACTATACCCTGATTCTGGCCCTGGTGATTGTGATTGTCAAGGGCGTCTTTGCTGTAAAGAACAAAGCGCTGCACCCCTTCCTGAAGGCCTCCGGGATGCTTTTGGCCGCCGCCCTGATTGCCATATTACCCAACTTCTCAAGTCTGTGGGTGAACTACGAAATATCAAAACAGAGTCTCCGGGGTGCACCGGTCCTTTCGCAGAACGAGGCCAAGCAGACCAGCGGGCTGGACAAGGACTACGCCCTGGCCTGGAGCTATGGCAAGGCCGAGAGCTTTTCCCTGATGATACCCAATATGACAGGGGGAAAAACCGGCGCACTGGGCGAAAATGAAAAGGCCATGGAGCAGGTTGATCCGCAGTTTCGTGAAAGCATAGCCGGACAAAATGCCTACTGGGGAGCCAAGCAATTTACCCAGGGGGACAATTATTCAGGGGCCATTGTGGTCTTTTTCTTCGTGCTGGGACTGCTCCTGATAAAGGGGCCCATGCGCTGGTGGGTGCTGGTGACAACCACCCTGTCGCTCATGCTGGCCTGGGGAAATAACCTCCAGGGATTCTCCTACTTCTTCCTGGACCACGTGCCCCTTTACAACAAGTTCCGAACGGTGGAGATGATCCTGGTCATTGCCTGTTTCAATATTCCCCTGATGGCCTTTGTCATTCTCGAACGCATCCGGAAAGAACCCGATCTGATTCTCCAAAACAAACGTCAGCTCATCGCCGCCTTTGCTCTCACCGGAGGGCTCTCACTGCTCTTCTACCTGATACCGGGGCTTTTCAGCTTTTTCTCGGACTATGAGCAACAGGCCTTCAATCAACAGCTGGCTACCGCCGACCCCCAATACGCGAACCAATTCCGCAACTTCATGAGTGAACTGGAAGCCACCCGTATCTACATTTTCCGCCACGATGCCATGCGAAGCTTCCTCCTTATAGCAGCCGCTTTCGGACTGACCTGGTTTTATGCCCATAAAAAGCTAAAAGCACCATGGTTCCTCGCCGGACTTGCTCTGCTGATTGTTTCGGAAATGTGGCTGGTCGATCGTCGCTACCTGAACAAGGACAACTTTGTAAGCAAGCGGGAAGAGCGGAACGAAATCACCGCCAGTGTTGCCGATAAGGCAATCCTCAAAGATCCCTCCCTCCACTACAAGGTTGCCAACCTGAGTGTGTCGCCCTGGCAGGATGCCACCACCTCTTACTACCACAGTTCGGTAGGAGGCTATCATGGTGCCAAACTACGCCGTTACCAGGATATGATCGAACACTATTTCAGCCCCGAGCTGCAATCCCTCATCGGCGTGCTTAACAGCAAACCCACCGTGGCGGCGGTGGATTCGGTTTTGCAGAAGCTGCAGGGCCTGAACATGATCAACACCCGCTATTTCATCCTAAACCCCCAGGGGCAGCCCCTGATGAACCGATTTGCTTTCGGGAATGCGTGGGTGGTTGGCGATTACCGCATTATGCCCGGCCCGGATGAAGAGATCGCAGCTATTGGTCAGACCAACCTTCGCCAAACTGCCCTGGTGGAAGAGAGCTTTGCGGACCTGCTTTCCGAAGATTTGAAACACGGGCAGGGCCAGGGAAGCATAACGCTTAGCGAATACCGGCCCAACCGCATGACCTACCAGGCCCGGCTCGACCAAAAATCACTGGTTGTTTTTTCCGAAATCTTCTATGAAAATGGCTGGCACGCGACCATCGATGGCGAACCCGTGGAGCATCTCCGCGCCAACTACATCCTCCGGGCTCTGCCTGTAGATGCGGGTACACACGAGATTGTCTTCAGCTTCAAATTCCGCCCCTTCGAGCTTGGCGAAAAGATCTCACTTGCAGGCTCTTTCCTGGTCCTGCTGATCCTGATTGGATCCGCATTTTTCGGGCTTAAACGCGCCGGCGTGCTTGCTGGGAAAGAATAAGGTTCTTCTTCTTCAGAACGGTCTTTGCAGCCAATACCATCGGCGGGCCGATGAACTTGTTATTTTTCATCGCAACGCCCTTGCCTTCCCCGGCTGCCTCTTCAGCTAGGCGAAGCATCTCCTCTGCATCTGCAACTTCCTCTTCAGATGGGGAAAAATAGCGATGAACCAGCTCAATCTCCTTGGGATGGAGCACAAGCATGCCTTCGTAACCGAGAATCCTTGCCAGTTTCAGGTTCTCTTCAAGATCGACCAGGTCATGAACCTTGATGTGTACAGTATCGATCGGGGCCACATTGTGGGTGCGTGCAGCCATAGCAATCAGGGCCCTGGGATTCATAATCGACAGCCCCTCAGGATCGTGAATCCCCTTTAAATCGGAAATAAAGTCCTCACAACCAAAGGCAATGGCTACCACCCGGTCAGATGCACTGCAAATATCCTGGGCATTCAGTACTGCACCGGTGGTTTCAATCAGCGGAATCAGTTTAAAGCTTCCGATCTCAATTCCTTTTTCATTTTCAATGGTTTCAAGCAGCTTGTCGATAAAATAGATATCGGCTCCCTGGGTAGCTTTGGGGTACATAAAGCCATCCACACCGTCGATGGTCAGGGCATATAAGTCCTTCAGTAACTCCCCGCTCTCCCTGTCGTTGATCCGCGGAAAGACATGAAAATGCTTAAAGCGTTTGGCCTCAACATAGGACCTGATTCTTTCCCTTGCATGAACCTTATTGGTTGAAGGCTGAACAGAATCCTCAAGATCGAGAAGTAAGACATCGGCATTCGACCGGGAAGCACTCTCAAGCAAACGCTCATTGTGCCCTGGCACAAACAGGAGGCTCCTCAATAAAAACTCTTTCATGCTTTTTCCTTTCGTTGAATCAGGACCTTCCTTCTGAAACTAAGAACCTCTGTTCCCTCCTGGTTGCTGGCCACGGTCTCGACATAAACAATCCCCCTGTCGTTCTTCGACCGGGAAGGAAGCACATCCAGCACCCGGGTTGTTGCATACAGGGTATCGCCAATGAAAACCGGGGCCAGGTGCCGAACCACTTCATACTCCAGATTTGCAATGGCCTTACCGCTGATATCGGGTACCGTCATACCCACCACCAGGCTGAACACAAGGGTGCCGACAACCAGAATGCGCCCATGCTGCGATTTCTCCGCAAAATCGGCATTCAGGTGAAGGGGATGGTGGTTCATGGTGAGCAAACTGAAAAGATGATTGTCGCTCTCGGTCACCGTTTTGCTAAGCTCGTGGCGAATGAGCTGTCCCTTTTCAAAGGATTCGAAATAATGCCCCATCGGTGAAGCTTCCATAAGCGCTGGTTTCTTGGTTTGGGAAAGATATGTAATTTTACAAACTGCTACGAAGATATAACTTTCCCGGAATGGCCGAGCACATTACAAAAGACAGATTGATCCGCGACCTGAAGGAACTGGGTGTAAAGGAAGGGGACAGCCTGAATCTGAAAATTTCAATGAAATCAATCGGATATGTCGAAGGCGGGCCCAATACAGTTATTGAAGCCCTCAGGGAGGTTGTCGGGGAAAGTGGGACATTGGTTGCGGAGTCCTTTGTCTCTTCGCACCACCTCTCCACCCTCCGAAAGAAAACAATACTGAGCGAGCCCGACAGCCCCTCCTACGCCGGTGCCATCGCAAATGCCATGATTAAATACCCCGGGGTGTACAGAAGCTCACATCCCATCCAGCGCTTTACTGTACTGGGGGCCAGAGCGAAAGAACTAAGCGAAAACCATACCCCGGACAGTTACGCTTACGACATCCTGAGGGTACTGGCCGAAACCGGAGGGAAGAACCTGAAAATCGGAGCAGACGGAAAAGTGATCGGGGTTGGGACAACCCACGTGGCCATCGGATTACTCGGGCTGAAACAGAAGATCCCGCGTGAGGGCATCCATTACAAAGACAAAGACGGAAATATCCGGCTCTTCAAACGGACCTGGGCAGGAGGCTGTGAAAAAGGATTCAGTAATTTCGTCCCCCTCTACGAAAACGCAAATGCCTTTATCAAGGTTGGTAAAGTGGGTGAGGCCGAAACCACCCTTTCCGATATGCGCAAGACCCTCGACCTCGAACTGGATATCATGAAAAAGGATCCAGGTTTCTTCCTCTGCGACAATCCGAAATGCATCGATTGCCGCTATTCCTGGCCCTTTTCCAAAGGAAAGGGAAAACGCATTATGCTGCCACTGCTTCGAAGCTATATCCGCTTAAAGCGGAAGCTGAAAAAGCATTAGGATCGTCCTGGCCTGATTCGCCTTAGAAAATCCCTTAGCGAGTGATTGATCTCCGGCGATATGGCCAGCGCATAAATCGGAACAAGGTAAAGCACCAGAACTGCAAGACAAAGCAAGAAACTGCGGAGAAACCAGTGTTCGATGGTCTGCAGGAAAAGGCCGGCTGTAAAGCATAGCCCCATCAAAGCGAGAATCACCAAAAAGCGATAATTAAAGGGCTGCATACGAAACTTCAGGAAAATAAAGCCCGCCCTCAGGGCATTATAGATGATGGTCGAGATTAACGAGGCAAGTGCAGCACCACTGATCCCGAAACGGGGGATAAAGATCCAGTTGGTCAGTACAACCAGGAAGAATAAGAGGAAGATGAACACCGACTGGTAGCGGTAGTATGCCGAGGTGGAAATAATCATGCCGTTCAATCCGGTGGCCATCTCCACCACACCTGCAAGGGACATAAAAAGAATAACATACCTGCCTGCGGCGTATTTCTCCGGAATGAGCATGAACACCAGATCGATGTTCAACCATACCAAGAGGAAGACAAGTCCCCCGAAAATAAACTGATTCAAACAACTCTTCCGGTAAATGGTAAGGATGGTAGCCCTGTCGTCTTTCTTCCAGGCCTCCGCCATAATCGTAGTGGCAATCTTGCTCAGGGGCCTCGAAGGAAGTGTAATGATGGTCCCGAACAGGAAGGCAATGGAGTATATTCCGGTGGCCTCAAGATCGATGAAATGATTGATCATGATCTTATCGATGTTGGAAATGGCGATGGTTCCCATCCCCCCCAACAATCCAAAAAAACCAACATCCACGATCGAGCGGCGTAAATCTTTGCTGATGAAGCCCGTCCTGATGCGCAGATCGAACTGCCCGCCCCGGGCCAGGGCAATAATCAGGATGAGAGCAGGCAGGGAAAAAATAACGAAATAGGCATTCAAGAACAGCTGAAAACGAAAGCTGAAGAAAGCATAGGCGAGAATCAGCAGAAGGTTGAGTACCCGAAATAAGAAGTCCTTTACAAAGACCCCAATAACAGCATTGTAACTGACTTTATGAAGACTGTCGAACAGGTTGTAGAGGAGAGTGGCCACTGTAAAGGGAACGATGAAACAGGCATACCTGGCCACCAGGTATGACTTCTCTATGTTGTTGGCAATGATTCGTTCCTTAAAGAGCAGGTAATACAAAAGAACCAGCGTACTCCCGATCAGGCAAAAAAACAAAGCGAGTGCCAGGAAGCCATTGTGCCCCTTTTTCTCATCCCTGAAATAGGGAAACAACCTTATGGCAACACTGTTAATGCCCAGGCTCGCCAGGTGGGCAAGAATGGCAGCTATTGCCACCAGAAAATTGATCACGCCAATCGCATCTGCCTCTAAAAAGCGGGGCCAGAGAAGCCCTACGGTGATAAAGCCAAAAGCGACCCCCAGGTAAGAAAAGAAACTTCCCCGGATGGTTTGTTTTTCAATTATCCCCACGCTGATTATCTTTATCGCTTCACGCCGACAGCGCCGGAAAGGTAAGCAAAATCATGAAAGGAAAACTTACTGAAGTACAAAAACAGTACGTTCTGGACCATCTCCGGCTACATGCGGACTGGTCCGGGGAACTGGAATCACGGATTCGCTACAACGAAAACCTGTCCGAAAACGAAGCCTCCATTCACTTCTTCCTCTCGGACAGGGCACTCAATGAGAAGCACATACTTACCATTGATGGGCTCCCGGTACTTTATCCCGACATGAATCACCGGGAGGCCTTTTTCGAACTAAGAGACGGATCGGTGATTTTCCATCACGACCTGCTCAAATCGGCCTTTCACCTGCTCTCGGGCTATGAGGAATACCGGTCGGGAGTGCTCGACACCTACGGGCGTTTCCCCTATTCAGCCTCCCTGCAAAACAAGCTGCAAATTACGGGCAGGCCGCTTGTAAACGAGTATTTCGAGATCCTGCTCGATGGCATCTCAAGGTTCTGCACCTTACATAAGCTGGACTTTAAACGGAAGAACAAACTGGGTGGGCCTGTGTTTATGCTGAGCCACGATATTGATCGTGTCGATGCCTACCATTTCTGGGAAGTGACTTACCGCTTCAAACAATTGCTGGGAATGGCTCCCCTGAATTACAGATACACAGACACGATTAAAGCTGCATTCAAAGGCCTTTTTCAGCTGCTCAATCCCTGCTCAAAGACAAACCCCTTTTGGAGCTTTGACCATCTCTGCCAATCCGAAAAAGCCCTGAATATCAAAAGCACCTACTTCTTTCTCGAAAAGCAGGGACGCCACATTAATTCGCGCTACCACTTCCATGAGCATCGCATTAAAACATTGATTCGGGAACTATCCGAAGCCGGACATGAAATCGGATTACACGGCACTATTCAGTCGGCATGCAACCCGGAGGATATGGTACAGACCCTGAAACATCTGCAGGAGGTATGTCCCGAAACGGTAAAGGGAGTACGCCAGCACTATCTCAGGTTTAAGCCTGTAAGAACTGCACAAATTCAGCTTGCATCCGGACTTCAATACGATGCAAGTCTTGGTTTTGCTGAGCATGAAGGCTTCCGGAATTCCTACTGTCATCCCTTTAGGCTCTATGATCATGAACATGACTGTGCCCTCCCACTCTGGGAGATTCCCTTAAATATCATGGAAGGTACCCTCTTCTATTACCGGAACCTGGGTCTGGAAGAAGCCATGCAGTCAATTGAAGACATCATGAAACAGTGCAAGCGCTTCGGGGGTGTTTTCTCCCTGCTGTGGCACAACCATTTTTTCGATGAAAGGGAATTCCCCGGCATCAGAAGCTTCTACAAGCAGGCCCTTGAGCTCACAATTGATCAGGGTTTCAGGGGCCTGACCGGCAAGGAAATCATCAGGCTGATCAAATCCGACGATGCCGGATGAAAAAGCCCGTCAGCCGGAAGCCAAACAACACATGGCGGAGCAAAGTGGGCACAAAGCCATAGTAACGGGTCATAATGCGAAAACGCTCCCTGAGTCCGCCTTTGATATTAGTGCCCGATATGCCTCCTTCCAGGAAGCGCGACAGCAGCATGCCGGAGTGATGCAGCACCACGGCCTTTTTAGTCGCACCGATTGCCCAGTCGATATCCCCGGCTATCCGGTACTCCAGCTTGTAGAGCGGAGCAATGGATCTCTTGACGATGAGGGACTGGTGACAGACCACCATCCCCTGGTTAAAGGACCTCCAGCTAAGTTTCTCGGGAGGCTTCAGTCGCCGATCCCCTATCTCCCGTCCCTCTTCATCAATCATCATCGTGCCACCGTAGATCACATCGGCATCGATTCCCTGAAGCCCGGACACCATCTCTGCAACCGTCCCGGATGAATAAATCTTGTCACCGGAATTCAGGAACCACACATAGTTCCCCGTGGCTGCCCTCAAACCCTTATTCATTGCATCATACAGCCCCTTGTCAGGCTCGCTGATCAGGGTCGATACCTCAAAGGATCTGATAATGTCGAGCGTCCCGTCGTCACTGCCTCCATCCACCACCACATACTCGATATGCGGATAGCTTTGTTCAAGCACACTCCGAATGGTTCCTTCGATGTGCTTTCGGTCGTTGTATACGACCGTAATAACCGATATCAGGGGGGCCTTATTCAATGCTTCTCCTCCTTGTTCAGCAAGCGGGCGTACAAAGCTGCATACTGTTTTGCAGGTTCTGTATCCACGTATTTTTCCAATGCAAACTGTCTGCTGGCCGCCGCCAGCTGTTCATATTCAGGATGCTCCAGCACGTATCTCATACCCCCGGCAAGATCTTCTGCCGATAAGCGCCGGGCAAGATAGCCACCGCTAAGATGCGGAATCATCTCAGCGATTCCGCCCGAGTCGAAGCCCACCACCGGGGTCCCGCATAACATGGCTTCCACAATGGTATTCGGAAGATTATCGGCCAGGGAGGGGATCACAAAGAGATGGGCTGCACTGTATATGGCCACGATCCTTTCCTCCGAACCCGTATAGGCCATCTGATTAACCTTCACCGGGAAATGAAGCTGCAGATCCTCCTTCGATTTTCCCAGCACAAGGATCTCGATCCCTTCTGCCCCCTCCATCTGGTTCAACAACAAAGCCATGGCCTCTTTGAACCACTTAAAGCCCTTTAGCATATTCCCCACGGTTGCCGCACCGAAAAGGATGTATTTTTTCGAGCGTTCGAGGCCCAGAAAGGCCCATGCTTCCTCGGGGGGCATTGGTCGGAATACTTCTTTGTCGATCGGATTTGGAATCACGCAGTTGTCCATCTTCCCCAATAAAGAGGAAGCCCTGACCTCTTCCTTCAGCCAGCGACTCGGACAAACGATCTGCAGGCCGGCATCCCGTAAGAGGGCTGCCTTGGCCTTCCAAACCCGGTGAGACAGATCCCGACCCGAAGGATGCTTCAGGTAGAGACAGTTCCCACACTCGCCCTCAAAAGCCCTGCACTCAAGGGCGTAATGACAACCCCCGGTAAAGGCCCACATGTCGTGCAGAGTCCATACCACCGGTTTACCGCTGCGGAAGAGGGCCGAAAGGTCGCGCAGGGAAAGGAAGGCCCCGTTTATCCAGTGGAGATGAAGAACGTCGGCCGATCTGACCTCCGGATGACGGGAAATATCCGTTCCGAAATTTGCAGGGGAAAACAAAAAGCGCAGCTCGGGAGCACCTTCCCTGAACCAGAAGCTCAGCCGTTCAAGAATGAAACGTCCCAGATTGAGCAGGGCCTTCAGGCGGCCCTTTCCGGTCGTTTCCACAAAGCCCTCCCTTGCTCCGTCCTGAACCAACATCCGGGCATCCACCCCCTCTTTCCGAAGGGCCTCAACCAAGCGGTAAGAAGCTACTCCGGCCCCCCCTTTACGTGCGTGCGTACCGATGTGTAAGACCTTCATAACTTCGGTTCCTTATGCAGTCCCAGATCGGCCTCCATCTGGCGAACAATCTTCCTGTAATCGTATTTCGATCTCACATAGGCCTCTCCACCCTTCCCCAATGTGGCGCGCTCCCCGGGCGAGGCGGCCAGTCGAAGTACCTTGGCGGCAAGGTCCTGAAGATTGCCCTTTTCATAGCATAGCCCCCCTTTCGCCAGCCGCTCGCGGTTTGTGGTATCGCTTTGCATGATCACGGGCAGGCCACAGGCCTGAGCGTCCAGCGCGCTCAGGGTATTCTCGTCGGGAAAAACCGCAAAATCGGCCATGGAATACCAACGATACAGGGTATTGGACGGTACAGCGGGATAACGATGAATATGCAGGTTTTTTCCCATGGCTTCCTCATGGAACCGGGCTTTCAGATAGGCCGAATCGGCTTCGCCTACGAAGCAAAGATGCATGGGCGAAGCCAGCTCCTCGCTATGTGGCCTCATCGCATCGAGCAACAAATGGGGGTTCTTCCTGGCATTCAGCTTTCCGGTATAAAGAACAAGGGTCTCGGAAGCCGGAATGGCAAGTTCTTTCCGAAGCGCTGCCCCGGCCCTTTCATCCCTTCTGAAGCTCGCCAGATCGGTCCCAATGGGACTGTAAAGAATCTGCTCCGGCGGTAAGCCATAATGATCCCGCAGGATGGCTGCATTTTCAGGAACAGTCGCAAATACGCGGGTTTGGGAACGTATCAGGCGTCTTCTGACCACCTTACGAATCCAGAATAAATGCAGTCGAAAAGCAAGACTTTTGTTGAATTGATTGAGCAAGGTGTGGGTGTCGGAGAAAAAGGGATAGCGATAAAGCAGCCGGCCCCAGGACAACAGCCGAAGGGCGCTATAGGACTCAAGCGTGTGTAAAAAAACAATGTCGGGGGCGATCTCCCTGATAGCCCGCCTGAGCCCTTTCATCCAGATATTGCTTTTTGTGCGGCGGTCGAGTGCTGCCGGAAGCCGATGAATCTTCACCTTGTACTTCGATTCAAAATCGCGATCGAGTTCCTGAAGATCCTGCAAATTCAGCTCCTGCCCCCACAGGCGGGTCGAAACGGATGTCAGAATCACAACTTCGGTCCCGGGCGCGTGAAAACGCGCAAAATAGTTGATCTGATAACCCATTTCCGGATGAAAGCGGTCTTCGATGTGCAGTAACCTCATATTCCCAGCATCCCCTTATTTAGTAGCGATTCACCCACTTATAGCGACGGGCCGAGCTACCCATCTTCACCGAGAGATTGACCTCGTGAGAACCATAGGCATACCGATTGATCTCCGAGAAACCCCAGTCGAAGGAGTAGCCTATAAAGAGGCCTTCGATCCGAATTCCCACCAGGGCAATGATGCTGTTATTGGTCCGGTAGGCTATACCTCCCCAATAGTGATCGCGGTAGTGCAATTTCAGGCTGAAGTCACCCTGAGGATTCCAGTTTTCAGTGGTTTTTAATAAGATGCCGGGTTCCAGAACAAAGTCTGTATTCAACTCGAATTTCCCGGAGCCAATCACCCAATAGTGCCTGTAGGTTGAGAATCCCGGGAGGTCCTCACCACCAATCAGGATGGTCGACTCAAGTAAATTGCTGATTGAAAAGCCAACAAAATAGCTTGCCCCCCTGATCAGGACCCCAAAGTCGAAATCGGGGGTATAGGCCACGGTATTGAAATTGCCGTTGAGTACCGGATCTCCCTCTTCCGCGAAAGTCAGCGCCTCCTTATAAATTCTGTACTGGAACAGCTTTGCCGAAAGCCCAAAGGACAACTGGCTGTTCTTCATAAAAATGTGATAGGCATAGTTCAGAGAGGCCCCGGTACGCGCCAGATTGGCATTGACATCGTTCAGGACATAAGCCCCCAGTCCAACACGCCCTTTTGTACTTGGAATCAAAAGATTCTTCTGACGGATTGGGTGATTGACAATCTTGTAAGAACGCTTGAGCAGGCGTGTCTGCCAGGAAGCCGAATAGGTCTGGGGGGCATCCTTAAACCCCAGCCACTGTTGCCGCGCAGTGGTACTGATGGTGGTATAGCCATCGTGCCCGGCCATGGCCGGGTTCAGGAGGAAGCCATTCAGGACGTATTGCGAAAACATAGGGAGCTGCTGGCTCAGCAGTGACATTGGTCCCGAAAGCACAACAAGCAAGCATATGTATCTAAACCCTCTCCCCACGCTAAATGCCTCAATTTATCTTACAATGGTAACGTTTCCCATCTCCAAATCGTCTCCATTATTCAGGTTTATCACATAGTGATAGGAATCAATGGGCAGATTTCGACCTTCAAAACTACCGTCCCAGTGCTCCTCCCCTGCGTTGGAGGAAAAGAAGACCAGGGTACCCCAGCGGTCGTAAATCCAGAGGTCGACTCCGGGATATAGTTCGAGCCCTTCAATAACCCAGGTATCATTGTAGCCATCTCCGTTAGGCGAGAAAGCTGTTGGAATCACCAGGCAGGAGGAATGGGTATAAGCCACTTCGACCGAATCAATGCTTACACAAAGATTTGCATCTTTCACCCTGGCCACATACTTGCCCCAATAGATGCCATCGAAATCGGTTTCGTTGTCCTCAAGGCCCCGACTCCAACGAATGTGATAGGGGTAAGTACCCCCGCTCACATCCAGGCTCATTGCTCCATCGGCCTTATCCTTGCAATATGCCTCGCTTGTTGTAAAGCTCAGCTTGAGGGGATCCGGATAGAAAAGCTCCGTCGCACTATCTACACTACAGTTATTCAGATCGGACACCTTCACCAGGTATTCACCAGCTGGCAGGCCACTGATATAGGGCCCGGCCAGGGCCCCGTTCAACAATACTGTATAGTCGTCGAGTTCCAGAGCAGTCCCACCCGAAACCAACAAGGAGATTTGTCCGCTCGAATCGCCCCAGCAAAGAGGGTCCGTTGCACTAAAAACCATCGCTACCGGCAAGGGATCGTCAATGGCTATCGAAACCGTATCTTTACACCCCCTGTCATCTTCTACAATAGCAGTATAGCTGCCTGCCGACACTCCTGTCAGTTCCCGACCAGCAGCCCCGGTATTCCAGTAGAAGCTGTAAGGAGCCGTCCCCCCCTGCGGATCGAGAGAGATGATCCCATCCGAAGCCCCTGCACAGGAAATCTGAGCCCCGTTATAGTCACTGCTCACAGAGGAAAGAACCTGGAAACGGTCCGCCTCAAACACCTCAATACTGTCCCTTAATTCGCAGGCATTGTCATCAATGATATGCACCCTGTACATGCCGGGCCCCAGACCTGTCAGATCCTCATCGCCTGATCCATTGCTCCAGAGATAGCTATAGCCAGGCACCCCTCCTGAAACGGCCAGATGGATCATACCCGACGAGGAGCCGACACAAAAGGAGCTGTCGGCCACCAGAGAATCAATATGGATGGCTTCGGGGCTCTCAAGTTCCAGATGAAAGACCTTCTCACACCTGTTAATGTCAGTGATTTTTACCTGATAGCTACCTGCTGCCAGTCCGCTCTGATCCTCATCGCCCGGCACCAATCCGGCCCCATTTGACGTTTCCCAGAGATAAGTGTTCAGTGTAGAGTCTGCGCCCCCCAAGGGATTCAGGTCGATTTGTCCACTCAGATCCCCAAAGCAGGCTACTTCAAAGCCATTGATCTCGGGAATGACCGGATCAATCCCAAGGGGATTCGGTTCATTCAGCACGAACGAAGTATCAAAAATGCACCCAATGCTGTCGGTAACCCGAAGATCGTAGCGCCCTGCTGAGAGTCCGCTCTGCACCCTGGCAGTGGGATCATCCAGGACCATAGCACTGCTCTGCCAGAGATAAGTGTAAGAAGGCAGTCCTCCGGTGGCATGGCCTTCAATACAACCATCACTATCACCAAAACAGCTAATCTGCCAGCCATTCAGCATATAAAGCGAATCTACCGGGAGGTGCAGGGCAGGCGGTTCATAAAGGCTGAAGGAGGCTGTATCGTCACAACCCTGGATATCGGTTACAATCAGCTCGTAAACACCCGGCCCAAGATTGCTTTGATCGGGCCGACCATTGACCAGATCGGGATCGTTCACTGACGAGGTCCATTGGTAGCTTACATCGTTCGGATGTGTGTTTGTTCTGCCTCCGCTCACCTCGATGTTGATGATGCCGTCGTCCTTCCCAAAACAGGAGATATCAACGGTATCGTGATAAGGTGCATTAAGCTTCCGAATGGTCATCAGTTCGGGTTGAGTTATGGTATCATATTCCACCGCACTGGTACAATTCTCACCATCCTCCACCCACAGGGTGTAGTCCCCTGCATCCAGCGGCCCCACAATGTCTGTATACCGATTGGTTACTGCATCATAGTTCACAGGCCCCCAGTTTATGATGTTTCCGGTTCTGTGATTCTTCAGGGTCAGATCAAAGTCCGGGAAATCGCCCTGAACCGTGATGTCGAAATAGCCGTCGTTATTCCCAAAACACGAAACCCCAAATCCATGGTAGTCCTTCGGATTGTTCGTTATCACAATTTCACGGGCCGACCCAACAAAATAAGATGCTTTGAATTCACAATTGTTTGTATCGCGCAAGGTAAGGGTGTAAGGGAATTCACTCCCGGCAACATTCACCAGGTCCTCGGTATAGTAATTGCGCCAGGGGCCGGCCCATACAAAACTGTAACCAGGTTCTCCACCTTCAAAGGTAATATCGATGCTACCGTCCTCGCTCGACTCGCTAAAACAGGTGGCCTCAACAATGGTCGTATCCGTCACCAAAAGTTCAGGTGGAGCTTCAAGGACAATGGAATCGTAGGCGACACAGCCAATGGTGTCTGTCACCTCAAAGTAATAAATACCGGCACCCAATCCGGTCTGCGACGAATCGCCGGGAACAAGGCTTTCTGTTGTTCCTCCATCGGTTCCCCACAAGAACCGATAGGCGGCATCGTAATAGCCTCCACTCACCTCGGAATTGAGCTCCCCGTTCTCGTATCCAAAACATTGCACAGTCCAGTCACCTATCCATCTCCTGGGACTCATCCCGGCCTTTAATTCGGGAGCTACCTTCACAAATACGGTATCTGCCGCGGCTGCCCGGCAATGCTCACCCGGTCCCCTCGCATCCGCAATAACGGGGGTAATGAGATACCTCAGTTCCTCGATCAGATTGCCCTGATTAAGTACCGACTGTTGTTTCAGGCTGTCCACATTTTGAAAGCCATCGGCCTGAATACCCGTCACGTTTGCAGGACTATAGCCTTCGGTCTTCAGATCGTACTGCATCAGGCCGGTGGTGCTCTCCAGGGTATCACGTATCGGAATGACAAAGCCCTGGTCATGGCACACTGCCCAGGGTACCACATCCTTCTCAAGGCTGATACGCGGCTCGGGATTCACACGAATGATAACCGTGGTGTCCTTTGCCGGACAATTCAGTGTGGAAATAAAGGGTTTGAAGTGATAATTCACCGTGCCCACCGCCAGGCCGGTATTTACAATAGCGCTCTGGTCGAGGGGAAGCGATGTCCTGAGGCTGTCGGGAGGAACTATCACATCATTCACCCCGTCGGGATTATCGACAAGCAGGCGGTAATAAACAGGATGGGTCGTATAGACCTCCGGATCGGTCTTCAGCATGAAACCATCATTGTAGCAGAGGCTGTCTTCATTCAACAGAAATTGATAGGCCAGCCTCGGCGAGGGGTTCAGGAGCAGAGTCAGTGTCGTATCTGTGCCATTCCCACACCACCGGCCCTGAAAACCCGGACGGGTATCCTTAATACGCGCCCTGAAACGGAAGGAAATGGGCTGGATGGTATCGGTATTGTTCAGCAGATAGTCCGTAACATCCTCATCGGCGTTAGCCGATTCGCGACCCGACAAATCAAAGCCCGTAATGGCTCCGGCATCGTAGCTGATCTCAAGATTCCAGTATGGCTGTCCTTTCACATTCTGGGTCAGCAAGTCGTCCACATAAATACTGATAAAGGTACTGTCGCAAAGCATGGTCTCACCGAAATCCTGTATGCGGATCCGGGGTGTCGGATTCACCCAGATTGTAATGGGATCGGGCGTTTCTGTGGGCTCACAATTCAACTTGTTCCCGCTGTCTCTGTTGTCGAAAATCCTGGGTTCGAAAATGTAGTTCACCTCCCTGGCCTCAAGGCTGTGGTTCACCAGGCTGTCCCGGACGTAGCCGGGCAGCAGCAAGGTGTCACTTACCACGACCGGGCGCTCATAGACCGATACGACATCGGGATCGTAAAGGGCCTTCACAATAAATTTCTGTTCGAAGTCGGGGGGCAGTTCTCCCAATCCGTTCAGAATGCTAAAGTCGACGACCCCATGGTTGCAGAACAGGGTATCATTGGGCTGAACAATGATGCGGGGCCGCGGATTAACCCAGATCGTAATGGTGGTATCGCTAACAGCCCCGCAAGTGATTACACCCCCAATCGACGGCGTAAAACGGTAAATCACTTTGTGGACAGCTGTATCGTTATTCACCAGAAAATCAGTGAAGGAAAGCTCATCACCCTCATATACGATGCCCCCGGGATGTGCCCCTGTAATGGAATCATCCGCAAAGGTTTCGAGCAGATATTGCCAGGTTCCGTTGATCTGGATGTTTGGATTGCTGACCGTGAAACTAGCATAACTATTGCTGCACAGAATCGTGTCAGTCACCGATACATGGATGTCGGGCCGGGGATTCACATGCACCATATAGTCAATGGTATCGCCGTTCATGCAATCATCTCCATCACTGTCGGTAATGAAAGGAATCAATCTGAATCGTGCACTCCTGCCCACTGCAGCCTGGTTGCCCAGATTGAAATTGAAAATGGTGTCACTCCTAAACTCCCTTATGTCGGTTGTGACACCGCTAATCCCCTCATCCGGAAGAATCATCAGCTTGTATTTCCAATCGCCTCTGACCAGTACATTGGGATTCCACACCTCGAGCGATATGGACTCCCCATCACAGATCGTGGTCTCGGAAATGCGCGATCGAATCTCCGGTACAGGATTCACCCATATAACAATGGTCGTATCCTCACCACCTGCACAATAGAGGCCATCCTTTACCGATTTAGTTGGAGAAAAGCGGAAAGCCACCTTGTGTAATACGGTATCGGTGTTGACCAATTGTCTGAATATCACGGTTGAATCTATGCCCACAATTGAATCATAGGCCAGGTCAATAGCAGGATCGGGATCGATCACCAGGTTATACTCCCACGAGCCCCATACGAACTGGTTCGGATTGTGAATATTGATGTTGGCAACAGCCCCGCTACAAAGCACAGAATCGACAGCAATGACCCTGATGGCCGGTGTCGGATTTACCCGGACATAGATGGTTGTATCGTTCAGACTGGTGCAAATGTCACCGCTATCGGAAGGCTCAATAAAAGGACTGAAGTGATACGTGGCTTCCTGCCATACGGTATCGGAATTCGTAAGATTGTCGTGCAGATTCAGCTCGGTATAGACACTATCTGAAGGCAGAAGCCCGGTCAGCCCGTTGTAACTGATCTCGAGCCGGTATTTCCACTCACCCATAGCAGACAGATGAGGATTCATCACTGCAAAATTGATGTCGTCCTCATCACAGATGGTATCCCTTACATTGACTTCGATATCCGGCACCGGGTTCACCAGGTAATCGTAAGTCTGCGCGGGTCCCTCACAGCTGTATCCACTATTGGTAAAAACAGGTACAACAGTGATCGTGGCAAGCTCCACACCCAGGCCATTGTTCACGGCCTCGAATGAAGGAACATTTCCGTTTCCACTGGCGGGAAGACCAACAGCGGGATTGGTATTCATCCAGCGATAGCTGGTGGTACCTCCCGTACGGTCTGTCGTAAAAGTAACCTGATCTGTCATTTCCCCATCACATAGCAACTGATCGGGCGGTTCAAATACCTGGGCTGTGGGGTTTACAATGAAGCGGAAGGTTTTTGCAGGTCCGTCACAGGCTTTCGCTGCAAATTCAAAATGCGGGGTAACGGTGATGGTGGCAATTAGCGGAGCCGTACCCGAATTGACAGCCACAAAGGCAGGAAGCTCACCGCTTCCACTGGCCGGAAGCCCAATGGCAGGTGTATCATTGGTCCAGGTAAAGGTGCTTGTCCCCATGGTTCTGTCTGTTGTAAATTCCACCGGTGTAGTGCTATCACCAGGACAAACCATCTGATCATCAACATCATTTACCTGGGCAGTCGGGTTCACTGTAAAGCTAAACTGTTTGGGCGGGCCATCGCAGCTCAGCCCTTTGTAGCTATAATGAGGCGTAACCACAATGGTTGCCACTACTGGTGTATTGCCTGCATTCACCGCTGTGAACGAGGGCAGATCCCCAATGCCTGAAGCTTCAAGACCTATGCCGGGGGTATTATTTGTCCAGCTATAACTTGTGCTTCCCAGGATGCGATTGGTGCTAAAGGAAACCAAGGTGCTGCTCTCTCCATTACAGAGCAGCTGAGGGACCACATCATTAACCTGGGCCTGCGGATTCACAAATATGCTGAACTCCCTGGCCTCGCCAGCACAGGTCTTGCCTCCAAGCTCAAAATGCGGCGTCACGGTGATGCTCGCGGAGTCGGGCGCATTGCCCGCATTAACTGCGTTAAAATCGATTGCTCCGCTTCCGCTGGCCGGCAGTCCGATCGACGTGTTACTATTCACCCAGGTATATGTGACACTCCCGCCAATACTTGGCGAGCTGAATTCCACTTTGTGGGGCTTCTGGTGACAGATGACCTGGTCGGCAGGCTGGTTCATGCGTACAGTTGGATTCACCCTGATCTTGAAGTTTCTCGCTAAACCGGAGCAGGAAACGCCACCAAAATCGTAATGAGGAACCACCTCAATGTTGGCTTCTATGGGGGCATCCCCGGAATTTTCCGCGACAAATTCCGGTATGTTGCCACTGCCCGATGCAGGGAGCCCAATAGAAGGACTATCATTGGTCCAGGTATAGCTTGTTGTTCCCCCCGTGCGATCGCTGCTAAATACAATCTCTGCAAGGGTTTCCCCATTGCAAATGACGGTATCATTGGGTTGATCCATATCTGCAGTCGGGTTGATGTAGAGCGTAAAGTCTTTGGGAGGCCCGGAACAGTCCTTCCCCTTAAAGCGGAAGGTGGGAGTAACTGTAATTATCGCCTTAACAAAGGAGGACCCCGTATTTATGGCCGTGAAATCCAGATGACCAGTACCACTGCCAGCTATGCCAATTCCCGGTGAAGAATTTACCCAGTTGTAGAGGACTTCCCCTCCCTGATTTGGGGATGTGAAACCGACAACAACCTTCGACCCGTTACAAACCGTCTTGTCCTGGGGCTTATCTACCTGGGCTGTCGGATTAACGAAAATCTTAAATCGCATGGACGGTCCTGAACATGACAGGCCCGAATGAGTGTAGGTAGGGACAACCGTAATCACTGCTGAATCGGGAGCTACACTCGGATTCCGGGCCTCAAACGAGCGGATATTCCCCGATCCGGAGGCCTCCAATCCAATGGCCGGATTGCTGTTGGTCCAGTTATAAGTCGTTGTGCCGGGACTTCGATCGGTGGAAAACACAATTTCGGCCGTATTCTCTGCGTGACAATACACCTGGTCGGCTACTTGATCTACAGCTGCCTCGGGATTGACCCTGAGATTTGAGTAAAAGGTATCGCCGACGCAGCCATCCGTACTGGTGGGAACGATGGTGAAAATAAGATCCTGAGAGCTTGGGGTAGCGTTAAACGCTGATCCGGAAATGTTTCCGGTTCCGCTGCTTGCCAGGCCAGTAATACTGACGAGATTGTCCCTGGTCCATGCAAAACTGGTCTGGTCATCCATCCCATTGCTTGTGGAGAGCGTGATTGGCTGAATAGCACCACCTGTACAAATGGTTTGATCGCCGATTCCTGCCTGCCCGATGGGTTTCTTCAGAAAAGTGATGGACACTTCATCAGCGTCACTACAACTCCCATTGGTCTCGGTCCACCTGAACTCATAAGTACCGTAGGTCGTTACTGTTACACTACTTGTAGGGGAAGACGCATTCCCAAAAACTGGTGAAGAATCCGGGCCTGATACATAGCTCCAGACCCCGGAGCCCGTACTCTCGACTGCGTTCAAGGAATAACTCAGGGATCCACAGATTTGATCATCGGCACCTGCATCGGCTGAAAGGGGACAGGTATCCAGCCCTCCCATAGTGTAAAAAGAAAGCGGAGCTGAAAGGTTGTTGTATTCGGTAGTGAGCCAGGCCTTGGACCGGCTGAGCCCCGCAATCCTCACTTCGTCGATAGAACCGTCAAAAGGCTTTGTCCCGCCATTCGGGTGGGCCGAAATCGGTTGGTTTCCAATCGCAACACCCACACTGCCATCTGTGTCAATATTCCCAGCCAGATTCAAGTTGCTACCCAGCTCGCTTCCATTGTAATAGAGCTTTTCACTGATCCCGTTATACACCGCCGTCAGGTATTGCCAGCTGCCCGTGCTTAAAACCGAAACCTGGGGTTGAAGAGTTTTCGTGCTGCCATTCAGCTTCAGATGCATAAGCAACTGATCTCCCACGTATGTGCCGAGCATCCAAAAATGGTCTTCCGGATTCGTGCCGGATGCCTTGGAAACAATCCTGGCATCCGGCATACTGAAAGAAGCAGGATTCACCCAGGCTGAAACAGTCATGGCAGCCCCGGCAATATCGATATTCCCGATCTCGATGCGGTCTGTAGCATCGGCTGCCTGAAAGGCCTTCCCCTTTCCTACGATTCCACTGTTCTCCTCATCTGTCCCTATGGCGGACCCATTGTTATTTCCTGCAGCATCACTGGCATCATCCTCCAGGTGATACACAGAAATGTAATCGGACCAGACTTCCGGATCCGAAGGGTCGGCGGGGTGAACCGGATTCCCGAAATACAGATACAGGATGGTGTTTTCAGAAACCAGAAGGGTCGGAACCCTGACCCAGGCCACAAAATGGCCGCTAGCAGGATCGTAGTTTTCAATCTCGTGCTTCAAAATGCTGGTCCCGTCGACGGAAGTAAATACCAGGTCCCAGCCATTCTCGCTGTCGACATGGCCGCCTTGATGGGAAACGGATTTGAGCTCCCCATCCGAGATATCGAACAATACCGGGAAATCGACGTGATTGGATCCGCCGTCAACCCGGGTATGATCTATGCGAATTTCTTTGCGATAGCAATAGCCATTGAGCCACGCGGCTTGTGCGTAAGTCTCGGCAGACACGGAAAGAAAAACGATCAACCCGACCAAAAAAGCGCGCAGAAAGCGAAGCTCCTTTCCCCATCCAAAGCCTGAAACCAGTTTGGTCAACAAGTATTGCCCGCAATGTAGTCTCACTATACTAACAAAATAATCCCAGGCCCATCCTCAAGCAAAAAATGGCTTTCAGCAGCAGCCCTGGATATAGACTTAAAATCGTTTAGTTTCGTTGCTTATACGCTATATACAGGTGTAGGTTGCTCTAATCTAGGAAATAAAAGTCGTAATGACGAATCAGTTCGTGTGGAAAAAGTCATGGAGTACCTCCAGAGACCGGATTTCTCCCATGCCATCGGTGTGCAATCGATAGTATTTCATGAGCAGTTCAAGCACCTGGCGACGCTGCTCCCCATTGAAATCGGTTGAGCACTTATCCTTGAAATCCAAAAGCATATAGCGACCCCAGAGCCGGCTTTCTTCTAAATTGAGACATGTTGCCGGGTCGCCCTGAACGGAAACATACTGTCCCTTCTCCATATCAAAAAATGGCCTACTGGGAAGTGCCTCAGATTGTGGAAAAAAACCCAAATATTTTGAAAGCTGAAATAAAAAAGCAATATGAAAATCGGGAGATGAGCTTTCCATGGCATCCAGGTAACGAATGCTGTTGATCAAATAGGTGGCCAACACAGGGTTGGCTTCCTCTTCCCTGACCACACGGTAGAGGACCTCGGCTATGAATATGGCCTGGGTACTTCGCACGATATCGTAGGGAAGCCGGTTCAGGGGAAAGGCCCTTGTCACCTCCTTCACCAGGTGCATGTCGGCACCTTCCTTGTAGTACAATTCGAAATCGAGGACAAACAGGGCCTGAAAGAGATTGGAGCGGTGCTGCTTTTTGGAGCGTCTTACCCCCTTCATAAGATAAGTCTGACGCCCATACTGCTCTGTATAACAATGTAATACCAGACTTGATTCGCCATAGCGTGTCGTGCGTAGTACAATCCCCCTGACTTTTGTGATCATGGTCAGTGAATAAACAAAAGCTTGGTGATGTGCGACTGGCTGCCATCGGAATTGGAGAGAAAGATCAGATAGACCCCGGTAGCCACACGCTGACCCGCGAAATTCGTGCCATCCCATAAGGCCTGCCCCCCAAGTGATTCGGTCTCAAAAACAATGTTTCCGCTGATGTCGGTGATCTTTACAGTCGTCTCTTCCACAAGCCCTTTAATGGCAACCTTGCCCTCGTAGCCCTCCCGAACAGGGTTCGGATAGACCACCACATTTTCGTAAAACCGGCTCCCGTCGTGTGCCTCACCCATGTAGGAAATAATCCCTGCATCGGTCCCGAAAAAGACCTCCCCGGAAACCCCATTCACACAAATGTCTATAATGTTGTCGGACAAGAGCGGGCTGTTGGCGGCATTGAAGGTGGCAATGGTCCGCTGCCCGTCATCCGAAACCAGGAACACCCCTCCGCCTTCGGTACCCAGCCATTTACGATTTGCCCCGTCAACTGCAATGGAACTCACTACCATATCTCCCAGCAGAACATCGGCATTTCCCGAACCATCATTCTTTGGAATCAGGACCTCCTGGGCATATACACCTTCCTCATGAAAGAGGCGCCACGGACTGTAAATCACGAGTACACCCTGGTTGGTTCCAAGCCAGATATTACCTTGATGATCCTCCGCAAAACAACGCACATCGTTTGTGATCACCTTTCCGTTTCTATCAATGACACTGAAACGCTTGTAAACATCATCGGATTCATCGTCCGGGGTCCCGTTTGTATCCATGGCAAAGAGGCCGTTCGAACGTGCCACAATCATCCAGATATGCCCCGTCTGGGTAAACAGAAGGCTATGCAGGGCGCTGAAATCGCTCAGCTTGTTATCCAAATCGAAAGACTTCCAGCTGCCATCCGGTTTCAATACCGAAATCGGTTCCGGCACATTGGAATTGTTCATCCAGAGGTTTCCGCTATCGTCGAAGGCCAGTCCACCGATTCGGACAAAACTCCCACCACTGATAATGCTTTGAAGACTGCTATTGTCTGGCATATATCGCGCAAGTTGTTCCCCGTCCCTGAACTCAAAAAGGCCATAACCCCAGGATCCGGCAAAAACATGACCCGGATCAGATGGATCGACAGCCAGGCAAAAGAGGTCCTTTGCGCTCCAGTCGGCTTTGTAGCTCCATTTGTTTTCCACAAAGCTTTCGATAATGGCTGGCTTATATAGATTTCCCCATGAGCCGCTTGTGCCTCCCAGGACCGAATACAGGTGATTTTTCGAGGCGGCCATCTCAACAACATTGCTTGAATAAGGGCCGTTTGGCATAACCCGCCAAACCCTTCCGTTGGTATTGGTATACAATCCATTGCCCCAGTCTGCAAGCCACAGATTGGCATGCTTATCAAGCGCAGCTGAACGGGGTCTGGGCGATTGAAGTGATTGAACGATCAGGAGCTCATTGCTGAGTACATGTGCCCCGGAATCGTCAACCATGGTCAGGTGATTGTCCCGCACAATCATCTCCAGCAATTCCCTGCCCACCATGTAGGGATATTCCGACCAGGTTTCATCCTCATAAACCAGCACCTTGTCCTGCACCCCGGCCGGATCTTTGGCTCCCGCAAGCAAACGGTTCTGAAAACAAACCACTGCATTGAACACGCCTTCTTCACCGGGCAACCCGCTCAGCCTTTCCCATGCATTGAAATCGACCAGGAAGGGATCGTTGAGCAGGCCCCTTCGCAAACCTTTGTCAGTCGCAGCATAAATCCAGGTTCCGTCGGAGCTCACCTGGTTCACCTTCAGAATCTCTCCTCCGTCCCCTATCGTATAGGTGTCCCTGAACTCCTCCCGATCAAGATCGATCACCACAATGCCAAAACCCGTCGACAGATAAATCTTATGGTTGAGAAAGTAAATATCATTGATGGTCTTATCACCGGGAATCTGCTTCTTTTTGATATCGGGCAGATTCAGAATAGTACCCTTGCGAATGATATCGATATTGGCATTTTCATAGACCAATACCAGTGTTTCCGTTTGAGAATCCCAGCGCATGAGGCTCACCCCGTTGTCGGAAAGGCCATCAACCTTGGAAAGCTTCTCAAGGGCACGATCCTCGAGTCCGTAGCTAAAAAGCCCTCCGGTTGCAGCACAGAAGACCTTCTCGTCAGTTACTTCAACCGCACTGCAATACTTATAGGGCAAATGTGTCCGCCACTGGCCAAGCTTCAATTGCCCGGCAAGGGGCTCTGAAAACAGGAAACAGGAAAGGCTGAGGGCGAGCAAAATCCTCTTCAACATAACAGGCATTTTGATAAGTACGCTAAGATAAGCGAACATATTACAATTTAAGCAGGAAATCGACAAGAGCCGAGGTCGCAAGGGCCCGGTGGCTCATGCTGTTTTTGAGTGAGCGCTCCATTTCGGCAAAACTCTGACTGTGCCCATCGGGAATGAAAACCGGATCATAGCCAAAACCTCCTTCCCCGGTTGGCCGATCCGCAATCCGCCCTTCTGCAATGCCTTCAAAACGGTACTCGCTTCCGTCGATAATGAGCGAGAAAACACTCCGAAACCGAGCCTTCCGATCGCGCTTGCCTTCCATTAACAACAGCAATTTGCGGATGTTCCCTTCCGAGGCTTCCATACCGGGAAAACAGGGTTCCCCCATCCGGGCAAAGCGTGCAGAATAAACCCCCGGAGCACCGTTCAAGGCATCAACCTCAAGACCTGTATCATCGGCGAAGCAGTTTCGCTTATAGCGGTCGTAGATATACCAGGCCTTCTGGGATGCATTCTCCTCCAGGGTCTCGTGATCTTCCGGAATATCCTCATGAATACCGAGCCCGGCAAGGCTCACCAGGCGGAAACGCTCATCCAGCATAGCCTCCACCTCACCAAGCTTGTGCAAATTGTTGGTCGCAAATACCAGTTCCACGCTAGCTGGTCTGACTAAGCACCGCCTGTTGCACGGAAACCTCCGGCGATTTTGGCAGGGCGTGGATTTAAACACATTACCGGCTTATTCTCGGGATTCGCCAGAATGTATTGCTCTGGGGCGCCAAGAAGGTAGTCAATCCATTTGATGTCGCGTGTGGCCATAACCAGAATCAGATCGACATCGTGATCCCTGGCATACCGGACAGTCTCCAGTTTGAATTTTTCTTTTCCTGGTGTGGTCACAATCTCATAATCGACATCGTTTCCTTTCAGATAGGTTTCAACAAACTTGATATTGGAAAGAATGTTGCGCCTGAATCCCTTGTCTTTAGCGTTAGATTTCAGGATAATAAAGCGCGCGCCAAAGTGCCGGGACAGATAGTGAATCCATTTTCCCTTTTCCTTATTCTCGCGCTTGAAATCGATGGGAAGCAAAATGGTATCGATCGTATCCTTAAGCGGTTTATCCTGGACAACCAGGAAGGGAATCCTGGAAGAGACCACTACCTTCAGCGCACGGCTGCCAAAGAGCTTTTGGGCACCCTTCATTCCATGGGTTCCCATGATGATCATCTCTGCCTTCAGTTCCTTTGCAGTTTGACCGATGGCATGGAAAATACTGCCGGTAATAATCCTGGCCCCGGGTTTGATCCCGTATTTCCTGCCCAGCTCTGCGGACGATTCCTCCAGCTTCTTTTTGTCGGTTCCCGATTCACGTTCCTCTTTGGCAACATGGAGCAGTAGTATTCCACGATTCAGGATCTTTGATATTTTCACCGCATGCTGAAAAGCATTCTCAGCTACCTCTGAAAAATCCCAGGGTACGACAATTGGCCTTTCTAAGTTTTCCATTTATATGTTTATATTTGGTGTATGTACCGGGTGAATAGGGGGTTTTCGCCGTCCGACAAGTTATGAATTTATTTTTCAAGTCATACGGGTGTCGTTTGATTTTTTTTCTACTTCTGGCGTTGCAACCCGGCTTCAGCAAGGGGTTTACACAGCATTGGCCCCACTATTCCAGGCCACTGATTCAGGAAATTTCCCTCCCGAAACAGTACGGAAACCTGCCCAATTCTTCCTTCCACATCGACCGCAACGGGGTCATCTACCTTGGAAAGGCCAACGGCATAAGCATTCTTTCCGCGCAGGGACACCACCATCTGCATCTCGATGGCCTGGTAACCATTAGTACGGACGAACACGATTCGGTCTATTTCTATACAGACAAGGCCTGCGGCCGGATTTCGCGACAGCCCGATGCGTCTTTCCGGCTTAAAGCCCTTGCCATCGTTCCGGAAACAAATTCTGGCAAGGATACCACCCTGCGAATTAACGGATTGAAAGGCCTCGAATACAAACTCAACTACCAGGCTGAAGAGGGGCTGATAATCCGGGATGGCCAGGGAAGATTGTTAAATAAAATAAGCAAACTTCCGGGAGCCGACATTCGTGAAATTATACACATCCAGGTGGATGAATCGGGCCATATATGGGTACTCTGCAGCTATGCCCTGTTCAAAATCAGCTATCCCTCAGCACTCATGACCCTGGATCTGAAGGACCGTATGCCCGGAAAGATTCTGGACGCAAGGCGACAGGAAGGGGGAATCGTCTTTGCTACGAGCATGGGGCTTCAACAAATATCACGGGCGAACAACTGGTCGGATGCCTGGCACATTCGGCCCCTGATCCCGGGGAGGCAGGCACCGATACAGCTCTTATCGGCTAAGGAAGGCCGGATTTATGCCGCGGGGGCGGAAGCCCTTTATGCTATTGGCCGGGGCCCGGCCATGGAAATTGCAAAGGGACGTTTCTCTGGCCTTCACGGGCTTAGCGGGAATGCCCTGATCGCAGCTTCGGAAAGGGGCCTCTTCAGATTTCAGGAGATCGATGGCAGCTGGAAGGCAAGGGCGATTGATACCAGCCTGCATATGGTGCATTCGCTTACCCCCTACCGGGATATGCTCTTTTTTCTGAACCGGAACAAAGCCTATCGCCTTAAACGAAATCTGGAGGGCATTCGAAGCCTAAGCTATACAGAAGAAATAGAAGCCGTGGATTTCCTGCTCAGGGATAAGCAGCTTTTCGTTCGGGGAAAAGAATCCATGGCTGTTTTCGATGCAAAAAATGAACAGTTTCTACCCTGTGAAGAAATGGATCCGGAACAGCATCCACATAGCCTTGACAGCCTTGCCAGGCGCATCCCCCTGTTCAAGAGGCTGGGGCATATTATCGACTTTGAAGCCGGCGATTCGCTCATCATCGGATACGATCAGGAGAAACTCAGCTTTCTGTATCCGAAGCTGGCGGCAAACCTTTTAGAAAAGCCATCGGTATACATCTCTGAGCTTGAAGCAGAGGCTAAGGAGATCAGAGCATCTCTTTCCTCTGATCCATCCATCTTGTCAACAGACCTGCTTTATCGTTACCGGCTGAACCCTTCTGACGGGCACTGGTCGTCCTGGTCGGGCCAACAGCAGCTGGTAATCCAAAACCCGGCACACGGCAATTTGATCCTCGAGGTACAGGCCATGGACCTCTATGGAAACCTTTCGAAACCCGAAACAGCAAGAATAACAGTCCCCATCCCCTTTTTTCAGCGATGGTACATGGTCACAGCCTATGGCCTGATTTTACTGTTCCTCCTCTTCCTTCTCCGACAATGGCACCTGCTCAGTTACCGACGCGCAGAATCGCTGGTAATGGCGCGGATGCAGGCAAGGCTCGATAAACTTGGCCGGGAAAAAGAAGAATCGGACAAACTGGTTTCCGATCTGATTCCGCAAAATGCAGCCCGACAAATCAAATCGAAAGGAAAATCAAAGTGGGACAAGTACGAAAGGGCTACCGTACTCTTTTCCGACATTCAGGGATTTACCAGGATTGCAGAAGAAATGAATCCAGAAGCGCTGATCGACGAACTGGATCAATTCTTCTTCCACTTCGATTCGGTCGTGGAGAAATACAATATTGAAAAGATCAAAACCATTGGAGATGCCTATATGGCTGCCGGGGGCATCCCCAAAAAGAACAGCACGAACCCGGTCGAAGTGGTGCTGGCTGCCCTCGAAATGCAGGCCTATATGAAGCAGCTCAAATTGTCCCGGGCCGAGATCTGGGATCTTCGCATCGGTATTCATACCGGACCGGTGATTGCAGGGGTGGTGGGGCATAAAAAGGTTTCCTATGACATCTGGGGCGACACCGTAAATACGGCATCCCGGATGGAATCATCGGGTATGGCCGGAAAAGTCAATATTTCGGGCATCACCTACAGCATGGTAAAAGACTACTTTATTTGCGAATACAGGGGTAAACTACCGGTTAAATACAAAGGCAATATCGATATGTACTTTGTGAGCGGATTAAGACCCGAACTGGCGGTGGACCTGAAGGGTATTCCCAATAAACGCTTCTATAACAAACTGCAAATCCTTCGCCTGAACGACCTGGAAGAAATGGTTTTTGGGGACCTCCTTTCGGCGCTCCCCGCCTATCTTCACTTTCACGACCTGGTACATGCCAGAAAGGTATACAGCCAGTCCTTCCTCCTTTGCCGGTCGGAGGAAATCGAACAGGAAGACCGCCTTCTGGTCCGTACAGCAGCAATGATGATGTTTACCGGCCTCACACAAACCTTCAGTAATTTTGAGAATCGCTCGGCAGTTATTTGCAGAGAGGTTTTGCCAGATTTCAGTTATTCCGAAATACAGATCGACCAGATCTGCAACCTGATTCTGGCCACCAAACTGCCTTTTGAACCCAAGAACCGGCTCGAAGGAATTCTGATCGATACCCGGATGGAATACCTCGGCCGGCCCGACTACCCCGAACAGATTAAAAAACAGTTCAAGGAACTCCAGGAAGCGGGGATAAAGATTAATGGCCAGCAATTCAAAAAACAACAACTGGAGCTTCTCTACGAATTTCGCTTTTTTACAACTGCAGCCAGTCGCCTGAGAGAGGTTTCCGGCGAAGAGCAGATGACCCTGCTCGAACAGGAAAGGTGGATATAAAACATCCTTTTAAAGTTGCTGCTGAGGTGATGAATGTGTACTTTTGGTTGTGTATCACACTCCAACTATTTACAACAATGGAACTCGACTGGAAAAACCTTGGCTTTGGCATTATGAAAACGGACTACAATGTCCGCAGTGTTTACAAAGATGGAAAATGGAGCGAACTTGAGCTCACAGCGGATGAATACCTTCCTATGCATATCGGGGCCACCTGCCTCCACTATGGCCAGCAATGCTTTGAAGGGCTGAAAGCCTTTAGCGGGAAAGACGGTAAGATTCGTGTTTTCAGGCCCGATCAGAATGCCCGCAGGATGATGCAATCGTCCAGGGGAATTTTGCTTGCCGAGGTTCCGGAAAAACGCTTTGTAGATGCCATCAAGAGGGTTATTGAAGCGAACAGGCGCTTTGTTCCTCCCTATGGAACAGGCGCTTCACTCTACATTAGGCCTCTGCTGATTGGTACTGGTGCAGAGGTTGGCGTAAAACCTGCAAAGGAATATACCTTCCTGGTCTTTGTAATGCCGGTGGGGCCTTACTTTAAAGAAGGTTTCAAACCCGTTGATGTATTGATCAGCCGAAATGTGGACAGAGCCGCCCCGTTGGGAACCGGCCATCTGAAAGTAGGCGGCAATTATGCAGCGAGCATGCAGTCGATCCAGGACGCCCATCAGCAGGGCTACGCCACAACCATGTATCTCGATGCAAAAGAGAAAAAATACATCGACGAATGCGGGCCAGCCAATTTCTTCGGTATCAAGAACAATACCTACGTAACGCCCAGTTCACATTCCATTCTGCCTTCCATCACCAACAGAAGCCTCCAGGATCTGGCCAGGCAGATGGGAATGAAGGTCGAGGTAAGGCCGGTTCCGGTTGAAGAACTCACCGAGTTTGAAGAAGCAGGTGCCTGTGGCACTGCAGCGGTAATTACACCGATCCGAAAGATTGCCGACCTGGAAACAGATACCATATACCACTACGGAAAAGCAGATGAACCCGGGCCTGTGTGTAAAAAACTCTATGAGACCCTGACGGGCATACAGAATGGCGATATAGAAGACAGCTTTGGCTGGAACCTGGTGCTTGATTAGAAAGCTCAGGCTCACCAAAGCAGAATAATTCCTATCTTTGCCCCAGCCAAAAAGCAGGGGCATGTCGAAGAAAGAATCCAGGACCTACAAACGTCGGATCAGAAGTTCTTATCTGACTTCCGTAATCAGTATTTCACTGGTTTTACTCCTGCTGGGCGTTGTGGGGCTCTTACTGATCAATGGCCGTAACATCCGCAAACAGGTTATGGAAAGCATTGGCTTCAACGTAATCCTGAAGGAAAAAGTCAAAGAAGCCGACATCTACCAACTGCAGAAAATTCTGGATGCCAGGCCCTATATCCTTTCAACCGAATACATTACCAAAGAGGAAGCCGCACTGGAAACAGAACAAATGCTTGGCGAGGACTTCATCAGTTTCCTGGGTTACAATCCACTTCCACCCTCGATCCGGGTCAGGCTCAGACAAGCCTGGGCTAACCCCGATTCGGTCATGCATATTGCGCACGACCTGGAAAAATATGATTCCATTGAGGAGGTCTATTACAAGAAGTCGCTGCTCTATGCCATCAATGAGAACATCCGCCAGATCAGCCTGGTCATCCTGGGTTTCTCCCTCCTGCTCACCCTGATTTCCGTCACCCTGATCAACAATACCATCAGGTTATCGATCTATTCCAGAAGGTTTATCATCAATACCATGCAACTGGTGGGTGCCACACGCAGCTTCATCCGTAAACCCTTTCTTTACAGGAGTGTGGTCAGTGGTTTTAGCGGCAGCCTGATTGCCCTTGCGTTTCTCATGGGGCTGGTCTACCTTCTTCAGGAAGAGTTCGAGGGGGTCATCTCCCTGAGAGACTATGACCTGCTCGCTATTCTGGCTTTGGGCGTGATTTTCCTGGGCATGGTGATCAACTGGATCTCGACCTTCTTTGCGGTAAATAAATACCTGAACATCAAAACTGACAAGCTTTACTAATCGCGATATGAGTAAAAAAGCAGCTAAGGAACACTTTGCACTGGAAAAAGAAAACTATGTTCTTCTGATGATTGGTTTTGCCATCATCATCCTTGGTTTCATCCTGATGATTGGTGGAAAATCGACCGATCCGAATGTATTCAACGAAGACGAAATATTCAGCTTCCGACGTGTCACCCTCGCTCCCATCGTGGTCCTGGCCGGATTTATCTTTGAGATCTGGGCCATTATGAAACGCCCGAAATCAAGCGCAAAAAAGGAGCAATAGACTGATCAACAATGACATGGATTGAAGCACTCATCCTTGGTCTGATCCAGGGACTGACCGAGTTTTTACCCGTTAGCAGCAGTGGACACCTCGAAATTGGAAAGGTCCTGCTAAACGTTGAAGTCAAAGAGGACATTAGCTTTACAGTTGTGGTGCATTGCGCCACCGTACTCAGTACCATCCTGGTCTTTTTTAAGGAGATTAAAGCCCTCTTTGGAGGCCTTCTGGCTTTTCGCTGGAACGATGAAACGAAGTATGTGAGCAAGATCCTGCTTTCAATGATTCCTGTGCTCATCGTTGGTGTTTTTTTGAATGAGGAAGTCGAAGCGCTTTTCACGGGAAACCTTCGCCTGGTTGGTGCCGCCCTGCTGGTTACGGCCCTTCTCCTGGTTTTGACACAGCTGATGGCCTCCGGAAGGAAACACATTCCCTTTCCGGATGCATTTCTGATGGGCATCGCTCAGGCCGTTGCAGTCATTCCCGGTATTTCCAGATCGGGGGCCACCATATCCACTGGCCTGATCCTGCGCAATGACCGCAGCGAGGTGGCTCGATTCTCTTTTCTAATGGTGCTCTTGCCCATCTTAGGAGCCACACTGCTCGACATCCTCTCAACATCTGATACGGAAACAGGACTGGCTGTTTCCAGCGGAGCACTGATTACAGGTTTCCTTGCAGCCTTTGTTTCCGGATACCTGGCCTGCACCTGGATGATCAATCTGGTGAAAAAGGGCAAGCTCCACTGGTTTGCCATATACTGTAGCATCGTCGGCCTCACTGCCATTATCTTTTCCTGATTCTATGGATTTTGACAGACCCGAAACCTTCACCGAGGGAGCTGTTTTGCTCATCGACAAAGCACTCACATGGACCTCCTTCGATGTGGTCAACAAAATGCGCATGTCGCTGCGCAAAGCACTCGGCATAAAAAAGATTAAGGTAGGACATGCGGGAACCCTCGACCCCCTGGCCACCGGCCTGGTCATCGTATGTACCGGGCGTGCCACCAAACGCATATCTGAATTCCAGGACCTGGACAAGACCTACACAGCTCAAATCAGGCTGGGAGCATCAACCCCGTCGTATGATCTGGAAACCAACATCGACAGAGAATGCCCCTGGGAGCATATCAACCGCGAAGCACTCGACCGCGTGCTGAAAGGCTTCGTGGGAGAAACTGAACAGCTTCCGCCCGTCTTTTCCGCAAAAAGCGTGGATGGGAAACGTGCTTACAATATGGCCCGCAAGGGGAAGGAGATTGCATTGCGCCCCCAGCTTGTGCGTATCGACAAGCTTTCGGTGCTTTCTTTCGAGGGCCGGGATCTGGTCCTTGAGGTGTCCTGCGGAAAAGGAACCTATATTCGTTCCCTTGCTCACGACATCGGGGAAGCCCTTGGTTCATGTGCGCATCTACAAGGCCTTCGCAGAACCCGGATCGGCCCTTATAAGGTTGAGAATGCCCTCAATTTGGAGCAGTTTTCAGAAAAGCTAAAACTTTTGTAACATTTCTTTGTTTGTTACGTATAACGAGGCTTGCAACTATCATAATCATTTCCACTAATGAAATTATCCCAGTACAAATTTGATCTTCCCGAGGAGAGGGTGGCAAAATTCCCGGCCAAGAACCGCGACGAATCAAGACTTATGGTCCTGCATCGCGACAGTCAGAAAATCGAGCACAAAGCATTCAAAGACATCATAGACTATTTCGATCTGGAGGATGTCATGGTGTTCAACGATACCAAGGTTTTCCCGGCCCGGCTCTACGGAAACAAGGAAAAAACCGGTGCAAAAATTGAAGTTTTCCTGCTTAGAGAACTGAATCGGGAGCAGCGGCTTTGGGACGTCCTGGTCGATCCGGCCAGAAAGATCAGAATCGGAAACAAACTCTACTTCGGAGAAGATGAAGTACTTGTAGCAGAAGTAATCGACAATACCACTTCCAGAGGCAGAACCCTTCGCTTTCTGTACGATGGCGCCTACGAGGACTTTAAGAAAACCCTGTTCGAGCTGGGAGAAACCCCGCTTCCGAAGTTCATCGACCGCCAGGTTGAGCCCGAGGACAAGGAACGCTACCAGACCGTATTCGCCCGCCATGAAGGTGCTGTTGCCGCCCCTACTGCAGGCATGCATTTTAGCAGAGAACTGCTGAAACGACTCGAGATTAAGGGCATCAATTTTGCCTATATCACCCTGCATGTTGGTTTGGGGAATTTCAGGTCGGTAGATGTGGAGGACCTCACTAAACACAAGATGGACTCGGAACGAATTTTGATCAGTCCCAATGCTGTTTCCACAGTAAACACCGCAAAATCGAAAAAGCAAAACGTGTGTGCAGTTGGCACCACAGTCATGCGCACCCTGGAAAGCTCTGTATCGACCGATGGCTACCTGAAAGAATTCGATGGCTGGACCAACAAGTTCATCTTCCCCCCCTACGAGTTCTCGGTTCCAAACAGGATGGTCTCCAACTTCCACCTCCCCTATTCCACACTGATGATGATGGTATCGGCTTTTGCCGGTTACAACTACCTCATGGATGCTTATCAGGTCGCAATCAAAGAAGGCTATCATTTTGGCACCTATGGAGATGCCATGTTGATCCTTTAAAGCGAGCCCATGCCCCTGATCAACTCTATCTTCTCCTGGGTGAACGTCAAACGGCTTCACCAAATTGAGCTGTTCATGAAATACCCCTTCGATGTACAGCGGGAGGTCTTTTCCAGACTGGTGGAACAGGCTTCTCTCACCACCTGGGGCATGGAGTACGATTATGATTCGATCGTTGAAATCAGCGACTTCCAGAAAAGGGTTCCGATCAGCAGCTACGACGATTTGAAGCCCTACATCAAGCGGCTTATGGAAGGCGAGCAAAATCTGCTCTGGCCAACCGACATTAAATGGTTTGCCAGGTCGTCGGGAACAACCTCCGACAAAAGCAAATTTATTCCGGTAAGCAACGAAGCCATCGAAGACTGCCATTTTCGGGGGGGAAAGGATATTATTGCTTTTTATACACGGGAAAAACCCGACAGCGCTATTTTAAAGGGAAAGGCCCTCACTCTGGGGGGAAGTGCCGAGGTTAATAAGTTCAGCAACCAGTCGTACTATGGCGACCTTTCTGCCGTCATTATTGAAAACCTTCCCTTCTGGGCACAGTTCATCCGTACGCCTGCCGCCGAAATTGCGTTAATCCCCGATTTTGAAGAGAAGCTGGAGAAGATTACGCGACATACGGTTGGCGAAAATGTGACGAGCATAGCCGGTGTCCCGTCGTGGAACCTGGTACTTCTGAAGGCCGTGCTCGATTTTACGGGCAAAGACAACATCCTGGAGGTCTGGCCCAACCTGGAGCTCTTCACACACGGAGGCATATCCTTCACCCCCTACAGGGAGCAGTTCAAAAGGCTGATCCCTTCCGAACAGATGAACTATCTGGAAACCTACAATGCCTCCGAGGGCTTCTTCGGCATTCAGGATGAGCTGGATCGCGACGACATGCTGCTCATGCTCGATCTGGGAGTATTTTACGAATTTATCCCGGTGGGCCAGATACACGACCCCAATCCGGATGTACTTACCATAGCTGATGTCGAAACCGGTGTAAACTACGCACTTATCATTAGCACCAACGGAGGGCTCTGGCGCTACATGATCGGCGATACGGTTACCTTTACCACCCTCTGTCCCCACCGCATTAAGATTTCGGGACGAACCAAGTATTACATCAATGCCTTTGGGGAAGAAATCATTGAGGACAACGCCGAAAAGGCCCTGCTGAAGGCCTGTGAAGCCACCGGTGCCATCATCAGGGAATATACGGCCGGCCCCCTCTACATGGGCGAAGATTCGAAAGGGGCACATGAATGGATGATTGAATTCGAGCAGGAACCCGTAGATATGGCTGCATTCACCCTCACCCTTGATCAAAGCCTGCAGAAGCTCAATTCGGATTACGAGGCCAAACGCTATAAAAACCTGACCCTGACGGAACCCAAAGTGGTCGCTCTTGAACGTGGCACTTTCTATCGCTGGATGCAAAAACGGGGAAAGCTTGGCGGACAAAACAAGATCCCCAGACTGGCCAACGACCGGAAGTGGCTGGAAGAGTTAAAAGAGCTCCTGAAGCCCTAAAAGTTTATTATCTTAGCACGGTCACTGCTAAATTCAGAACCCATGCACATTGCTGTTGCCGGGAATATTGGATCCGGAAAAACCACCCTGACAAACTTGCTGGCCAAGCACTACGACTGGGAAGCACATTACGAGGATGTGGATGACAATCCCTACCTCAACGACTTTTACCAGGATATGCAGCGCTGGTCCTTCAACCTCCAGATCTACTTCCTCAACAGCCGTTTCAGCCATATCGTAAGCATCCGTCAGTCGGGTAAAAACATCATCCAGGACCGCACCATTTACGAAGATGCCTACATCTTTGCACCCAACCTGCACAGCATGGGCCTGATGAGCACGCGGGATTTCGAGAACTATTTTGCCCTCTTCAATCTGATGAGCTCCCTGATTGAGCCCCCCGATCTGCTGATTTATCTCAGGGCTTCCATCCCCGTGCTTGTGGAACAGATCCAAAACCGGGGCCGGAAATATGAAAACAACATCCGGCTCGACTATCTGAAGCACCTCAATGAGCGTTACGAAGCCTGGGTTGAGACCTACAACCTGGGTAAACTGCTAATCATCGATGTGGACAACAACAACTTCCGGGACAAGCCCGAGGACCTGAGTACGATCATCGACAAGATCAATGCGCAAATCCACGGTCTGTTCTAAGGATTGCTTTCCGGGGGTACTATCCAAAAAAACGGGCAGATAGCTGATCTATCTGCCCGTAAGTTACGTGATTGTTTGTCTCTACTCTGCCTCGGTTTTCTCAGGAAGGAAAACCACATCAACGACGTTGGCATTGTTGTAGAAAGCTTTCATGACCTTCTGAACATCCTTCACACTCATTTTCTTGAGAATGTCCTCAAAATTGGAAGGATCATCGAAATTAATGCCATATACATAGTAGTTGTAAAGGGCTTTTACGTAATACTCGTTATGCTCCTTGTCCTGCTGCCGTTTCTTCAGAATGTTCTCGACCGTTTTGTACAGATCCTCTTCAGACGGCCCCTTTTTGGCGAGGGCATCAAGCTCGGCATAAACCTTTTCCTTCAGATCGTAGGCGCGGTCGGGGTCACAGTCGAAACTGATGACCATGGTGGCCTTCTCTACCGGCCATTTGCCCAGCGTGGTCCTGACTCTTACGCCGTAGGTTCCACCCTCTTCCTCGCGGATCGACTCCACAAAACGCAGATCAAGAATGCCCTCAATCATGCGCAGAGCCATGATATTAAACGCTGTGTAATCCATCTCTTCGTTGAATACCATATTCACATTCGCCTTGGGTGTTTCAAGCGGAAGTGTAATACGGCGCTCGACCCGACCCTCGGGCTCATACATCTTCCTGTCGATCCAGGTCTCTTCTCGGTCAATGTCCTTCAGATTTCCGATATATCTGCAAGCCAAGTCCTTCACTTCTTCTTCCTCCATGTTTCCAACGATAATAAAGAGGAAGTCGCTGGCATCGGCAAAGCGATCGCGATAAATCTCCTCGACCATGCCCAGGTCAATATCTTCCAGAAACGCTGTATTAAAGATCCGTACACGGGGATGATGGTCGGTCAGAATCAGATTGAGGGAATCGCTCATAATCTTCTGGGGATTGTTGTTCATGTTCTCCACAAAAGCCATGTAACGGGCAATAATAGCGGTATGGGCCTCCTTATCGAAGCGAGGCTGGTTGAAGAACAGATAGAGCAATTGCATCATGGTTTCAGCATCCTTCGGACTGGCAGAGCCTTTCATGCCCTCGGAGAGATTGCCCAGACTCAGCTGTAGCGAAGCATTCTTCCCGGTCAGCATCTTTTGCAGACCCATGGCATCAAATTCACCTGTCCCGTAAAAGGAGATCAGGGAAGTCAGCATGTCGGCCGAGGGCACGTACTCATCGTCGAAAAGAGAGCTGCCTCCCTTGCTGTAGGCACGAACCTGTACCTGATCCTTTTCATAGTCGGCATGACGATAAACCACCGTTGCTCCGTTGGCCATTTTCCACTCAACGGCATCAAAGGCTTCGAGCCTTTTTTCAGAAACAATCTCAGTTTTGGCCGGCTCTTCCGGAAGAAGCGATTCCGCAAGCTCTTCCTCCGCGTAAGGCTCGACCTCGGCTGCCTCGATGGCTTGCATAATTAACTGCACATCCTGCTCACTCATATGGCTGACACCCTCTCCCTCGGGACCCTGCACAACCAGAACCTGGTTCTTGTTACTGATCCAGGCAGCCAGACTCCGGTTGAAGTCCTCCAGGGTAATGGTCGGCAACAGGGCCTGCACCAGCTGGTAGCCCATCTCGGGCGACACATAAGCATCGCCATTGAGAAAATGATTCACATAGTCGTTCACATATTCCTCATTGCTGATCTTGTCCCTTTCCTTATAGTAAGTCTCCCACTGGGTAAGGATGTTGGCCTTTGCACGGTCGAGCTCGGCCTGAGTAAAGCCGTGGCGTTTCACCCTTTCCAATTCGGTCATGAGGGCTGCAAAACCTCGAGCCTCCTGGTTGGGCTTGGGGATGCAAATGACGTTTAGGGCCTCATAGCCACGCTCAAAATCGCCATGGTTGATCACGCCCATCACAAAGGGGGGATCACCCTTCTGAAGCATCTCATCGATACGCTGCGAGAGCATGCTGTTGAAAAGCGACTCCACATAGTCCTGCCGGTGATCAACAATGGTTTCAGGGCCATCTGAAGCCTTGCGTTGACGAATCATATAGCGGATCAGGGTCCGGTCGGCCTCCTTGTCGGTTACCAGGCCAAAGACCATCTCATCCTGATCGGGAATTTCAAAGAAGGGCCTTTCCGGAGCATCCTTCACGGCCGGTATTTTTGAAAAAAGCTCGATCACTCTTTTCTCCATTTCATCAGCATCAAAATCACCTACCATGGCAATAGCCTGTAGATCGGTTCTGTACCATTTGTGATAGAAATCGCGTATGGCATCGTAATCAAAATGCTCGATCACATCCAAATCACCAATCACATCGCGTTTGGCAAACTTGGAATCACCGTAAAGATAGGGCATGGAAGCGGCATACATCCTGAATTGAGCTGTGCGACGGGTTCGCCACTCCTCTTTGATTACTCCACGCTCGGCGTCAATCTCCTCCTCGGTGAGCAGGAGATAATTCGACCAGTCGTTCAGCACCAGCAAACAGGTATCCAGAATACCGGGTTTGTTTACCGGCACATCGGACAAATTATAAACCGTCTGGTTCTGACTCGTGTAGGCATTGATGTTTTCGCCGAAAGCCACACCATGGGTTTCAAGGAAATTGATAATGCCCTTCCCCGGAAAATGTTTGGTTCCGTTGAAGGCCATATGCTCGAGAAAGTGGGCTAAACCGTTCTGATGGTCCTCCTCAAGCAAGGCACCTACATTCTGAATAATGTAAAACGAAGCCCGTTCTTTGGGTTCCTGATTGGCCTTAATGTAGTAGGTTAGTCCGTTTTCCAGAACGCCCTTTCGAACACTCTCATCGAGTGGAAGCTGCTGCCGGGGATTGTCCTGGCCCGACAGGAAAAAAAGCGGAACCATGGCAAACAATGCTGCCGAAAGGAAATGTTTAATTCTCATATTTATGAATTTTAGGTTTATCATCGGCTCAGATCTCTGTCCGTTAATTAAGGTAACACCTTTCTATCGGCTCAGGTTCGTGTTCCATTGAAAAAAAAAAGGAGGCCTGAGCCTCCTTCTCCTTGCTCCTCAGGTAGGACTTGAACCTACGACCTACGGATTAACAGTCCGCCGCTCTAACCAACTGAGCTACTGAGGAATTTTTCCGGGCCTGTGCACCGGGCCTCTTAAGCGACGCAAAAATAAGGGCTTTTGCCCAATAAACCAACAACTTTTCAAAAAACCTTTTCCCCTTCCGAAAAGATTTCAATACAATCTGTATAACTTTATCTTTGCAGCAAATAAGAAACAGATGGCAAAAGTACTAGGCATTGGAAATGCGCTGGTGGACATCATCACGCAAATTGACGATGATACAATTCTCGAAGGATTCGGGCTTCCCAAGGGAAGTATGACCCTGGTCGACCGTGATACGTCCAATTTCATTCATGCAGAAACCGCAGGCCTGCCAAAAGCCAAAGCTTCGGGCGGCTCCGCAGCAAACACCATCCATGGCCTTGCTCATCTGGGCATCGAAACCGGTTTTATTGGTGCTGTTGGAAATGATGAGCTGGGCTGTTTCTTCAAGAAGGATATGCAGGCCAATAAGATCAATCCCATCCTCTTTAAATCGATGCAGGATACCGGAAGGGCCATGGCCCTGATTTCTAAAGATACGGAACGGACCTTTGCCACCCACCTTGGTGCAGCCATCAACCTGTCTGTAGACGACATCACAAAGGATGTTTTCGAGGGCTACGATTACTGCTACCTCGAGGGCTATCTTGTGCAGAACCCCGAAATGATGGAAAAAGCGCTGCGCCTGGCACGCAATGAGGGGCTGATTGTATGCATCGACCTGGCCAGCTACAACATTGTAGCTGAGAACAGGGACTTCTTCAACAAGCTTATTACCAACTATGTAGACATTGTCTTTGCCAATGAAGACGAAGTCACCAGCCTTACCGGCCTTTCGCCGGAGCAAAGCGCAAAGGCCTTGCAGAAACAAACCCGGATCGTGGTCGTAAAACTGGGTGCAGAAGGTTCTCTCTGTGCCAGTAATGAGGGCATCTTACGCATTGGTGTCCGTCCTTCCAAACCAATCGATACGACCGGAGCCGGAGACCTTTATGCTGCCGGTTTCCTTTACGGACTCGTCAAGGGCCACGAGCTCAAAATGTGCGGAAAGATTGGTGCCATGCTGGCCGGCAGGGTGATCGAATTTGTCGGTGCAAAAATGGAGGAACCGCACTGGGAAAACCTGCGTAGAGAAATCGCGGCCATGGAAGGCTGAATGGGCCATGCCACGATAAAGTCAAATGCAGGTTCTGAGCGCGACCTGGAAAGCCCCCTTCCTTAGAGAGACAGTTTGAGCAAATATCCCCCAAACTTCCGGATATTTATCACCCGGCTGCCATCGAACATCAGGTACTGCCCCTTGATCCCCTGCAGGATCCCCGAAACCAGAGGCTCCTTGTCAAAATTCAGGCTTCTGACTTTCTCCGGATAGCTTTCCACGGGGTAGCTGATGGAAAGCACATCCCTGGTTTTGCTCACAAAGCACTGAAGTTCGGGGCTAAGGTATTCAACCAGACGAGCCTTTTCCTTCACCAGGTCGATCTCCCCGGGTTCCGGACCCGAGAGCATCCTTCGCCAATTGGTTTTATCTGCCACATGTGCTTTAAGGGCTAGCTCAATCAGGCCGGCGGTATAACGATTAGGTGTTCGGGCCAGTTCCAGCACCCGCCCGGCCCCCTGGTCGATCCACCGGACCGGCACCTGCGTTTCCCGGGTAACCCCCACTTTTAGCCCGCTCGTAACCGAAAGATACACGACATGAGGAATCAGACAGTGGCTGGTGGCATAGTCCATATCCCTGGCAATGCCTTCATGTGCCCGGCACAATTCGGGTCGCAGCACACATTCTTCGGTCTCTGGTGCCGTGCTGAAACAGGGATAGCAATAGCCCTGAGCAAAAGACTTATTCGTCCTGCGGCCGCAGCGGATACAGTTAATCTGACCCTCATAGTGAAGGCTTAGGGCAGCACCAATGTAGTCGTTGAGTTCCACCTTTTCATTCCCGATGGGTAGTTGATACTGAACCAGCCCTTCGAGTTTTACCCCCATCTTCCGAATATTCCCGATGTATTCCATGAGCGAAAGATAAAGAAATACACGTTAGTTTGAAATTTTATTACTATGTATTGCATAGTTCTATAATAATAACATATCTTTGCATTAACATCTAGTATGAATTAAAAGCAGAATGTGATGAATATAGAGAATGCAAAAGCACAGATGCGAAAGGGAATACTGGAGTATTGCATCCTGTCGATCCTCGACAGGAAGGACCTCTATACCTCCGACATCATTAAGGCATTAAAAAAAAATGACCTGATTGTGGTGGAAGGAACGCTTTATCCCCTGCTTACACGGCAAAAAAATGCCGGCCTGCTCAACTACCGCTGGGAGGAAAGCTCTCAGGGCCCTCCCCGGAAGTACTATACCCTCACAGAAATCGGCCGAAACTACCTGAAAGAGCTGGATCGTTCCTGGGAAGAGCTCATCAGGTCGGTCAACTCAATCAAGAACATTAAATAGCCATATACCATGAAGAAAGCAATCAAGATTAACCTGAGCGGAATCATCTTCCACATCGACGATGATGCCTATGAAAAGCTCAAGGCCTATCTGGACTCGATTGACCGCCACTTTTCAAATAAGCAGGAGAGCAAGGAAATCATCGACGATATTGAATCCCGCATTGCAGAGTTGTTCCAGGAGCGCATTTCTGCCGATAACCAGGTCATTAGCTTAAAAATTGTACATGAAGTCATCGGTATTATGGGAACCCCCCATGACATTGCCGATTCGGGCGAGGAGGCAGAAGGCGAAAAGGACTTTTACACCCATTACAGCGGCAGCAGGCGCCTTTACAGAGATCCGGAAGACTCCGAACTGGGCGGTGTCTGCGGAGGGCTTGGGGCCTATTTCGGCATTGATCCCGTAGTTTTTCGCATCCTTTTCATCGTATTCTTCTTTGTTGCCGGGTCTTCCATCCTGATCTACTTCATCCTGTGGCTGGCTCTGCCCAAGGCCGAAACTGCGGCTCAAAAACTCGAAATGAGAGGTCAGAAGGTAAATGTAGAGAACCTGGAAAAAAAAATACGGGAGGAATATGACAACATCAAGGACAATGTAAAAGACAATGTCTCGAGGGCTAAGAATTCCGACACCTACAAAAAAACCAGAAGCGCTGCCTCGGAGTTTTTCGGGGTTTTGGGAAAAGTACTTCTGGTGTTTGTTAAGGTTGTCCTGATCATCATCGGAATCGGGCTCGTCTTTAGCGGACTCGGGATTCTGATCGGACTGATCACCTTTCCGTTTGCCGGAATAAATCTGTTTCCGTTCGAATCGCATCATTTTTCCCTGGGTGACATCCTCATTCCCTTCACCAATCCCGTATCGCTTATCCTGGTCATCCTTGCCCTCTCGCTGCTCATCCTGATTCCCCTGAGCGCCATGCTATACGGACTGATCAGGCTCATCTTTAATCTCGAGCGGGCCAACAAAGGGCTGGGCATTGGGGCGATCATCCTCTGGATCATTTCCCTGCTGGCCATCATCGGCATTGGGGTTGTTGAAGGCAGCCATTTCTCTGATGTGGGAAGACACCGCGTTCAGCAGGAACTGCTCACAGGCTCCGATACCCTGGTGGTCAAAATCAATACACAACTGGAAGACTACATCGACGATGAATCCTCCCTGGAATTTGGCGACAACTGGTTCATCATGGAAGATGCCTCAGCTCTTTATGGTGAAATCACTCTCGACCTTGAGAAGGCAGAAGGAAAGGAGTTTGAGATAGACATTCTGAAAAAATCCAGGGGCCGAAACTGGGAGGATGCCAAAAAAAATGCCGCCAGGCTGGACTATAGTTTCAGAAGCCGGGGCAATGATCTTATCCTGGATCCCTATTTCTCTGTCGACACAAAATACAAGTGGCGCTTCCCTCAGACAAAGGTCATCGTGGGCATACCGGAGGGCAAAGTGCTTGTCCTTGATCGGGAAACAAGGGACTTCCTGGAAGGTGTACGAAATCTGAATCACCTTTCAGCCTGGAACATGGCGGGAAAAACCTGGAAGATGACCGAGGATGGTCTGGAAAAAATTGCAGAATAAAATTATTCTTTTGTATATTTGCAACCCGCTTTTCGTAAGCTCGATTGACCCGTGGTGTAATTGGCAACACGTCTGATTTTGGTTCAGAAGAGTCCAGGTTCGAGCCCTGGCGGGTCAACATCCCGACAAGCGCCCCGTTGTCAAAGAAAACGGGGCGCTTTTTTTATATGGCCCGGAAAGGGAATTCAGGAGAAAAGGCCGGGACACTGCAAAATCCGACTATAAGTACCTAAAAAGCCTAAGCCTGTCGATAAATCGGTAAAGAACTAAACAATTATTGCTTAGCTTTGTAGAAAGGTGTTATCTATGCGGACCAAAAAAACCTTTTTGCTAATGCTCTTTCTGGGCCTGGGCTTTGCTGCCAGGGGCCAGATTAATATTTACCTTGGGGGAAGTTTAAACGGCCAATACAACTGGATCAGGGGCGATGAGCATACCTTTGAGCCCGGTTTTGGAGGAGGACTAAGCTTTGTTTACTGGGAATATGAATTCTGGTTTATCAAAGCCGGATTGAATTACAGTTACAAATCAGCAGCCAGACTGGCCTATCCGGATATGTTCGAGACGCTCATCGAAAGTCCCGAGGACAAGGTCATTATTGACTTTACCGAACAAACACTGAGCCTGCCTGTCACCGTTTACCTGAGGCCCTGGGAAAAGGGCAATAACGCCTTGCTGGTCGCGGGTACGGTAGAAATGATGTCGGTGCTCAAGCTGAATCAGCAATCTGAAGAATTCGGGGAAATCAACCTGAATGCATCTGAAGCCAAAACCTGGACCAAAACCAATTTGGGTTTCGGTGTGGGATATCAGCGAAAACTTCAGAAGCACAGCTACCTTAACCTGGTACCTTCTTTCAACCTCGACGTTCGGGGCTATCGCGCTTACACAGGCTTTATGCTTAGCGTGGAATACATTCTGGGAGTTTACTGAAAGTGCATAATCCGCTGTGCCCGCAATGCTTTTCTCAGTTTTAGCGACTGTCCGTTTGTGTGGGCATCAAGACAGGACCAGAATTCAGGACCGTGGTTTTTGTGTTTTGTATGAACCAGTTCATGAAGAATCACATAATCACTAAGTTCTACGGGCAACATAACCAGCCAGGTATTCAGGTTGATCGAATTTTTAGCTGTACAGCTCCCCCATCGGGTCTTCATGCGTCGCATTTTAAGGCCCGTATAACGAAAGCCATGAGCTCTGGCAAGCTGTTCGACCCGCTGAGGAAGAAGGCGTTTTGCCTCCATCGCAAGTATTCTCCATACCGCTTCTTCCACAGTATCTTTGGGCCCGTTAAGCCTGAGAGGAACCTGGTTTTCACCTATGCGAATAGCATCGCCGGGACGAAGAACATCCTCCAGGGGACGGGCTTTCCGCGTGGTAGCCAGGCTGGAAAGAATCCAGTCGCGTTTCAGCTCCACAAATTGCGCCGCACGCCGCTGGCTCATTCGTCCGGGAAGCGTTACCCTTACCCTTCCCTCCGAATTAATTCTGATGGCAAGGTTTCTGGCCCGTTTATTGCGGACAAAATGTACCTCACCAATATCCGGGTATTTAACAATATTTACGATAGTAACTGCTCAGATTTAAACGCTTATACATACCTTTAGCCTTCAAAAAAATTCATTTTGAAATGCGACAACTCATCCTGTTCTCATTCATCCTCATATACGCCCTGCTTCCGGGCACGGCCCAGAATATCTGGTCCCTCGATGATTGCATTGGCTATGCCATGGAAAACAATATCCAGATCAAGCAGTCGGTATTGAACACCGAATATAACGAAAACCTTTTGAAGGCATCCAAATTGGGACAGATCCCGAATCTGAATGCCAACTCGAATTACAGCTATTCATGGGGACGGGCCCTCGACCAGACCACCTACCAATTCACCAACGACCAGCACATCAACTCCGTTAACATGGGCATCAGCGCCTCAGTGACCCTGTTCAACGGGCTGCGGGTTCGCAATACCATCCTCCAGAACCAACTGAATCTGATGGCCAGCTACCAGGATGTGGAGAAGATCAAAAACGATATATCGCTGAATATCGCCGCAGCCTATCTGAATATCCTCTTCAATAAAGAGCTGATCGGTGTAAGCCGCAATCAGCTGGAGATCACAGGACAGCAAGTCGACCGTACCCGTAAAATGGTGGATGCCGGCAAACTCGCCGAGGGCAGTTTTCTGGAAATCCAGGCCCAGTATGCCTCGGAGGAGCTGAACCTGGTAAATGCCGAAAACCAATTGGCCATATCCTTGCTGAATCTTCAGCAATTGCTCGACCTTCCCGTCGATTCCAGCTTCGATATCTCCACTCCGGAACTGATCGATCCCGATAAGCAACCCCTGAGCTACAGTCCGGGAGAAGTCTATCTGAGTGCAGAACAAAGCATGCCCGAGATTAAAAGCGCAGAGCTCAGCAAGGAGAGCTCGGAAAAGGGACTGCTCATTGCCAAAGGAAACCGCTATCCACGCCTGTCCCTCTCGGCCAATTACAATACAGGCTACTCCGACATCCGTCAGCAAGTGGTGGATCCGGGTTCGGCGGTTCAGCTGCCCATCGGAACAACGGCGGGCGGAGAACAGGTCTTCTCCTACCCTCAACAGCTCCCTGTTTATGGAAAATATCCCTTCATGGAGCAAATCCGTGACAACACCTCTATTGGATTGGGCCTTGGGCTGACCATCCCCATTTTCAATGGTTGGCAGGTGAACACGGATATAAAGAACGCCCGGATAGCCCTTCAAAATGCCGAACTTGAACTGCAAAGCCGGAAACGATCACTCTATGCCACCATCCAACAGGCACATGCAGATGCCCTGGCAGCGCAAAAGAAATTTATGGCCACCCAAAAGGCCCTGGAATCGATGGAAGAGTCTTTTAAGTACACCGAGAAAAAATTTGAGGTGGGAATGGTAAATGCGGTCGATTTTAACACCTCCAAGAACCAGCTGACCGCCACGCAATCGGATCTCCTTCAAGCCAAATACGACTACATCTTCAAAACCAACATACTCAATTTTTACCGGGGCAAACCCATTACACTTTAACATCAAGATCGCATGAAATCGAAAAGATTATTACTCATCATAGGCCTCTTGGCCATCGTGCTTGTCATTGTCCTCGGCATTGGAAAACAAAAAGGCTGGTTTGGTGGGGAAGGCCTGCTGAAAGTAGCCGTTGAAGAAGGTACAGAAAGAGAGATCGTTGAAATCATCACGGCCAATGGAAAGATCCAGCCCGAAACCGAGGTAGCCATCTCTCCTGACGTCTCCGGTGAAATCGTCGATCTGGTCGTCAAGGAAGGGGATCAGGTGGTGAAAGGGCAATACCTGTGTAAGATTAAACCCGAGGCCTACCAAATGGCCCGTAACCGCGCCGAAGCCTCACTGAATAATGCCAAGGCCAGGCTCAAGCAGGCCGAGGCCCAACTCCAACTGGCCAGTCTCGATTACAAGCGAAACAGCCGTCTATACGAAGACAAGGCCATCTCGGAAGCCGAATTTGAGCAGTCCCAAACCTCCTACAATACCTCACTGGCCGAAAAAGAAGCCGCCTCTTTCTCGGTAGAAAGTGCTAAAGCCGCTCTTGATGAGGCTGATGAATCACTGGAAAAAACCTCGATCTATGCACCAATGACGGGAACCGTTTCGCGCCTCATTGTGGAACTGGGTGAGCGCGTAGTAGGAACCTCCATGATGGCCGGTACCGAGATGATGCGCATTGCCGATCTCAGCCGCATGGAAGTGGAAGTAGAGGTGAACGAAAACGACATCGTAAGAGTTGCCAACTCAGATACCGCGCTGATTGAGGTTGATGCCTACCCCGATACCCGTTTCAAGGGGGTGGTTTCGGAGATTCCGGTTTCAGCCAATACCACCGGCGTAAGCACCGATCAGGTCACCAACTTCATGGTAAAGATTCTGCTTCTCCCCAGCTCCTATGCCGGCAAGGTATCTGAACAAAACCCCTACCCCCTTCGTCCGGGGATGTCGGCCACCGCCGATATCCAGACCGACAGGCAAACAGGGATCTACTCGATCCCCATTCAGGCTGTTACCACCCGGAAGGACACCACAAGTGCAGGCAAACCGGAAGGAGCTGGAAAAACAGGAAAAACGAATAAAAGCTCCGGGAAATCCACATCGATACAAAAGGAAGCTTCTGCAGAAGAAAGTGATGCCGAGCCCATTGTGGTGGTCTTTGTGGTCGAAGAGGGAAAAGCCGTGCTGAAGACGGTAAAAACCGGGATACAGGATAACAACTACATCCAGGTTACCGAAGGCCTTGAAGCAGGGGAAGAGGTCGTAATCGCCCCCTACTCGGCCATCTCCAGACAGCTCAAAAACAATATGAGTGTAGAGGTGGTTCCGGAAGAGGACCTTTTCAGCGACGAAAAGAAGAAATAAGCCTGCATGAGCACCCCGCTGATCCTCCACATTGAAACAGCAACCGACATCTGTTCGGTTGCCCTGTCCGAAGGCAATACCTGCCTGACATGGGTCGATAGTGGAGCGGAACGCTCCCATGCAAGCCTCCTGAACCCCTTCATCCGTCAGGTACTCTCAAAGGCTGATCGACGCATTAATCAACTCGAAGCGGTGGCCGTATCGAAAGGGCCCGGATCCTATACCGGCCTGCGCATAGGGGTATCTACAGCCAAGGGCATAGCCTATGGGCTAAACCTTCCCCTGCTGTCGGCAGGCACCCTGGAAAGCCTCAGCCAGGCTGCACTGGCTCATCCGAAAGTGGATGAGCTGATTTCAATGAGTAAGCGTCCCGTTCTGCTCTGTCCGATGCTCGATGCCCGTCGCATGGAGGCCTATACCGAGTTCCGGACACCCAACATGGAAGTCCTCAGGGAGGTGAGTGCCGACATCATAGACGAAAACAGTTACCGGGACCTGCTCGAAGAACACGAAATCTGCTTTTTCGGCAATGGCTCGGACAAGTGCCGGGAGGCCCTTCAGCATCCCCATGCGCATTTTATCCCCGCCATCGAGCCCTCGGCCCAATCTATGATCGAACCGGTGCTGCAAAACTTTAAGGCCGGAAACTTCGAAAATGTGGCCTATTTTGAACCCTTCTATCTGAAAGATTTTGTGGCCACCACACCTCGTAAAAAGGGCTTATAACGCATCTTCGGGACAATTACTATCTTTACCAAATAATATTTTCATATGGCATCAACAGCAGATTTCAGGAACGGATTATGTCTCGAGTTCAACAACGACCTCTATACCATCGTCCAGTTTCAGCACGTGAAGCCGGGAAAAGGCCCCGCTTTTGTAAGGACAAAACTAAAAAGCCTGACCTCGGGCAAGGTGATTGAGAACACCTTTACCGCAGGCGTTAAAGTAAATACTGCACGGGTCGAGCGCAGGCCCTACCAGTACCTCTATACCGATGACCTGGGCTTCAATTTCATGCACCTCGAAACCTTTGAACAAATCAGCATCCAACCCGAAATGGTGGAAAATGCCGATCTGATCAAAGAAGGACAGACCGTCGAGATTGTGGTCCATGCCGACACCGAAACCCCGCTAACCGTTGACCTTCCCCCTTTCGTGGAATTGGAAGTGAGCTACACTGAGCCGGGGGAAAAGGGAAACACGGCTTCCACTTCGGCTCAGAAACCTGCCGAACTGGAAACAGGTGCCAAGATTATGGTACCTCTTTTCATCGATACAGGCGAGATGATTAAAGTTGACACCCGCGACCGCTCCTATTCGGAACGGGTAAAGAAGTAAGAACACAATCCCCCATCCCCTCATGGGAAAAGCAAGCGAAAGGCACAAACTGTCGACCTTTAAGCTGAATGCACTGCTCGACATTACCCTGGCCATTAACGACAACGTCTCGACCAGTGAACTGATCAGGCGTTTTGAGAAACTACTGACCGATGACCTGGATATTGGTAAGGTCATGGTACTGAAACTCTCGGACAAGTGGGAGTGCCTCCTGAACTCGGGCTTTGGACCGGATTTCTTCGAACATGTCGATATGGAAAGGGACCTGCTCCCTTACGAAGAGATTTCCTTTATTACCTCAGAGCCGCAGGAATTTCCCGAGCTGGTCGAAATCGTGATCCCCGTGCCCCATAAAGACAAGGCGATTGCCTTCGTGCTGATCGGCGACATCGAGGAAGAAGGCGAGGGTGTGAGCCCCATTATCAAGCACCTGCGCTTCATCCAGACCCTCTCCAACATTATCACAGTGGCCATCGAGAACAAACGTCTCTTCCAGCAGAGTCTTCGCCAGGAGGCTTTGAAACGGGAGATGGAACTGGCCAGCCACATGCAGACCATGCTGATTCCCGAGAAGGATAAACTGCCCTCCAATGCACATATCCGAATGGAAGCCTTTTACCACCCGCACTTTGAAGTGGGCGGAGACTACTACGATGTGGTCCGGCTCGGTGAAGATGAAATCGGTTTCTGCATTGCCGATGTATCGGGTAAGGGAATCTCTGCTGCCATATTGATGTCGAATTTTCAGGCCAATGTAAGGGCGCTGTTTAAGCCGGAAAACAGCCTGACCGACACCCTGAAGGGCCTAAATGCATGCGTTATAAACAGTGCAAAAGGAGAGAAATTCATCACCTTCTTCATTGCGCGCTATCACTATCCCTCACGTACCCTGTCTTACGTAAATGCAGGGCATAACCCTCCCCTGCTCTACGAACCCGAAACAAAAAAACTGAGCCAGCTTACCAGTGGTTGCGTGGGCATGGGCATGCTCGACGAACTGCCCTTCGTAAATGAAGCCAGCATAAAGCTGGAACAGCAGGCCAAGCTCTTTTGCTACACCGACGGCCTGGTCGAGGTCATCAAGGACTCCGGGGTTTCTTTTGGGACGGAAGACCTCGAAAAGGAGCTCTGTAACAGCGATACACTCGACCAGAACATCCGCACACTGATCGAAAAGCAACAAATTATGGAAGGCTCTACCGCCATCTTCGATGACATCTCCATCATCGGGGCTGAATTCCCCGGCGAACAGGGGTTTTAAAACCTGAAAGCCTCCTGGCATTCCCCGGGGCTGCAACTCAAGCCGGGCCTATTCTGCTTCAGCTTTGTCGCGGTGATACACATCCATGGCCACGAGCATGGCCGTATATCCCCAGAACAGAACGGATATTTTATCGGTATCCAGAAAGTTGTTCAGTACCCCGTGAAAGTAATAGGAAACCAGGCCAATTAGAATGGCCAGGGACCAGATTCGGATTCGACGGTTCAGGGAGGTATAGAAAACCCTGATCCCTGTGTAAATCGTGGTGCCGATAATAAGCAGAATACTCAAAACACCGAATACTCCACTCTCTGCCAGGGGACCCAGGTACTCACTATGCGCATTCCCCCTGGTGCCAAAATCGGTGCTGATGCGGGTTTTTTCATAGGAACGCTGGTAGCGGCCGTATTCAAACTGGTAGGTACCGGGGCCAAAGCCAAAGAAGGGCTTGTCCTTCCACATCCGGTAGGCACAGCTCCAGCGGTTAATGCGTTCAAGATTCGACTGGTCGGTAGAAATGTTCGACATCGACTGCAGGTGTTCGGTCAGTTCGCCCGATGACTCGGTCCGGTTTTGCTCCAACTGCATCATCAGCTGGGTACGCATTGAAAAGAAGAGCCCGATGAGCACGGCCAGAGAAAGCAGAAGAATCTCGAAACGCACCCTCAACTTGATTATTGCCCATACACCGGCCGAAGCCAGGATGCTGAGCCAGGTGGCCCGGGTATAGGACACAACCGTGGCAAATGCAAAGAACAGGATCAGCAGCCCCATTAAAAAGCGCATATTGATATCGCTCCGTCTGATAAAGAGAAAAAGGGCGATGAGCACCGGCAGCAGGAAGCCCAGGGTGGCTCCGTAGGAGGTGTGATCCTTGTAAAATGGTCTGGCTACGCTATGGGCATGTACCTGGCTGTCGAGCCCATAAGGAATGTGATTAATAATGGTATAAACAACAACCCCGGTAAAGGCAATGAGAAAGAGCCAGACATAGGTCTGCATGTTCTTCTCCCTTCGAAACAATTGGGTAGCCAGGATGTAAAAACCCACGACGAACCAGAGGCGGGAAGCCAGCATCTTAAAGGACACCAACGGATCGGTGCTGGTCAGGCTGGTAACAACCATCCAGGCCAGATGAAAGTAGATGGCCAGGGTAACCGGATGCCGGAGCACCCGGATATCGATGTGATCGCCCTTCAGATACTTGATAAAATAAAGCAGAAGAAGCCCCGCCAAAAGGGGCTCGGTGGGCAGGTACATGTCGATGGAGAGCCCTTCTGACAAGAGGCTCAGAGGAATTGAAAGGGGCACAAAGAAAACGATGGCCAGCAGGTAGCGGTCGATCGAAACAATGGCCAGGGCGATAAACAAGAGGGCAGCGGGCACAAGGGGAAGGTAAAAGATCTCAAAGGCCATCAACACCGCATTGAGAGCGATGAAGGCCAAAACGATCCCCCAGAGGACCTTCCGGGGATAGTGCTCCTGCAGTTCTCCTGTCATTTTTCTTCCTGCTGGGCCACGCGGGCTTTCACATTGTCGATTACAATGAGTACAATAAGCGCGAGTAAGAGGGCCGAAAAGGTGGAAACAATCACGATGAGCGATTTCGAAGGATAGGCCTTCTTTTCAGGAGGATAAGCCCGCTCGACCACGAATTTATAGGGCAGATTCTGCTCGGCTTCGAGCCGGGCTTCTTTGTGCCTCAGGCTCAACTCCGCCACAATCCGGGATTCGTTTCGCCAAAGGTTCATCATGGAAATATACAGCGGTGCGTTCTCGGTGATTGCGTTCATCAGATTCGTGGAAGCATCGCTGCTCTGCTGTGCCCGCAGCCGCGCTTCCACCCCGGCACTCACCCGGTCGAGTGAATCCCTGACCCTGGAAAGATTGGCTTCGGCCTCATTATAAGCCTTCTTCACCAGCCTATAGGCCTCGTGCGCACGCTGCTTCTTCATGCTGTTGTATACCGTATCGACCAGATCGCAGATGTCATTGGCTATACTCGCTGCATACTGCGGGTCACTGTCCATAACAGAGATCTCCACAGACATGAATTCGGTCAGGCGGAAATTAATATTCGAGGTATAGGTCTCGTAGAGTTCAGTCAGGGGATACTTCCCCTCGGGATCAATCTCGTAGTGCTCCATCAAATCGTACTTCTCCACGATGCGGTTACGAACCGGGGCCGAATGCAGAACCTGCAAAAGCTGCTCGGCCTGTTCCTCTTCCCCAAAACCGTGGACACTCTGTCGGCCCGAATAGTTCTGAGCCAGGAGTTCCTTGGAAATGGAGGCTGAAGTGGTCGGAAACATAATTACCGAAGCCCGGTACATGGGCGTAATGAGCAGGGAGACCACGATGGAGACCACACCGGCAATAAAACCGATGCCAATCAGGATCTTTCGTTTGTTCCAGATGTAAATCAGCAGATCGACCGAATTGAAATTGTAGTTGGATTGCGTTTTATCTTCCATAGTCCGTGTATTAGGCTTCTTTTACCCTGATCAGAAAATAATTCTTTTTCCCCTTCTGCACCAACAGGTACTTTCCGTTCAAAAAATCGGCTTTGGTGATGCCTTGATCGGGATTGGTCAGTTTTTCTTTATTGATGCTTACCCCTCCACCCGAAATCAGGCGGCGGCCCTCCCCTTTGGAGGCAAAAATGGCCGTATCCACAGCCAAAAGTTCAAGCGCAGCGGTATGAATATCAGCCGATGGAATCTCAAAGCAGGGAACCCCTTCAAAAACCGAAAGGAAGACATCCTCCCGAATCTTTTTCAGCGATTCGGTCGTCCCCTTGCCAAAAAGGATGGAAGAAGCTTCAAGGGCCATTTCATATTCCTCACGGGAATGAACCATTACCGTAATTTCCTCGGCCAGTTTTTTCTGCATCACCCGCAAATGCGGGGCCTCGGCATGCTCAGCGGCCAGGGCTTCAATCGCAGGCCTGTCCAGCATCGTAAAAATCTTCAGGTATTTCTCCGCGTCCTCATCCGAAACGTTCAACCAGAACTGGTAGAACTTGTAGGGCGAGGTCCGGGCAGGGTCGAGCCAGACGTTGCCCTCTTCGGTCTTCCCGAATTTGCCCCCGTCCGACTTGGTGATCAGGGGCCAGGTAAGGGCAAAGGCCTCTCCCTTCTCAATGCGGCGGATCAACTCCGTTCCCGTAGTAATATTGCCCCATTGGTCCGATCCCCCCATCTGAAGCTTGCAGCCCTGCTCTTTGTAGAGCACCTGAAAGTCGTAACCCTGAACCAGCTGATAGGTAAACTCGGTAAATGACATACCCGATTTGCTGTCGCTGCCCAGGCGCTTCTTCACCGAATCCTTGGCCATCATATAGTTTACGGTAATGTGCTTTCCGATATCCCTGATAAACTCCAGAAAACTGAAGTCCTTCATCCAGTCGTAGTTGTTCACCATCAGGGCACAGTTGGCTTCCTCACTTTCGAAATCGAGAAAACGGCCAATCTGCTTCTTCAGGGCATTCTGGTTATGTCGAAGCGTGGACTCATCGAGCAGGTTCCGTTCCTGCGATTTCCCGCTGGGATCACCAATCATTCCGGTCGCTCCACCCACCAGGGCAATAGGCTTGTGTCCGGCATGTTGAAGGCGCTTCAGCATCATTACACCAACGAGGTGACCAATATGCAGAGAGTCGGCCGTAGGGTCGATGCCCACGTAAGTGGTTACCATTTCTTTCTCCAGCAATTCTTCGGTCCCGGGCATGATGTCGTGGATCATCCCCCGCCACTTCAATTCCTCCAGTAATGCTTTATTAATCGTCACAGTCAGATGGTTTTGGAACCGGCCTCAACCGGTGATTCTTCTTTTCGCCGGGGATCAAATTGTCGCCAGTCCTGTTTCTTCAGATATGGAAAAACCCGGGGGGCAAAACCCGACAGAGGTTTGTACAAAAGCGAACCCTCGATGTGATCCGGTTTAATGATCTGCCTCTGGGCATTAAGCTCATTCAAAGGCCACAGGACCATGGAGATCACAAAGGCCGCAACCACAACCCCGAATCCCATGCCCAGAAACCGGTTCACAAAGCTCAGGGCCACTGCCTTCAGCAGTTTCTCTGCCAAAAAGGCAATCAGGTGAACCAGCAGTACAATGCTAAGAAAGGCCACGGAAAAGGCAATCGCATGTAGGTGATCCGGAGCAATGCTGAACAGCGCATTGAGCAGGCCGGCAAAAAAGGGCCAAAGCTTTACAGCTCCCAACAAGCCCAGTACCAGGGCCGCCAGTGAAGCCACCATATAAATCAAGCCCTTCTTAAAGCCCTTGTAAAGGGCAAAGAGCAGGGGTAAGAGGAAGATGATATCCAGGACATTCATCGGCTTCGCTTAGAAGCCACAAAATAAGGGAATTTCTTTGGAAATCCGGGGTGCTGTTCAGCCTTTTCTTTCAGCGCTCACAGCCTGACTGCCGGGGCGGGGAAAAGCGAAAAGCAAAGCAGAATAGGCTCAGCTGTTTCCAGACGCTGGCAGCGGGATCCAATGGAGGATGTCCCGGAGCTGCTCAAGTTTCAGATAGCGACAACCTTCAGGTTCATGCTCCACCTCCTCGTGTGCCCAGGTAGTGTGGTAGGGCACATGGATGGCCCAGGCCCCGATGGCCAGGGGAGGAAGGATGTCGGATTTAAGCGAATTCCCGATCATGAGGAAGGCTTCGGGAGCCAGGTTGAGTCGGCTCAGTAGTTGCTGGTACCGGGCTTCCTTCTTATTGCTCATAATCTCGATATGGTGGAAATAGGATGCGATGCCCGAACGCTTCATCTTCCTCTCCTGCTCGAGCAGATCGCCTTTTGTAACAACAATGAGCCTGTAATGGGGGGCCAGGGCCTCCAGCACATCTCTCACATCCTTCAACAACTCGATGGGATGATTAAGCATGGAACGCCCGATTTCGTGAATGGCCCTAATCGTATCAACCCTCAATTCCTTCCCAACCAGCTCAATTGCACATTCCACCAGCGAGAGCACAAAGGCTTTGGTCCCGTATCCATAGGGCTCCAGGTTGGCCATTTCGACCCTGAAAAGGGTCTCCTTTACATCGGCCTTAACCCCGTAAGCCCTCATCAATTCAGCAAAACGATCCTCAGCCTCGCGGTAATAGATTTCGTTCACCCAGAGCGTATCATCTGCATCAAAGCCAATGACCCTGATCTCGTCTTTCCCCATGCCGGTCATGTCGGCAAAAATAAAGGATTCTCCCTAGAACTCAAGCATGCCCAGATCGCGTGCTAGCAGCTGGTCGCGACTCACCGTAAAGCTCTGCATCCGGACCCCGCCCGATGCCTCTTCAATAAAACCAAGCGCCGACAGGCGCCCGGTGATGGCCGACCCGGAATCAATGTCGATGGAGACCACCCGGTCCGATTTGCGCTCCTTCCGGAAACAAAGGTCATTGTCCACAAAATGAAAGTGCCACATCCCGTTGCCCCTGGCAAAGCGCTTCATGCGTTCGACAGGCGTATGGCCATGCACTACCAGATAGCCCGCCCAAAGGTCGGGTACACTGCTAAAGAAATCGTCGCGGCTCCACAAAAAAGAATCGGCCATCTCGAGATAGTGCTCGATCAGATAGCGGTTGTGGGCCTGATAGTTCACGATGGCCAGCTGATCCTTGAGCGGAATCGCCGGGGATACCCCGGCGTGAGTGGCCAGAATCTTCAATGAAGAATTCAAGCCGGTGACATGGGAAAGGGGCAGGCTGTGAAAAAAATCGAGGTAGCGGGCCTGCAGTTCGGAACGAAAGCTGAAAAAACTGTTAAAGCCAAAGTCACAGATCGTGGGCTCGGCCCCGTTATGGTACCATTGTTCCATTGGGCTATAGCCCATCCCCATATCGTTCAGGGCATTGAGCATCATCACCTCGTGATTCCCCAGCAACAGGGCTCCGGGCCACTGCAGTTGCATCAGCCTGTCGACCACCAGTCGGGGATGCGGCCCCCTGTCGATGTAATCGCCCAGACATACCACCTGGGTAGGGTTCAAGAGCTCCAGATGCTCCAGCAAGGTGTCGAGCAGACGAATCTCACCGTGTATGTCTCCGATATACCAACAACTCTTCCGCATCGTTTACAAGTTCTGCCACGCAAATTGATCCCTTCAAATTACAAAAAAGCTATTTTTGTCGGATGCCCATGAAAAAAAAACAGCGCTTCGGACTCATCGTCTTCATCATCCTCCTGATCCTGTTTGTGCTGATCACCTATGAACCCTGGAACAAAGGTCGCAGAGGAATGGAAACCAGTATGGCCCCGGATGCGGTACCGCCCGTAATCCAGCTCAACTGGCCCTCGATCCGTGCAGCCTTCCCGAATACCGGGAACGAAGATACCCTCTGCAACTATCTGGGCTTTGATCTGGCTTACAATGAGGCCTATGAGCAGGCAGCCTGGGTGTGCTATGTGCTGAGCAGGGAAGAGATTGAGCGGGGAAATGTGGAACGCAGCGATGACTTCAGACCCGACCCGAACATTTCGACCGGATCGGCAACCCTGGACGACTATCGGAAATCGGGCTTCGACAGAGGCCACATTGCTCCTGCCGCTGATATGAAATGGAGCGAACAGGCCATGAGCGAATCCTTTTACATGACCAACATGAGCCCCCAGCTGGGAAGCTTCAATCGGGGGGTCTGGAAACGCCTTGAAACACAGGTCAGGGAATGGGCCCTTGAAAAAGACAGTCTGCTGGTGATCAGTGGCCCGGTACTGGAGGAGATCGATTCCCTGATCGGGCCAAACGAAGTAGGTGTTCCTCCCTGCTATTTCAAGGTCCTGGCCGACCTCTCTCCCCCCGATCACAGCTTTATTGCCTTTCTCCTGCCTCACAAGGCTTCGCAGGCATCCCTGTTTTCCTTTGCCGTCAGCGTGGATTCCCTCGAAGCCTTCACGGGCTATGACTTTTTTGCCTCTGCCCCCGATCAGGAGGTCATCCGGTGGCTGGAACAGGATTTGGACACCACCCTCTGGGCATATTAAACCCTGCCTGCATGTCGCTTAGGACAAAATCATACCTGGCTTTCTACGACATGGACGGCACCATCCTCTGCGAAAACAGTGCCACTCACTTGGTCAGGGAGCTGCGCAGCCGCGGACTCATGAACAGCGTCCAGGTCCAAAGGGCTCTGCTGAGTTCTCTGCTCTACAAACTCGGCCTCGGCAATCCTGCCGGGATGGTAAAGCGCATGCTCACCTGGACAGAAGGCTTCGAAGCAGAGATGATACAACAACTGGGCCGGGAAATCTATGAGGCCCGGATCTCAAAGCTCTTTCGTCACGCAATCCTCGACAGCATTGCAAAACACAGGGCCCAAAATGCCGGTATCGTGGTCCTGTCCTCGGCCCTCTGCCCCATTTGCAGGCCGGTCTCTGAAGAGCTGTCAGCAGATGCCCTCATCTGTTCGGCCCTGGGCCAACGCAATGGCCAACTCACCGGCACGCTCGAAGGAAAGCTGGTCTTTGGCCCCGAAAAACAGGTGCAGATGCAAAACTTCTGCGAAGAAAATGAACAGCATGCTTCCCAAGCCTGGTACTACGGCGACTCAATCAGTGATCGAAGCGTAATGGAAGCAGTCGGGAATCCGGTGGCGGTAGCACCCGACCATCGCCTCCTAAGGCTTGCAAAACAACGAAACTGGCCCGTGCTTAAAGCAAAAAGCTAAACATCGACCAAGGCATATTGTTCTGCCGGGAATTCACTATCTTCAGCCTTAAATAAAACCTGAGCAGATGACAAATATTATCGAACTAAGCGGTGTGAATAAGAGATTTGGTTCGGTGAGGGCTGTGAATGATCTGTCACTTTCGGTCCCAAAGGGCAGTATTTATGGCTTTATCGGCCCGAATGGGTCCGGGAAGACCACAACGATCCGGATGATTATGAAGATCAATTACCCCGACAGCGGATCCCTGAAAGTCCATGGACGGGAGACCACCGAATCACGGCTCCGGAATGTGGGTTATCTGCCCGAGGACAGAGGACTCTACAAAAAAATGAAGCTGGTCGACCTACTCACTTTTTATGGCGAATTAAATGGTGGAACGAATCTCAACAATCAGGTGAATTACTGGCTGGATCGTCTTGACTTAAAAGCCTTTAAAAATAAGAAAGCAGAAACACTCAGTAAGGGAATGCGGCAAAAACTCCAGTTTGCCTGCACCATCCTTCATAAGCCCGAACTCATCATTCTGGACGAACCCTTCAGTGGGCTGGATCCGGTCAATGCCGACATGATGAAGGATGTCATTCTGGAACTGCAAAAGGAAGGTGCCACCATCATCTTCTCGACCCATGACATGGCCATGGCCGAACGTATGTGCGACTACATCTTTATGATTTACAAAGGCAGGAAGGTCCTGGATGGGACCCTCACCGACATCCAGGACCAATATGGCTCGGATACCATTCAGCTGCAAACCGAAAATGGTGCAGATGCGCTTGAAGGCATCACAGGCATTGAGAAGGTCAACAACTTCGGAAAGCAGCAGGAAGTCAGACTGGCCCCCGGCACCGATCCTCAAATGATTCTTTCAGCATTGATTGGAAAGACCCGCATTCAGCGATTTGAGATTACAAAACCCTCGTTAAACGACATTTTTATCCGGATTGCTTCTCCGGAAGGAAAGGAGGAAAACCATGCATAAGATCTTCACCCTCTTCAAGCGGGAATACGCAGCAGCTGTTCGAACCAAAGGCTTTATTATCAGCCTGCTTCTGGTTCCACTTATGATGGCCGGCGGCTTCATTGCCGTGATCTTGATGGATAAAAACAAAGACACCGACGACAAAAAGTTTGTGGTCATCGACCACTCCGGCATTATGCGGCAGCACATTGAAGAAGCTGTGAAGGACCGTAACGAGCATGCCATCTTTCATGAAGTCACCGGAGAAAAACTGGAACCAGTCTATGTCATTGAATTCGCAGATGCAGATCTGGAGCATCCCCTCGACCAGCAACTGGAGCTCTCGAATAGGGTAAGTTCGAAAGAACTGCATGCCTTCATCGAAATCGGCCCCGGCATCCTGAATCCGACTGAAGACAACCCGGCCTACCTCAGGTATTATACCGAGCATTCCTTCAATGATGACCTCCGCTACTGGTTCCAGGAAACCATCAACAGCCACCTCAGGCGCTTGCGTGCCGAAGCACTGAACCTCTCGGAGGAAGAGACCAACGACATCCTCCGCTGGATCGATGTAGAAGGGATGGGGCTGATTACCGTCGATAAGAAAACCGGTGAACAGCAGGCTGCAAAGAAAACCAACGAGCTGCAAACCTTCCTCCTTCCCTACGTCCTGCTCATGATGATGTTCATGCTCGTGATGATGAGTGCCATGCCCCTGCTGAGCACAGTCATGGAGGAAAAAAATGAGAAAATCGCAGAGGTCCTTCTGGGTACAGTAACGCCCTTCCAGTTTATGATGGGCAAGGTCCTGGGTGGAATAGGCGTAGCCCTGACCACGGCCGGCATTTACATTCTGGCTGCTGTTTTTACAGTAAGCCAGATGGGCATGGGCGAAATCATTCCCTACGGACTACTCCCCTGGTTCTTTATCTACACCATCCTCTTCATCACCATGGTGGGTTCGGGAATGGCTGCCCTGGGTGCCACCTGTAACGATTCCAAGGATGTACAGTCGCTCAGCTTTCCGGCCATGCTGCCCATCTTCATCCCTATATTCATCATAGCCCCGGTCATCTCCGATCCGGTAAGCTCACTGGCCACCACCCTTGCCCTCATTCCGCCCTTTACCCCTCCGATGATGGTTGTTCGGATGGCCACCACGGTTAGTATTCCGACCTGGCAGCCCATCGTGGGCCTGATCGGTGTCATCCTCTTCACCATCTTCTCGGTATGGGTCGGGGCACGCATCTTCCGCACTGCCATCCTGATCTCGGGCCAAAAACCCACCCTCGCAAACCTGATCAGGTATGCTTTAAAGAACTAAGCGGGAAATATCCGGTTTTGCAAAAGCTTTCGTCCTGAAAGTCTGGGAGGGACGAAGGAGGACCTGAGCGGGCTAACCCCGCTGACCAATCTTCAAGTATTCCTTTAAGTGCTTAAAGCCTTCTGCGTAACTGACACGGGGGGTATAGCCCAGCAAGTCCTTTGCCTTACTAATATCGAACCAGTGATTGGTACACATGTCACGAATAGCGTCACGGGTCATAAAGGGTTCGCTGTCGGACTTAAAAAGCATGCGGGTCCACTCTGCAATCGCGGCCCCGGCAATGGCGAAACGCTCGGGAATACGCTTCTTCACCGGAGGATGGCCGATTATCTGAATGATCGAATTCACAAAATCCCAGACCCTGGCGGGTTCACCATTGGTAATAAAAATGGCCTGGCCATGGGATTCGGCCTTCTCATCCAGGGCCTGAGCGGCAAGAACCAGGGCATCAATCATGTTATCGATATAGGTGGTATCGATGAAGTGCTCAATATCTCCAATCCGGCGCAATTTATCGGAACCTGCACGCTTCAGCACTCCGGGCACCAGATGTGAATCGTAGGGCCCCCAGACCAAATGCGGACGAAGAGCAATGGTCTTCAACTGATCCGAATTGGCTTCAAGCACCATCTTTTCGGCCAAAGCCTTTGTGGTGGCGTAATGGGAACCGTGCTTCGCCGGAATTGGATAGCTTTCATCAACACCGTCCAGATCGGAGCCATCGAAAATAACGGCAGATGCACTGGTAAAGACTAAACGGGGAACCCCCTGTGCCTGACAGGCCTTGATCACATGCCGGGTACCGGTCACATTGGTCGCATGAAAGTCTTCATAACGGCCCCATATACCGATTTTTGCAGCCAGATGATAGACAAGATCCATCCCCTTACAGGCCTTTGTGAGGGCCTCAAGGTCACAAATATCGGCCTGAATACTATTGATTCCCAGTGCCCAGTGGAGGGGATATTCATTTCTTGAATAGGATGTAATCCGATGGCCTTCAGCAATCAAGCGCTTAATCAACGCAATGCCCATAAAACCACCTCCACCGGTTACAAGTATATTCATACGCTCTGCTTCTGAAGCACTAAAATAATCATTTTGTAACTTGCCAGACCAAAAAGATGAATCACCATGGGCTTTTCTTCCGGACGGCTTCTTTTCCTGGCCCTTCTATTTGCCTCGCTGAGCTTGTATGGACAGGGCCACGAAGAAAGGCTTAGCAGCATTGATGTGCTGAAATACCATTTCGCTATTCAGCTCAACGACAGCTCCGATGTCATTTTTGGCGATGCCATTGTCACGCTTCGTTTCAAGACAGACAGGGATTCCTTCAAACTGGACCTTCAGGCTAAGGGTGCTGATGGCAAGGGCATGGAGGTGCTGAGCTTTCGGGAAAACGGAAAAAGCATTGCATACACCCACCATGGCCAGGAACTCGTGGCCCATTGTTCAGCAAAATCGGGTGAGCAAAAAAGCTTTCGAATCACCTACCGGGGCATCCCGGCCGATGGGCTCATCATCTCGAGAAACAAGTTTGGCGACCGCACCTTTTTCGGCGACAACTGGCCCAATCGCGGACGTCACTGGCTGCCTATGGTGGACCACCCCTTGGACAAGGCCCTTGTTAAATTTACAGTTCATGTCCCCGAACACTACAGCGTAGTATCCAACGGTTTAAAACGATCCGAAACCCGCTATAAGGGATGGCTTACAAGCGAGTGGGAAAGCCAGGTCCCCCTGCCCACCAAGCTCATGGTAATCGGTGTAAGCCCCTTCGCTGTGGAATACCTGACCAGCAAGTCGGGTGTAGCCGTTTCCAGCTGGGTCTATCCCCAGAACAAAACAGCCGGTTTCCTGGACTACAGCCTGGCACTCGATGTCCTTGCCTTCTACGAAGACTACATTGCACCCTACCCCTATGGCAAACTGGCCAATGTGCAATCGAAAACCGTCTATGGCGGCATGGAAAATGCGGGATGTATCTTCTATCGGGAATCTTCGGTCACGGGCCGACAGGATCACGAAACACTCATCGCCCACGAAATTGCCCACCAATGGTTCGGGGACGGCGTTTCCGAAGCCAACTGGCACCATGTCTGGCTCAGCGAAGGCTTCGCCACCTACCTCACCGACCTCTACCTCGAACACAAATTCGGAGACAAAGTCTTTGAAAAATCCATGCAAAGTGAACGGCAGGAAGTCCTCGACCTGGCTCAAAAGCACCTCTTCCCCATCGTCGACACCACCATCGAGGTTGGCATCGGCCTTCTCAATAAAAACAGCTACGAAAAAGCCGCCTGGGTTCTGCACATGCTGCGCCATGAAGTTGGCGACAGCTGTTTCCAAAACATTCTGCAAAACTACTACCACCAATACGCCTATGGCAATGCCCTCTCCGAAGACTTTGTCGCCGTGGCAGAATCTGTCTCGGGCCATGCACTGCAGGCCTTCTTCCATCAATGGCTCTACCGCTGCGGCCACCCGGTCATAGCCTGCAGATGGAAATACAAAAATGGCCGGGTACAGCTCCGGATCAAGCAAACCCAATCCCGGGAGGCCTTCTTCTTCCCCCTCGACATCCGGGTCCTGGGTCCCGGCAATCAAAGCCTGGAGCACACCTTTCAAATCAGCAAGCCGGAAGAAAGTTTCATCATCGATTGCCCCTTCAAGCCCCTCAGCTGCAAACTCGACCCCCACACCCGACTCCTCTTCGAGCCCGCCCGCTAAAACAGCATATTTGGCAGTCACTCAGAATTACACTAAATTTGGCTCCGCTAAATTTGGCTCCATAGTTCAAGGGATAGAATAGCGGTTTCCTAAACCGTAGATCCAGGTTCGAGTCCTGGTGGAGCTACAAAAACTATTTGATTACCAATCAGTGGTGACTGTTTTGAACTGAGAAGACTCCCAATCGGGGGTCTTTTTTCATTTCCCCCCTTAGCGGAAAGTTGTTGGCCTCATCCTAATTGCAAAAGAAGAATCGTTAAAGATTTCTCAGATAAAAAGACAAGCCCCGGTACATCCGGGACCAGATTATCGGACGATATGAGCGAAACATCATGCCCCCTTCCATTGAGGTGGTCATTTCCACTGTGTTGCATACCAGCAGGTATCCCCAGAAGTGAAAGAAGAGATAGAAAAAACACAGAATCTATCTACATCAGATCATCAATCCATTTCTCCCCATCGATGACAGGCAACAAATGCTTTCTTATGAAATCTGAGTGAATATTAATCCGGTTTGATTCACCAACCACAGGTCCTGGGTCGACTATTCCTAAGCTTTTGTAGTATTCATTCACGGAAAAGCTTTGCCAAGGGCCTTTTGGTATAAGTCCTCTTCTTCTTTCAATAATGGTTACCAGCTCATTCTCGCACCAGGAGATATTTACTCTGCGATTTTTTGCTTGGTGCGCAAAAGTGACAGATGGGCCTCCTCGACCATAGATCCTGAATTGCTCCCCGATATATCCTCTGTTTCTCAAGAAATCAAAAGACTTTACAAGCCTAATAAACGACAACTCACTATTGTTAACTGTTATGTCCGCAATATCATACATCCATGAATTATTAACTAAAGTTTCGCAGTTCATTTAAATGTTGAAAATGAACAAGATATAGAAGAAAAAAGCAGCACGATTATTTGGTTAATATACTTATAATGAATATATTAACATGATCTTACAAGCACAAACAACCATGCTGTAGCGTAAAGATATTAATAATATCGCAGAAGTGTCTTCATCGCATTCTATCTGAAAACCTTCATCCCCCCAGAAGGAATTCATAAGATCTTATGAGTCAAATATCCGGTAAGGACTGTACTTTTGTTCAGACAATGACCGTTAGTCATTATATAAACTATAGTTCAATGGGAACTGCGGAAAGGAAAGAAAGAGAAAAGCAGCACAGGAGAGAAGAGATTCTGGCAGCAGCCGAAAATGTGTTCTTTGCGAAGGGCTTCCTTAAGGCTACCATGGATGATATCGCGAAAGAAGCCGAGCTGAGCAAGGGAACGCTGTACCTGTATTTTAAAAGCAAGGACGACTTACACATTGAGATTTCGAGAAAGGCCATGATCATTCTGAAAGAGCAGACAACTGCGGCTTCAGAGGGTGGAGGCTCAAGTATTGAAAAACTCCAGCGAATGGGTTGGGCAGCAATACGCTTTGGAGAAAACCATCCAAAGCATATGCAGGCCATTCTCACCATGGAGGAAATCCAGAAAGAGAGTATTAGCATCGATGCCGGAGGGGTTAAAGAAATGCTGTTCAAAGGCTCGACTGTCGGAACGGTGCTTCAGGTCATTGAAGAAGGAATTGCAAAGGGCGATATCAGATCGGACATTTCGCCTGTTCTGGTGGCACACACCCTATGGATGTCGGTAATCAGTGTGCTGCGTTTTGTGGAAAAAAAAGCGCCCCTGCTGGAGTTTCTGGAGATAGAGCCGGAAATGGTATTCAAGAGTCATTTTGATGTCATCCTAAACGGAATTACAAAATGAAAAGGCAATGCTTAATACTTTATGTCACTTTGCTGGCTTCCGCTGCATTATCGGCCCAGCCCCCGGAAAGCGTACAAAGCAATGCGATACTCGATGCCTATATTCAGGAGGGACTGCAAAGCAATGAGAGCCTCAGACAGCTTCAGCTCGACTATGCCATCAGCCTGGGTGTACTTAAAGAGGCAAAAGGCCTGTTCTTCCCCGATCTGTCGGTCAACGCCAGATACACGATAGCAGAGGGCGGACGGGTCATTGAATTCCCTGTTGGAGACTTGCTGAATCCGATTTACTCTACCCTCAACATGCTTACCATGTCGGAACAGTTTCCGCAGATCGAGAACCAGCAATTCAATTTTTACAGAGACAGGGAACACGAAACGAAGCTTAGGCTCATACAGCCCATCTTTCAGCCCGATCTGATCAATAATTACCGCATCCGGAAACAGGGGGTGGAACTCAGCCGGATCTCCATCGACCAGTATAAAAAGGAACTGGTAAAGGAAATCAGTCTGGCTTACTACAATTACCAGAAAGCAAAGGAACTGGTGTCCCTGGCAGATACAACCATGAGGCTGGTTACCGAGAATCTGCGGGTAAGCAAATCCCTTTTCGCAAACGACAAGGTTACTGTTGATGTGGTCTACCGCTCGGAAGCCGAAATCGGCAAGGTAAAGGCTGAAAAAGCAAAGGCCGTTAATCTTGAACAAAGCAGCAAAGCCTATTTTAACTTTCTGCTAAACAGGGATCTGACAAGGGAAATAGAGCTCGCCCAATTCGACAGCCCATTGAACATCATCGTTGAAAATGTCTCGGACAAAGCCCTGGAAAACAGGGATGAACTCAGGCAGATTGAGGCCTATCAGGAACTCGTACGCAGAAAGACAAGCCTGTACAAAGGAGCCAACCTGCCGGGAGTATATGCAGTAGTGGACTATGGTTTTCAGGGTGAAGAATACCGTTTTACCCGGGATGATGATTTTCTGCTGGCCTCCCTGGTGTTAGAGTGGAAGCTCTTCAAGGGACGTGTGAACCGGCAAAAGGTGAAACAAAGCAGGATTGAAGAAGAAAAACTGGCCTCCCTTCAGGAACAGACAAAGCAGAAAATTCAACTGGATGTCATTAATAGCTACTATGCCCTGGAAGCAGCCCGGGAAGCGGTGGAAGCAGCGCGCGACCAGTTACACTCCTCGAAGAAAGCCTATCGGGCAATGGAGAAGAAGTTTAAGGAGGGACAATGCAATCTGCTCGAACTTACCGATGCCCGCACCAACCTTACCAGTGCAGGCACGAGCCTGATCCTTTCGCGAAGCGATTATTTCAGCGCAAAGGCGAATTATGAATATGCGGTGGGAATGAATTATACAGACAAACCATGAGAAAAATAGCCCTGTTTACAAGTTTCTTGCTTGTCCTGGCTTCTTGTATGCAAGAAGAAAAGAAGAGCGCTCCGGAAGCAGCGCCTGTAAAAGTTACGCTGACAAAAGCGCAGACAATAGCCTATAAAATCCCGGTACATGCCAGCGGAATACTCACGACTTCAAGTCAGATGAAGCTGAGTTTCAAAACGGGAGGAATCATTAAAAAGGTCTATGCCAAAGAAGGAACTTCGGTAAAAAAGGGGAAGGTGCTGGCCAGGCTCGACCTTGCAGAAATTGATGCCACCGTGCAGCAGGCAAGGATCGGCGCAGAAAAGGCTGAGCGTGACCTGAAGCGGGCAAAGAACCTCTATGCCGACAGTGTGGCTACGCTTGAGCAGTACGAAAATGCACAGTCGGCCTTTGAATTTGCAAAGTCGCAGCTGCGCATTGCTTCGTTTAATCTTCGGCACTCAACCATAAAAGCCCCCTCCAATGGCAAAATACAGAAGGTGCTGGTGGAGGACAATGAACTGGTCGGCCCGGGTTATCCTGCCATTGTGTTTGCATCGACCGCAGATGAATGGGTGGTGCGTGTTCCCGTAACCGATAAGGACATCGTCAAGCTGAGACTGGGGGATAGTGCTCACATACAAATGGACCCCTTTCCCGGAGTGAATTTTGTAGCCGAGTTGAGCCAGCTGGCTTCTGTGGCGGATCCCATGAGCGGGACCTACGAAGTGGAGTTAATGATTCCTAAAGCCCATCCACAGTTCAGAACCGGTTTTATCTCAAGGGTGGAGATCTTCCCAACAAAAAAATACAGCGCAATGGTGGTGCCGATCGAGTGCCTGCTGAATGCGAATAAGTACAATGCCGACGTGTTTATCCATTCCGAGGGAAAAGCCCTTGCCCGTAAATTGAAAATCGGTGCCATTATCGGAGAAAATGTGATTGTAGAGGAAGGGCTAAAGGGCAATGAAGAGCTGATTATGGAGGGAGCCCAATACCTGAGAGACGGCCATCCAGTTAAGATTGAGGAGGCTGAAAAATGAGACTTCCGAAATTAGCAATCAACAATACAGCATTTGTTTTGATGCTGGTGGTCTTCCTGGCCATTTTCGGTCTGAGGTCTTACCTGAACATGCCACGGACAGAGAATCCCGAATTGTCGATTCCCGGTTCCTCGGTCATCGTGGTCATGCCCGGCGCAAGTACGCTGGATATGGAGAAAATGGTTGCCATGCCTGTCGAAGAGGCGATCAATGAGATTGAGGACATTGTAGAGATTCGTTCCGAGGTCAGAGACGGCCTGGCCATTATCAGTACCGAATTTGAGTTCGAGACCGATCCCAAGGAAAAGTATGAAGAAGTCGTTAAGCAGTTGAACAGCATCCGCTCTGCCCTTCCCAAAGAAATCTATGATATTGAAATCTTCCAATGGTCGGTTGCAGATATGCTAATGACGCAGCTGGCACTTCTTTCGGAAGATGCATCTTACGCGGAACTGGAAGCCCTTGCAGAAGCGTTTCAGGACCAGGCCGAAAAGGTTAAGGCAGTGCGCAGTATTGATTTCTTTGGCCTGCCCTCTCAGGAGATTCAGATTCAATTGGATCTCGAGAAGATGGCCTTGCTGGATATTTCCCTCTCACAGGTGGTCAATGCCATTCAGTCGAACAATGTAAACATCCCCGGAGGAGAGATACAAATAGGGATGATGAATCTGAATGTCAAGTCTTCGGGCTCTTTTCAGGATCTGGAAGAAATCCGGAATTGTGTGGTGAATTCCAGTAAGGGTAAGCTCATTTATCTGAAAGACATTGCCAAAGTCGACTTTTCCTATGAGGACCAGATCTACATCACCCGCTATGGAGGAAAGAAGATCATGGCTCAAGAGGGCATGCGTGGCATCTTCATCGGAATCTCTCAAAAAGAGGGCCTGAATGTCCTGCATACGGCCGAGGCCCTCGACCCAATCATTGAGGAGTTCCGGACAAACCTTCCCCCCAACGTGCAACTGGAAATGGTTTTCAAGCAGGCCCAGATCGTTGAAAAAAGGATAAACGCATTCTTAATCAATCTTTTACAGGGCATGGTCCTGGTTGCGATTGTTATTTTCCTGTCCCTGGGGATCCGCTCATCCATCGTAGTCACAATTACGATCCCGCTGGCCATCATCATCGGGCTCGGATTTGTAGACATGGCCGGTTTTGGCTTGCAGCAGATCTCCATCGGTGCACTGGTGGTGGTATTGGGGATGTTGGTGGACAACTCGATTGTAATGATAGAGAACATCAACAGGTACATCGCTTTGGGGCATTCAAAAAGGGAGGCCTCTTACCTGGCTGCATCGGAAATCGGATGGCCGGTGGTCACCGCCACACTTACCACCGTACTGGCTTTTCTTCCCATCGCAGCCATGCCGGAAAAGGTCGGGGATTTTATAAAATCCCTGCCCATTACCATTATGATTACCCTGGGGGTGTCTCTTATACTCGCCCTAAGCTTTACGCCTGTCATAAGCTCCAGGGTCCTAAAGGACACACAGAAGGGTGAAAAGCGCCTGGTCGGATTTAGTAGATTGCTTAAATGGGTGGTGGATCATCCCTTCAAAAAATCCCTGACTTTCTCATTGAAACGCCCCTGGTTTGTCCTGATCCTGGCCATCCTCTATCTGGGTGGATCCGCCTGGATGTTCCAGTTCCTGGGCTTTTCCTTCTTCCCCAAGGCCGAACAGGCCCAATTTATGGTGCAGATCACCATGCCCGTTGGGAGCAGCCTGGCAAAAACGGACAAGGTGGTAAGGGAAGTTGAACAGATTCTGGATACCATGCCCGAAATAAGATCCTATGCATCGAATATCGGACACGGGAATCCACGCATCTATTACAGCATGCTGAGCCGGGAACACGATAAATGCTTTGCCGAGATTTATGTTGAAAGCTATACCGACGACCAGGAGGAGTTTGCCCGGGTCATCAAAAAAGCCCGGACATATTTCGACGATCTTCCCGGCAGCAGAATTGTGGTAAAAGAATTCGAACAGGGCATTCCCTATGACTCCCCCATTCAGATCTACTTTACCGGAAAAAAGCTTAATGTCCTGAAAGCTTACGCGGAGCGTCTTGAGGAACTGATTGCCCGGCAACCCGGAGCGATGAACATCGAGAACCAGTTTGCAAAAACCAATACCGAATTGTATTTCAACATCAATAAGGAAAAGGCCAATATGATGGGGGTTCCGATTCTGGAAATCGATCGCATGATTCGTACAATTGTAAGCGGGTTAGAAATCAGCCGTTTCAAGGATGCGGAAGGAGAAGAGTTCCCCATTTTGGTCGAACTTGAGCATGCAGAAGATTTCGCCGTAGAGGACCTGGATCGGGTCTATGTCTCTTCCTTAAGCGGGAAGCAAATACCGATAAAGCAATTTGTCGATGTCGAATTCCAGCAGGCACCGGCAACAATAAATCGTTACAACCTCGACCGGACCGCCGAGGTGCTGGCGGATGTGCAACCGGGTTATACCCTCGATGAAGTAATTGTTCCCGTGATTGAAGAGCTTAAGACCTGGAAGCTCCCCCGGGGCTATGCCTACCACATCAGGGGAGAATATGCCGGTCGGAATTCTGCCTTCACAGGGATGAACAATGCTGTACTCATTGCCCTGCTCTCGATATTCGCTGTACTGGTATTGCAATTCAAGTCGATCAAGCAGCCCTTACTGGTTTTTGTAGCCATTCCCTTTGCCTTCACAGGCATGGTCTGGGCCTTGCTTTTCAACGGCTTAACCTTCTCCTTTACAGCCTTTATCGGATTAACCAGCCTGGTGGGGATTGTCATCAACAATTCAATCATCCTGGTGGACTACACCAATGTCCTGCGAAAGCGAGGCATGGATTTGCCGGATGCCATCCGGGAGGCAGCCCAAACCAGACTGACCCCCATCGTCCTTACTGCCCTGACCACCATTGGCGGGCTGATCCCCCTGACCCTCCAGGGAGGAACCCTGTGGGCACCCATGGGATGGACGATTATTGGCGGACTGTTTGTTTCCACCTTTTTAACCTTAATCATTGTACCCCTGTGCTACTATCTGTTTGAGAAATAGGCACAGCTGCGATCGGGATATGGAGCCCGGAAGCCGCCATGAGAGGATCAAATGATGGTGTCTTGGAATTTGAAGGCTTGAGGGGCTGAAACACCGCCCCGCTCATCCCGGGGATGCAGGGGGTTTACCGGCGGCGCGGAGATTTACCAGCTTGCCGAGGATGTCGTACCAGAAGGGAGCCCCCAGTGATATGGCCAGCGTACTGAGCAGGATGCCGAGGACCTTCGACAGGATCCAGCCGGTTTTCGAGCCGGGGGTGAGATCCGACCAGCCCTCCACTGCCGACCAGCCCAAAGGCAGCTGGTCGTTAGCCATGGTCTGGTTAAGTTCATGAAAAACCCGGATCTCGGCCTGCAGGCTGTCCAGGGGCGTGCTCCGCTTGCTCAGCAGGCTGTCGCCTTCCAAAAGATAGGCCTGCTTCAGGGCTTCCAGTTCACCGGAATCGATGAGCAAATCGACTTTATCGGCCATGGCCATTCGCTGCAGGGGGTTGTCATGAAAGTAGCGGGCCAATTCAATGGTATCGGCATTCACCGCTGCAGCAATGGCCATACCCGCCCAGAAAATGCTCATTCGGGCATATCGCTTATAGGTACCGGTAATTCTGATCATGGCCTCATCGAACCAGTTTCCAATCCGCTTCCGAAGCTCTTCAAGGTTGCCTTTTGCCTCGGAGATGTATTGTAACATGGCCCGTCGGAGGTCGTCGGGAAGCAGGACCGATTTTTCGATGGACTTCTGAAGGGTTTCGATGGTGTACGTGCCTTTCCCCTGCTCCTCCCGAATAATATCGAGCAGGGCATCCACAAAGCATCGGGTGGGGTAAAAGCTGGCGCGTCGTCCGGCTGCGGTAAGGCCGTCGATAAGTTTGTGGCTGAGGATTTTTTCCTTCAATTCGCGATCCACTGCATTCTCCAGCCAGGCTTCCAGGTTTTTGGCCCGAAGGTTTAGGAGGTTGGCCTGAATCTCTCTGATTACTGTAGCCATAAGGCCCAGCAGGAAATAAACAAAGGCCAGGCCAATGAGCAACTCGAGGACAGCAAATAAACCCATAGTATATACTTTTGAAGATCAAACACTTATAAAAATAAACAATTGCCCTGTGAAAAGCAAGGCCCGCCAATTAAGGACGAGGTATGCGCATTTTTGCTTAACTTTTCCGGGAAATTTATGCGCCCTCCAAACAGCATCTACCTCGATTACAACGCCACCACTCCGGTCGATCCGGAGGTAGCCGCAAGCATGCGCCCCTATCTGGACAAAATCTTTGGCAACCCTTCGAGTTTGCATCCTTATGGTTCTGAGAGTAAAATGGCCATTGAAAAAGCCCGCAGGCAGGTGGCCGGATTGCTGAACTGCGATGCCGGCGAGGTGGTTTTTACCAGTGGCGGAACCGAATCCAACAACTGGGCCCTCAAGGGCATGGCCGAAAAGCTCGAAGACAAGGGCAGGCATATTATCACCTCGGCCATTGAACATCCCGCTGTCCTCGAAGTATGCCGTTATCTGCAAAAAAAGGGCTTCGAGCTCAGCATTCTGGGGACAGATGCCAGGGGCATGGTCGACTTAGAAGAGCTGAAAACCGCCATCAGGCGGGATACCATCCTCATTTCCATCATGCATGCCAACAATGAGGTTGGCAGCATTCAGGAGATCGCGGAATTAGCCTCCCTGGCCCGAGACGCAGGAATCTGCTTTCACAGCGATGCGGCCCAAAGTGCCGGAAAGATTCCCGTAGATGTCCAAAAACTGCATGTCGACATGCTCAGCATTGCCGGGCATAAACTCTATGCCCCAAAAGGCGTGGGAGCACTTTACATCCGCAAGGGCCTGCATCCGGAGAAACTCATGCACGGGGCGGGCCACGAGGCAGGCAGGCGTGCAGGAACCGAAAACCTCCTGGAAATTGTCGGGCTGGGAATGGCAGCGGAAATCGCCCGGAGGCAACTGACAGAAAACGCCTCCCATTACCGGCAAACCCGCGACCGGCTCGAAGAACTCCTCTGTGGGTCGATTGCCGGTGCCTGCGTAAACGGCCACCCGGAAAAGCGTCTCCCCAACACCCTTAGCCTGGCCATCCCGGGAATTGTGGCCCCCACCCTTCTGGCTTCCCTGAAACAGGTCGCAGCATCGGCCGGTTCGGCCTGTCACAGCAAGCCCCTTCAGGCATCCCCCGTACTTGAAGCCATGCAGCTACCCAGGGAACTGGCCCTTGGGACCATCCGGCTCTCGACCGGACGCGGAACCACCATGAGAGAGGTTGAAGCCGCAGCGGGGGAAATTGCTGCCAGCGTAAGAAGAATCCGAAAACAATGACAACAGTAAATCCATCAGCATGAAAAAACAGCTCGCCCTGATCTTCATCCTCGCCATGAGCCTGGGAAGCATCGCTCAGCAAAACACAGAAAAAAGGATAGAAAGCAAGGTTGGGAAGGTGACCGTCTTTTTTGAAAACGCCCAGGTAACACGCCAGAAGAGCGTGCAAGTCGCCAAAGGCACAAGTGTATTAAGATTTACCAACCTTTCGCCCTTCATCAAGCCAAAAAGCATTCAGGCCAGGGTCGATGGTGCCGTTACTGTACTGGCAGTCAACCACCAACAAAACTACCTGGACAATCTGGAGAAACCTGCCGAACTTAAGCAGCTGGAGGCTGAAGCCGGGAAAGTAAGAGAGAGCATTCAGCTGGAACAGGCCCGGATTTCTGTCATCAATGAAAATATCCTCTTTCTGCAAGAAAACAGGAAGCTGGGCGGAACCAACGAGATCCTGAGTGTTGCCAGGCTGAAAGAGGCTGCCATTTATTACAACGAAAGGCTCACCGAACTGAAAATCAAAGGCCTCGAAAGCCAGAAAAAGAAGAATGATCTGGAAGCAGAATTGAGACAGCTCCAAAAACAAATCTCGGGGCAGCAGACCAAAAAGAAATTCCCGGCCGGAGAGATTCTGCTAAAGCTTGAAGCCAAAGCAAACACCCAAATCAAGGTAGAACTCTCCTACCTGGTGGGCAATGCAGGCTGGCATCCGGGCTATGATATCCGGGCCAAAAGCATCACGGATCCCCTTGAGCTCGTGTACAAGGCGAAGGTGCATCAGGACACCAAGGTACCCTGGGAAAATGTCCGGTTGCGCTTCTCCTCGAATAACCCCAGGTTAAGTTCCCAGGCCCCAAAGCTAAAAACCTACTACCTCTACAATGGCTCGATTCCCCCGAACTACGAGAATTGGGTCACCAGCGTTTCCGGAAGGGTTATGGACCCGCAGGGCAACCCCCTCCCCGGCGCGACAGTTGCAGTGGCCAATACCAGTATAGCTACGGTAAGTGATATGGATGGAAATTATTCCATTACCCTGCCGCCCGATGGCGGAAACCTGAGCTTTTCCTTTCTGGGATTTCGTGAACAAACAGTCCCGGCCAGGAATGCCGTCCAGAATATCTACCTGGAAGAAGAAATGCAGGAATTGGATGAGCTGACGATTACTGGTTTTGATGTGGCAAAAGAAACAGCGGCTCCCATGAAAAAGCGGGCCATGGCAGTCCAGGACAAAGGCATAGCGCAGGAGATTAAGGTCATGGCCGGAACAAAGCTGTCCCCTCCCACCCAAACAGCTTCCAACCAGACCACCGTGGAGTTCGACATTGCCATGCCCTATAGTATTCCCTCCGATAACAAGAGCTACGCCGTTGAAATGGTGAGCTATGAGGTGCCGGCTGAATATGAATACTACTGCGTTCCACGCATCGATAAAGATGCCTTCCTCCTGGCCTATGTCACCGGTTGGGAAAAACTCAACCTGCTCGGGGGCGAGGCCAGCATCTATTTCGAGGACACCTATATTGGCAAATCCATCCTCGATGTCAGAAACATCAGTGACACCCTCACCCTTTCCCTGGGCCGCGACAGAAGCATTGCTGTAAGCCGGGAAAAGAACCGGGAGATGAGCGACTGGAAAACCATTGGAGCCCGTAAGGTGGACTCGCGCGCCTGGACCCTTTCGGTAAAAAACAACAAGCCCCAGGCCATCAAAATGGTCCTGCTCGACCAGGTACCTGTACCTACCCTGGAAGAGATCGAGCTCAATATCGAGAAGCTTTCCCGTGCCAAATGGAACAAGGAAAGCGGAGAAATCCGCTGGAAGCTTGAACTTGCACCCGGTGCACAGGAAGAACGGGAATTGGTATACAGACTTCGCTACCCAAAACACATGCAATTGATCATCGAATAAATTCCTGAGAATGAAAATCGTAAACCTCAGCCTGATCATCCTGATCGGAATCGGTTTGTCGGCCTGCCGGCAGACAGCTGATAGCAGTCCTGAAAACAAGCGGCAAATCAATTTCTGTGAGGGCTGGAAGTTTATCCTCGACGATTCGGCAGACTTTGCAAATCCGGAATTCGACGACAAGCATTGGTTAAATGTTGATCTGCCCCACGACTGGAGTGTAAGCGACCCCGCTTTGCAGGACAGCCTGCATGCAGGGCCCTTTGTGAAAGGACTGGACCGGGGTGAGGATGTCGCCTGGCTGGCCGGAGGAACAGCTTGGTATCGGAAGCGCTTTCGTCTCGCAGCAGAAGACACAGACAAGCTGGTTTATCTCCATTTCGATGGTGTCCAGACCGAGGCCGGGATCTGGATCAACGGTGAGCTTGCTGCCCATCATCTGAACGGCTACACCCCCTTCGACATCGACATCACCCCCTATCTTAAAGCAAAGGGTGAAGAAAACCTGATCGCGCTGAAGGTCCTTCAACGCGGCGAGCATTCGCGCTGGTTTACCGGTGCAGGCATCTATCGGGAGGTCAGCATGTCAATTGTTGATCCCCTGCACTTTGTTCCCCACGGACTGGCCATCACGACACCCTCAGTGAATGAAAATGAAGCCCTGGTGCAGCTGGATGTGGAGGTTCAGAATTTGCCGGGAAGCCCGTGTGAGGTTTTGCTTCGGGCCGAGATCACCGGCCCCGACAGCACAGTCCAGGGCTTTGAAAGCGAAGAGGCAATTGGTCTGCCAAGCGAGCTCTCCACGCTTACACTCAAAGGGAAGATTAGTCGGCCCGATCGCTGGTCGCCCGATCACCCTGCGCTCTACCAGCTTAGATTAAGCCTGCTCCACGAGGGCAAAGAGGTGGATGTCCTGGTAAAGGACTTCGGCATCCGCAGCATAGCATACTCAGCCCAGAAGGGTTTTCTGCTCAACGATGAGCCTGTCCTGCTCAAGGGGACATGCATGCACCACGACAACGGGCTCCTTGGATCCATGGCCTTTCCCGATGCTGAGTTCAGGCGGGTACGCATCATGAAAGAGAACGGCTACAATGCCATCCGATGCAGCCATAATCCCCCCTCTGCGGCCTTCCTCAAGGCCTGCGACAAGCTGGGCATGCTGGTCATTGATGAGGCCTTCGACGCCTGGCAGAAGGCCAAACGGAAAAACGACTACCACCTCTATTTCGACAGTTGTTGGAGAAAGGATCTGCGGGCCATGATCCGGCGCGACCGGAACCACCCCTCGGTAATCATGTGGAGCTTCGGAAATGAGGTGCAGGAACGTGCCGATCCCGAAGGACTTGAGATCGCAAAGAAACTGATCGAAAGCATTCATAGTCTCGATCCTTCGCGTCCCGCCACCCAGGCCATCTGTAGTTTCTGGGACAATCCGGGATTGACCTGGAAGGATGCACAGCCGGCACTTGATTTGCTCGATGTGGCCGGCTACAATTACCAGTGGCAGCAGTATGAATCGGATCATGCTGAGCATCCCGAACGCATTATGTATAGCTCTGAATCATTTCCCATGGCGGCCTTCGAGAATTGGAACATGGTGAAAAAATGTCCCTATGTAATCGGCGATTTTGTGTGGACCGGGATGGATTACCTGGGAGAATCGGGTGTTGGGCGCAACATTTATGCTTTCGGGCCAGGCGAAAGACTCTATGGGCTTGCACCCTGGCCCTGGTACCTGAGCTGGTGCGGCGATATCGATATTACAGGGGAGAAAAAGCCCCAATCCTGGTTCAGAGACATCGTTTGGGATGAAAGCCAGATTGAAATGCTCGTACATGAGCCCGTGCCGAAAAACCAGGAGGAAAGCCTCTCCCTCTGGGGATGGCCGGGGGAAAGAAAATCCTGGACCTGGAGTGGCCATGAAGGAGAGATCCTGAAGGTGAAAGTTTACAGCTCCTGTGAGGAGGTGGTCCTGAGCCTCAACGGCGATACCATCGGCCGCAAAGCTGTCGGCCGCGACAAGCAGCTAACAGCAGAATTCGAGCTGACCTATACACCGGGCTTGCTCATTGCCTATGGTCTTAATCATGGAAAGGTCTCCTGCAGCGATACCCTGGTCACCACGGGCCCGCCGAAGCGTCTGAGCCTGAAACCCGAACAAAAAGTAATCAGGGCCGACCGCCAGTCCCTCATCTATTGCCGGGTCGAGGCCCTGGATGCCCGGGGACGAAGAATCCCCGATTCAAAACGGCCTTTTGAAGTCCAGGTCAGCGGTCCGGCCGAACTCCTGGCAGCAGGTAACGCCTCCCCCCTGCTTGAGGGCTCTTTACAGGATCAATCCGCAAGCCTGTTCAGGGGGGCTGCACTCCTGATCCTTCGCTCGACAGGCGAAGCCGGAAGCATAAACATAGCCGTCAGCTCGACCGGACTGGCCGAAGGCGCAAACGCAACTGTGACTGCAAACTAAAGGCCGACCCGGGATGTTCTGCTCCCCCGGCCTCGTGTATCAAAGCTCCGCAAGGCAAGGGCTGTGGTTCCCTCCGGAAGCTCAACAGGCGCTGTGTACAAGGGAGAAGAAGGCCCTGGCTGGGAACCATCGGTGGTGTAGCGAATCTCAAGACCGGGAAAAGCTATATTGGCATGTAGTTTCCCGTCTTTAATCAGGGCTCCCGGAGGTGGCAAACGATAGTTATAGCCCCCGAACAGCCCATCCAGTCTCGGCATCTCACGCCCACCGAGGGCCCGGGCGAATCCGGCCCAATCCCGCTCGAAGGATGCACTCCGGTTCTTCTCATCCGCAAGACCTCCCCAGGCAGCTTCACCATGCCAGGCACGCTCGGCAAAACCAAGCAACTTGGGCAGATAGTAGTACTCGGCCATCTTGCCTCCCTTGACCGTTTCGCTCCAGAGTTGGGCCTGCAGGCCAGCAATGTTGTCTCTGGATTCCTCCTTCAGAAGTTCCCTTCCTTTTTCATTCAAACACATGTGATAAGGAGCCAGTTCAAAGGCCCGTTTGGTGTTTACAAAACCTCCCCAGTAGAGACCCGGCTCGGCCGGATGATGGCTGTAGGCCAAATCGAAGTAAAAATTTTTCACATTACAGAGAATAACCGGGTAACCGGCATTGGCCAGGCGGTTCCCCAGGTCGCTGAACCTGCCGATACTGTTCCAGATATAGGGGAGGACACCCTTGCCTGCAAAGGCCGGATTGGGCACCCATTTACCAGTCTCGTCCTTCATCATGGCAATCTCTTCCCAACCACCCATATTCAGGCCTTTTGAACGGATGATTTCATGTATCCTTCCCTCGAAGTAAGGTTGCAGGTTCTCGTAGCCTTCGATCTCCGGATGAGCTGCCAGAAATTCGGCACAGCTTGGTGAGGCAGTCCAAACCCCATGCGGCACTTCATCTCCGCCCGTATGAATGGTGCGAAGATGAACACCGGCCTCGGCATGCAGGGCCATGAGGGTTTCCAGCACAGTCGAAAACAAATTATAAGGACCATCGAGGCTTACACATACGACATTGTCATTAAAGTTCTGGGCCGAATTATAAACCGAAGCATCCTCGGTGTCGATCAGCCGGTAGCGCCAGGCTTCTTCTTCCTTTCCCTCTTCCATCAGCCTCCGAAAGCGATGTTCCATGGCCTTGATGGCTGCACGGGCATGACCGGGGAAATTGATCTCCGGAATAATCTCCACATGGCGATCGGCAGCAAAACTCAAAAGTTCCTTGTATTCTTCGGCCGTGATATAGCCATTCCCGTGATTGGCATCCCGACGGGCCAGGGGGCCCGATCCATAGGCAGGGATCAGGTAATTGGCCTCATCGGCGCTATGGCCGCGATAAGCCCCCACGTCGGTGAGTTCGGGCAGGGAAGGAATCTCAATGCGCCAACCCTCATCATCGGTCAGGTGAAGATGCAGGGTATTGAGTTTATAGAAGGCCATCACCTGGATGAGCCTCTTGATATCCTGTACGGGAATGAAATTCCGGGCAATGTCGAGGTGCATGCCCCGGTATGGAAAAGCAGGCGCATCATTGATCTGCACCAGCGGAAGGTCCAGGGAAGAAACAGAAGCTTTCCAGGCCTCAACCGGAATCAGCGAAAGCATCGTTTGTATCCCATAGAACACTCCGGCCGCACCTTCACCAATGATTTTGATGCCCTCCGTTTCGTCGATCAGCAGCTGATAGCCTTCACCACCGTTCTTTAGTTTACCTCCGGTCTGAAGACTGATCACCCCGGGGCCGGTCTCACTGCCCTCCTGAAGGGGAAAGGCCTTTCCAAAAATCGACTTCAGGATATCGGCCAGATAAACCGCTTCCTGAAACAAGCTCGATTCATGATAGATCGACAGACCTTCGTCGAGAAGCAGGCTCCCATCCTTAAAATGGCTTTCCACAACCTGGGGAACGATCCTGATGTCCTCCCCGGGCAGGGGGCCCGACCATCCCTCGTTCTGCCCGAAAACCCAGGCCGCATCGGGAAGGGGCATGCCACTGCCACTGGGAAAGATCTTTTCCAGCTCCGGAAAGGGCAGGATGCGATAGTCGGAAATCGGCATAACCTTTTCCTGGTCCTGCTCTGTACAAACCAGGTAGGGCCCCATCGGAGCCTGAGATTCCTTCAGGAGAGACAAGGGTGTTAGGTATTCGAGCCGAACACGTTCACCCGGCGGAAGTGAAAAGCCTGCACGGGGCGAGATCCTCAGTAAATCACCATTCACATGGACAATTTCGAGGGCCACCGATTCAGACCCCTCCACAATGCCGTGGCCCATCTGGCTCAGGTAGATAGCCCATCCACTCTCACCCAGGGTTTCGTCCCCTTTGTTGCTTAGCTCAAAGGCCGCACTGTATTGCCTGTTGCCGGGATCATTCCCCAGGAAACTCCATTCAAGTGTGAGGGGAGCAAATGGATCGCTACCCGTTTTTTTTGTCGAATTACATGACATAATCAATGCGACAGCCATAAAGTATAAAACCGCTTTTTTCATAGTGCCTCTGACTTTCTTTTAGTAGATTAGCCGACTCCAAAACTACGAAAAGCATCCGACTATGACACAATCAAAGCGCCTGATCTCCTTAGATGCCCTGCGTGGCTTTACAATCGCTGCCATGGTGGTGGTAAATGATCCCGGATCGTGGCAACATGTTTACTGGCCACTGCTGCATGCCAAGTGGAACGGATGCACCCTCACCGACCTGGTTTTTCCCTTCTTCCTCTTCATGGTCGGCGTATCCATTGCCCTGGCTTACACCAAAAGACTGGAGGCAGGTGTGGAAAAGAAAAAACTCTATCAAAAAATCATTCTTCGTTCCTTCAACATCTACATCCTGGGCATCTTTCTGTATCTCTTTCCCTCATTCGATTTTCAGCACATCCGCTGGGTAGGTGTACTTCCCCGTATTGCCTTTGTCTTTCTGGCCTGTGCCCTCCTGTTCCTGAATACAAACTGGAAACAGCAAATCAAAATCGGAGCTGTCATCCTTGTGCTTTACTGGATCGTTGTCGCCTATCTGCCGGTGCCCGGACTTGGCAAACCCGATCTTTCGGTTCCGGATAAAAACTGGGCCAACTACCTCGACCAGCTTCTGGTTCCTGGTGTCCTCTATCGCAAAACCTGGGATCCGGAAGGCTTCCTTTCCACCTTCCCTGCCATCGTCAGCGGCATCATAGGCATGCTCGTCGGCACCCTCTACCTGAAAATCAGGGATGAATACAAGCGGCTGACCTGGCTCTATCTTGCCGGCTTTTCCATGTTCCTGGCCGGTGGCCTCTGGAACTGGTTTTTCCCGATCAACAAGCACATCTGGACCAGCTCCTACGTTCTCTACACTTCCGGCCTGGGAACCCTGAGCCTGGCCACCTGCATCCTGCTGGTCGATATGTTGGGCTATAAACGCTGGACCTTCCTTGGCAGGGTTTACGGGGCAAATGCCATTACCTCCTATGTGCTTGCCGGAATGCTTACCCTGGTTTTCTACCGAATGAAAATCGGAGAATATTCAATGAATCAGTGGTTTATGAACGGATTGAGCGCAGTGGGTTTCGATCCCCGCCTGGCTTCATTGTGCTATGCCCTGCTCTACATGCTGCTCATATTTATTCCGGCCCTCATCCTCTATCGTAAAAAAATCTTTATCCGGATTTAATTGCTTCCTGTTGGGGTAACTTTTTCGGCGCGTATCCGTATACCTTCTTCTATGCCATTCAGGGAAGCGGAAAAGGAGTCTAAGAAGTCGTCTCATGAGTGTATATGAACCCGTCAACGAAGCCATTGAGGCCCATTCACAGGTTTGTTCCTGCATTGAAATTGTGGGCTTCGACGACTGTATCGAAAAAGGAGAAACAGCAAAGATCCAGGTCTTTTTCGAGCGTGTAGCACAGGAAATCTACAATGCCCGGAAAAAGAACTACAGCTGGGGTTTCCGGGTTATCGAACCCGAATTCCTGAACCTTTCCGAGCATATGATTCTGATTTCCAAGCTCTACAAGGAGGAAAACCTCTACGATCTGAACAGTGTGGTCTTCAAGCTCTTTACCGAATTCAATAACATCATTCTTTCCACTGCCCTGAACATGCACATTCCGATTAAGGGCATTATACGCATGGGTGAAACCTACCGGGGCAGTTTAAAATCGCGCAAGCCTGCCCTGATCAGTAAAAAAGAACCGCTGATCCTAAGCGATCTGCTCAAGGTTTTTACCGTTGATGAAATCTTTCCGAATGGCTTTTACGAAGACCTGATTCCTGCCTTCGAGATGCCCTTCCACTTTGGTGCCAGCCTGAGCAGATCGGTCCGAGAGATGAGCGAAATCGATTCGGTCGGCATCTTCATGCCTGCCGAATACAACAAGGAACAGACAGCCGATGTCACCATCCTCTGCAACATGATGGCCGAAAGCCAACTCAGGGGAGAAGCCTGCCTGGCCTGCAACTGGAAGCAATGGATGCGGGAACATGAAGGCTACTCCATCGAAGACATCCTGGCTTTCGCAGAAGAAGAGGCCAAAACAGGGAATCCGCACAGCTTACTTTGGCAAGGCCTGCTTACTTACTCCACCAGCCTCTAATTGGGGCTACATTAGAATTATTCTAAATAAGGAGCCGGGCGCAGGCCCACTTGATATTACAAGTGAATTTTATCAATTTTATCTGCTGCTGATTATGCGACGAAAAAGACCTCCATTTCAGAAATTCCTCTTCCTTTCGGGCATGGTACTCATGGCTGTGCTTATTTATTTGAGTAACATTGCTGTACACAAGACTTCCACGGATGAATTCTGTGCCTCCTGCCACATCCATCCGCATGCTACCACCAAGTGGAAACGCTCCACGCATTACGACAATGAATTTGGCATCCGGGTTCATTGTGTGGACTGTCACCTTCCCCCACATGGAGAAGGTTACCTGGTGGAAAAGGCCAAAACCGGTATGCGCGATCTCTGGGGTAAACTCTTCAAGGACCCGGAAAGTTTCAACTGGGAAGTCAAGTCACAGGTCGAGCATGCAAAGCATCATGTCTTTGAGACTTCCTGTTTGCATTGCCACGTCAACCTCTTTCCCCTTGGCCTGAGCAAAGAAGGCAATGAAGCCCATCTCTACTACGAACAGCAGAAGGGTGAGCTGCACTGCATAAACTGCCACATTTCGGTGGGCCACTACGACCCGGACCGACTGCATGAAAAAAATGTTGATTTTGGAAAAGCAGAAGTCACAGCAGCAGAGCGCTATACCAAACCCGGCATCATGGACGGGCACAAAAGCTTCTGGGAGTACATCCCCGGATCAAGTGTAAGCTTCGAAATGCTGGCCATCCCCGGTGGAAGTTTCAAAATGGGAAGCCCGGCCGAAGAAGCGTTCAGAGCAGCCGATGAAGGCCCTGTACGGGAGGTGGAGATAAGCCCCTTCTTCATGTCCAGGACCGAGGTTAGTTGGGATGCCTACCTGGCCTTCTTTAAACAAACCGGTGCCCAGGGGAAAACCGCCGATGCTTACCTGAACGCCGACAACCAGGATGTAGATGCCATCTCGGGCCCCACTCCACCCTGGGGGGCACCGGATCAGGGATGGGGCAAGGGTGAGATGCCCGCCATTACCATGACCCACTACGCTGCCGAGGTCTATTGCCAATGGCTCAGCAAGATTACCGGGAAAAACTATCGCCTTCCCACTGAAGCTGAATGGGAATACGCAGCCCGGGCAGGCAGCAGCACCCCCTATTTTTTCGAAGGCGATCCCAAAGACTATGTGCGCAGTGGAATCCGAAATAAACTCTTTGGTGCAGACACCACCACCATCAACAGCTACGTCACCTACATCGAGAACAGCCAGGCCAGGCCTCGCGTTCCATCGAGCGTAAATGAAAATCCCTATGGTTTGCTCAACATGCTGGGTAATGTAGCTGAATTTTGCAGCGACTATTACGCAGAAGATGCCTATGAAAACTATCCGGATGGTCTGGTAAGGAACCCCACCGGACCCGCCGATGGGAAAGAATATGTGGTCCGGGGAGGATCGTATCGCGACGATGCGGGGCTGGTCCGCTGTGCAGCCCGTTCTGCCACGCACAGTGCAGCCTGGCTAAAAACCGATCCCCAGATCCCCAAAAGCATCTGGTGGTATTCAGACTGCAGCCATGTTGGTTTCAGGGTGGTTTGCGACTATCCCGGAGATGCGCAAAAGCCCGAACAAAAAGATTAACACCTTTTTAATTAATAGACCTAAAGCAATACCAAAATGAAAGCTTCAAATCCTACCAGTCGCCGCCGTTTTCTTGGAAATACGGCCATGGGCGCCATTGGCGTCATTGGCGCAAGCCAGTTAATCAAATCATGTGCCGGGGAAGAAGGCACTGCAACTGTTGTTGAACCCGAATTTCTGAGCGCTGCTCCGGACGGGGAACCTATTAAGGCCGGTGTGGTCGGTTGCGGCGGGCGTGGCTCCGGTGCCGCAATTAATTTCCTGGATGCGGGCCCAAACCTGAGTGTCGTTGCTATTGGTGACGTTTTTCAGGACAGGGTAGATGGCATCCGAAAAAAGCTTAAGGAAAGCAAAAATGTTGAACTCGACGATGCCAATTGCTTTGTTGGATTTGATGCCTACAAGCGGGTCATTGAATCGGACGTCGATCTCGTCATTCTTGCCACCCCCCCCTATTTCCGTCCGGAACACTTCCAGGCCTGCGTGGAAGCCCGTAAGCATGTCTTTATGGAGAAGCCGGTAGCGGTTGACCCGGTCGGCGCCCGGGCCGTTATGGCTGCCTCGAAACAGGCAGAAGCAGCCGGCCTTTGCGTGGTAACCGGCACCCAGCGCCGACACTCCTGGAATTACAACAACCTGAAGGCCCGCGTAGATGCTGGTATGATTGGTAAGATTACCTCGACCAACGTGTACTGGAACCAATCCAAGCTCTGGCATCGCAATTGGCAAAGCGGCTGGACCGAAATGGAATTCATGATTCGTGACTGGGTAAACTGGATCTGGCTGTCGGGTGACCACATTGTGGAGCAGCATGTCCACAACATCGATGTGAGTAACTGGTTTGTTGGCCAGGTACCGGTTTCGGCCGTTGGGATGGGTTCTCGCCTTCGCCGCCCCACCGGCGATTGCTATGACAATTTCAGTGTGGACTACATCTATCCCGGTGAGGTTCACATGGAATCGATGTGCCGCCAGATCAATGACTGTGCCAACAATGTAAGCGAGTTCCTGCGCGGAACCAAGGGCTATATGAGCACAGCGAACAATGAATATGCTATTTACGACGCCAATGGTACCGTACTCTACAACTACGAATCGCCGAAGAATGAGGCTGGCGATAGTACCGAAATCAGCCCTTACGTACAGGAGCACATCGACCTGGTAACGGCCATACGCACCGGTAAGCAAATCGTTGAAGCCGAGGAAACCGCCAGGTCGGTCATGACGGCCATCATGGGGCGTCAGGCTGCCTATACCGGCAAGCAGGTTAGCTGGGAAGAGATGATGAGCTCCGATCTGCAGCTGGGTCCCAAAGGCGAACTGAAAATGGGCCCGGTGGATCTCGAAAGCGTCGTACCCGTTGCCGGATCGGCCCCGGAGGAGTAAAGAAAAGACATCCTTCGAGAAAGGAACCAGGCACAAAAAAACCGGAACGCTGACCAGCGTCCCGGTTTTTTCGTGCATTTACGTTTCCCCCAAAAACAGGACAAGAAAAGAGCTGCTAAAAACTGTCTTCCCCGACATAGGCGCGGATCACCGCAAGTTCACCTTCCTTGCCCGGCTTCGAGTTGCCATGTTCCATGCCTACGATGCCATTGAAGCCCTTTTCGTAGATATGTTTGAACACATTCTTGTAATTGATTTCGCCGGTTGTAGGCTCATTTCGGCCAGGGTTATCCCCCAACTGGAAGTAGGCGATCTCGTCCCAGGCCAGATCGATGTTCGGTATGAGGTTGCCCTCCTGAATTTGCTGATGATAGAGGTCGTCCAGAATCTTGCAGGAGGGACTGCCAACCGATTGACAAATCTGATAGGCCTGGGGAATCTCCTTCAGGAAGAGACCCGGATGATTGTAGAAGTTGAGAGGCTCCAGTACCATCACCAGGCCATGAGGTTCAAGAATTTCACTGGCTCGGCGCAGGGCCTCTACAACATGGGCTGTCTGGTAGGAGGGGTCCTGCCTCAGATCGACAAAGCCCGGAACAACGGTCATCCATTTCGCATTCACCCTTTTGGCTACCTCGACCGATTCCTTGATTTCCTTTAAAAACGCCTGCAGCATTTCTGTGTTCCCACTGGCCAGATTGGGTTCGGTCCAGTAAATGGTATGGGCTACAAACACCCCCATTTCCAGCCCCAGATTGGCCATCTTTGAAGCAATCTTCTCCTGGGTGACTATATCCCGGCCCTTCATGCCATTGTCTTCCAGGGCCCGAAATCCGACATCGGCGATAAACTGCAACTGATCGAGCAGGCTGTCACCGGCACTATGCTTAAACATCCCAAAATGCGGAGCATACTTGAGCTTAAAATCGTGTTTTTCCAGGGGGTCGGATTTTGGAGAGGGAGCGGCGGAGGCCTGTTGAATAAGGGAGTTTCCCGCAATGGCAGCCGAGGCCACTGCACTTTTCTTCATAAAGGATCTTCTGTTCATTTTCTCAGGTTTATGGTTGGATGCAATTCGGTTTATCGTGGCTATCGGTTTAAGTAAAGCAGGCCGGGGCGCGTGTAGGTGATAAATGTACCGATTATTTAAGAGAAACCGGCGAGCTGGTGAAGGAACCATCGTTTCCCCCTGTAATTTGCCATTTTAGAACGGACTATATCCGCAGCCGGATTAATTGTACTCCAGCCCTTACAGTGGGGATGTACTTCCAGGGCGATGCCAACAATCACCAACATTTCGAAGGCGACATGGACGAACTGCTGATCTATACCAGGGTGCTCAATGCCTGTAAACGGGTGCCATTGTTTACCGAGGTAGTTACTCAGCAAGAGAAAAGAAAGCAGGAATACAAATCGTCTGCGCATGGCGGGGGCTTTTCAATGTAAAAGTAAGCTATTCCCCTAAACAGCAAAAGATGAACACGATCAGGAAACCATCAGGTAGTTGCACCCCTCCCTGTAGCCCCTCTCAGCCAGGAAGGACCGGATCCGGTCCCGGTTGTCCATCTGCCGGATATAGCTGAGTACAAAAAGCCGGCCGGCCGTTGGCAGCTGACTGTAATGCATCAGGGAGGCCTCCAGTTGCCGGGTCTCCTTGGTGTCGATATAGCCGGCTATACGAACCCCCTCCTTTTCAAGCATCCGTGCCCGCCGCCGGGAGATCCGGCTGGCCCCCCAGACCCAGGTATCATCGGGATGGGGGTTGTATTGCCTCAGCCAATGGGCCAGATAGCGGCTCTTAATCCGGTAAAATGCCTGATCACTGTATCGTTCATTGGTGCGGGTCAACCGACCTGCAGAGTCGTGCCAGTCGAGGACCACTTCCGGGACCTTGCCGATCCGGACCCCGGCATCGAGCCAACGCAGCCACATTTCATAGTCTTCCGGAAAATCCCCATGCCTGTAGAGGCCATGGCTTTCCATAAGCTCGCGCCGCCACATGGCAGTGGGATTGATGATGGGAGCCTCGATGAAACGGCGATTGTAAATGTCCTCATAGCTCAACAGGCTGTTGCTCCAGTCGACAAAACGACTGAACCCGGCTGTGGTTTTGGGATTCCCCACATGCCTGGCCCTTCCTGCAACAGCTCCATAATCGGGATGATGATCGAGAAAAGCGGCCTGCAGGCTCAGCCTTGAGGGATGGGCACGATCATCCGCATCCATGCGTGCCAGATAAGCCCCTTGTGCCTCCTCACAAGCGCGGTTCGAGGCGAACATCACCCCCTGGCGTTCTTCCCGGCAGAAGCGGAAACGCCGATCAGCTTCACACCAGGCCCTGGCCACATCTGCCCCCTTGTCGGTGGAATTGTTGTCGACCAGAATGCATTCAAAATTGGGATAGTCCTGAAGCGCAATGCTCGAAATGGCACGCTCCAGGGTTGCTTCAGCATTGTAGAAGGGCAACACAACGGATATGCGTTTGGGTGTAGGCATCCGGATCTTAGGAGGGTAAAGATAAACAAGGTAAATAAAGCAGTTCTCATTCAGTTTTGCTAAATTGTGTCGTACAGACCCTCGCGGATGAATTTCAGTAAGACCACCTCATATGCCCTAAGCACCCTGCACTTTCTTGCAGAACACCCCACAGCCCGCTACTCGGCGAAGAAGCTGCATGAGAAGCTCGACATCCCCTGGCCCTACCTCCGGCAGCTGCTGACCGACCTTTCGAAACAAGGTTTCATCAATTCCGCGCAGGGCCGGCACGGAGGTTTTCAGTTATGTAAACCGGCCGACACGATTAAGCTGGGCGAGATCGTAGATGCAGTAGAGGGGCTCGGAATTTTTGATGCCTGCATCATGGGCTTCCGCAACTGCCCCTTCGATCATCAATGTGCCATGCACGAAACCTGGGATGAATCCCGAAAACGGGTCCTGAACATCCTTCACAAAACCCCTCTGAGCAGGCTCCGTGTAAAGAACCTGCCCCACTGATTATACTTCCCAATTGCCCCCGCGCCGATCTTTCTTCAATTTGCTTCTTCGCTTTTTGGCCTTCAGCCTCTTCTCTGTACTGCTCCTTCCGGGCCGGGTCGCCTGCCTCTTCTTTACAGGTTTCAAAGCCTCTTCGATCAAGTCCAAAAAGCGTCGGTTAAGCTTTGCCTTGTTTCGGAACTGGGAGGGAGAGGCCCCGGAATTCAGCTGCAGGGCTCCGGTGGTGGTGAGTCTTGAACCCAGCCTGGCCCTGATCAGCTGCTTTCGAGCTTCTGTCAAACAGCCTGAACGGGCAGGAAACCACAAAAGGCTTACCCGCGATTCGGTTTTGTTTACATGCTGACCGCCGGGGCCGGAAGAGCGACTCATCCGGTACTGTACTTCCCCGATCAGGGCTGCAGCCAGTGCCTTCCTTTCCATCACTTAAACAATTCGAGTACTTCGGCCTCGGATAACTCCTTCAGCGGATTCCCGGCACGTATAAAGCTGTCGGCCAGTTTCTTTTTTCTGCTTTGCAGCCGCTGTATTTTTTCTTCAATCGTATCGGACGAAATAAAGCGATAGACAAAGACCTTGTTCTCCTGTCCGATCCGATGCGCCCTGTTCAGGGCCTGCATCTCTGCCGCCGGGTTCCACCAGGGATCCAGGATAAAAACATAGCCCGCTGCAGTCAGGTTCAACCCCGTTCCCCCTGCCTTCAAAGAGATCAGAAAAAGCCGGCAGCGCTCATTTTCCTGAAAATCCCGGACAGCCTCGTCCCGTTGCCTCCGGGTCTGGCTGCCCGTGAGCCAGGCATAGTGCAGTCCCCGCTCTTCAAAGACCTTTCGAAAAAGCTCCAGGTGCCTGACAAAAGAGGAAAAGATCAGGACCTTATGCCCCTCTGCCACCACATTCTCGACATTGCGAAGGACTTCCGTAAACTTACCCGAATCGAGGCCTTCCTCCTCGTCCTCCAGCAGGGCCGGATGATTGGCAATCTGCCTGAGCCGGGTGAGGGCCTGCAAAAGCATGATGGAAGACTGATCCATGCCCACTTCCCCGATGTTTTCCAGGATGGCGTTTCGGGCCCGCGACTTTTCTTCATCGTACAAACGACGCTGGGCATCGCTCATGTCGCAAAAACGAACCTGCTCATGCAGGGCCGGGAGCTCCCTGGCAACCTCCATCTTGGTCCGGCGAAGCACAAAGGGCCTGATCAGCTGCTTGAGCTTTTCCTCGCGGGCCTCGTCCTGCCACTTTTCGATGGGGTGCACAAAGCTGTTCCTGAAGAAAGACAGGCTGCCAAGCAAGCCCGGATTCACAAAATTGATCTGCGACCAGAGATCTGTGAGGGAGTTTTCGATGGGTGTACCTGTAAGCACAAGGCGATGCGCGGCATTCAGCTCCGAAATGGCCTGGTAAAGTTTCGAAGAGGGATTTTTAATCATCTGGCTCTCATCCAGGATCACATAGTAAAAGGGAAAATCGGCCATTTTTTCTATGTCCTGCCTCACCGTGTGATAGGTGGAGATCACCACATCGTAGTAGGGAAAGTTGCTCAGCATTTTATTCCGCTGGCCCCCCAGATGCATGCACAGGCGCAGATCCGGAGCGAAGCGGCTGCACTCTCTGTACCAGTTGTGTGTGAGGGAAGCAGGCACCACAATCAGGGAACAGGGCTTAGACTTCATTTCGATTTGGGCGCTCCCGGCCCCGCCCGCTTCGGTTTCAGCGGAAAAAAGGGACAACTGCCCGGTGCCGGGCCCTTGAGGCCTGGCTGGTCGTGGGGGCTTCCCGGATGAGGCTGGCCTGGCTGGTCGTGGGGGCTTCACGGATGGAGCTGGCTTTGCTGATGGAGAAGTCCCTGAAGCATGAGCCGCCACATCCTCTTTGGCCTTGCCCGGGCTTTCAGAGAAGCCTTCTTGCTTTGCCCTGAGCAAAACGGCAATGGCCTGCAGGGTCTTGCCAAGCCCCATGTCATCGGCCAGACAGCCGCCAAAACCATGGTTCTGCAAAAAACACATCCACTTATAGCCCTCGTACTGGTAGTCGCGAAGCCTGGCTCTGAGCTGATCCGGTAAGGGCTGGGCTGGAATGGATCCCAGCTGCTTCAGTTTCTCCAGCTTCTCCATGGTTTCGCTGTGAAATTCACGCACCGCCCCTTCGACCAGGGAAAAGTGCTGCTTGTGAATCCACATCCGACCCTCTTTAATCCGGCCAAATTCAAACAGGGAACGGTAGCGGCTAAACCATTCCCGGGGCAAAATGGCCAGCTCTCCATTCGGAAGCGGATAACAGCGCTTCCCCTGCAGGATATGGTCCTTCAGGGCCAGAAAGGGCAGCTCATGTTCCCCAAAACTGACCTTCCCGTAGATATCGAACCAGTCTTCCCTGTCCCTGGATTCGATTTCCAGGTTCACGGGCCCGATGAAATAAGGCTGCTGGAGACGCTGCCTGAGCTGAAAACCGGCATCCCTGAGTTCTGTTCCCAGCTGGTTCATAAAGTTGATGGCATCAAAGAGGGGCTCAGCCCCCGCAGTTTTCAAATGGTAGTTGCGTTCATCGCGGCTGCCCAGGCCACACTCCCGAAGCACCCTCTTCATCTCCTCTTCCCACTCCCAATCGCGCTGATACTGGAAGAAAAGCGGTCGCCCCCCCTCATTCCGATAGTCCACAAAACGCGCAATCGAACTGTCGGGCAAAATTACATGCTCCCTGTACTGAAACTCCAGGATCCACACGGGCCTGTTATGCATGCCCTGTTCCATGGTCAGACGCGCCTTTTTACGGGACTCCACCTCTCTGCGTTCAAAACCCTCAACCCCGGCAGGATAATCGCGCAGGGTGTTGCGGACAAAACTGCCAAAGTACTTCTGCTCGACATGAGGGGGAATCAAAACCTCGTCGCGGGTCAGGAAAGGCTTTAGTTTTCGGGCATCGATATCCCGGACAAAGTAGAGCGAGCGGCCAAGCAAAATGGCCAGTGGCATGCTGGAAACAACCTCCAGGGCTGTGTCTTTGATTTCAAGCCTGCTTTCCTTATGGGTGAGCTTCAGGGCATAGCTCAGTCGGGCATCGTAGCGGAAATAAAAATACGGAAGGACAGCCTGCCGCTCAAGGCTGATAAAGTCTTCCGGGAAGATACTGGAACCGTTTTTTTCCTTGACAAAAACATCGATTTTACAGTCACGGGCAATCTCCAGGGCCCGGTAGAGGTATTTCTCGATGTAGGGACGGATATGGTCCCTGATTCTGGCTTCATCCACCTTGTCGTGGAACTGTTTTACCGTCTTTTCCCTGGAGAAAAGCTGCTTCAGTTTCCGGTCGTTGTAAGCATCAAGGAGCTGGACCACTTCACGCTGCATAGGGCTAAGCCGCCGGTAAGCAGCTGTCTTCTCGTCGTTTTGGATGTACTCCCCCGGGCTGAAGAAAGCACGATCAGCGGGCTTTTCCAAAAACTGTGCCTGCAGGATATTGCCCCAGCGTCGATGGGGCATATAGCCCAGGGCAAACTTCATCATCTTCATTCCAAAAACTTCTCCCGTTTATCCCCGATCTTTACCTCTTGTGTTTCGCCATCGCTGAAAACGGTAACCATCACGAACTTGCCCCGTTTATAACGCTCAATCTCATCTTCCTTGTTATCGCCGGCATTGCTCAGCACACTAACCACAGCCTCTTTCACCAGGCCTTTAGGTATGCGGAGAAGGTAGAGATAGCTGCCATCCAGCCCCTGCTCTCCCTCAATGAGCAACTGTCCGGCAGTCGATTCAACCACCGTAAGCGGAATAACAATTCGCCCGTCGACCAGGGACATCGGGAAGCTGTTTCTGAGCGTGCCAAATCTAACGTGGCTCAGGTCCTTCCCGTCGAGGTAGCGGGAGGCCGCCTGCAGGGGTTCAAAGTTGATCAGGGCCCCACTGTCGATGCGGTAATTAAAGAGGGCTGTTGAGCTTCCCATATCCAGGTTCAGATCGGGGGTCAGAAAGAATTCGGCCAGGCCGTCGGCGCTGATCACGCCCCGGAAATTATCCCTCAGCTGGTAATCGCCCTCCTCTGAAGTCATCTCAATATCCAAATCATTAACATCCATCTCACTGATGCTGAGGGCAGCACTCAGGTTGTAAGAAGTAGGACTGGAAACATTGAACTGGCCGTTGAACGCAATCTTTCCCCCACTGCCTCCGCTGGTGGTCAGGCTGTCGAGATAAAAGATCTTTTCGGGGGTCGAACGCACGCGTCCGTTAATCCCGCTTACATCGAATACACTCACCCGAAGCTCACGAATATCCAGGTCAAACTCAAACTCGGGATAGTCGATGCTGGACAGTTCAACAAGGCCTTCGGCCTCTTCGACGAGCGTGGTGGTATCGGATTCCGGGCCTTCAGGCAGGCTGGCGGAATGAGAAGCTTCAGCCCTGTTGTCCTCTTCCGGGAAAAGACCGGGTAAGCGGTAGTCCTTTAATTGATCGACATCCAGCAGATCGGACTTCAGCTCCAGTCGCCCATGCAGCTCCTTCATCGTTGAATCCCTGAAGGAATAGATCTCGGCATTGGCCATCAGGTTGCTCTCCCCGATATGGCCACTCAGATCGTCGATGAACAGATCATCTCCTTCGAGGCGGAGATCGAAGCGGAAATCGCGAATATCATTTGGATAGTAGTGCAATCCGGCGTCCAAATCACTGAGCCGGAGTTGCAGCGAAAGATTGCTGCTATCGTCGCGGATGACCGACAGAGGCAGCACTAAAGAGCCTTCCAGATTGAGATCCTGCACTTGCTCGGCCTCAAAAGCCGGGGGCAGGAGGAAGCTGTCGTTTAGTGTAAGTAAGTCTTTGGGCCTGAGCAAGCCCGCATTGAGCGCATAGTCCAGCGCAATCTTTGTGCAGCTGTCGCCTTCCGGTTCTGAGCCTCCCTCCTTCACGGAAAGCAAGGTGCTGTCGTCCTCAAGCAGGGCCCGGTAATTCAGAAGCCTCCCCCTGAAGTGCAGATCGCTCTGACCGAGCAGGGCCTGCAAGGCAGACACATTTAGGGTATCCTGCCCCAACTCCAGGTCCATTGAAAGACTGGCTGCTTCGGGCAGGATGGGCACATACACGCCCATGCTGTCGAGCTGCAGATGCAGGGGCGGAATCTCTCCCTCATCCATCAAAAGCTTTAGCCCCCCGGGGGCTAAAGTCAGCGAAGCCCTCAAATAGAGATCCGAAATCTCGTCACCCAGGGCTTCGGTCAGCGCCGAATCGCCCGTCAGGGCGAAAGGATGCAAGGTATCGGCCTGAAACAACAGGCCTATATCGAGGGGCTGCCTCCCACCCAGGAGGTTCTGCAGGAGATGCACCATTTTCAGCTCGGCAGACAAGCGGTCTCCATTGTAAGCCAGCTCAAAATTCTTCAGCCCTGTGCTGTCCCCTTCCATGAAAATGCGGCCATTCACCATGCTGATTTGCTCTTTTCCGTACCTGCAGCCCACATCACTGAGCACCGCTTTCAGATTGGCCCCCTCACGCAGACTGAAATTCTTCAGGCTGTCCATCCGTCCTTCTACCCGCCCATCCACGCGAACATGGCCCTGAAGCATGGACAAGTTCTCGACCTCGAAAACCTGGTCCAGACCATCCAGCTGAAGATCACCGGTTAGTTCTAGTTTTAGTTCCGGTTCAATTGCGTTTTCAGCTGTAAAACTGGTTACTATAATTCCTTCAGGTGACCTTGCAGTAAGCCCTTTGACCTCCAGGTGGGCATCACTCAAATCGCCTTTCTCACCCGAATGCAGGGCCATTCTGAAATTGATGTCGTTAATCTCGCGCTCGATTGCGCGGACCATGAATCCCAGGTTCTCGGCCCTGGCATCCATCTTTAGGGCAGGGAGGCGGGCATCCCCAAGCGCACCTTCAAGGCTGCCTTCCAGAGAAATACGGCCGCCATCTGTTTGCTCAATCTCGTCCATATCGAGAATGCCCCGGAAAATGAAATTCAAAACATCCAGCCCCTCATTGCTCGCCCTAAAATCAATATCGAGGTAGGGTACATCCATAAAGTCGCATGTGCCGGATACCTCCATCGCAAGGCCGGAGAACCTCATTGAACTTGGGTCCATGGTGGCTTTTTTCTCAAGCATATCCACTGAAAGCTCCGTATCGATCTGAACATTTCTTTTCTTTTCCGACTTGTATGTTAAATACTTAAATTCATCCAGATCAACATTAAGTTTAAGCCTCATGAGCACGCTGTCAGCAATAGAATGAAAGGCCGACTCAAGGCTGTTTATGTGCAAGCCGATATCGTCACCGGCACATTGGTCCTTCCAGCTTAGGTGAATGTTCTCCAGACTGAGGCGATCCAGGTTTAGCCCGTATTCGGGCAATACCAGCCCGCCTTCATCCGCTGCAAGACTGTCTTCCTCAGCAGCCCTAAAAGAGATTCCCAGTGCGCGTTCCAGATTGAGCACACTGTCGGGATACATTTTGGCCCGTACATGGCCATTTTTCAGGCTCACTTCCGTCAGTTCGTAATCGCCCTTTATCAGGGCCAGCACATCCAGGGAAACATAAAGCTCCCCAAGTGCCAGGATGGACTCATCCTTCAGGGTATCTGTTTCACCGGCCTTCTCAAAATAGTGCACATCCCTCAACTGTAGTGAAACATCCGGAAAGTTCAGAAAGGGGACCAGGAGCATCTGTTCGATGAGCACTTCGCCAGGCTGTTCCTCATTCAGCCGTGAAACCACCTTCTCGAGGATCAGGCCCCTGGCCAGATAGAAGGCAAAGGTAGTGAGCAAGATCAGCGAAAACACTACCAGAAGAACCCAGCCCGTCAGCTTTAATCCCTTTTTCAAGATCGCTCCCTTCATTGAAGTGTTGTTTTCACCTGTGAAATTAATAATAATAAGGCTGTAAGATTGTATATCCTCCCATCTTGTCTTATTTTTATGGCAAACAAAATGGCGTTCGGATGAAAAAGACAAGAATAATTGCCGGATCCCTTGGACTGCTCATGGCCTGCAGCCTGCCAGCCTGTGATATGTTGCAGGAATGTGGCCAGTGCGAGTTGGTGACCGTAAAAGCCGATGGAGAGGAAACCAGAGGAACGCCCCTGCCCTTCTGTGGAGACGATCTGAAAGAAAAAGAGGAAGAGGCTCCCACCACTGTAGGGGGGGTCACCACCTACTGGGATTGCTACTAATTTCCAAAGGCTTCTCTCCTTTCCCTGCATCTTTGAACGGAGCATTGAGAATAATTTGGTATTCCGGGATCTGCCGCTTAAATTGGCCTTTGTTTTTTATGGCCCCTGCGGCCATTACCCGCATGGGTCAAAATAGCAGATGACGCATGACAATCTCCGGTTATATTGCCCTGGCAGTATTGCTGTTTATGATCATCGCCCTGATGAGGGAGATGATGCGGCCCGGTCTCATTCTGTTCTCTGCATTGGTCATCTTTATGATCGCCGACATTCTTTCGGCGGAAGAAGCCCTCGCGGGTTTCTCCAATAAAGGGATGATTACCGTAGCCCTTCTCTTCCTCGTGAGTGAGGGTGTGAAGGAAACCGGAGTTCTAAATAAAATGGCTGCGGTCATCATGCCCAAGAAACGCCGCCCCATCCCCCGCCTGTTGATGCAGATCATGATCCCGGTATCGGCCATATCTGCCTTTCTGAACAATACCCCCATGGTCATCATCTTTGCCCCGGTGCTGAAGAAATGGGCCGATAAGCTGAGTTTACCTTCCCAGAAATTCCTTATCCCGCTTTCCTATGCCACCATATTCGGGGGGGCCTGTACCCTGATAGGCACCTCCACAAATCTGCTGGTTCACGGAATGATGCTGGACAGGGGCATGGAAGGCCTTGGGATGTTCGAACTGGCCAAGGTCGGACTCTTTCTGGCCTTTTTCGGTTTCATCTACATCAACCTCTTTTCGAACCGGCTTCTGCCCGGTGAAAAGATTCCCCGCTTCAGCTTTCCCAACGACACCCGGGAATACTATTTCGACATCCATCTCCCCGGAAACAGCAACCTTGTTGGAAAGGAAATCGAAAAGCGACACTTGCCCGGACTCAAGGAATTTGCCGTGCGCACGGTAATCCGCGATGGCAAACACATTCGCATCTCCAATTCACCCTTTGTGCTGGAAGCCGATGATAAATTGATCATCGCAGGGCGTTCCGAAGATGTGGACTTTCTGACCCAACACCCGAACATCCGCCTGAATGCCCTGGACAATGCCGATCCCGAGTTCCTGAAAAAATCACTGAAACAGGTAGAGGTGGTCATCGCCCCGCGCTTTCCCGGTATACAACAAACCCTGGGCGAATTCGATTTCTTCGGTCACTACAATGCCATTGTCATGGCTGTCCATCGAAACGGGGAACGGATCACCACCAATCTCAACAACCTCAGATTGAAAGCCGGTGACAGCCTCATGCTGCTGACCACCGAGGACTTCACCCGCTACTGGGGCGAATCCCGGGTTTTTTACATGGCTACTGAAAAGGGAGAGCTTAACGATGCCAAGGACCGCTACCGCCGCTGGATCGCATCCGGACTGGTGGGCCTGATGATTGTCGGTGCCACCGCCGGACGCTACCTGCCTTTCCACGGCAGGAACGAATACGACATGTTCTTCTTTGCAGCCATCACCGTTGTGCTCATGGCTACCATGAAGATCTTTACCCCTAAGAAATACACGAAACCCATCAACTGGGACGTCCTGATTACCATTGCGGCAGCCATCGGGGTGAGCCGCGCTCTGCAGAACTCCGGTGCGGCCGACTTCATTGCCCGAACCACCATCAACATCTCCAAGGGCTTTGGCCCCCTCGGCGTGATGGCGGCAATCTTCATCATCACGAATGCCTTTACAGAGATTATCACGAACAATGCTGCTGCGGCCATCACCTTCCCGATTGCCCTGGCAGCAGCCTCCCAGCTGGGGGTCGATCCAAAACCCTTTTTCATTACCATTTGTGTGGCCGCCTCAGCCTCCTTCTCGACCCCCATTGGCTACCAGACCAACCTGATCGTGCAAAGCATCGGGAACTACAAATTTGGCGACTACTGGAAGATTGGACTGCCGCTGAATACAATGGCACTGATTATTTCCCTGATTGTGATCCCCATCTTTTGGCCCTTCTAGGCGACATTTGGCAAACTAAGTCCGGACGACAAAAGAAGTAACAGGCTATCCGCGACCGTCCGGCGCAGTTCCGGGATTTATTCCCCGGTCTTCAACTCATAGACCCTTACCCAATCCACCTCCATGGCGGAAGGCAGGCCGGATTCACTCGCATCCTTCTTCAGGTTGGCCGAGAAGTTGATGTACATCTCTTCCTGCGGAACTGAGGCGGTCTGGGTCTTGAAAACCTTGTCGTTGATCTTCCATACCAGCTTGTTTGGAGACCATTCAAGACTAAAAATGAAATAATTGTCGGCATACTTTCCCCCACTGGTTTTGGAGATGGATTTTGAGGGGGCTTCGGCCTTGCCAAAGAAATAATTCGAATAGAGTTTCCCCTCCTCGAAGCGGGCAATGTCGATGTGCGGCAGCATGGAGGAAGACAGCAGCCAGAAGGACTGGGCAATGCCGTTGCCCGACATCTTGATCTTGGCCTTGAAGATGCCGTATTTCTGCTTAAAGCTCCGGGCTGTACTCAGAAAGCCGGTTGTGAAATCGAAGTCCTCCTTGACAAAGCCCTGAGTCCCACGCCAGACGAGGCCCTCAGCGGACTCTTTCTTCGTTACAATCCTGAGCTTGCCATCGTAAAACTCAATGTTTGCACCATCGCTGATGAAACTCTTGTCATCCTCAAGTACAAAAGAGGCATCCATGCTCTCGTCGCCCCAGTAATAGCGAGTAATCCATTTGGATTTGTCGAGGGCGGGGCCCGAAAACTGATCCTCGAAGGTGAGCTTCCAGCGTTCAATTTCCCTGAAGGGATACTTTTTCCTGGTCTTGAAATACCATAGAATCTTTTCGGATTTCTTCAGGGTCTGGTATTCTGTTTCCTTCCGGTATTCTTCGGTGCTTTCATAGCGTTCCTTTGGCTTCATGGTCAGGAACTGCTTTTCCTTGAGAAATTCCTCTGAATGGATATAGGCTTCAAGCTTTTTCAAGGCTTCTGAAGGTTCACCTTTGGCTTTTGAAAGCTTGTTATACTGCGTCTCTTTGCGATGGGCCTCCGAAGCCTTGTACCTGGCCTTCAGAATCTTCTTCTTACGCAAGGCAAAATCACTGGAAGTGACTTCTTTTTCCAGCTCAACATAGTGCGCCAATTCGTCCGAAATTTCGAATTCTTTAAACGCTTTATAGTCTGCCCTGAGTTTGTCATCTGCAGATTCCACCTTTTCGGTTGAGGGGATGCCCCCCAGTAAAAATCTTAAGCTGGCCATATCAATCTTACGTGTTTATCTGAACCGGTTGCCGGGTGAAAAATATTAGCACTAAAGATAAGAAAAAAAGCATAGCTGCCGAGCCCCTACCTTCGACCACGGACCTTGCGACGACCAATCGGATAATAGACCGCATCGACACCGATAATAAATTGAGGGTATTTGGAGAAAACATAGCGACCCAGGACATTGAAATCCCAGTGCGAAGACATGCGCAATTCCAGGCCCGCTCCTATATTCGCACCGGCAGCATGGTCGCTGGCATCGCCCAGCGGCGGTTCCCTGAAAGTGATAAGCGGTTCGTAGGTGGAATTCAGGTAGGTGAAATTCCCTCCGGCAAAGGCAATGGTCCGGAGGGTACGCTGCTCGAAAATGGCATATTGCAGGTTAAGGTCACCCTGAAACATATAATTGGTCAGGATGGAATAACCGGTCTCGAGCCGATAGCGATGGTAAGCGCTTAGCGATGGAACAATGCTAAGCACTCCCCGCTTGTCGAGTTTAATCCAGGTCTTTAAGGAAAGCCCCGGATTTCCTGTCTCGCCTGAATTAAAGGAGGCCCCGGATGCAAAATTCAGGCCGAGGGCCACGCGGTTCACCTGCCCTGTCAAAGGCAAATGCAACAGGAGAATGAACACAACTATGAGCTGTCTGATCTTCAAAGCTTCTACATTTTTTAAGGGATTCGACCCCTTGTCAGATTTACCGTTATACGCAAAACCCGGCCCTCTGGTTTCATGACTTTGAGAACAACGCAAAAAAAGGGCTGAAAAGGGCTTTGTTTTTTTATTCATTTACCGCACTTGGCTTCAAAAAAATGCTAAATTTGTGCTACTTGAATTCAAACTGAAAAAGCAATTAATACCTTTCCAATGGCAAAAATGACAGGAGAAATCATTCAGGTAATCGGTCCTGTAATTGATGTGAGTTTTGAAGAAGCGGGAAAAGATCTCCCTAATATTCACGAAGCACTTGAAGTTCAAAGACCCGATGGCAGCCCCCTCATTATTGAGTGCCAGCAGCACATCGGCGAGCATACTGTAAGAACCATCGCCATGGACTCCACCGACGGCCTGCAGCGCGGGCTTAAGGTTGAGGCCACGGGAGAAGCGATTAAAATGCCCAAGGGTGACAATGTTAAAGGACGCCTGCTGAATGTGGTTGGCGAGGCCATTGATGGCATCGGAAAGGTTGACAAAGCCGATGGCTATCAGGTTCACAATGAACCGCCTTCATTTGCGGAACTCTCCACCGAAAGTGAGGTACTGTTCACCGGTATCAAGGTGATCGACCTGCTGGAACCCTACGCCCGGGGTGGGAAGATTGGTCTCTTCGGCGGTGCCGGTGTTGGTAAGACGGTTATCATCATGGAGCTGATCAACAACATCGTAAAGAAATACGAAGGTACTTCCGTGTTCGCAGGAGTAGGGGAACGTACCCGTGAGGGGAACGACCTGCTCAGGGAAATGATCGAATCGGGGGTAATCAAATATGGCGAGGCCTTTGAAAAAAGCATGGCAGAAGGCTCCTGGGACCTGAATAAGGTGGACAAGGAAGAGCTGGAAAAGTCGCAGGCCACACTGGTATTCGGCCAGATGAATGAGCCACCCGGAGCACGTGCAACGGTTGCCCTTTCGGGACTTACCGTTGCCGAATCGTTCCGTGACGGCGATGAGGAAAGCGGAGGGAAAGACATCCTCTTCCTCGTTGACAATATTTTCCGTTTCACCCAGGCCGGTTCTGAGGTAAGTGCCCTTCTGGGGCGTATGCCTTCGGCCGTAGGTTACCAGCCAACCCTGGCTACCGAGATGGGCCAGATGCAGGAGCGTATTACTTCCACCAAACGGGGCTCCATTACCTCCATCCAGGCCATCTACGTGCCGGCTGACGACCTTACCGATCCGGCTCCGGCAACAACCTTTGCCCACCTGGATGCCAGGACGGTATTGAGCAGAAAAATTGCTTCGCTGGGTATCTATCCCGCGGTTGATCCACTGGACTCGAGTTCGCAGATTCTCAAACCCGAGGTGGTGGGCGACGAGCATTACAATACCGCGCAGCGGGTGAAGGTTCTGCTTCAGCGTTACAACGAGCTCCAGGACATCATCGCCATCCTTGGTATGGATGAACTCTCTGAAGAAGATAAGCTCGTGGTACACAGGGCAAGGCGGGTTGCACGCTTCCTTTCACAACCCTTCCACGTAGCTGAACAATTCACCGGTATCCCGGGCGTACTTGTTTCAATTGAGGATGCCATCAAGGGCTTCAACATGATCATGGATGGTGAAGTGGACCAGTATCCGGAAGCTGCCTTCAACCTGGTTGGTACGATTGAAGAAGCCATTGAGAAGGGTGAGAAAATGCTCGCCGAATCTAAAGCTTAAGAACAATGCTGCTGGAAATCATCGCACCAGATCAAAAACTCTTTTCGGGAGACGTGGACCTGGTTCAGGTCCCCGGCTCCAGAGGTTCGTTTGAGATCCTGAGGAACCATGCTCCCATTATCTCCACGCTGGAGAACGGACGCATCAAGATTGTGGACCAAAAGGGTGCCACAAGCTATTTCGATGTGGACGGCGGGGTCATTGAAGCCAAAAACAATAAAATAATCGTACTTGCAGAGACGGCTAAGAAATAGTGGGTCGGGGAGCATTACAAGACGGTTTTTATTTACGGCAAGTCTGGTTTTACTGGTCCTCGGATCAAGCTCCTTCAATGTAGTCAGGAAGAGGACGGTCACCTTTGAGTCGAAAGATGGCCTGCCGCTTACTGCTGATGAGTATATCATCGCAGCCAGCCTGCCCTACATCGTTTTATTCCACGAACAGGAATCGAGCCGTGGCGAGTTTGAAAACATTGCCCGCCGGCTCTGTAAGATGGACTACAATTGCCTTGCAGTCGACCTTCGGAACGGGGGGAGCAAGAGTTTTGTCTCAAACGAAACAGCCAAACGCTGCCGGGCCCTCAACTGTGCCGTTTCGTCCGAACAGATTGAAGGCGACATGGAGGCTGCTGTTCAGTATGCCTACCGTCAGTCGAAATTGCCTGTCATTCTCTTTGGATGCAGCGCAAACGGATCCCTCAGCCTGAAGTTGGCGCATGAAAATGACCTCGTAAGGGCGGTTGTCGCGCTGAGTCCGGGCGAATACTTCAAGCCTACCATCAGCATAAAGGACACCATCAGCGGACTAAAAAAACCAGTCTTTATAAGCTCGAGCCGCTCGGAATTCAGCTATGTAAAGGAACTTGCCTCGGGTGTGAACGAGCAATACATGACGCTCTATGAACCCGAGATGGGTGAAGGTGGACGAGGAGCCCTGGCCTTTTCGGATGAAACCAGAAACAGCTCTGAATACTGGCTGGCCCTCCTGCTCTTTTTCAAGGACCTGATTTAATGGTTAAGTTTCTGATTGTCCGCTTTTCCTCGATTGGGGATATTGTGCTGACGACCCCGGTGTTGCGCCATCTGAAGAGGGCGGTGCCCGATGCCGAGATTCACTATCTGGTAAAAAAAGCCTATGTTCCGGTACTGGAGGCCAATCCCTACATAGACCAGCTTCATGCCTTTGAAGGGGATCTTAAGAAAACCGCTGAGGAACTCAAAAGCACCGGTATCGATTATGTGATCGACCTTCATCACAACCTGCGATCGGCCCGGATCAAAAACAGGATCAGGCGGATGGACTTCAGTGTTGACAAGCTGAACCTGAAAAAATGGCTCCTGGTACGGCTGAAGATCAACCGCATGCCCGAGCTCCACATGGTCGATCGCAATCTGGCCACCATCCGGCATTTTATCAGCAAAAGCGATGAGGAAGGCCTGGACTATTTCGTGCCGGAAAAGGACCAGGTCGATCCTGAAACACTGCCTGAAAGCTTTCGCAAGGGCTACATCGGCCTGGTGATTGGCGCTCAGCACGCCACCAAAAGGCTTCCCACCAAACAATTGATAAGGCTGTGCGGGATGCTTGAGTTCCCGGTAATACTACTCGGGGGAACCGAAGACAGGCCGGTGGGTGAGGCCATTCTCAGCTCCCTGGCAAGGCACAGAAAGAGCGGCGATACTGAAGTCCCGGTCCTAAACAGCTGTGGCCAATACAACATTAACCAATCGGCCTCACTGACTGCCCAATGCAAGCTGCTCATCAGCCATGATACGGGATTGATGCACATCGGTGCTGCATTTGGAAAACCCATTCTCTCGATCTGGGGGAATACAGTTCCGGCCTTTGGCATGTATCCCTACCGCGCTCATCCCGACTCGGAAATCTTTGAGCTGGAAGGGCTCCCTTGCCGCCCCTGCTCGAAAATCGGCTACGATCGCTGTCCAAAGAAACACTTCCGCTGCATGATGGACCAGGATTTGGAATTGATTGCAAAGCGGGCCAATGAACTAATGGCCGATCGGGGTTTGTAAGGGCTACTGGGC
>PDWJ01000125.1_pt1 | contig 110502 bp, 113 predicted proteins | sample 1430881 | NCBI WGS metagenome assembly PDWJ01 (sample SAMN01162460, study PRJNA174530) | Oral metagenome, whole genome shotgun sequencing project. | biome: Marine environment; feature: Marine mammal; material: Swab sample of the gingival sulcus; isolation source: swab sample of gingival sulcus... | reverse complement strand
CCTTGGCGGCACCTTCCGGGTCATCCTCAAGGATGCCTGCGACACCTTCGCGATCGTGCAGAACTGCGGCAATTGCGAGGATTTCGACGCCATGCAGCCCTATCGCGTGCCGCTCGATGCGCTGATGGAGATCGATGATCGGAGGGCGGCATAGTGGGATGGCTCTTCTACACCGACGGCCGCGTCCAGACCTACGCGGACGAAAAAGCGGAGATTGCCCGGCTCTGCACTTTCGGGGGCGACACGCGCAAAGCCGAACTGGTCAAGGCCTGCAAGGTCGGCTCAACCTGGTATGCGGCGGCAAAGGTCACCAATCTCGACGGCACCCCTGTCGAAGACACGACCTATGTCACCGATGCGGATGGCTCCATCACTTTCGGGGCTGTCTTCCTCACCCGATACGACGACGGCTGCTGGGGCTACAAGGACATGGAGGAAAGCGCTGGTCCCGTCGAGTCCCGCGCGCCGCTCAACCTCCTCGCCCTGCTGTCCGAACTCAAGGACCCCGACAGCTATGCCCATGCCTGGCGCCGGCGCTGCCGGGACTGGGCGGCGATCCCGGATTACAAGGAAGGCGACAAGATCAAGCTCGCCGCGCCCGTGACGCTGACAGATGGCAGCTCCTGCCAGATCGTCACTGTGACCCACTACAGGCGCGGTCGGCAGAAACGCCTCTGTTACCGCATCGAAGAATCGCGCGGTCTCGTGCGCCTGTCGAAAGCCTCCCTCGCTGGCTCGGAGCTGCTCAGCTGTTAGTGTCCGAGCACGTGGTGTAATTTCTGCGCCTTTGACGGTGTAATCCGGGTGGCCATCGAGGTGTATGGTCGAGGTGGAGTTTGGCGACTTCAACCACGACGATACGGAGACCCCGATGACCAAGACCAACATGGACCTTTCCGAACTTCTGGCAAAGCAGGATGGCGGCGATTTTCTACGCGCCGTTGCCGAAGCCGTGCTGCAGCTGATCATGGAGGCCGATGTCGAAGGCCTGATCGGCGCTGGCAAGCACGAACGGGCGGATCAACGCACGACGTGGCGCAACGGGTATCGAGAGCGCGCTCTCGATACCCGTTTGGGCACTCTCAACCTCAAGGTGCCGAAGCTGCGGCAGGGCAGTTATTTCCCCGGCTTCCTGGAGCCGCGCAAGACCTCGGAGAAGGCGCTGGTCGCTGTGATCCAGGAAGCCTGGATCGGCGGTGTGTCCACGCGCCGCGTCGACGAACTGGCGCAGGCCATGGGACTGAGCGGCATCTCGAAAAGCACCGTCTCGAAGCTCTGCAAGGACATCGACGAGCGGGTGAACGAGTTCCTCAATCGGCCGCTCACCGGCGAATGGCCCTATGTCTGGCTCGACGCGACCTATCTCAAGGTGCGGCGGGGCGGGCGGATCGTCAGCGTTGCCGCGATAATCGCCGTGGCTGCGAACACAGACGGGCGCAGGGAAATCATCGGCCTGGGGCTCGGCCCTTCCGAGGCGGAAACCTTCTGGATGGACTTCCTGCGCGGTCTGAAGGCGCGCGGGCTCGACGGCACCAAGCTGGTGATCTCAGACGCCCACAGCGGCCTCAGGGCGGCTATCGAGCGGGTGTTCGAGGCCACCTGGCAACGCTGCCGCGTCCACTGGATGAGGAATGCCCTGGCGCATGTCTCGCGCGGCCAGCATACCGTGGTCGCCGCCGCGATCCGCCAGGCCTTCGACCAGCCCGACCGCAAGCAGGCGGGCGAAACATGGCGCCGCGTGGCTGATCAGATCCGGTCGCGATGGCCAAAACTGGCCGAGCTTATGGATGAGAGCGAGCATGACGTGCTGGCCTACATGGCCTTCCCTCGACAGCACCGCACCAAATTGCACAGCACCAACCCGATTGAGCGCCTGAACAAGGAAGTGAAACGCCGGGCAGACGTCGTCGGCATCTTCCCGAACGAAGCCTCCATCATCCGCCTGATCGGCGCCGTGCTGTTCGAGCAGAACGACGAATGGCAGACCGCCAGCCGCTACATGCAGGTCGAGGCCTTCGCCCAGATTGACCACGAGGAGACAGACCCAATTCTCAGCATCACAACTCAAGCCGCCTGATCATGACCTCAGGCCACCCGACAAATTACACCACCTTGACGGACGTGACCGCATCAAGCACCGGCGCTTCCTTCGAGCCCTCTCTGCTCTTACAAAGTGTAGAGGGGGCTTTTTGTCTTTTGGAACTCAGACCCTGATCCAAAGGACAAACCCCATGGCCAAGCCAACCCCAACCAACCCAGTTCTTACCGTCTCCGATCCCGATCTTTCCACCGCTCTGAGGCAGATGGGAGCGGAGATTGATCACCAGCCCCTGCGCAGTTCGGCGCTTGCCCATATCATGCGGGAGGCGTTCGGCGGCAGCGATGCCAGTGGCGCGTGGGACTGGCGCATGGCCTATGACATGATGCAGGCGGCGGCTGTTCAGGGGCTGCTGCGTCGAGACGGCACCGAGGGTGGTATTGCCGCTGCAAAGCTGCTCGCCTCGCGGCTCCTGACGGAAACCCGCCGGTCAGAGCAGCAGATCCGGTTGCAGCAGTTTTCCACGCCGTTGCCATTCGCGGCCCTGGTGCTGCGGGCGGCGGCGGTTCGCAGGGGCGAGACCGTGCTCGAACCATCCGCCGGAACTGGCGCCCTGGCCGCTTTCGCCACCCGCGCAGGCGCCACGCTTCTGCTCAACGAGATCGACCCCTTTCGCCAGCGTCTCCTGCGGGCCGTCTTCGGGGGCGAGGTGACGGGCCATGACGGCGAGCATATCGACGATCTGCTGCGCGCGCCGGTCCTGCCCGACGTCGTCGTCATGAACCCGCCCTTTGCCTCTTCGGTCGATCGCTCAAGGGACAAGCACATCGCGGCCAAGCATCTCGTCGCGGCTGCGAAGCGCCTCGCGCCCGGCGGACGGCTGGTGGCGATCATGCCGCCGGGGTTCAGCGCCAAGCGTGATGCCGCGTATTGGACACGCGCCTGTGGGCTCCTGACCCCACGCCTCGCGCTGACGATCCCGGGGCAGGTGTATCGCAAGCTCGGTACCTCGGTGGAGACCCAGCTCTTGGTCTTCGACAAGGTGCAGGAAGAGGATGAGCTGATCCGCACCGAAGTGCACGATCTCCAAGAGGCCTTGCCATATGTCGACGCCGTGGCTGCGAGCCGGCCCGAGGCGCCTCTCGCCCAAAGGGCGGCGACGAGCCCTCACGCGGGGAGGGTCGTTCCAGTGCCTGTCACGCGCAAGCGGCCTGTTGCAGCAGTCGCTGCATCCAAGACCAAAACCAACGCCGCCGTTCCGCTAACCTTCACCAGTCTCGAGACCCCACGGGACAACACGCCGGTCTCGGACATCTATGCCCGCTACCGCCCGCAGCGGATCGAGATCGCGGGCGCTCGGGAACATCCCACGCCGTTGGTCGAAAGTATCGCAATGGCCTCCGTCGCGCCGCCATCGCCATCGCATGAGGCGAGCGAGGCATTGCGTCTGCCCGCCCGACTGATCGAAGAGGGCCACCTCTCCGAGGCGCAGCTTGAGACCATCATCATGGCCCATTATGCCCATGGGTGCGATCTGCCAGGGCGTTTCACCATCGATGACGACCAGACCAAGCTGACGCGTGCCGATCATGACCCGGATGCGCGCGCCTATCGCCTCGGCTACTTTCTTGGCGACGGCACCGGCTGCGGCAAGGGTCGGGAATGTGCGGGGCTGATCCTCGCGGGATGGCTCGCCGGACGCCGTAAGGCCGTCTGGGTCTCGAAGTCCGCCACGCTCATCGAGGACGCGATCCGCGACTGGACTGATCTCGGCGGCTCGCCCGCCGACATTCAGCCGCTGTCGAAATGGAAACCGGATCAGCCCATCCCCATGGGCGACGGCATCCTCTTTGTCACCTACGCCACGCTGCGCTCGGCAGGCAAATGCGGCACCACGCGGCTCAGCCAGATCCTCGACTGGATGGGCGCGGAGTTCGACGGCGTTCTGGCTTTTGATGAGGCCCATGCCATGCAGAACGCTGCCGGGTCTGTTGAGGGCAGGGGGGTCAAACCCTCGCAGCAGGGCCTTGCGGGCCTGCGGCTGCAACTGGCCGCCCCGCGCGCCCGGGTATTCTACATCTCGGCCACGGGCGCCACGAGCGTCCACAACCTCGCCTATGCCGCGCGGTTGGGGCTCTGGGGTCGGGGTCCCGAATACCCCTTCCCGAGCCGCGAAAGTTTCGTCTCGGCGATGGAGGCAGGCGGCGTCGCTGCCATGGAGGTGGTCGCGCGCGACCTCAAGACACTCGGGCTCTACACGGCCCGCGCGCTCAGCTTCGATGGGGTGGAATATGACGTGCTGGAACATGCACTGACCCCGGCCCAAACCGAGATCTACGACGCCTATGCGGGTGCGTTTCGCACGATCCACCACAATCTCGAGGCGGCGCTGACTGCCACCGGCGTCAATGACGCCTCGGGCGGGACCAATGCCTCCGCCGCACGCGCCTCGGCCAAGTCCCGCTTCGAGAGCACGAAACAACGGTTCTTCAATCATCTCCTGATGGGCATGAAGGCCCCGAGCATCGTCCGTGCCATCGAGGAAGATCTGTCGGCAGGCTATGCCTGCGTCATCCAGGTGGTCTCGACGGGTGAGAGCCTGCTGAAGCGCCGGCTTGAGATGATGGACCCGGACGATGAATTGGTCGAAGGCGCGCTGACGCCCCGCGACTACGTGTTGGGCTATCTCGAACAGGCCTTCCCGATCCATGCCCAGAAGCTCGTCGAGATCGACGGCAACATGGTGGCGGAACCCTTGCGCGACGAGACCGGCGCGCTGGTTGTCTCACGCGAGGCGCTCGCTTTGCGTGACGCGGCCATGATGGAGTTGATGACATTGGCGCCGATCCCCTCTGCGCTCGATCAGATCCTCTGGGCCTTTGGCGACGAGGCTGTGTCAGAAGTCACGGGGCGTAGGGTCCGGCCTTTGAAGGCCGAGGACGGTCATCTCTTCATCGAGAAGCGCAGCGCCAGCAGCAATTCCTCCGAGACCCAAGCCTTCATAGACGGCGAGAAGGATATCCTGATCTTCTCCGATGCGGGCGGGACGGGCCGTTCCTATCACGCGGCGCAGACCGCGAAGAACCAGAAACGGCGGCGGCATTACCTGCTGGAGCCTGGCTGGCGTGCCGATGCGGCGATTCAGGGGCTGGGCCGCACGCATCGCTCGGCTCAGGTCAGCGCGCCCTTCTTTCGGGTCTGCACCTCCGATGTGCATGGCGAGAAGCGCTTCACCTCGACTATAGCCAAGCGCCTCGACCAGCTGGGGGCCCTGACCAAGGGCCAGCGCGAGACTGGCTCGCAAGGCATGTTCCGCGAGGAGGACAATCTCGAAAGCCCGATCGCGCGGGCGGCGCTGCGAGGGTATTTCGCCGATCTTGCCGCCGGGCGCGCTGAGGCGATGAGCTACGAGAGCTTCACCGACTGGACGGCCCTGCGGCTGATCGACAAGGACGGGGTGCTCCTTGAGGAGCTGCCGCCGATCCAGCGGTTTCTCAACCGAGTTCTGGCCCTTCCCATCCACATGCAGAACGCACTCTTTGCCGAGTTCATGCGCCGGATCGCTGATCAGACCGAACGGGCGCGCGCGGCGGGCACGCTCGATCTCGGCGTGGAAACCCTGCGTGGCCAAAAGATCGAACAGGTCTCCACCGAGGATCTCTGGACCTGCCCGAAATCCGGCGCCGTGACGCGGATCATCGGGCTCGAGGTGACCGACCCGGTCAATGTCCTCGGCGCCGAAGAGGCCATGTCGCGCAATCCCGACAAGCTGCCGATGGTCAATCGCGCTTCGGGACGCGCGGCGCTCATCTCGGCGCGGCCCATGCAGATGTATGACGAGGACATCGTTACGCTGATGCACAAGGTGGTGCGGCCAAACGGGTCGAGCTATCTCGAAGAGGCGCGGTTCGAGTCCTCGGCCTGGGAAGAGATCAACAGGCCCGAGTTTGCAGGACTTTGGGATGCCGAGGCTGCATCCCTGCCAAAAACCACCACGACCAAGCTTTACCTGCTGACCGGGCTGCTGCTGCCGATCTGGAAGGACATTCCGACCACCAATGAGCGCATCTACCGGGTCTCGCCCGACGGCGGAACCAGCATGATCGGCCGCACGCTGAGCGAAGAGGGCGCGGCTGCATTGCGCGGGCGCTTCCTCGTTTCCAACCCACAAACCCCAGAAGAAATGCTGACCGCCGCCCTAGGCACCACTGCCCAGGTCGATCTGGGCCGCGGCCTGACCCTGACCCGCCGCCGCGTCGCGGGCGAAATGCGCCTCGAGCTGGACGGTGCGGATAGGGGCATGATTGAAGGCCTCAAGGCAATGGGGTGTTTCACGGGGATCATCGCCTTCCAGCTTCGTGTGTTCCTGCCGCATGGGGACGGTGTCGACACATTGGGCATTCTTGGCCGGATCGTTGGATCCGCACCGGACGTCGCGCGGAACGCGTCTTCAGTTGCAGCAGAATAGCGAGGGGGCGATCATGACACTCGAAGAGATCAAAGCCGCCATCGATGCAAATCAGACCGTGAATTGGGCCAACACCGGCTACCGCGTGCACAAGGACAGCCTCGGCCAGTACCTGATTACATTTGAGCCGAACAGTAGCACCATCGGGCTGACCGACCGGAGCGGGCAGCGGCTGAACGGGGATGAGGCAGAGTTCTTCATCGCGGAATCGGAGGAGGGCGACGAGAAGAGCCAAGACAGCCATCTGAGACCAGACGGGCAGGGGAGGGGCGTCGTACCCGGCGGGGAGGTGGCACAATCTCTCAGGCGCCAGCGCTGAACTGAAGGTTGGGAAGAAAGGAAAGCGAGCTTTCTGGTTTGTGATCCCAGGAGGGGTCGAAAAAGCAATCCCGGATGCGCTGGCAAGGACGTCAGGCACCGGACATATCAGAAGGAACCATCCCATGTTCGCAGGAACCCTGACCCGCAACACCGAAACCGCAGCCGCCCAATACTCCGGCATGATCCATTCGACACGTTTCGACATCGCCATCCAGCTCGAGACCCGCCCGAAAATGTCCGAGCGCAGCCCGGATTACGACGTGACCGCGGTCAACAAGTCTGGCCGCAAGGTGCGCATCGGAACCGCATGGAACGAGACCGGCAATACCAGCGGCAACCCCTACATCTCGATGCAGATCGATGTTGGCCTCGGTCCGTTCCGTGTCAACGCCGTGCAGACCCAGGAGGCGCGTGCGGCGCAGAGTGGCGAGTTCGAGATCATCCCGCTCGTCTCGAACGGCATCATGAAATCCGGCTCGATCTCGGGCGAGTTGACCGCGATGGACGCCGACAACGCCTTTGCCGGCTACATCGCCAACATGATGTTCGACCTCGATTTCATGCTGATCGAAAACGACTACAAATCCGAGGACACCCATCCCGATTACCGGGTCGAGGTCAGCTCGCCCCGCGGTAAGCCGATCCGCGTCGGATCTGCCTGGATGGCCAAGAGCAGCCGCACGGGCAATGACTACCTGTCGCTGCTGATCAACACGCCCGATGGCGATCTGCGCGTCAACGCCGTGCAAAACGAAGAACAGCGCGGCGGCAAGACCTTCTCGATCATTCCGTTCATCGATAGCGGGGAGCAGCCGCAGGATGCTGGCGCGGGGCTGTCGCTGGTCGCCTGATCATATCACGAGGCTTGAACATTAGAGTAGCAAGGGGAGCCGTGAACACACGGGTCCCCTTTTGTTGTTTTTGTGTGGGTGGATGACAGCGTGATGGCTTTGGTGGTCGGGCTACTTACCTGGTTCTATCCAAAGCTGTCGGTTAGCTTGGTGGACCGGAATGTCTGCTCGCAGAGTTGGCAGTTGCCATGGTCAATTCGCAAGCATGCGCTCATCCTGCACGACCAACAGCGTCAAGACCATATCGTCGTAGATTCGCACGGTCTGCTCCTTGATCGGTATCTCGTCTGCCCAGGATTTGTCGAACCAGGCATCCGCTCCACTTGCGCGCAGCATTTTGTCGTCTGGGGCTCCTCCAAACAGGACATCGAACGCGAGGCTGTCCTTGTCCAAATGATCCATTGGGAACCAACGGTGGTCGACCGTGGGGGATCGCGTGAACCACTTTCGCCCCTTCGGAGTATGACAGATCAGGAGGCTAGGCACGGTGTTGCGCTCGACCAACCTGATCGCGGCGGCTGTTAGGCTCATGTCGAAATCCTCCGCCATGGCCTTGATTGTCCCCATGTCGAAACGATGGCCATAGCCGCGAATGCTCTCGCGGATCAGGAACTCGGGCATAAGGAGCTCAGCAGCGAAGCGATCGGCTGCGCGCTCTGGAAGTCTTCCGATTGTGCTGCCCGTCTCGATGTCGTGAGCCTGGCAAATCAGGGTCTGCCCCCGATGGCACTGCCAATGGCCGATCTCATGCGCGAGCGAAAATCGCCGCCGTTGAGGGTTACCATTCGGTTTCAGAGAAATCTTCGCGCGGTTTCCTGCACCAATGATCCGGGCCTCGCACCCCAGCAGATGCCGGTATTGGACACGCGCGTTCTGCGTCCAGGCGATGGCCTCCAAATCGATTTGGTCGGGGCGTGAGACGCCAAACTCCCTTAACAACTCTTCTGGGTCACGGATGGTGCGCATCACATATCGTCGTCCCAGTCGTCACCTGTGAGCTCCTGCAGGTCCTCGAGGACTCCCTCCAGATCGCCGTCATGTTCCTTCTCGAAGTTGCGGGCGGCCATCGTCAGGTCGGGGTTGCCGGACACGATCGCAGCGATCTGCGCGCGAAGTTCATCCTCAGACTTTTGCTGCTCTTTCCTCTTCTGGCGTTCATGATGTAGATTAACTGCCTTGCGGGCATCCTGCAGCCGCCGTTGCCCACCCTCGACGAGGGCGGAGGCAAAAAGATCGTCCATTTCGTTATCGAACGCGTCGAGGTCGACGCCCTCTTCCCGGAGTTCAGCTTCGATCTCAGCGTCGCTCATAGCAAAGACGTCTTCCACCATCTCGTCTTCGAGACGGGTCACTCCGGTGTCCTTCTTTTTCGTCATTGGTTACCACCTTGGGCCCGGTAGTTCTTGATTTTTCGATTCATTCTTTTTCGGACCGTTTCATATGAGGTCTTGTCTCCAAAGAGCTCAACCAGCTCTTCCGGCGTGCTGTTGTCGAGCAATCCTTCTACTAGAAGTTGCACTTCCCAATCGTCACCGCACAGTTCGATGGCTTTCGCTCGCTGCTCCTGGCGGCTCTCGCGCGCCTCAAGGGCCGCTTCGGTCGACGGTTCTTCGTCCCGCCATTCGCCTCGTGATGATATCTCTTCGCGGTTGTCGTAGGCGACCTTTCTGCGCTTCGCGGCATTGGACGTGATGCTCTGCATCGCCTTGTCCAGATGGCGCACGATATCGACGGAACGGTTCCATCGTCTCCTCCCCATTGCTGTGCTTGCGACGGCTTCATGCAGGAGGCCCTTGTGGTCTCCTGAGAACCAGGCGCGCCTTTTGGCTGCCCGTTCGAGCCTTCGCTTCTGTTCGGCTGACAGGTTTCGAATCGCCTCGGTGGCGTCTTCAGGAGTGTGGAATTTGTCTACGTCTTTGTCGTCTTTCATGAGCCACTCGATTGCCTGTCACTCGTATATGCTCCTGAAGAGGCGCCGATCGGACACTTCCCTCAGAACTTTTTCCGGGGCTTCTTCTTTCGGGAGTGCCGACGGAGAGCATACCATACGAAGGTATTCGAGAAAATTCATCAACAATATCTGGTAGAGGTGCTGACCTCGGCTTTCCTTCATAGGCGCGGCCTCGATCGCCAAGAAACTATTTTGCGGATTTTCTTTCGGCAGCGTCCGATGTGCAGCTTCTCAGGAGCATAGTGGGCAGAAGGCGCCCCCAGCGGGCGTCGAGCAGACAAGAAAAGGATTCGCTGCCATGTCTACCGAACCGATCGAAATCGAAGACCTCCTGGCCGTTCTGAAGGCCGGCCACAAGCCCCGCGGTCACGGGCCCTACAAGGTGAAGGTCGGCGACAATGACCTGAACTTCACCGACGCTGTCATCGACGATCCGACGCCCACGGGCCGCCAGATCATTGAGGCGGCTGGCTTCCGCAAGGCCGAGGAGCACCTGGTGTTCCAGGTGCTGCGTAACGGCGAACTCGAGGAACTGCGCCTCGAGGAAACCACGGATCTGCGCCCCGGCCAGATCGAGCGCTTCCTGGTCTTCCCGAGCGCCGAATCCTTTCGCTTCGACATCGATGGCAAGCGCCTCGAGTGGGGCCACAAGGTCATAAGCGGTCGCGTCCTCAAGAAGCTGGCCGGGGTCGATCCCGCCAAGTTCGCCGTATGGCAGGTGATCCCCGGCAAGGATGACATCCTTGTCGGCGACACCGACCTCATCTGCCTCGCGGATGCGGGCCTAGAGCACTTCTTCACCGGTGTGCCCCAGACGACGGAAGGGGGTGCGGCATGAGCCTCCTTCCCCGCCAAGATCGCGGCTACCTCGAAGGGCGCGGCATTACCATTCGCGAGGTCGTCGAAGGCGCGAAAAAGGGCGTGATCCTTACCGGGGTCACGTTGCCGGAGGGCAAGTATCAGGTTTCTCAGGCGGATGTCCTGATCCTGCTACCGCCGTCGTATCCTGAGGTCGCGCCCGATATGTTCTATGCCGTGCCGCATCTCAAACTCGTTGCCGGTCAGTGTGAGCCCCACTGCACGGAAGCGCGTGAAACTCACGTTGGCCAAGTATGGCAGCGCTGGTCTCGCCATAACAACCAGTGGCGTCCGGGCATCGACGGCATCTGGACCATGGTGAAGCGGGTCGAACATGCCCTTGAGGTGGCAGCATGAAGCGCAGCGACATCACCCTCCACGCCCGTCACCGCGATAAGCTGCAGGCGCTGCTTGCTCACCCCCAGGGGCACGAAGGCGCCGCCTACATGCTGCTCGGCAAGAGCGAGATCGCGCAAGATCCCTGGGACCTCGAGCCGCGGACCCGCTACACCTCCTACGAGGTCGTCGCAATCCCGCGGGAAGACCGGGTCGACGCCAGCGACAAGCATGTTACCTGGAACACCAACTCCTTCGCCCAGCTCTGCCGCCGGGCGGAGGAAGAGGACCTGGTGCCGGCGGTCATTCACAGTCACCCAGGTGGTTTCGACGGTTTCTCGACCCAGGACGATCGCAACGAGCGCGACCTCTTCATCATGGCACGGAACCGAAACGGCGCCGAGACGCGCCTGGTGAGCATCGTGCAGGTCGGCAACAGCCTCTACCGGGCGCGGGTCTGGGAAGACGACGTTGCTTCCTTGCCCTGTCACCGCGTCAGCGTCGTCGGCACCCGGATCGAGATCCAGTCCACCGACGTGCCTACACCTTCGGAAGCCCTGGCCCGGCAGGCACTGGCCTTCGGGTCCAAGGTCAACGACCTCCTTAAGCAGCTCTCCGTTGCCGTTGTCGGGTGCGGCGGCACTGGCAGCCCGGTGGTTCAGCTCCTCGCTCGCCTTGGCGTGGGGCGCCTCGTCGTAATCGACGAGGATGTGGTCGAACATTCCAACCTGAACCGCCTGTACGGCGCGACCCGGAAGGATGCCGACGACTCTGTGCCCAAGGTCGATGTCATGGCGCGGGAAGTGACGAGGATGGGCCTCGACGTCGAGATCCGGTCGATGAACGGCTGGGTGGATGCGCCGCACATCCGCGACGCGCTGAAATCCTGCGACGTCATCTTCGGATGCACGGACGATCACGCTGGTCGTCTCTACCTGAACCGGGTTGCGCACTTCTACCTGATCCCGGTAATCGATGTCGGGCTGGTCCTGATGCCCCGTGAGGATGGCGAACCGGGCCTACTCGAGATGGCCGCGAGGGTCAGCGTGCTGTTCCCCACATCAGCCTGCCACGGCTGCCGAGGCACGGTCGATCGCGTCCGGGCCCGCGAAGAGGATATCCGGAGATCAGACCCCGCGGAATATGAACGGCAGAAGACTGAGGCCTACGTCCGTGGCGCAGGCAATCCGGCTCCTGCCGTGGTGACCTTCACCTCCGAAGCCGCCACCATGGCAGTGAACGAGCTCATTGCCGGTCTTGTCGACTTCCGCGGCACCGGTGGGTGGACATGGCAACGCTATCGCAAGCTCGACAAAGGCTTCGAGCGGTCGCAGGCGGCGCAGCCCCGGCAGGACTGTCCGGTCTGCGGTAGTGAGGAATACTGGGGCCTCGGCGACGTCGATCCCTTCCTGGATCGTATCGGGTGAGTGGCATGATGATCGACATTCTGCGGAAGAGCCTTGAGCTCTTCCGCATCATCCCAAAAAGCGACCTCGTCGCTAGGATAACGCCGTCACACCCAACGCCGGATCAGATCCTGACGGGCGAAATGACCATCGTGCGCGATGGCGTCGATAAATGGGCCTGCTTCCACTGCCCCGGCGGGTGCGGCGAGACCATCAAGCTGTCCCTCAGCAAGAATCGGCGACCGCGGTGGACGGCCATATCAGACTGGCTGAAACGCCCGACGATCTCACCTTCGGTCCGGCAAACGAATGAGTGCCGGTGTCACTTCTGGATCCGGCAGGGGAGTATCGACTGGTGCAAGGACAGCGGCCCTCGTTCGCGATGACCGCGCAGCGTTCGGGTTGCGTTCGGGGACGCCCAAGTACGTTGGTGCCATGCTATACCCATCAGCAACATGGAGTGATCTGATGGAGACGATGGAACGAGACGCCGAGTATATCGCCGGCCAGTGCAAGTATATCCGCAAGATTTTTGCGTTGACCCAGGAGAACCTTGCGGATGCCGCCGGGTTGACTGTCCGCACAATCCAGAAGTTAGAAAGCAGACGGCACGTGCCCGAGGTGCAGACCTTGCGAAGCCTTGCGCAGGGCATCGGGTTCGATATCAAGGTCTTCTCCAAGCCGACACCCGAGCAGGAGAAGCGCCAGCAGGAGGAAATGGAGCGCGCACTGAGAAAGACGGTGCTCGTGCCCACGTCACCGATTCGGAAGCCCAACGACTTCTATTCCCGCAACCGCGAATGGCACGGGCTCCTGATCAACGCCGGCGCGGTGGAGGCCGACGACGCCCTCGAACTGACTGCCGGGATCTCGGACTGGATGTCCGATCTGGACGGGATCTGGGACATGAGCACCGCCAGCTGGAGGCTCGAATACTCGACCGACATCACCGAGCTTTGCCGTGAGTTGGAGGATCTCGGTTATCTCACCCACTTCGGTCACTACCGGCAACAGCATATGCACGACAAGGGGATGATCCTGGACATCGGGATGATCACCTTTCTCCCCAAGGCCAGCCATGACGGCGATCGCTACGGCATCGTTACCTTGGAAGACCCGTGGGAGGTTCCCGAACAGGATCGCCCCAAGTTGTGAGGTGTTCGCACCAGGCCTCCCTTCCTGACCGCGATTTTCATCTGCACGTCTGTCGCAGGGCTTGGCCGCATCGGCAGGGTCTCTGCTTTTCGGAGGTGAACGTCATGAGACGACAGGTGAGTTTACGATCGCCCCATCGTGCCGCGGAGGCCTCGCTCGTCGAGAACCAGCCGCCGTCGTCGCCCTGGCCGTGGTTTGCCCCCATGCGGGAACACTGGCACTCATGGCCGACGGCGGCCTCCCCTGCTCGGCTTCGCGTGTCGCAGGTGAGAACGGCCCTGCGGTCCGTCGCGCATTCGGCCATGCGGCCTCACCGCGGCGCTGCACCCAGCATCCCGGTTTGCCCGCCTCGCGAGCACTGCGCTCCCCGGCCGCTCCGCCGGATTGCGCTCTGGTCTGTTTTGCGAGGCAAAACGATCCCGCCGCTCCATCCGTCTTCCGCGTCCGGTCACGCCGTTTGCCTGCTCGGGTCGGGCAAACCTACCGTCAAAACACACACACATGAGCGTGGAATCATATCCTCCGGATGGCCCCCAAATCAGCCCGCCTCAAGGATCGCAAAACTTTTCGGCAAGGGAGGCGCGGGTGGGGAGGACGGTCCAGTGCGTGAGAGTGCACGTGTTGTGAGCGATCCGCCCGGAAAACTTTTGCACCCGGCAAGCCGGCGGCTGCGCCGTCCCTGACCCGGGCAGATTCGGAAACCAGACATACGGCCATGCCACCACACTCACGTGGTGGTCGAACCCAATATCTGGAGAACGAACATGGCTTACGACCAAGCGAACACCTATGAGACCATCGAACTTTTCGGGCTGACCGAGAAGGACGCCCATCTGCCGATCCCGGAGGATCACATCCTGAAGGATAGCATCATCCGCGAGAGCTTCGAGACCCTGCTCGGTCAGTTGCGCAGCACCGGCCTCGAGGCGGAAATCGAACCGCTGGCCCACGGGTTGGCGACGATCCTGCAGCGGCGCAAGGTGGCGCTTGGCAAAGAGGTCGACCACACCGCCGACAAGATCGGCGCGCTGGCGAAATCCCACGATGGATCGGAGATTGCTGAGACTGCTCTCGAAGAAGCGCAGGCCCGCTTCCTGCACCTGCGGGAGATCGTCAGCGCCATCGAGGTGATGAGCGAGGCGGCGGCGGTATGCTACGAGATCGAGACGGGCCATGCCTTCATCCCGGCGGCAGGGTCACGCGCCAGCGCTCGGGCGCAAGAGACCGGGGCCGTCTTCGAGGCCCGTCAGCTCCTGGAGCAGCATGATCGCGAGACGGCTGCGAAGTCGAAGGTCGAGGGGGTCCCCTTGATCGTCTCGGGTGCGACCGACTGGACCGATATCGACGTCATCTTCAACACGCTCGACAAGGTTCGCGAGCGGATCAGGCAGAACCGCAACCAGGAGATCTTCCTCTGCCACAAGGGTGGCAAGCACGGGGCGGAGATGATCGCGGCCCGCTGGGCGCGGGCACGCGGGGTCGCGCAGGCGCGCTTCGATCCGCGCTGGTCCGCGCATGGACGGGCGGCGCCGTTCAAGTGCAACGACGAGATGCTTGACGACAAGTTCGCGGCGACAGGCGTTGTTCTCTTCGGAGGCAATGGCGTGGCGCTGAACCTCGGCCAGAAGGCAGAGGCGAAAGGGCTGACGGTCATGCGGGTCGCCGATCCGGCGAAGAAGACTTCGGAGATTTGAATTGAGAGGGTCGCGCGTGGCGTGGCCCTTTCATCTTTTCTCAGGGGTGGTGTCGCTTCTTTATCGCTCAACGCTGATCAAGAGACGTGTCAGTGGGGGCCTGGCCTTTGCGTTTCCTAGTGACCGGTTTCGGGGTGGTCTTGAAGCGGTGGGTCGCACATCGTTGAACTCTATTTTTCGCCTTGCCTAGCAATTTCCTGTTTTGATAGGTATATGTGTGCCAAGCAAAACATGGAAATGATAGGCATGACCCCTCTTAGCAGTATCGCGATGAGCGCCTACACCGATCTGGTGCGGCTCCTGAAGGATGACGCCCTATCCGGTGTGGAGGGCAAACCAACGCTCAAAGAGCGCGGCGACAAGGCCTATTGGTACGCGGCGCGGCGTGTCGGAACCGAGATGCGCTTCATCTATATCGGCGAAAACAGTGATGAGACGCGCGCGCGCATCGAGCGTATCGAGGAGCTGCGCGCGACTGCCAAGGACCGACAGGCTGAGCGGTCGCGGCTGGTCCGACTCTTGCGCGCCGAAGGCATGACGCCGACCGACCGGGCGACCGGCTCGATCCTCTCCGCAATGGCGGGTGCCGGGACCTTCCGGCTGGGCGGTACGATTGTCGGGACGAATGCGTTCCGGCTCTATGAAGGCGAGCTTGGCATCCGCCTGCCCCTGGGCGGCATGGCCAACACCGGCGATATCGACATCGCGCAATTTGAGAAGCTCAGCGTCGCCTTGCAGGATCAGGTCGATCCGGGTTTGGCCGAGACCTTCGCGGCACTCAAATTTGATCCCTTACCGGCTCTTGACCAAGGTCGGACCTGGCGATGGGCCCAGGGTGGCAGTGGCCAGTTGGTCGAGTTTCTCACTCCGGCGTTCGGAGATGAGACCATCCGGGATCTGCCAGCATTGGGCGTTAACGCCCAAGGATTGAACTATCTCAACTTCCTGATCGCCGAGCCGATCCATGCGGCGGCGATCTATCGATCCGGCATTCTCGTGCAGGTCCCGCGTCCAGAGCGCTATGCGATCCACAAGCTGATCATCGCCGATCGGCGGCGTGACGGGGCCGGCAGCCTCAAGTCGGCCAAGGATCGAGAGCAAGCGGCCTTCCTGATCGAGGCAATGGCCGAGGACCGCCCTGATGATCTGGCCCAGGCTTATGCCACCGCACTAGAGGTCGGCCCGCGCTGGCGCGCGCACATCGACAATTCGCTGAAGCGCATGCCGGAGACGAAGTCCATCCTCGAAAGCTTGGGCGCGTAATAGTCGAGGCGATGATCGTTGCTCTGCTTCGTGCTACTGGCAGACCGCTCGCAGAATTCTTGAACTGACCACTGCCCGACACTGTCCTTTACTCCTGAGCCCTTGTTTCCGGGTCCCCTGCCAGCAACCCATACCCGGTGGATTGGCTTGGGGTCATCGCAAAGAGGGACCTTCACCACGCAGTCATACCTCGCTCTAAAAGCCGAGCTTGAGGCAGAAGAGCAGCCCCTCCAGATCGATGGCAATCCGGAACATGGCCCCCGTATGTGGCGGTGTGAGCCAACCGGGCGCGTCACCTCGACATGAACGAGGCCAGTGGCGTCTGCGTGGTGGGACTGGCCATCCGAGTCACACCTTTTTGCTCACTGATGTGGATCGCACGGGGTCGGTCCGGCCGTGCCCTCCGCTTCGCTCCGGCAAGCACAAATACGGCTTCCACGCCTTTGGCGCGGACCCTCCGCATTTGCGCTTGCGACCGGGCCTCTTGCCCCCGTGCTGCGAGATCCCCATCGCAAAAAGGAGATACCCAAATGACCAACCACTACGTCGCCACCGTCCCCGTAAAGTTCACCGACAATGACGGCCAGGAACGCACTCGCTTCCAACGCGTGGGGGCCATGTTCCGCAACACCCGCAACGGGGACGGCTCGGAGTTCTTCAGCCTCAAGCTCGACTTCCCGGTCGCGGTTTCGGAGCTGGTGATGTTCCCGCCGAGCTCGAGGGAACCTCAGGACTAAATCCTCTGACGAGGATGGGCCGCCATCAGGCGGCCCTGTCCCTTTTCCAGGGACGCCGTCACCGGCGAGAGTGATCGCCGACAGCGACCTCCCCTTGGTGCCGGTCGCCGCGCGTTCGAGGGACGACCGCCGCCGCGCTCGAAGGGATCGCGACAGAGCAGCCAGCCAGCCTCAAGGGGGCCATCCCCAAAAACAGCCAGGCCGGGCCTGACGGTTTTTGCGGCAGAGATTTGGCCAAGCCAAATCTGGCCCTCCTTGACCCTGCCTGTCCGCCCAGTCGGTAGGGTTTGCGCCCGCCCGCGTTTCCGTCCGAACACATGCGTGTTCGGCCAGACCCTCGGGCGGTGCTGGAACACGGGGTCCTGGAATTGGGATGGTGTGCCGGTGGTGAGGGCAGAAGGGCCGCGTCCCTGCGGGCCGCGGCGTGAAGCGGAATACAAGGCTGCCGAGACCAGAAGAAACGGAAGTATATTATTGACAGACTGGTATAGTATCGTATGGTGAGGCAGCCTTGTATGAAGTTGGCAGGAAATAGGGGGTCTTTCTTCCGCATGTCCCGAACAAAGCGCCTAACCGAGACCGAGAAGATGCAGATCGTCCGCGAGGCAGCGGAGGGTGTCTCGACGACTGATCTGGCAGAGCGTTTCGGGGTCACATCGCGGGCGGTGCGCTACGTCCTGAAAGCCGATGCCGAGCGCCAGGCAGATGTCGCCATTCCGGTGGCTGCCGTCAGCGTGAAGGTAACGGCTGAGGAACTCGCAGCGCTTGATGAGGTGCTGGCCGCCGCCGGGATCGAGAGCCGTGCCGAGGGGCTGCGGCGGCTCATCCAGGCGGCGGGTGGCGTGTTCGTTCCGGACGCGCAGGTGGCGGCTGAGATGGTGCGCTACCGGACCTCGCTGCATGAGGTCGGCAACGGCGTCGCGCAGATCGCCAAGCAGATGACACAAGCCAACAGACTGGGGCAGGGGGCCGGTCCGGAGTTCTCCGATCTGCAGCTTGCGCAGATGCGCGGGCTGGCGCGGTTTATCCTCGACAGCGCCGACGAGATTGACTTGCTGCTTCGCCGCCGTCGTGACGGAATGCAGCTCGAGGCCTCGGCCGTATTGAGGGAGTTTGCCCATGCGGCTGAATGATGCCGTAGATGCTGTCACCGGCGAGGTCTTCCGGGACGGCTGGAGCCGGATCCGGGGCTCGATGCAGGGTCTGCACGTGGCCAAGCAGAAGCAGCTGACGCGCGCGGCAGCAGGGCACCGGCCGGCCGTCTTCAAGGCGATCCGGGGCGGAGGCACCCATACGAAATCGCAGCTGATGAACCAGCTCGACTACCTCACCACGAAGTCCACCCATATCGTGGATAGTAGCGGGTTTCTGGATGGCAAGGCGAAGCTCGAGGCGGGTGACATCAAAGACCTCACCGAGCGCTTCGCCAAGCGGTGGCAGGGCGGCTTCAAGCCCAAGCTCGGGCAGACCACCCATATGCTCATGTCCTTCCCCATCGGCACGCGCGGGGAGGATGCGCGCGACATCGCGACGGATGTTGCCGAGCGGTTCTTTCAGACGGGCGAGGGGCATTTCGATTACATCATCGCGGTGCATGAGGACCGCGATCACCCCCATGCGCATCTGGTGCTGAACCGCCGCTCGCAGGAAGGCGAGTTCTTCTTTCTGGGGCGCAACCATCGCTTCAACTATGACGATTTCCGCCTCGCCATGGTCGAGGAGGCCGAGAAGTACGGCGTGCGTCTGGAGGCCACCCGCCGGGTGGATCGCGGCGTTGTGCATTACCCAGCTCGCACCAGCGATGTCTATGCCGCAAAGGATGAGAGCAGGGCGCCCGCTGTGCGCGAACGCGTGGGCTCCGACCTGACGCGGACGCTGGCGGAGATCGCCAATACGAAAACCATCTACCACTCGCTCGCTGCCGAGGCCTCCCGTGAGGCCCGGGAAGACATTGCCGCGGCGCTCTTCCGCGCGGGTGAGGTGCTGGCGCATGGCGGGCAGGTGGAAAGCGCAGGAGATGTCTATATGGCCGAAGAGCAATCGTTCGAGGATCTGAGAAGCCTCTATGCGGAGAAGCTCGCCCGGGTGCAGGGCATGATCGCCGAGAAACCCGACGCCGAACGGCCCGCACTGGAAAAGAGCCTCAATGCGATCCAGTCGCAGGTCCAGCACATGCAACCGCTGGGGCTGCGCTCTACGACGCTTTCCGATGCCCCGTCGGAGGGTGGGGTCTATTCCGAGGTCAATATTCAGCAAAGCCAGTTGGAGCGCTTGACTGAGCCCCGATTGCGGTCGCGGATCGATACGGCCCTGCGCGGCACCGGGATCAGCACAACGGAGGTTGTGGCCCGGATGGAAGCCGGGGCCTCGACCGCAGCACTCGAGCATCAATGGATCGCCGATGATCTCTCCAAGGTGGCGGAGGCGCGGGATCTCAATCTCGAGCGCCGAGCCGATCTGGAACAGGCGCGGGACATCCTCAATGATGTGCATGTGGAACTTGGCACCCTGCTGGAACGGGAGAAGGTGCTGCGCCGCGATGGGGTCATTGAAGAGGCCCGCGAAGTCCGCGCGCATCTCACCGAAGACCGGATCGAGGACGCCGCCAATGCGGTGCGGTTGGAGACGCCGCTAAGCGAACGGGATGAGGCCGTGATCGAGACCCGCGCGGTGGAGCGGCTCGAGGATGAACAGCGTGCCTATCTCCGGGATCACCCGGAGCTTCTGCAAAGCCCGACCGACGTCATCCGCATGGATGAGGACGGCCAGGCGCGGATCGTCGATCGTGATCTTGCCGCCCGCATCACACAGGAAGTCGAGGCCGCGCGCATGGGTGCCCACAGCTCCACGCCGATCTCCGTGGCCGTCACGCGGGACCTGCAGGCGCGCTACCCGGATATGCCCGAGCAACTGGCCGAGGGTCTGGGTGACACCTATGTGCGCGTCCAAGAGGCAAGTCAGGTAGAACGAGACGCGCGTCTGATTGAGACGCCTGAACTGGATCGTGTTCTTGCTCATGAACGGGCAGAGGAGCTGACCGGACCGTTCGAGACGGAAGCTGATCGTGATGCCTTCCGAAGCGAGATCGCGCAGGTCCTCGACGAGAGGCAATTGGACCGGCTCACATCCGGGGATGCCGACGCGCTGGAGAAGGTCCTTGAGGATCGCCTCGACCGGCTCTACGCCGCCAAGGTCTATCTCCAGTCGGATGTCGCGACGGCCAACTCGGAGGCCCTGCGCCAGGTGGTCGATGAGCTTGCCGACACTGAGTATGAAAAACACCGCGCCACAGACGTGGATGGCGAGTCTGAGCGCGGGCAGACCCATTGAGCGGGTCAATGGGCAAGGCGCGTATCGCCATTGGGGTGGTGCTGGTTACACTGGTGGCCGCTGCCATCGGTTATACCATCGCCTCCGCGGTGCTGACCTTCAAAGACCTCGGCTTTGGCGCGGACATTGACTTCGCCTATATCGCGCAACATTACTTCGCGATCCGGGAGCGCAGGCCGGATGACTTCCAGCTCATCCACCTGATCATCGGCGGTTGCGCCGTGGCCGGGCTGATGCTGAGTATCGCCATGTCCGGTTCCGCGCTCACGCGCTTCGGTCAGACCCATTGGCAGAAGCGCGGCGAGATGAAGGCCAACGGATTCTTCGGGCCACCCGGCACCGGCTTCATCCTCGGCAAATTGGGCCCCCCGAATTCCCGCGCGAAATACATCTGCTCGAAAGTTTTCCCCCACGCGCTGATCGTAGCGCCCACAGGCCGCGGCAAAACCACGGGCTTTGTCATTCCGAACCTGCTGACCTGGCAAGGCTCGGCCGTGACGCTCGATGTGAAGGGCGAATGCTTTGAGGCCACGGCCCGGCACCGCGCGACACAGGGCGACAAGGTCTATCGCTTTGCCCCCACCGATTGGGAAGGCAAGCGCACGCATCGCTACAACCCGCTCCTGCGTATCTTCGAGCTGAAGGATCCCGCCCGTCAGCAGATGGAATTGCAGCTGCTCGCAACGCTGTTCCTGCAGAGTGACAACGATCGGGTGCAGGGGCTCCTCAAGGGCGGGATAGATCTATTCGTGGCGGCAGGGCTGCTCGCGTTCCAGCGCAAGCGTCCGACCCTCGGTGAGATTTACCGCATCGCGGCTTCAGGCGGGAACAAGCAGAAGGAATACTTCGCGCGCGGCCACGAGGTGGATAACAGGGCCGCCAAGTTGATCTTCACGCGGCTGGCCTCGACCAACAACGACACGCTGACCTCTTACGTCTCGCTCCTGATGACCTCGGGGCTGGACCAGTGGCAGAACCCTGCGATCGATGAGGCGACGTCCGTCTCGGATTTTGACTTCCGCACGATCCGGAAAAAGCCCTTCTCCGTCTACCTCGTCGTCCAGCCCCTCATGGTGAAGCCTCTGGCACCGCTGATCCGGCTCTTCTTCTCCGATCTTCTCTCCGCCATGCAGGAAAAGGACCCCGGCCCGGATGAGCCCTGGCCCGTGATGATCATGCTCGATGAGTTCAACCGCCTCGGCAAAATGCCCATCGTGGTTGAGAGCATAGAAACCCTGCGCACATATCGCGGTCACCTGGCCGTGGTCACCCAAACCATCCCCGCCCTCGATGAAATCTACGGCGAGAACACCCGCCGTGCTTTGCAGGGCAACGCCGGCGTGAAGCTCTACCTGACGCCCTCCGACGAGAAGACAGTCGAAGAGCTCAGCAAGGCGGTCGGCAAGACCACGAAGACCGTGGTCACGCGCTCGCGGTCAATCGGCAAGAACCCCTTTGAAGGGCGCAGCCAGTCAGTGCGCACCGAAGAAACCTCGCTCCTGCCCGAGGATGAAGCCCGCCGCTTGCCGCTCGATGAGATCGTAATGGTGGTCGACGCCCAAATGCCAATCCGGGCAAAGCGGATCCAGTATTTTGACGACAGGCTGTTCAAGGCGATCCATGATGCGCAGTCAGGGGAGTTGCCGTTTCCGGATCCGGGGGGAGGAGGGCCGCAGGGCACGCTGCCTTTGAGTGTTCAGGCGATGCCTTTGTTCCCGCGTTCGCGTGGGGGAGCAGAAGATGAAACCATATCTGAAAGCGCGGATCAGGTGCGAGGCGAGGCGGAACAGCCGCCGACGCGGGCTGACGGCTTGCCGAAGAAGTCCGCGGCCGTGGTGCAGGCGGTTTTCGCAGAGGAGCAGCGGCAGATGGAGATGGATTTTGTGGGGTTGGCTGCGCAGGCCGATCCAAAAAGCGAGGAGGATGGCGAGCAGGTCCGGGTCGCTGTAGATGGTTTGGACGAGTTGGAGACAGCTTTGAAACAAAGCCTCTGAGACGGTCTGGCCGTTCATAGGACGGGGGCTTTGACCGAAGAGTGAGGCTGGTCGAGATTTCGGAGCATTTGGAGTGGCTCGCTGCTCTCTTGGTGAAATCGGACACTCACATTTGCGGGCTGCGTGGTGCACTTGGCGACAGATGCCGAATTTGCTCGTTCTCGATGTCGAATTGCGCTAATTGACCGCGGAAACCGGTTCAAAGAGAGAAAGCCGCACCAGGCGCCCTTTCTGAGTTGACTTCCAGCAAGACTTCCATAGACTTCCAACATCACGGCAGGGGGTCTCATGAGTGGTAATTTCTACAATTTTGCAGCCATACGCGGCGTCCAGGCTGGAACCGAATATTATGTGATCATGGTGCCGCTCAAGATGGTGCCAAAGATTTTCGAGTTCGATAGCCAGGAATTGCCTGCTGACCTGCGCGCTCAACGCGTTCTGTCAAATGTGCGCGTCCCCCAGATCGCGTCCTATCTTTCAGAGAATTTCGAAGAATACACCCTCTCATCCCTTTGTGCGTCTGTAGATGGTGATCTGGAGTTTTCCTCTGCCAGCGAGAGCCTGCAGTTTCGCAATGTCGGAGAGCTACGCCTCTCGATGACGGCCCGCATAATCTTGAATGACGGACAACATCGCCGCGCAGCAATTGAAGAAGCCTTGAAAACGCGACCCAGACTCGAAAACGAAACGATCTCGGTTGTGCTCTTTGTGGATGAAGGGTTGGAGCGCTGCCAGCAAATGTTTGCAGACCTCAACAAGAACGCGGTGCGCCCGTCTGGGTCTTTGAACGTCCTTTATGATCGCAGAAACCCATTGGCGCGTTTGAGCACAAGCGTTTTAGGGGCCATTCCATTCTTCCAAGAATTCACCGAGCTTGAAAAAACATCTCTGTCAAATCGCGCCAAAAACCTCTTCACCTTGTCCAGTCTAAATCAAGCCAACAAATGGCTGGCGGGACAAGAGGCGGACCGGTTTGGTGAAAACACCGAAAGCACGGTGATCGCATATTGGCGGCAGGTCTCAGAAGTGATCCCGGACTGGCAGAAACTCATGCTTGGCGCGACGACGGCTGGCGATTTGCGCAAAGAGACTGTCCATGCGCATGGTGTCATGCTTCAGGCTTTTGGCGTCTTGGGGGCGAGGCTGATCAAAGCCAAGCCAGATGGATGGGCGGAAAGTCTGGCGCCCCTTGCAGAGATCAATTGGAGCAAGCGCAATGCCCAGCTTTGGCGTCCTCGGGTGATGGGCGCACGCGGCATGGACGGGAGTGTGAAATCCGTGCATCTGGCGGCAAACGTCCTGATTGGGGCTGTGGGCCTACCACTGAACGAAAAGGAACAAGCGAATGAAGACGACTACTTGGCGTCATTGGCTGAGGAGAAGGTCGTCGCATGACATCAAAAATAGATAACGTAGCGAAAAAGGCAGGCCTCGACCTTGCCGCCCTGCAGGATCACATTCGGACCGTTTACACGGCGGACGACCGGCCATGGGTCATAGGGTATAGCGGCGGAAAAGACTCAACCTGCGCCTTGCAGCTGATCTGGAGCGCCGTTCGCGCACTCCCAGAAGATGAAAGGCGCAAGCCAATCTTCGTCTTGAGCTCCGACACGCTTGTCGAGACGCCAATCATCGTAAACTACATCGACGACACCTTGGCTGCGATCAACGCAGCAGCGGCGGATCAAAATATGCCGATCACCGCGCAAAAGGTGGTTCCGGAGATCTCAGACAGTTTCTGGGTGAATCTGATCGGACGCGGATATCCCGCACCTTCAAAACGCTTCCGCTGGTGCACGGAGCGGCTGAAAATTGACCCAGCCAATGCCTTTATCAAGAACCGCGTTGCTGAATACGGCGAGGTCGTCATGGTTTTGGGCGTGAGATCCGCTGAGAGTGCAACACGCGCTCAAGTGATGTCACTGCACAAGATCGATGGAACGGCTTTGTCGCGTCATTCGACCTTGCCGGGGGCTTTCGTGTTCACGCCGATCGAGGCGTTCAGTGTGGATGATGTCTGGTCCTTCCTCTTGCAAAACCCCTCGCCCTGGGGTTCTGACAACCGCGATCTGCTCGCCATGTACCGAAATGCTCAGGCAGGAGAATGCCCGCTTGTTGTCGACAAGCAAACCGAAAGCTGTGGGAATTCCCGTTTCGGCTGTTGGGTCTGTACCGTCGTGACCAAAGACAAGGCGATGGAAGCGATGATCGACAATGGCGAAGAGTGGCTCGAACCGCTTCTCGATTTGCGTGACGAGCTGGCCGAAACGCAAAACCCCGACAGAAAAAGGGAATTCCGAGACTTCAAGCGGCGGGACGGTTCCGTGACGTTCGTTGGCGACTCCGAGACATCAATTCCTGGTCCCTACCTCTTTGCCTACAGAAAGGAACTGCTTCGCAAGGTCCTCGAAGCCCAAGAGCAGGTGAACGCCAAGGCACCACCGGGAGAGAAGACGGTTCTCATTCAAGTCGAAGAGCTTCGGGAAATCCGTCGCATCTGGCGCAGTGAGCAAGGTGACTGGGGCGATGCTGTTTCTGAGACCGTGAAAGCGGTAACGGGCAAAGAGCTTCCTGCGGAAGCCGCTGATGGTTTTGAGTTTCAAGCTGATGACGCGAAAGTCCTGACAGATGTCTGCGCCACGCATGACTTGCCACCACGTCTCATGGCCCAGCTCCTGGAGGCTGAACGTTCTGTACGTGGTCTCAAACGCCGCACCCTCATTCATAGAAAGATCGCTTCCATCCTTGAGCAGGAATGGCGTGACGAAACAACAGTCCTGAACGAACGCAAAGAGCGGCTGGAAAAGAACAAATCGACATCGTCCAACCCGCTATTTGAGACTGAATCATGATCCTCCAGTCCCTACGTCTTGTGAATTTTGGTCTCTATGGCGGTGAGCACCGTTTTGAACTGGCTCCAGATGCGGACGGCAAGAAGCCCGTGGTTTTGGTGGTTGGACACAATGGAGCGGGGAAGACAACGTTCTTGGAATCTGTGCGTTTGGCGCTCTACGGCAAACGTGCTCTTGGCGCTCGTGTTGGCCAAGCCGAATATGAGCGACATCTGCTCAAACGAATCAACAACTTTGCCATGGACCGCGGCGCCTCTGTCGAACTGGCTTTCAAGAGCCAACACCTCGGCAATGAGGATATCTACACCGTGCGACGTTCTTGGGCCGCCCGCGGTGCGAGCGTAGTGGAAAGCCTCGACTTTGAACGTAATGACGCGCCGGTCGATGATATCCCAAGCGAGGATTGGAACCACTATCTCGAGGACATCATCCCGGCTGGAGTGTCGCAGCTCTTTTTCTTCGACGGAGAAAAGATCCAAGACATTGCGGACGACCAAGAAAACACCGGGTTGACCGATGCCATCAAATCCCTGCTCGGGATCGACATTCTGGATCAGCTTCGGGGTGACCTTGCGCTCTACAAGTCACGCAGCATGGACCGGGAAGGTGATAGTGACCTTGAAGGTCTCGGGCGCGATTTGGAGATCGCCAAGTCTGATCTGGTCTTGGCTGAAGAAGAGATTGGATCTCTTGCGGCAAAACGCACTCAGCTCGCACGCCGAAGTGAAGCATCACAGAAGGTCTTTGAGCAAGAAGGCGGCAGCATCGCGTTGAGCCGCGACACGCTGTCGGAGGAACTCAAGCGCGTCGAAACTGACCTGACCAAGCAAACCAATGCACTCAAATCGCTTGTGAACGGCGTCGCACCTTTCGCCCTGGCTCCAAAACTCTTGTCAAGGTTCTCATCCGATGTGGAGCAGGCCCGCGGGCAGCAGTCCGCTCCCGCAATCGAAGCCTTTGTTTCCAGTTTTCAGGAGGCTGTGTGCAAAGAGGACGCCAAATGGACGAAGGCCCATTTTGCGCGGCTCCGTGATTTCGCCGATAGCCGCCAAAGCTCCGGGCCCAAAATGACTTTGAGCACGGAACCAGACTGGGTCATGGCGAAGCTTGCTCAGGTCGCTGATGAACGGGTCAAGATGGCTACGCTTGCTGCACAACTTGCAGAGCTACAGAAGCAACGTACGATCTTGAAGGACCAGTTGAAGAACTTCCGGCCAGGCGCGGCATCCGGTGCTTTTGAGGACTTAAAGAAAGCCGAATTTGAGCTAGGCGCTGTTGAAACCGAACTCAATCGCAAACACGCCGAGGCAACGCAGGCCCGTGCGCTGGTCGAACGCCTGGAACGAGAGTTGCGTAAGTCGCAAGACGCTGTCTTTGCTTTGGCCAAGGCAGAAGAAAAGCGAGACTTGGCGACGCGGGCGCAGTCCGCACTGAATGATTACGAAGAGCGGATTGTTGAACTGCGCCTCGCCTCTCTTTCCAAGCACTTCATTGACGCCTTTGGCGGGCTCGTTACGCGTAAGTCCCTCGTGCGCGATGTCATTGTCGACCCCAACACGTTTCAGCTGAAGCTTTTGGGCGAAGAGGGCAGGGAGATTACCCCGTCAGAACTCTCCGCCGGCGAGCGGCAACTTTTTGCAATCTCGATGCTTTGGGCGCTTGGCCGAACAAGCGGAAGAGAATTGCCGATGATCATCGACACGCCGTTGTCACGTCTGGACCGACAGCACCGGACAAACCTGATGGCAAATTACGTGCCGCGCAGCTCTGCCCAGGTCATCATGCTTTGCACTGATACAGAGCTTACACCGGATCTATCGGATATCATCACGCCTTATGTCAGCAGACGCTTTGAGATCGGTGCGGTGGGCGGCGGACAGCGCACGGAGATCACTGTGCTGGACCCCGAGCGGGATGCACAGGTTTTGGAGACGACCGATGCACATTAACAAGTTTCGGATTTCATCAACGGCCACAGGTCAGGTCAGGATCATCTCACAAAGATCAGGTCTCACACCGAACCTCGTGTGTCGCATGGCGATGTTGTCATCCTTCGAATCCGGTCCCATTTCCGGCGCGGCTGATGACACAAGCGAGGGCCAAGAATTCAATGCCTACACGCTGTTTGGAGACTTCCAGCCTTTGTTAATTGACCTGTTGAGATATGTCGAATTTGGTCCCGAAGTGAGCGAGCCCGACGACAATGATTTGCTGGAGCGCCTGCGGCTCCACATTGACCGTGGCGTCCGGCAACTATCGGTCCGCCTGAAATCCCCGGCTGATGCGGCCGAGCTTATCGCGGGGAGTGCGTAACGAGATGTCGGAGCCAATTTATCTCGATCACAATGCTTCCACGCCGATTGATCCGGATGTCTTGGAGACGGTCATACGGGTCAGTCGGGACAGCTACGCCAACCCATCAAGTGTTGAGCACAGTCAAGGCTCAGCGGCGGCCCGGATTGTCGAGAATGCTCGCGAACAGATCGCGGCCCTGGTCAATTGCAAGGGAACCGAGCTTGTCTTTACAGCTGGCTCCACCGAAGCAAACAACCTTGCGATCTTGGGAGTCTTCCCAACCCTGAAGGCGACGGGGCGAACCCATCTGATCACCACGAAAATCGAGCACCCATCGGTTCTCGCCTGTTTCGACCATCTCGAAGGCCAAGGCGCGCGGGTGACGCGATTGGGTGTTGATGAAGGCGGCCAGATTTCGCTCGATGAGCTGGCCGAGGCACAAACCGATGAGACAGGTTTGGTTTCCATCATGGCCGCCAACAATGAGACGGGCGTTTTGCAACCCATCGTGGAAGCGGGCCAGCTTGCAGAGGAGGCTGGGGCTCTGTTTCACACGGACTTCTCCCAGGCTTCTGCATTGGTGCCACTTGATCTCAAGAACACGCCCATCCATCTGGCGAGTTTTTCCGGACACAAGGCCTATGGACCGAAAGGGGTAGGGGCCCTTTACCGGTCGATCAGAAAACCACGGGTGAACTTGGCACCAGTGATGTTTGGTGGCGGGCAGGAAAAAGGTTTAAGGGCAGGGACCCTGAACACACCTGGCATCGCCGGTCTTGGTCATGCATTTGAACTCATCTCAAAGCACATAGACCATGATCGGGAGCGGATTGGTGCCCTGCGAGACCAGCTCGAAAAGGAACTCAAAGAAGCCTTAGAAGTGCAGGTCAATGGGACCACTGAGGCGCGGCTGCCAAACACTATGTCGCTGACGATCGACGGCGTTGTCCCACAAGCACTGATGCAGAAACTAAAAGACGATCTCTGCTTCTCCGCGTCGAGCGCCTGCGCCACAGAGCATGTCGAAACCTCTCACGTTCTGCTCGCCATGTTCGGTGACACTCCAAGGGCACGAAACGCCTTCCGGCTAGGTCTGGGTCGGCAGACCAGCCTAGATGACATCTCAAGTATCGCTGATTTCTTTGGGAATGCGGCTCAAGACTTACTGCTTATGCGCAGCGCGTAGAGCCGCATCGATGGCGATCGTTACCGAATGTCGTGGATAAATTTTTGATCCATGAAAAAGCCTGGCGCATCTGTTTCTTCTTCTGTGTGATCGATCGTATCTGCTGGAATTTCAATTTGGACTGCAAATACAAGTTCCTCTACGTCGTCACCCTCCTGAAGCCAAACGGCGTACTTCTGTTCAACCCGTGCAATGATCGCTTGAAGAAGAAAAAGGACAAGGCGGATCTGAGCATGGAACAGCTCGGTCTGCTTCTGACAGGTTTTGTCGTCAGATTCTTCACCCCAGTCTCGAGGCTCCAAACTCTGGATTTTTCCATGCAGAAGGTCGTTCCGGAACTGGCGCAAAAGCTCTGCCGAAATGCTTAACTCACTCCGCGAAGCGACTGCCTCTTTGAAAGCTGGATGAGTTGTCCTGATGTGAGGTTTCGCTTTTTCGAAAGCGTCAAAGAGGGCCTCTCTCAATCCCAATAATGGCTGATGAGACCTTTCCAATTTGTGCCGAACAGCTTGCGTCGAAGGAGATTTTCCGTTCGAGAACAAAGCCTCACCCGCAATTTCAAAGGCATTCCAAGCGCCCTGAAAGACAAGTTGGCCAGCTACGAACCTTTCCTTTACTTCAGAAACTGCCTTCTCATACTCGTATGCTGGGCGGCACCACTGGCTGTCTCCGTCAAGGTCCGTGTAGAGGCCAACGCTTTGCAGCGATAATGCTTGATGAAGGTTATGATGTACCCCGTCCCAAGGCGGCTTGAAATGTCCCATGCTTGAGAGACTAGAGATCAGCCGAAGAACCCGTAAGGCGTGAGTTCTCAATGGTGCCAAGTAGGCGCCCTCAGAAACCTCGGTGCGGCATGCCCAAAGGGCATCGAAAGGTTGACTCTGCCGTTGCAACTGACCTTGCAATGCGTCTTCAAGACTGTTCATTTTATATCCAAGGATCTTTCCTAATGGGCATCAACTATAGCGAGCAACATCCTGGCCCAGCACCCCTCAAAACAAATAGCATTTGGAGATTTCAGTTGGTAGATTAAGGAGATAGTGGGGCACTTTTTGGCGCTTTTCTAGTGGGTTATCGGAGGCCGTAAGCGGGCAACATGCTTTCAAGACTGGGTAAGAAACTCAAAGCTCTCGTGAGCAGGGAAACAGTGAAGACTGTTCCAACGGCTCCATCTGTCGCGACAGATGGACAAGATCGTTTGGCCGCATCAGACACTAAGTACACATCAACAAGTTCGACAGTTGAACCAGCACAAAGCCTCGCCGCAACGGAACCACTACAGACCACACAACCGGCTCCCGTGCTTGAATTGGAGAAATCGTCCAGAGCCTTTGACAGAATTGAAGGCAACGAGCTTGAAGTTGCGCTCAACGCGACTGAAGCGGATCAGACACACATTGCTTGGGCGAAGGTTGCCGACAAAGCGCCCGATGAACGACTGGAAGCTGGGACGAATTCTGACGACGATTTAACCGTCTTAAAGTTGGGCTTAGCCATCGATGAGCCGCGTCAGGACAACCCTTTCAAGATGCAAGCAACACACTTGTCTAGTGGTCCTTCGCACAAGCCAGAGCTTTCGGCTTCTCACAATGCGCCTGAAGAAGAACATCTTCTAGAATTAGCGACACGGCGTTTCGCGTCAACGCGACTGATCAACGTTTTGCGAAACGCCGAAGGTGGGTTGCCGACAACTACGGTCGCCGCCTACATGCGAGCGCCCGACGCTGCGCGAGAAGCTTTCAAGGTACTCGAAAACTCCGGCCAAAAGACCGCTATGGAACTCGATGACCTTGTAAGGAAGTTCGCTCGCGAAGTCGATCAAAACAGGCAGGCCGCAGCCGACAGCATCGTCGATGTCGTACGGGTCGCCGATTGCTCCGTTCGCCTATTAAATGCAATCACAGCAAACGCGCATCGCCTGCCAGTCGATACTGTGCGGGAGTACATGAGAGCTCCGCAACATTCCCGGCAAGCATTCCTTAAGCTTCCTAACGTGGGGCGCAAGTCGGCAGATGAACTCGACCAAATAGTGCGCAGTTTCGTACCAAGCGTCACTGATCCAGACGGTGACAAAGAACTGATCTCAAGCGAGGATGGCGACATCCCACGAGCGGTCAAGGCCGCCGAAGTGTTCTTTTCTGGAATGCTGTATCCTGATGAACTGTTTGAATGGTCACCGCCGACCAGGCTCGCGAACCTTCTCAAAATTGATCAGTTGGAACACCAAAAGAGCCTTGTAGATTTCCTGAAGACATATGACGAAACCGCCTCACGCATCCGTTCGCTGCCTGGCTGCGGGCGGAAGAGTATTGAGCAGCTAGACCAAATCGTCTCTAGCCTGATCGAAGAGCGCCTTTCAATTTGTGGTGCAGATAAGGGGATTGCACCAGATCTAAGATGTGTACTGCGCGGCGAACTAATTTCTCACACATCTCTTGCGAGCATAGTCGCCCTCGGGAACATAAAGCCTGAAGACATCAAAGTTTCCGAGACGGCCTCAATCGAAGAGTTGACAGTAGCCGAAATCATTGCGGCATCCGTCTCTTCACTCGATGAAAGGCAGCAGGATATCCTGCTGCGACGTTATGGCATCAATAGAGATGAGACCGAAACGCTCGAACAGGTCGCAACCAGCTATGACGTGACCAGAGAGCGCATTCGTCAGATTGAGAAGAAGGCAAAGCAAAAGCTCGAGACGAATCGCAAAAAAAAGATACTGGTCGTGGCGCTGGAGCAAGAAGGAGCGTTGGAAAAGCTCTTCAAGAACCGGAAAATCGTCTCTGAGGAACAGATAATCACTGTAAGTAGGACACTGACTGCTGAGGAGCGTCTTGCGGTCGACTTGGCGTACGGCGACTTGAAGTCGTTCCTCGACACTGAAAGTGTTCGAACCGAAGCAGGTTGGGTACAAGAACAAGATCTGCTCTTGATGAGCCACGAGCCGGAAGACTTGGCTGGTTCACTTCGGCAGCGGATCGTGTCCGCAATCTGGGGCCTAAACCTACCAATTCGCTTGTCTGAGATTTCATCGTCGTTGCCCGACTATCCGCTTTCAGAAATCAAGAACGAGATGGCTGAAAAACTGAGTGCAACTTTTCAAGGAGATCTTGTTGTCGCCGCTCCACGGCTTCCAAGCTCCGTGAGATGTGTACTCATTCTGAGGGAAGCGGGCCACGCCATGCATTGCGAGGAGATTCGAGCCCGGATGCATGAGCTGTTCGGGAAGGACGAGAGCATTGGCCAAATTGGGAACACATTGGCAGGACTAGAAGAAGCCCTCATTGTTGAAAGAGGAACGTACGACCTGTACGAGAACCTAAGCCTTACGGACAATGATGTTGAAGAAATTCGGGACCGCACGCTTCGTCACCTGGAAAGTGTCGGCGGGTTTGTAAGCGCAAAAGTTCTGTTTTCCGGCCTATTCCAGGGGGAGACTGAACGCTTCGGGATCGCATTTGGACCATACATGCTCCTCGGCATTGTGCAGGATGACAAGCGTTTCGAGACCAAGCGGGGCCTGATGATCGGTCTCGCATCCGATGAAAACAAGACTGAGTTCCGCGGCCTTGGAGAAGATGTGATAGCCGTACTGACAGAAGCGCAACGGTCGATGACGCTCGTAGAGATAGCCGAGGAGCTTGAAGGCCGAAGAGATGTCCTGACAACTTCGATATCGATTGGCCTCGAAAACTCGCCTGAGGCGGTTTCGGTCGGCCGAGGCCGCTTTGATCTCGCGGTACGGACGATCGGTCAAGAAGAACGCCAAGCAGACCTAATACAGGCTTGCGCAATCGCTTTGGCCGACGGCCCCAAGACCGTATTTGCTCTCTCAGAAATCTTGAGCCTTGTTTGGGGCGAGATTCAGACAAGACCGCTCCTGAGTTTCCTGAAGAACCGCGATATTTTCGACGTGGACCAAAAGATTGTTACAGTAATTGAACTTCCCGAAGTCGTTTCAAGATACGTTGGAATTCGGGATCAAGTTCGAGAACATGGGAGTGCAGGAGTGCCAGACCTTGAAGCGGTGCGAGATGCACTCAAATCACGGGATGCGTCTGACCTGACTCGGCTCGACCACTTGTTCGCAAGCAAGGAAGACGAGCAGGGAGAAGGAGAAGAAATGCTTGGGATGATACTCGGGGATTTTGGTATTGATTGATGTCCCTTGAGAGCCTGAAACTCCCTTTTTACGTCACAACGAGCGAGCATGATCCTGTAGCGGATTTTTTTGATCCTGTTCTTGAGCGCGCGCAACAGTATGATATTGCTGTCGGATATTTTAGCAGCGCGTGGTTGCGCGATGCAGCTCATGGCATGGCAAGCTTCGCACTCAACGGCGGTAAAGCCAGGTGGGTGATCTCACCCGAAATTTCTGTCGAGGACTTCAAGAGCCTTCAGGTTGACGGGCAGCTGTCGGATGAGCGTGTCCAAGATTTCATTTCTCGATCGTATGAAGATCTCTATGAGCATCTTACACAACAAACGCGAGAAGCGCTCGGGTGGCTTCTCCATGATGGTGTACTGACCTTTAAAGTCGGCATTCCTAAGAACAGGCTGTCCGGAATCATGCATGCCAAACAGGGCTTGTTCACTGATGAGTTCGGAAACCGAGTTGGCTTTCAAGGGTCGTACAATTTGACCGGCGGAGCTGGCACAAATTGGGAAGCTTTCAGCGTGTTTTGCGATTGGACATCAAACGAAAGCCTCGAAAGGAACAACCGTATCGCGGGATCCTTCGACCGAATGTGGAGAGGACTAGATCCGAACTTGGCGTTGTTCGACCCAACAACGGCCGATCTTGAGAGGTTTGTCAGCGCGGCCCGAGACAGTTCCAGACACTACGAGTTGTTTCCTCCAGAAAAGCCAAGTTCTCCCCGCGTGCCTGAACACTTCCTAACTAACGGTCGCTTAAGAGGCTATCAAGAGGAGGGAATACGAAAATGGTTCAAGAACAATGGTCGCGGAATTCTCCATATGGCGACAGGAACTGGCAAGACAGTGACTGCTCTAACAGCGGTGACGAGGCTCAATGATTTTGTTGCCCAGAAGAACGGCCAACTTTGCATCGTTATTACGGTTCCCTATCAGCACCTTGCAGAACAATGGGCTCGAGAAGCTGGAGAGTTCGGGTTCGAACCCGTTTTGTGCTACGGCGGTGTCGGCCGCTGGATGGAAGAATGCCAACGCCGCCTGAACGAGCTGAGATCAAAGGCAACGCAGCACGTCATGCTTATAGCGGTCAATGCCTCTATGGCAGACAAGCCATTCCAGTCTGTTCTAGGTTCATTTAACGGCAACATCTTATTCGTGGGAGACGAAGCGCATAATCTGGGTGCGCCATCTAACCTACAAGCGCTCCCGGAGAGCGCCGCATTCCGACTGGGTTTGACTGCAACGCCAGACCGCTACGGGGACGAAGAAGGAACCGAGGGTCTAAAAAAGTATTTCGGCGAGATTGTCTTGGACTACGGCTTGGACAAGGCAATCAGCGGAGGTCACCTCTGCCGATACCTCTACTACCCAATCCTTGTGCACCTGGACGAAGATGAACAAGACGAGTACGCGGAGCTCTCCACACGTATTGGAAGGCTTTTTGGCCAAGCAGCCAAGCCGGATAGCGATAAAGGCGAACAGCTGAACCGATTGTTGATCAAGCGAGCCCGTTTGGTAGGAAAAGCGCGCAACAAGCTACCAGAATTGATCAAGCTTCTGAAGCAACAGGGGGAGGTCTCACATACTCTGATCTATTGCGGCGACAGCAAGGAAGACGGTCAGCGCTACATCGACACTGCGCTTGCGCGGGTAGGGGGTGAACTAGGGCTGAGAGCAAGCCCGTTTACATCAGAAGAGAACAATGACGAGAGGTCGAGATTACTACAACAGTTCGCGGCTGGAGACATACAAGCACTCCTCGCTATCCGATGCCTAGATGAAGGTGTCGACGTACCAATGACGCGGACTGCTTACATCTTGGCTTCATCTGCAAACCCAAAAGAATTTGTCCAAAGACGGGGTAGGGTACTTCGGCGCTCTGAAGGGAAGAACCGTGCATACATCTATGACTTTATCGTTGTGCCAGATCTGGAAAAATTGTCAGATCAGGCACCATCCAACGTAGAGCGGTCGCTGATGAAACGCGAACTGGCGAGGTTCAACGAATTTGCTACGCTTGCAGAAAACCATGGTGAAGCGCTCTCAGCGATCACCGAGATCAAGAAGAGTCTTAACCTCCTCGACCATTAGCGGGTATGATGCACAAAATTTCAAAAGGACGCATTAAGAATGAGCGAGCGCAGTAAGTCCCCAAAGCAAATTCTCGAAGCCGCCTCTCCAAAGGCGAGAAAAGTCGTGAACGAGATACTATCCATTGAACATGAATATCAGAGCTATCGAAACATAGGGGCAGCGGGTAGCGTTGAAAAAGAGATTGCTGCACGGATCAAGCAACTCATCGAGCGTGAGGTAAAGCGGTGAGGATACTTCGTCTCAAACTCAAAAACTTCCGTCAATTCTATGGAGAGTGTGAGCTCGAATTCCTTTCTGACGATACATCAAGAATTACCGTTATTCATGGCGAAAACGGATCTGGGAAAACCTCGCTGTTGAACGCCTTCAAATGGGTCCTATACGGAAAGACAGATTTTGACACTGGCGAGCAAACAATCCTTAACGAACTTGCTTTGTCTGAAATCGCTCTGGGAGCGGTCACGGAGCTAAGTCTTGAGCTTGAATTCGAGCATGAAGGGTCCACGTACACCGTTCACCGAAAACAGGAATTCAAGCGGACCGGCGAAGCGCTAGAAGCCGAGCCGATCGGAAAATCAGTCCCGACTCTGTCTTGGATAGATGAACGCGGCAAGTACGAAACGGCCAAGAATCCAGCCAATCGTATCAATCAATTGATACCTGAGCAGATGCACTCGTACTTCTTCTTCAACGGGGAAAGGATCGAAAAACTCGCGAATGTGTCTGCTTCTGGTGAAATCCGAGATGCCATTAAAACCTTAATGGGGTTGGAGATTATCGACCGCGCAAGTGATCATCTTGGTCGTTTGGTAATCAAGGACTTGCGGAAAGAAGCAAGCGAAACGGCTTCAGCTGATTACCGCGAGCTTCTTGAGAAAGAGGCGAGGATCAATACTGAGATAGATCAACGCAAACAGGAGCGGGACACTGCGACGAAATCCAGCAAGGGCTTCCAGACGGAACTTGATGCCATCAACGCGTCTTACGAGCAGATTGCTGATGTCAAGGCAAAGGCAGAACAGAGACGAAGTCTGGAGACCGAGAGAGGCACAATCGAAGGCGACCTCGAGAGTCTAAGTCAAGAGAGAATGGAGCTGGTCTCGCAAACTGGCGCCCTGGCTTTTCTGAGCGATACCGTGACCTCTGTCTCCAATGCTCTGGAGGATTGTCGCAAGAAGGGCGAGCTACCGTACAAGATCAGGCGGACCTTCATCGACGACTTGCTGCACGATGCGATGTGCATTTGCGGCACAGAACTACAGGAGGGCTCGCAGGCTAGAGCAGCTCTCGAAGGTTATCGAGATCAGGCAACCGGTGAGGATCTGGAGGCCGCGTTTACAGATGTCGTGAGCAACCTAAGAGCAATGCCGCGTGAAAGAAACCGGCTATATGCACAGCTCTCGACTTGGTCAGCAAAAGAGAGCGACTACAACAAGCGCCTAAAGGCGATCGCTGAAGAGCTCGACGAGATCAGCAGCAGCTTGGGATCTTCTGATATTGAAGATGTCAAACGCCTTGAAGAGCGGCGGAACGAGTTGACACAACTGCAAGCCGATGAGCGCTTGAAAATCGTCAAGGCGAAAGATGCGATCGAACTGCTGAACGACGACCTGGCCAAGATCAAAAAAGAGATCGACAAAGTCCAATCCAAATCTCAAAAAGAAGACTTGGCAAGACAGAAACTTGAGTTTGCTGAAGCCTGCAAAAATCTCGTGGACAATCTTCATGAGGCTCTGGCCGAGGAGACGCGACACCATCTCTCGTCCAAGGTCAATGACACATTCCAGAGTATCCTACGTAAAGACTTCTATGCGGAGATTGATCGCGACTACACCTTGAGAATTTTCAAAGACGTCCCGGGGGTAGGGAAGCAGCCCGTTTCTGAGAAGTCGACGGGTGAGAACCAGGTCATTAGCCTGAGCTTTATTGCGAGCTTGGTAAACCTCGCAAAGGAACGCACTAAAGCAAAAACGACCTTCTTCAAAGGCGGCGTTTATCCACTGATTATGGATTCACCATTTGGTGCTCTGGATCGCGAATATCGTGAGAAGATCGCTCAGCACATTCCCGATCTCGCCGACCAAGTGATTGTGTTTGCTTCTAACTCGCAGTGGAGCAAGGAAGTCGACGACAAGTGTCGCCCATTTATCGGGAAAGAGTACAGCTTGGTCTATCACGCCCCAAAGTCGAAGGGCCGTGAAGAAGATAGTGACTATGTTAAGCGTACCGACGGGCCTGAGTTTACGAAAATTGAGGAGGGCTATCTTGGCCACTAGAGTAAGACGCCCCGCCGAATTCGAAGAGATGCTGAGCGAGTTACGGGACGAAGGTATTTTCCCAACCTTCAAGGACGTGCTTGTCTTCGCGGCTGCTCTAGGTTTTCGCCGCGGCAATCGAAAATCCTTCCAGAAGAGCTCTGAACCGATCGATCTTGAGGTATTCAGAGGCGATTTTGATCGCACGATCATGAGCATGATTGCCATCGAGGAAAACAGCGATCCAAAGATGCTGGCACCTTCGAACGAAGCCGAGCGTGTCTTGTGCTTTGAAGAATATGCGAACGGTGGTCTTGAGATCATGAAGCGGGAGATCTCGGATGGCAAACAAGACTGGCGGGAAGGGCTACTTTCTCTGATTCACAGAGAAGAGGGTGATCAGACGATACTTGACGACATTACAGAGCTGGCAAATTTTTGAACAAGGTTGCGGGTAACTTGGGACGAGCCTGCGTCGAATTTAGCCTCAGTGCTATAATTCGGTGCAGCATAGTCTCTTTCGCAGTTTCATCCCGAACCGCACCATTCAGCGAGAGGAAGCCCATTGAGTAGCAAAGACACGAACCCCAACCAACTGGGTGATTGGCAGTATCTGGGCCGCGAGATCTGGCGCCGTTCATGGCAACCGTTCAAAAACGTACCCTTTGTTTTCTACGTCATACTGGCAATCATATGTTTGGGGGGCCTCGGCATCTGGGTTGAAGTAATCAAGGGCCAGCTTGGACAAACCGCGGACAATTCAGGATTGCTCATCGCGTTGTCCACATTCTTCCCAGCTTTGATCGGTTCAGCTTCGCTCCAGCTAATTTTGAGCTCAACCGGAAATTCAGACAAAGTTTTGGTCTCTTTCTCATTACTTGCCTGTTTTGTTTCATTTTTTGGCGTAGTGCTCATCACAGTTTTTTACCCGGTTCATCCTAGCTGGTCCCTCGGGGCTGCGGTCTGGTTTGGAATTTTTGCAGTTTGGTTTTGGTGGTTCACGAACGGGGACGAACTGACCTATCAAAACGCTCCCATCGACGCCGCTGCGGGAGGAAGCACAGCACGGGCAGTCAAGGGCAACCTGAGCGAGTTTAAGGTAGATTAATGGATATTCAATTTCCTTTCACAATACCCACGTTACGGGTCGATCAGCGTCTCGGCAGCTTTTATGTTGCGGTACTTCCAGCCGAACTGTTGCTTCGCGTCTGCGCAAGCGACAGGATGAGCGCGTCTCTCAATCCAGACGGAGTGGGTTATTCGCTCGAAGGCACACAACGGGTGATACAAGACAAGCGCCTGTCAGAAATCGCTGCTTACATTAATCGTGTCGATTCAGCCTTTCCAAACTCAATCATAGTCGCTGCGAACTACGACCGTGCGACCGGATTCGATCAAACCGAGAATGAAGACATCGCGGCGGAGGAAGGCGAAGAGACCAACGGTGTCTCCAGTGCATGGAGCGTCCAGGTATCTGATGACGGTTGTCACAAACTGACTATCCCATCGGAAGCAAAGCTTGCTGCGGTGATTGATGGTCAACACAGGTTGTTTTCTTTTGCAAAAGCTAATCCGGAAGCTCTTCGGAGCATGAACCTGATTTGTTCTATTTTCATCGACCTTCCGAAAGCTCTGCAAGCCCAAATCTTTGCAACCATTAACTCCACTCAGAAACGGGTAGACCGCAGTCTAACGTTTGAACTGTTCGGGTATAACGTTTCTGACGAGCCAGAAGAGTATTGGACGCCAGACAAGCTGGCCGTCTTTTTTGCCCGAAAGCTGGCAACAGACACAGACTCACCCTTGCGAGGCCGCATCATGGTCGCGCCAAAGCGAGACTCGAGACTGGAGAAGATTGCCGCTGAAGCCACATGGCGAATTTCGACTGCCGTTGCGGTTGACGGAATTATGAGGCTCTATTCGAGCAATCCGAAGCGCGACGCCAATCTAATGCGAGAAGGCGACGCCCATTCCAGAAATGTGCTCTTGGAAGGCCCAAAGGACAAATCTCCCCTGAGAACCGCTTACATCGAAGGCAACGATGCAGTGATCTTCAAGATGGTTCTGAACTACCTAAAAGCGGCAGACCGAGTTTTTTGGGAAAACGCGAATGAGGGTTCTTACATCTTTCGGACCATAGGTGTGCAAGCCATTTTCGACATTCTGCGAAAGCTAGCATCGGATGCGTTTGAGAAGAGGGACATAAGCTCTGGTTACTTTGAAGACATTCTGAGCCCGGCCAGAGAGATCGATTTCTCCTCAACTGAATTCCAGAATGCCTCAGGTTCTGGTCGGACCTTCATCCGCAAAGCAATTGAGAGGGCTATAGGAATTTGAAACAACCTGAGTATCTGCCCCAGTCTCCAAAATGTAGCACTCTTAGCGGCTCGGGAGCGCAAGTTGCTTTTGCACAATGCAGCCAATCTCCCGTACTGCCGTCTCTGAACGGCGCAACCATATCGCTGTCGTAGCGAATGGAACGTTTGGAGGAACTGAGCTTCAGAGTTTAGCTGTCGCGCAAAAAGCCGCATCTAGGCTGTTTATCGTCTGCCCAGTCTACCGAGTCTCGAAAGCTGTGCCAGCATTCGGGCACCTGTTCCGGTCGAGTCGCCGGGAGGAACGGCGGTTGGCCCTCCCGCAGTATTTGGTCGGCTTGGCAACGCTTGCACACCGAAGAATTGTCGCGCTCGAAGGGCTGCGTATTCAGCCCCGGTTGCACCCCCGATGGCGTAACGGTTGTAAACCTGTTGGCTACCTGCCAGCCCTCTGGCGAACGCATAGCTCCCTCCGAACCCGGCCGAAAGCGCTGGCATCATAATGTTTCCGGAAATTGCTCTCACCAAGAATGGCGTTGCTATGATGAAACCCTTTGCCATCAGCACCATCATGAAGAATGGAATAAGGGCCCCGATATTCGATGCCCCTTCTGGGTCGCCAAGCTCGGCAAGAAGCGCCCGAGAGACCCCCGTGATTGTCGCGAATACGCCAGCAACGACGATCGGATACAATGCAAAGGAGATGAGCGCCGAGAGCCAGCGCGCGAAGTAGTCCTTGGTCACGTCGAAAAGGGTCAGGAAGATCATGACCGGCGCGATGCCGATCAGAAGGGCGATCATGAGCCGTGACGCTACAACAATGAACGCCGCCAACCCGCCAAGGATCGAGAGCAGCAGTACCCCAAGCGTGTCGAGCAAGGCGCCGGCCATCCAGTTCAACTCAGATCCCGCAGCATTCAGATAGTCCCCGAGGGCTGCGATTAGATCGTCGAATTCCTCTGCAAAGGTACCGGACGGACCTGGTGATCCGCCGCCGACAGAGGCCACAAGGGCCCCGGCAATGCTGTCGATCCCATTCAGTATCGCTGAGGCAAGCGCATTGAACTGGACCCAATTGGCCGCGAAGACTCCTATCAGCCCGACCTTCACGGCCAGCCAAAAGGCAGTTCGGCCGTCCATGGCGCGATACTGGTAGATCATGTTGATGAAGACCAGAATGACAACCAGTGTTGTGCCCAGAACCAGCAACGTGCCCACCGTTGCTGCGACCGCGCCAAACTGAGTTTCGGCAGCGGTGTCTAGATAGCCTTCAGCCGTTTCCACGAAGTAGGTGACGACACTCATGGATTACTACCAGTTACCAGCTGCTTCGCAGATTGGCATGGCGGCGCGGCGCAGTTCATTTGCCTGCTGCCGGTATTCGGACGTCGCTTCGACGACGTCCCAGTATTCAGATGAGGCGTAGCGTTCGATATAGACGCGTTCGGCAGCCTCCCAAGACGGAAACCGCGTGGGACAGTCACAGTTTTGCGTGCCGACGATGCGTTGCATGCTCAGAGCCCGGTAGATCTGTTGGACCAAGAGGCGCTTGTAGGATTCGCGCACATCGATGTTCTGCATCCACTCCGGCTCGGGAGGCTGGTCTGGGCAAACATCTGGACGGTTGTCGAGTGTCGGGATCAGGTTCCGCTCGGCCACACCAGCGGTTGCGCCAAAGATCACGAGCAGACCAGCGACTGCAACAGCCTGTATCATTCCGATGCCCCCTTCGTTGCACCAGTCTCACGCTTCAAGAACGTGGTGTAGCCGTAGTCGCCGACCTCGGCGGTGATGACCTCCCACCCTTCCGCGCCGCGCTCATTCAGGACCCTTCGCATCTCGCCGTAGTCCTTTTGCTTCTTCACCTGGAAAAACAGAATGTCGTATTCAAAGGTCTTCATTGGGAAGTTCCAATCTCGGTTGCGCCGGGGAGGTAGAATTCGGTGATGCCGCGCCGGCCGTCATGGCGACCAGCCTGGATGATAACGTCGATGGAATTCTCAATGTATTGGATCATGTCCGCATAGGTCATCGGGATCTCGGTCTTGAGCGCGGCGATGGCCAGACGTTGCACGGCCAATTGCGGGGTTTCGGCATGAAGGGTTGTCATGGATCCGCCATGGCCGGTGTTGATCGCCTCGAGGAAGGTCATGGCCTCCTTGCCTCGCACCTCGCCGAGGATGATCCGGTCGGGACGCATCCGCAGCGTTGCGGTGAGCAGCACATCGGCGGTCTGGAACTCCGCATCCCGGTTGGCAATGAGCGTGACGGCGTTAGGCTGGGTCGGTAGAAGCTCGGCGGCTTCCTCGATGGTGATGATGCGTTCCTCTGATGGCACGTGAGACAGGATTTTGCGCGCGGCCACGGTCTTGCCGGTCGAGGTGCCGCCCGAGACGATCATGTTGAGCTTGTTCTCGACACAGAAGGCGAGGGCGTCATCGATCAAACCGGAGGCCACGACCTCGCGCAGCTCGCGCGTTTTCTCGAGGCGCAGTTCTTCGAGCTTGCGTTCCTTACCGAAGAGAAAGTCGAGTTCGATGCCCTCGAGCGGCAGGCTGGAAAAGAACCGCAGGCTGATCGACATGGCCGAGAGCACGGCGGGCGGGGTGATGACCTGTGCCCGGATTGGGCGATCCCGATAGGTGATCGAGACCGAGACGATGGGGCGGTCCTTGCTCAGGGTGGTATTGGCGGAGGAGGCGATCTGGTTGCCGAGGTCTTTCACTTCGGTTGCGGTCAGCTTCTGGTCCATCGCCCGCATGAAATGATCGCCCTGGAACTCGCCCCAGCAGGTGCCGTCGGGGTTGATGCAGATTTCGATGACATCGCCGCGGGCGGCGGCATCGATCCGGTCGAGCGAAGTCTGGAGATAGCTCAGCGACATCGGTTCAGAAAACCTCCAGATCGCGGTCGACCATCACCGTGACGCGCGCGCCCTGGTCGACATAGATGACGGGCCCGATCGAGAGGTAGTCGCCGATCACAGAGTCGGTGGCATCGGCCAGATCGTCGCCCACGTCCTCGAGAACGTCTGCGGTGGTCTCATCCTGCACATTTGCAGCGGCCGCGCTTGGGGCGGCTGAGATCAGCGAAATCAGCGCGGCCGAGCCGAAGCGTTCGTCAAAGCGGGTATCGACAAAGCCGGTGACGCCGGAGCGGCCCAGCTCGTCTCCCCCAAAGGAACTGATCTGAATGGTCTGGTTATCGGGCAGGATGATCCGGTCCCAGGCGATGGTGACACGGCGCTGCGCGATATCGATGCCAGAGCGATAGCGCCCGATGAGACGGGAGCCGCGCGGGATCAGGAGGCGCGTACCATCGAAGCTGAACACATCCTCGGAGACCACCGCGCGGGTTTGGCCGGGCAGAGAGCTGTCGAGGGCGGTTTCCATGACGGCCTGGATCATTGTTCCCTGCACAATCGTGTTCGACGGATTGGCAATGACTTCGGCCTGCGTGACAGAGGTGGGCAGGGCACCGTTCAGTACGAAATCCGTCACCTCTCCGAAGGTCCGCTCCGTGAGTGCCGTCTCGTTCGCACCAGACGCGCCGCCGAAGGCGATAGTGGGTGAGGCGATGCGGCGTTCCTGAAACGCGCGCTCTTCGGCCGCGCGACGCTCGAGATCCGCCAGACGTCGGGCCTCTTCCTCGCGGCGGAGCCGTTCTTCCTCCCGCGCGCGCAGCTCGTCCTCAGAAGGCCCCAAGGGCGCAGGGGCAGGACGGTTGGCTTCGAGCTGGGCCAGCTCGAGATCCATGCGGAGTTGTTCAAGTTCGCGGTCGCGCGCTGTGAGTTCATCCCGGAACTGCTGTTGCGCGGCCTCAGATGCGGCTTGCAAGGCGGCGATCTGTGCGGTCAACGCGTCGATGGCCTCGGCCGCAGCCGTGTCTTCCTCGACCACGGGTTCCGGCGCATTGCGCAGCTCTTCGATTTGGGCCTGAAGTGCTGCGAGCTGCGCCAGAAGTTCGGCATTGGGCTCGACAGGCTCGGGCGCGACTAGAACCACTTCGGGCTCGGGCGGGGGCAGGGTTTCAATGGCGCCAAACCCGTCGCCTTCGTTCTGAAAGACATCCGGCGTGGCCGTGGGCAGAGCTACTTCTTCCTCGGGCTGGGAGAGGAGGTAGAGCAACGCCCCGCCGGCACCGATCACGAGGACGACGACCAAAGCGAGAAGCGGCGAGCGACGTGGGGCGGCGGAGGCGCTGCGGGCATTGCCTTGCTCAAGTGCGGCGAGGCGTTTTTCCAACTCAGTATTGCCTGTATCACTCATGACGCAGCCCCCGCCGGCGGCGTCGCCTCGATACAGACCACCTCGTCACCGATCCGCAGCACCCATTGCCGGTTCACGCCCGAGACCCGGATCACGCCGTCTTCGGTGGCTTGGGTGTTGACCGTCCGCTCACGGCCATTCGCGTAGCGGAAGATCGCGGGCACCGGCGCGTTCCGTGGAAACGCGAAATACGTGAAGGTCCCGTCATCCCAAACACGGTTCGGTGTGAACTCGGTGCGCGCGCTGGCCCCATAATTGTAGTTGGGGGCTTGCGCCGCGATGGCGCGCGTCGGGCGGGCAGCGTCCTCCGGATAGCGGAACTGCACCACGTAGAAGGTGGGGCTGCGGGTCTCCTGGACGTTGAAATAGTAGCTGTGCCGGTTCGTATACACCGTCACATTGGTATGGACGCCGCGCGCGATGGGTTTGATCGCGAAGGCCTGGCCGCCCGGGACGCCGTCGATCTCAAACCCTTCCGTGTCGCCCGCAATGATTGAGCGGATGCTCTCGCCCTCTCCAAACTCGATGGTGGTCACATGGGTGAGCGAGACGTTGAGGCGATAGACCTGGCCGTCCTGGTAGGTGGCCAGCCGCACCCGGCTGTCATTGGCCCCGCCGCGCGGAATGGCTTCGGCGAAGGCGAGGCCGGGCAGCAAGACAAGTAGGGCAGCAACAAAGAACTTACTGATCAAATCAATTCTCCAATCTGTCGGAGCGGATGGAATACTCGAGCACGGTGAAACCGAAGGGGTTAGTCCAGACCTCGTCGATGGAGCGGCGGGTCTCGGGGCGGAACTCGAAGAGAAGCGTGGCGGTGAAGAGCCCCGTCTGGACGCCATTGAGCGAGGTCAGACGCTTGCGCAGGCGCACGGTGGCGCGGTTGGTGCCAATCCGGTTGATGCTGAGGATTTCGACGTCGAGCCGGGCGTTCGGCCCATAGACCGTTGGCGGGTAATTATCATTGGCGCTGTTCCAGATCTGACGTAAGCCGAGCTCGGAAGCCCCGTCTGAACGACGTAGCACGCTGCGAATGCGCAGATCATTGTCGAGCTGGTTATAGACCTCGCGGTCAGTCACGTAGCGAAACACCTCCGCCTCGATGATAGCCTGGTTCGCGGTAACGGATGTGGCGCCGACGGAAGCTTCGGGCAGGGCAAAGCCGGTGGCGGGATCATAAGGCACGACGACCGGCGGTGGATCGACATCGAGGATCGCAACCGCCGCCGCGCTCAGGCACCCGAGTATGCCGAAGATGAGGCCAATGAGGCCCAAGCGCTGCCAGAGCCGCTCCCGTCGGAGCGCCCCGTAAACCAGTTCCTCTTCGATGATCTCTTGTTCACTCGCCACGCGTCACACTCCGGGGGTCGTTCTGGCGTTTCGAAATAAGCTGAATCGGTTCTTCGCTGCCTCTCGCTTCGTATGAGCACGAAAACCGATATGTGATATTGTGGGTCAATTTCGAAACGCCTTAATCCGCACGCAACTCGGGCAGGGTGAAATCCATGAAGCGCTGCTCTTCGGCGATGGTGGCGGCATCGATCACGCCGCCCGTGCCATCGCCCACGGTCTGGACCGCTTCGAGCTGCCACATGGCCACGAGAGCGATGGCAAGTTCAGCCGTCACGCGGGTGTTGAGATCGACGCTTTCCTTTAGCTCGTCCATGTCGTCGATCAGCCCGACCAGCCGGTCGACCCGCTCAAGCGACTGACCGGCGTCCTCGTAACTGTTCTGGGCGGCGGCCGAGACCAGCGCGCCAGTTGTGGCTTGGGTCGCTATGCGGTTTGCCCCGGCATTGCCGCTGGTGGCCATTTCCGAGAGCGTGTCATCGTCAAAGCCAAGATCGGCCAGCACCCGGTCCATCTGGGTTTCGATCTCGCCCGCGCCGGAGCCGGAAAGGCCGGAGAAGTCGCCTGTCTTGATCGCCTCAATCGTGGCGATGATGTCCCCGAATTCCTGGTCGAGAAGCCCGTTCAACTCGTCTTCCATCTCGGTGCGGATGATTTCGGGAAGCTCGGCTAGGCGGGTGAGCGCCTCATAAGTTCTTTGCAGCTCCGCGAGTTGGTCCGTGAGTGTGGCAAGCTGTTCGCGGAGCTGCGTCAGCTGCTCGTTCTGCAGGATCTCGTCTTCGATCATCTGCCGGAGCTGCTGGATGTTTTGCGCGATGTTCTGGGTGTCGACGACGGGCACGCCTTGCGCGAGCGCAGGGGGAAGGGTGCCGAGATGCAGACCGATCCCAAGTGTCGTGGCCAAGGCCGTCCTCAGAAATATCCGTTCCATCATTCAATCTCCCTGATCGTAAATTCCATGAACGCGCCTTCCGCCATGCGGGCGCTGGCCTGTGCCAATTCTTCGGCGCTCAGCAAACGGGTGCGTGCGGCCTGCAGCCGGATGCGGGCGGCAACGAGGCGCGCCAGTTCGGCGCGGGCATAGGTGTTGAGCCCCATGCTTTCCTGCACATCTTCCGTCTCGGAAATCCGCTCGACGATATCGCGGATGCGCAGGGCGGCCTGCCGGATCGCAGCAGGTGAGTTGTTGCCGTAGAAGGCGGCCCCATGCCCGCTGATCGAGAGGTTCGCATTGGCGAGAAGTGCCGGATCGATGGTGCCAAGTGCCTCGATGCCACCGATGCGGCTCAGATAGAGGTTGTAGCGTTCAGGGATGACCGTGACGTAGTGCTGGGTCTCGGCAAAGGGCGGCACGCCCCCATACTCGAAGACCCGGCCGGGACCTGCATTATAGGCCGCGAGCGCGTTGATGATATTGCCATCGAAGGTGTTGAGTTGGGTGGCGAGATAGCGCGCGCCGCCATGCACCTGAAGGTATGGGCTGTCGTAATATGCGGGGTTGATGCCGAGATCGCTGGCCGTACCGGGCATGATCTGGGTGAGGCCGAAGGCTCCAACCGGGGACCGCGCGCCGATGGTGAAGCGGCTTTCCTGCCAGATGAGCGCCTGCAGCAATGCGCGCCATTGGACCGGGGAAAGCCCTGCGCTGCCGACACCGGCGAAGCCACTGGTTTCCTGGGCGACGCGGATGATGAGTTGTTCTATGTTTTCCGCGGCGTCTCCGAACATCTGTGCGCCGCCGGGGTTGGGATCGATCTCGGCCGTGCCATAGACCGCTTCCACGGATCGGTCCGCATCGCCGCTGCCACTTTCCAACCCCGAGACCATCGCGGGCAGGCCCTGACCGCCGAAGCTGGTCTGGGCATCGAGGATGCGCTGCAGGGCTTCCAGCTGTTCGCGCTCGATCTCGGAGATGAGTTCGCGCACGGAAAGCTTGTCCGCCTGGATCGCAAGATCGGCCTCGCGGTCGCCGGTTTCGACGATGTCACGCGCGGTCAGCCCGCTGTCATTGGTCGGCACTCCTTGAGCAAAGGCGACGCCGGGCAGCAGGCAAAGCGCCAGGATATGGGGCAGGCTAGACCTCAACGTCGCCCTCCGGCGCACCAAGGGGCGTAAAGGTACAATCGGGCGCGACGGGTGCCGTGGAGGCGAGGAAGGTAAAGCAGTTAGCCTGTGGCTCCTGGTATTGGGCACAGGAGGCCAGAACGCCGAGTGCGGCGAGGAGAATTAGAATGCGGGTCATGAAAGCCTCCAGAAATCAAGGCGGTCGCGGTAATCGGCACCGACGAGCGCTTCACCCTTTTCCATGCCGCCGAGGATGGTGAGATTGGGGCCCAAGGCGCTGAGATCAGCATCGACCACTATCGAGCCCTGGTCATCGCGAATAAGTGCCAAGCGGCTGTCGCTGCCGGTGTTGAGAAGCACGTCGAGTTCCTTCTCGTAGAGGTTCAGCATCGCGTAGTCGGCGGCATGCGCGCGGATATTGGGCAGCAGGATTTGCGTTGGCACCGCTTCGACGATGGTCTTGCCTGTCCGGGTGCGTTCAAGCTGGCTGGCGTATTGCGTCATCATCACCGCGACGGTGTTCTGCTTGCGCGCGGTCACCAGCCAGTTCGAAAGCCGCTCGGCGAAATACGCGTTGTCGAGTGCCTTCCAGGCCTCATCGATGATGATGATCGTGGGGCGCCGGTCCTCGATCTCGCGCTCGACCCGGCGGAAGAGATAGGAGAGGACCGCCATGCGCTCCTTCTCGGCCTCACTGTCGAGAATGCCGGTGAGATCGAAGCCGACCACATCGCCCTCCAGCGAGAACGTGTCTTCCAGCGTCTGCCCGAAGATCCAGCCGTAGCGGCCCTCTTCGGTCCACTCAAACAGGCGCTGATGCAGATCGCCGCCATCATCGGTGGAGACAAAGAGCGATGCGAAGTCTCGCCAGTTCCGCAGGGCCGGATTGGAAGCCTGCGCGTTCTGGCGCACGACTTCCTGGATGCGATTGGTCTGGGCGGGCGTGAGCGGCTTGTCGGCACGGTGGAGCAGGGTGGCGAGCCAATCCGAGAGCCAGGCGGTGCCGCGACTGTCAGTTTCGGTCCAGAGCGGATTGAGACCCGTGGGCTGCCCGGCTTTCAGTGATGCGTAGCGCCCGCCGTTGGCGCGGACCGCCATCTCCATACCGAGACGGTAGTCGAAGACGAAGATCCGCGCCCCTGCTCGACGGGCCTGCGTCATGAGGAAGGCCGAAAGCACCGATTTGCCTGACCCCGGCCGCCCCATGATCAAGGTGTGCCCGCTGGTGGGTTCTTTGTCGGGGCTGCCCTGCTCGTGATAAGAAAACCTGTAGGCGCTTTGCTCCGGCGTCGGAAACAGGGTGATGACCTTGCCCCAGGGCACTTTGCTGGCCGGCTTGCCAAGCTGCGTCCGGTGGAACGCCGCGAAATCCGCGAAATTGCGATTAGTGATGGCGCTGGCGCGCACGCGCTTGGGCTGGTTGCCGGGATGCTGGCTGAGGTAATGCGCCTTGGCGGCGACCCGTTCGCCGATCATCTTCACGCCCTCGGTGGCCGCGGCGTTGACGATCTCGGCGCTCAGGGTCTGCAGCTCGTCCAGCGTGTCGCAGAAGATCGTCACGACCAAATGGTGTTCACCAAAGCTCTGGCGTTTGGCCTCGAGATCATCGGCCGCGATATCGAGCGCTTCCATCAGCGAGAGGGCCGCATCCTGCGAGGCCTGCATCTGGCGCTTCTGTCGTTTGATCCGGCCCGCCATGAGGTTCGAATTGATCGGGGTGAAGGAATGCGTGACGATCATGTCGACCGGCAGGTTCAGCATGTCGAACATGGTGCAGAAGGTTCCTTCCGAGTATTCCCCGATGGTGAAGCTCTTGCCGTAGCGATGCCCCACGACGCCTTCGGAAAGTTCGAAATGGTCGCCTGAGAAAGTCACGCGGGTATTGGCGACGTTGAAGGACAGGAAACCGTATGTATTGGCGGGATAGAGCGGCAGCTCGCGCCCCGTGTTGAGCGCCCCGAGAAAGCCGATGAGCTCGCCGCTCTTCGCGGAAAGGACATGCGGGTTCAGCTCCGTCAGGCCCGAGAGGAAGACATTCACGGCCTCGCCCAGGCGGCGCAGGCGTTTCTGGGTTTCTTCCTTGAAGCGATCCGGCGCGCTGCGGCCCATGAACGGCAGGAAACTCTTCGGGGGAGGGCGGTGGATCACCGTGAGCGTCAAGGTCTTGTCGCGCAACCCGCTGGTCTCGAGCTTCTTGCGCCAAAGCCGGTCGACCTCGCCCGCGAATGTGTCCTCCCCCACCGGTTCCAGCTCTGGCGCAATCGCCTTGGAGACCTTGTGGACATAATAGCTGAACTCCGGTCCCAATTGCGCGATGATCCGGGCAAAGAGCGCCGTCACCTTGTCGAGATAGGCATCGTCCGTCGTGTAGCTGTTGACCCCGTCGAGCCGAATGCACTGGAAGATCTCGTTCACTCGCGTGCGCACGGTGCGATCATCGACCAGGCTGACATATGGGAGCATATGCGCGAGACGGGTTTCTCGGGCATACCAGCCCGGCGTCAGGGTGCGGGGATCGAGCGTTTCGTCCAGGGCTTCATTAGGGCGCATAGCTGTCCCCGCCATGAATGCTCCGGTTCCGCGTAGGCGGCGTCTCCTGCAATGCCGTCATCATCACGTCGATGAAGCGCGGATCCCAGTCGGCGGCCTTCCATAGCAGGGGGTAGAGCAGGGCGGCCACGCCCAGCACGGCGATGTGCTGGACCCAGACGAAGAGCAGCACCGAGCCGAAGAGCCAGACCATCGCGTACATGATGGGCAGGCCCAGGAGCTTGGGCGGCCGCACGAGGCCCAGAAAGAGAGGCGAGCGCTCAGCCACCGGCAAAGACCGCTGCAACGATGGTGGGGGCGGCGGCAACACCGGCGATCCCAACCAAGACCCAGAGTGCTTGGCGCAGGTCGATGATGTTGAAGAACCAGCTGAGGAAGACGCCAAGAACAGCGAGTGTCGCAATGACCACGCCAAGGGGTCCGGTCAATGCATCGACGATGCCTTGCAGCAGGCTCTGAATAGGGGAGAGGTCGATGCTTTGGGCAAGCGCCGGTTCCGCAATGACCAGAAATATCGCCAAGCTGGCAATGAAGAGCGTTGAAATCTGTCTCATGAATTTGATCCTTCCAATCGGGCCACGACGGCCATGACGCGGGCCACGTGGTTCTGGGTTTCTCGGTAGGGGGGAATGCCGCTGTATTGTCGGACCGCGTCTGGTCCGGCGTTGTAGGCTGCGAGTGCAAAACGCGGATCGCCGAAGGTTTCCAGCATCATCGCGAGGTAGCGGGCCGATCCGTCGAGGTTCTGCTGCGGATCACCCGGATCGACGCCGAGATCGCGTGCTGTGGCGGGCATCAGCTGGCCAAGACCGATGGCCCCCGCGCTGGAGACCGCATCCTGGCGATAGGCGCTCTCAACTTCGATGTTAGCTCGGTAGAGGTGCAACCAGTCCGTGACCGAGAGTTTCGCGCGGCGCAGACCGGAATGGCTGGCATAGCGCAGCGCGGTCGCTTCAATGGCAGAAAGAACTTCGGCGCGGGGCTGGGGAGCCGGACGGGAGAGGGTTGCAAGCTGAACCGCGTCTGGGACAGGTTCGCTTGTCGTCTCACCCAGGATCGCCAGCCCATCGGCCGCAGATCCCTGGCCGACGCCGTCATTGTAGTTGCGGGCAAAGCTGTTCTGGGAGCGGGACGGTGTCAGGGAGCCATCGCTCTCCATGACCAGCACCATTTGCGCGGTGGCGGGCGCGGCTACCAGCCAAAGACAGACGAGGTTAGTTGCCAGCGCCCTTGTCTGACGGCGCGAGTTTGTGCGCACGGCTCGTACCCGCCTCAAGCGGCAGGTCGACATGCGCAAAGCCAAGGCCAATGAAGAAAGACACCACGCCGGTGATTGTCTTGAACTCCCGGATCTTGATGTCGTTATAGGTCGTCCGCGTGCGGGCGGTGACCAGGAGCTTTTCGACGCCGTCGTCAGAGACGGCACGCATGATCCAGACCCCGTAATAACTCGGGCCCTTCTTGTGTGCCGACTCCTGGCACAGGATTTCTGCGCTATAGCCGCTTTCCACGAGCTCGCGGAACCTGGCTTCCGTAACCACATTTGGTGCTTCGATGTCCCAGTTCATGGCCCGGCTCACGCTTTCTCCAAAGACGCAACGCCCGGGCATTCCTACTTGAAGCCCAGAGTTACGATAGTATATTATCAACCGCAAGATGTAATATCGCGGTTCATCTGTAGTTTGGTTACGCAAACACTAGTCACGGCCAGTGTCCGCGATCAAGGAGATAACAGGTTTGAGAAACTCAAGGTTGACAGGCCTGCTCCCATTGCAAGCTATGGCCCTTCTGATCTGCGTCCCCGGGCCGGGTTTCGCGGACTCCTGTCTCGCACCGCCCCGACCCTTCCTGCCAAACGATTCGCAAGCGGCCCAAGACTACGCCGACATCATCCGGCGCGATTTCGAAGATTACATCCAGGATATCCAGAATTACTTCCGTTGCCTCGACGGCGAGCGCGCCCGCGCGTTCAAGGAAGCGCGGGAGGTCAGTGAGGACTACGGCCGGTTTCTGCAATTGGTAGGGGATTGATGGGTTACCCGGGGAGCATCAGACTTGCAGCCCATGGAAACCCGACGCCGATAACACCCTCAAGTATCTACTTTTTAGATAATAGATTTCATCCGCTAGCGACGTCACAAAAGGTATGTGACGCGTGGCAAAGACAATCAGAAGCACGGGACAAGTGGCACTCTGCCAGGCGTTGGTCGAGGCTCGCATCAAGGCGGGCCTCGGTCAGAAAGACTTGGCGGACAGGCTCAGATGCCACCAGTCACTCGTTGCCCGCGTTGAGAGCGGCCAGCGCCGGGTCGACGTTGTCGAACTGGTGGTTCTGGCGCGCGCCATTGGCTTTGACCCGTTCGAGGTTCTGGCGATCGTTGAAGCCGCCACGGAGCCCGACCACAAGATTTGAACGATGAGATTTGTCTGAGAATCAAGAGCTCAGTTCTCCTGGTGTGGCCATCGCTCCCATGAGGAAACCTAGTTAACCGAAAGCAACGAAGACCGGTGCAGGGTAGGAGTGAACACTCTGCAACCCCACGCCGAATTCGCAGCGCAATAGTGCAGGAAGTCAGTAAACAGTGAACGATGATAAAGGCGAAGGCGTCGCGATCGCAAATTTGATCGGGAAGGATAGGAGCAGTGTTGTTGGTTGGGTGTATCGCTGGGGTACAGGCGCGCTTGGAGTGATGTGGGGCGTCGAAGGACCGCAACCCGTATTTGAGATCCAGCCGGACCTCGGTGATGCGGCGAAGCGCGAAATCGACTTCGATGGTTTGACGAAAATCCTGCCACCCAGCGGTGTGTAAGGATTGTAATCGCACTGTGATGGGTGACCGTGATGGGCTGGAAAGGGTGTGTTCACCTTGAGGCAGCTCGCTCTTGATCGAGCGAGATGCTTCGGATCGGGGTGGGATGGCCGCCGGTCAGTAGTTCACCTGCTCAAACCCATAGTTGCCCTGATAGTCGCGCCAATCGACAAAGACGGACCGGTGATAGATGCTTGGGCAACGATCTCCCCATCGCTCCAGGCCCTCATGCACTGACGGAAGGGCGGAGGTGGAAGTTCTCTGCCAGGAGAAGCCACCTTGGGTCCCATATGTGCCGAGGAAGATCGCTGCATTGCGGTAGCAGTCGCCATCTCGAGGAGACTCACGCTGCCAAGCGGATCGCACGTCAAAGACGCGAATCGAGCGCACGAAATTGAACTCCGGGCCACTGATGTCGATGTCCGCGCGTTCTTGGACGAGGCGCAGGGCTAATTCCGCTGGGACGAGAACGTCTAAGGTTGCGTCAAAGCGCAAAACGGCTGGTTCTGAAGTTGCGTCAGATGCGCGATGGTTCACGGGAAAGGACTGGCTTAGTCGATAGTCATCGGCATTGAAATCGGAATTGAAAAGGGCGTCGAAGATCCGGACCGTCCCGCTCGATTGACGCTCCATCTCGTAAGACGCACCCATTGGGCAGCGCCAGATCTGCAACGGCGGTTCCACAGGCCAAGGCGTGATCCGCCGGATGAACTCGGCACGCGCACGAGAGCAAGGGACAGATGCCGGCCAACCGCCGGATAAACAAAGGAGGATTGCGCAGTCGATAGGATACGTTTGCGCTCGGCTGCTGGTGGGCAGCGAGATGTTGGCTAGGCTCAAGACTATCATCAACGGGGAGAAGAGCTTCATGAATGGAAGGCGCATGCTGGAGATCCTTGAATAGCCGAGGCCAGCATACATACAAAAATATACTATCGCAACACTAGATATACTTACGCGTAATAACTGTTATGTTAATTTCGCAACTTTCCAGCCGCTTTTTTGCGCCTGGAAAGTTCCCGGTAAAGAGCTTCTCGACTGGTTCCAATCTCAGCAGCCAGTTCTTGCAACTGGCCGCGTGGCGGAAGGCTATTATTGAGAGACAGCCAGGCATCGAGACGGTCCGAAACGGTCCGAATCGTACGAATTTCCGCGCGCATTCGGGTTTCCTGCACTGTCCGAGACAGGATTCGAACCCAAATCTCAACCAGGTCATCGTCTCTCCGCAAGGCATCCCGAAACTCATGTGTTGGAAGCAATGCGACTTCGCTGGCTTCACGTGCCGCAGCTTCGCAATGATAGTGTGCAGAATGGAGCGATGCTTCGGCAAGAACTTCACCGCGACGCGCGACATGGAGGGTCAAGACGGTTCCTTGTTCAGTCACCCGGCGCAGTGCAACCGCTCCGAAGTTTACCCGGATCATGACTTTTACCGGATCACCTACTGAAAAGAGGCTCTGGCCAGGTGACAACCGGCGGGTCATCGCACTGGCGAAAATATCGTCAAGCGCGCTAGACATGATTGCTATCATATGAGGCTTGCTGCGCACGTGTCACAAAGAGGGTGACCCAGAATGCGCTAGGAGAACCCCAGTGAAACCAATCCACCTTTTGTTTGTCGCAGCCATTGGCTTGCCTTCGCCCGCGATCACGCAAAGCATGAGCGCCCACGATGGCATGAATCACGGGAGCTCTGATCACACGATGATGGTGCAAGGTTCTTCGTCTGCGGGGAATGCCCCGACCCAAGGCGGACAAGCGGCGTTCGCCGCCATTCAGGAGATCGTGATGATTCTCATGTCTGACCCGGCGACCAATTGGGATCGAGTGGATGTTTCGGCGCTCAGGCAACATCTTGTCGACATGAACAATGTGACGATGCGTGCGGATGTAGAGGCAGAGGCGATCGACGGCGGCGCGCGTTTTGTTGTTTCCTCCCCCGATGCAAACGTCGTCGCATCGATCCGGCGCATGTCGTTTGCACATGCCGCGACCATGAACGGCACGGAGGGCTGGGATTTCACGGTGAAGGAAACAGACAAGGGTGTGGCCTTCACGGCAACCGGTGATGCTCCGCGCATCCGCTCTCTTGGATTTGTTGGCCTTATGACCGTGGGCGCGCACCATCAGCAGCACCACCTCGCACTCGCTCGAGGCGATATGCCCCACTAGCGATACTTGAGGCGGTATCACCATCGGCGACACGGATTGAGCGCTAAACAACCGCGAACTGCCCCATCATGCCGCCATCTTCATGCTCGAGGATGTGACAGTGAAACATGAACGGCAAGGCTTCACTGGCGGGCTGATCAAACCTCATCAAGAGTTCGGCGCGACCATCAATCAGGACCGTGTCCTTCCAACCGGTGTTCTGTGGATTCGGTGCGCGGCCGTTTTCGCTAAGCACTTGGAACGTCACACCGTGCACGTGGAATGGGTGCATCATCATGTTTGCCGACACGGACCACCGCTCCAATGCTCCACGCTGGATGGTGAAATCCGTGCGTCGCATATCGAACGACCGGCCGTTGATCGAAAACCGGTTCGAACTCCGGCGCATCATCATCCCCGGCCCCATCCCCATATCCAGTGTTACTTTGCGGCGAGTTGCTTTGGTTTCGTCCATATCAGGCCGCGATCCACCGAGGTCTAGGGGAAGTGCAGCGATACGCGCATTGAGCGCTGTGTCCACTTTGAACGGAAGTATTTCGAATGGTGGTCCGGCCGCTCGACGGCCGCCCATCATGCCGCCACCCATCATCCCCATGTTTGTGCTTTGTTGGCTTATAAGCGACACATCTTTCCCGTCCCCGAAATCCACAAGAACCTCATAGCGTTCGCCTGGTGAAAGGGTCAGTTCGTTCAACTCGATGGGTTTGTCGAGCAAACCGGTATCCGTAGCTACCAGATGCATTGCGCGATCATCGGACATTGAAAGCGTGTAAATCCGGGCATTCGATCCGTTCAACAGGCGAAGTCGCACGATGCCTCGGGGCACCATTGCCGTTGCGCTGACCTGGCCATTGATGAGCATCGTGTCGCCAAGGAATCCCATCATCTGGTCCGGCATCGACAAGCTGTAGTCCATGCGGCCGCGCCTATCAAAACGCCGATCCTGAAGAACGAGGGTCAGATCATCGATGCCATAGGTCGACGGCAAGCCCCTTTCATCATCCAACCCATCGCTAAGCTGAAGAACACCTGCCAGCCCCATGTGGACCTGACGCGCGGTTTCGCCGTGAATATGAGTGTGATACCAAACCGTCGCTGACGCCTGGTCGACCGGTAATTCCGGTGACCATGTGGCCCCGGGTGCAATGGGTTGGTGCGGTCCGCCATCGACATCACCAGGGATGACCAAACCGTGCCAATGTACGGACATCGCTTCGTTCAGGCGATTTTCTACTTCGGCCTGAACCACGCCCTTGTTAGCGACGCGCACGGTTGGACCCAGAAAGGCTTGGTTGAAACCCCAGGTTTCTGTCGCTGTATTTCCCAGGAAGTTCGTTTGGCCCGATTGGGCCGCAAGCCGAAATCGCCCCGTACCTGTCGCATCCAGAAGCGGAGGCATGGCAAGGGGACCCGCCTCACGGTTCGCCCAGGAAAGCTTCGGGATGAACGTTGCAACGGCGCCAGCGCCGAGACCGGTAATCAGACCGCGTCGAGTGATCATTAACTGAATTCCTTACTGCTTGGCATCATGTGTGTTCGAGCGGCGATCTTTGCCGCTCAACTCTTCCAGGATTGGACAGTCGGGGCGATGATCACCGGCACACTCTTCAGACAGGCGCGTGAGCGTGGCGTGCATGGCCTGCAGGTCGGCGATCTTGGCCTCAATTTCATTGAGATGCTTTCCGGTGACTTTCTTGACCTCTGCACTGGCGCGGGACTTGTCCTCGTAAAGCGCAAGCAGCGTCCGGCAATCTTCAATGGTGAAGCCCAAAGCGCGCGCACGTGCCAGAAAGGTCAGTTTGTGAACATCGGCATCGTTAAATACCCGATATCCGTTCGTTTCACGCTTGGGTTTGACCAGACTGATGTCCTCATAATACCGGATCGTCTTTGCGGGCAGGCCGGACTGGCGTGCAACATCTCCAATGTTCATGCTTTTCTCCTTTATTCCGCCGGGGCGGGAACCGCTTGCACGGCTTCCCTACCCCTGGTTTCATTTTCGTCAAGAAGTGGTGCCACGCGGCGCAGCCTCAGGGCGTTCGTCAGAACAAATACCGAAGAAAGCGCCATCGCACCTGCCGCCAGAACCGGCGAAAGCATCAGCCCGAACGCCGGGTACAAAACGCCCGCGGCCACCGGGATCAGCGCGGTATTGTAACTGAACGCCCAGAACAGGTTCTGACGGATGTTACGCATCGTGCGCGTTGAAACTTCGAACGCATTGACCACGCCTCGCAGGTCGCCGGACATGAGAACAACATCGGCGGATTCGATGGCGACATCTGTTCCGGTCCCGATGGCGATGCCCACATCCGCATGGGCGAGCGCCGGGGCATCGTTTATGCCGTCACCTACGAAAGCGATTTTCTGCCCGCCTGCCCTGAGCCGGTCGAGTGCTTCGACTTTTCCGTCCGGCAGCACACCCGCAACGACATGATCGATTCCGGTTTCCGCCGCGATCGCATCGGCTGTCTGCTGTTTGTCACCGGTAATCATCGCCACTTTCAAGCCTTGGCGATGCAGCGCTTCGATTGCTTCGCGGCTGCTGGCTTTTACAGGGTCAGAGACCCCGATTACGGCAGCGATCCGTCCTCCGATTGCAGCATAAAGCGCCGTGCGTCCACGTTTCGCCAGATCGATTTCGGCTTCTGCGAGCGTTCCCGGGTCAATCCCTTCACGAAGCATGAACCTGTCGGCCCCGACCAGAACTTCGACACCGTCCACATCTGCTTTCACACCATAGCCCGTGACGGACTGAAACCCGGAGGCTTTGACATCAGCAGCCTTCTCGACTAGCGCCGCGCGTACAATCGCCTGGGCGATCGGATGCTCGGACTTTTCTTCGACCGCCGCGACTTGCGCCAGCACCGCTGTACGCTGAAACCCGTCTGTCAGGATGACATCGGTAAGTTCGGGGCGGCCTTGCGTAACAGTGCCGGTCTTGTCGAGCGCCACAACCCCGACCGAGGTTAGCTGTTGCAGGGCATCCCCCTTGCGAAACAAAACGCCCATTTCGGCCGCGCGCCCGGTGCCCACCATGATTGAAGTCGGCGTGGCCAGCCCCATCGCGCACGGGCATGCTATGATCAGAACCGACACCCCGGCAACCAACGCAAAGGTAAGCGCCGGATCTGGCCCCACAAACAGCCAGACAAGGACTGTCAGCAACGCAACCCCCATGACCGCGGGAACAAACCAGAGGGTGATCCGGTCCACGAGCCCCTGAATCGGAAGTTTCGCGCCCTGCGCCTCTTCTACCATCCGGATAATCTGTGCCAGCGTAGTGTCCGCCCCAACGCGTGTGGCACGAAATTGGATACTCCCAACTCCGTTGACCGTCCCACCAGTAACCGCGTCACCCGGCGCCTTTGCCACGGGAACCGGCTCGCCGGTGATCATGCTTTCGTCAAGGTGGCTCACGCCATCTGTGACTTCGCCGTCCACGGCAATGCGCTCTCCGGGGCGCACTTGAACCGTATCGCCAACCCTCAGTTCTTCGATGGCCAACTCAATCGGTTCTCCATCCCGAAGAACCCGCGCCGTGCGGGCCTGCAGGCCCAGGAGTTTCTGTATCGCGGCGCCAGTGCGTCCTTTTGCACGCGCCTCCAGATACCGGCCGACTAATATCAGCACGACGATGACCGCCGCCGCCTCAAAATACACCGCCCGCACCGATGCAGGAAGAACTGCGGGCAGGAACGTCGCAACCACCGAATAAGCATAGGCTGCACCTGTACCGACCGCGACAAGGCTGTTCATGTCAGGCGCACCCTTCAAAAGCGAAGGAAAGCCCTTGAGATAGAAAAACCGACCCGGCCCCAACAAAACCGCCGTGGTCAGGGCGAACTGAATCAGCCAGCTTGTCTGGTGGCCGATCGCGCGACCGATCCATTCATGCATGCCTGGAACAAGATGCGCGCCCATTTCGAGCAGAAACACCGGCAGTGCCAAAGACGCCGCCAGGATCGTTCGTCGGGCGATTTCACGAGCCTCTTCTTCCTTGCGGGCAGCACGATCCAACGACGCATCCGCCTCGGCAATCTCGGCTGGATAACCAGCCTGTGTAGCGGCTTTGGCAAGCGCCGCAGCATCCGTTGCTCCCTCAAGGTAGGAAATAGTGGCAGTCTCCGACGCGAGGTTAACGTTCACGTCGAGAACGCCAGGCACGGCGGCCAGCGCCTTGTCAACGCGGCCAACGCAGGACGCGCAGGTCATCGAGGCGACATTGAGCGTTACACTGGCGCGACGTGCTGGATAACCCGCCTCGTCAAGTGTCCCTGCGATTTCGCGCAGCCGTTCCGGCGCATCGACTGACACACGGGCGGTCTCATTGGCCAGATTTACCGAAACATCGTCCACGCCCTCCAGGGAACCAAGCGCGCGATCCACGCGCCCGACACAGGACGCACAGGTCATCGATTCAATGGACAGCGTTGCGCTTGTTGGGTTGGTCATTGTCGTCTCCGATTCCGGCTTTCAACCTTACATCTAGGGATTCCAGTTACTGTAAGGTCAAGGGCGAGAGAGAAATATGTTCAACAGAGCGAAACCGACTTGACCCTCCCCCTACTGGAGCCCCCATATCCCGAAAAGACATCAAGATTAGGAGCCAATCATGGAATTCAGTGTTCCCGAAATGAGCTGCGGGCATTGCACGGCCGCAATTGAAAAAGCCGTCAAGGATGTAGATCCAGCGGCAACGGTTAATTGCGATCTCGACACCCGTCGTGTGGCCGTTGATACCTCCCTTTCACAGGCGGATGTGAGCCTGGCGATCAAAGCGGCAGGATACGAGTCTGAACCTGCCGCTGCTTGAAAAACTGCCGCCTCAGGATCAGACTTGAGGCGGCACGTCCGTTCTTTCACTCGTCCCGGCCGGACCGGGCGTCGGAAACATAGATCTCCAGTTCGGATTGCTCCACGAAACCTGGTACCAAAGCATCACCAATCACGAATGATGGCGTACCGTTGAAACCTAGGGCCTGTGTCAGGCGCATGGAAGACGCAATGTGCTCTTGCACTTCCGGTGCCTCCATGTCCCGACGAAGCTGGCCGATATCAAGACCCACCTCTTTCGCGATGCGCAGAACCGATGCCTCTTCGGCGCGGCCGCTCATCCCCATCATGGCCCAGTGGAATTCTTCGTATTTGCCCTGGTTGCGCGCGGCCAGGGCTGCTTTGGCCGCAAACACTGATCCGTCCCCCAAGATCGGCCACTCTCGGTAGACAAGCCGCACATTCGGGTCGCCATCAAGCAGGCCCTGAACTTGCGGCATGGCCCTGCGGCAGAAAGAACAATTGTAATCGAAGAACTCAACAACCGTCACATCTCCATCCGGATTACCTAGAACCGGTGCATTGGGGTCTTGTTCCAAAAGGTTCCTTTGGTTGATCAGAACCTCAGCTTGCGCAGATGCTTGGGCGCCTGCCTGCTGTTGTTCAAGGATGGCGACCGCCTCCATCACGATTTGCGGATTTGCGCGGATTGTCTCAAGAACCAGCTCTCGTACGCGCGCTTCATCCAGTCCATCGGCATAGGCCGTGAAAGGTGCCATGATTGCCAGCGTAAGCGCCGCAATTCCTTGTCTGAATCTCATTTCAGTTTCCTCCCCGTTCATTATCGAAACGTGTTCGTTCAGCCTGGAGCTGACGCTGACGCTCAGGCCAGGTTGATTGGATAAACGCTAGAATGCTCCAGATTTCTTCGTCGCCCAGATCATCGCCAAATCCCGGCATGCCGCTGTCAAACTCAACCCCTTGGTCGGCCAAAACAGCTTTCCCGCCACGCTTCGTGTAGTCAAAAAGCATTCGATCTGCGTGGTGCCATGTGTGCCCGGTCTCATCATGCGGAGGGGCGGGCAATCGCCCGTCCTCTCCCGGTGAGCGCCAGTCTTGTTGCCCCTCGAGATTATCGCCATGGCATGACGCGCAATACTCGCCATACAAAGCCTGTCCAACTTGGATGTCTGGTTCGTTGGGAGCGGTTATGGATTGGGGGTTGCTTTCTTGCGAGACAACCCACCCGGTCGCTCCTATGAGGACGATAGCCGCCGCACCGAGCAAAATGGTTGGTTTGTTCATGATACGTCGATCCATGTCATCATGCCCGAAGCCGCATGTGAGAGCATGTGGCAGTGGAAAAGCCACTTGCCCGGGTTGTCCGCGACAAATGCGATTTCGCGCGTTTCACCGCCAAACATCAAAACCGTATCCCGCAAAGGCCCTACCGAACCATCCTTCAGCAACTCACGAAAATGCATGCCATGAAGATGCATCGCGTGCGGAAACGACGTGTCATTGTAAATTTCCAGACGTGCGGTTTCTCGACGCGATAAACGGGCAAGTGGAGCGTCGGTCATGCCGACCGCCCCGTTGAATGCCCAGAACTGGTTGGCCTGCGCGAGTTGGCGAAAGGAATTGCGCTCACCGTTTAGCTCTGCGGCATTCAGGCCACCCATCGCCCCTCCTTCCATGTTCAGGCGAAACCGTCGTGCTGTTTCAACACCCTCTATTTCCATGTTCGGGTTGGGCGGAAGTGGCGCCGGATCAGCGCGCGGCGTTGCAGCCGCGTCGCCGGCGACCGTGAAAGTCGTTTGCGAATACTGCTGCTGGTCATCAATTCGGACGAGATGAACCATATCTCCGGACTCGGCAACAACATCAACGAAAAGATCGACCCGCTCTCCCGGGGACAGCAAAAACGCCCCTTCAACCAACTCCGGCTTTGCCAAAGGCATACCGTCGTAAGCCATCACCCAACCTTTCAACCCAGCAAGGCCCAGTTCGAAGATCCGGGCGTTCGCCGCGTTGATCAAGCGCAAGCGAAGTCGCTCGTTGCGCTTGACTGGCAATGTGAAACCCGACCTGCCATTGGTCGCAATGTAATTGCCCCGGCGGCCGGCGTGACTGCGATCGTGCGGAGCCTCAAATTCCGGATCGATTTGGGCCGTTTTCGGGTCAAGAAGCCAATCATCAAGTATCAGCACCTCGTCACGGTCAACGTCCGCCGCAACCGGTTCTTCGACAATCAACGCACCATAAAGCCCTCTGGCAACCTGTTCAAAAGAGCGATTATGAGCATGAAACCAGAAAGTTCCCGCATCAGGGGCAACGAAATCGTAGTCAAAGCTTTTTCCCGGCTCCACCGCATCTTGGGTGAGACCTGCAACTCCGTCCATAGCATTGTCGATCCGAAGCCCATGCCAATGGACAGAGCTTGCTTGCGGCAGCTCGTTGACAAACCGTCTCGCAACGCGCTCACCTTGTTTTACCCGGATCGCAGGTCCCGGCATTTGCCCGTCATATCCCCATATCTCAGTCTGCGGATACGCTGACGGCGCCAACTGTACTCTAGCTGGTCGAGCCGCCATCACGGCCATCTCTTCCGAAGCAGCAAATCCCGCATTCGGCAGTGCTCCGAGTAATCCCACTGCGCCGCTTGCTTGCAGAAATTCCCGCCGTGATTGTGTCATGTCGTCCCTTTCGTTTTTGCGGGCAGTCTGGGACCGCCCACAATCTTGTCACCCACCTGAATGATCATCCATCAAATACGTTGCGATGGCCTGACGATCTGCATCCGTCAGGAATTGCGTTCCTTGAAGAACGACCTCACCCATTGAACCACCGAAGGCGTCTCCGCTGGGCGTAATTCCCGTCTTCAGGGCGTATGCGAGCGCATCCACGGTCCAGTCACGAGACTGAAGCGTTTCATGGTCGATCGCCGGCGCTTTGTTGCCTCCCGGAAGAGATGGGTTGCCTGCGAAGTGCTCGTCATCGGAGTTTCGAGCGCCAAGGATGTTTCTGCCTGTATGGCAGGCCGCGCAATGTGTCGCTCCTTCGACAAGTTCCCGCCCACGGTTCCAGACAGGGTCGTTCCCTTCAATCGGGCCTGTCCGAGGTGGTTCAAGAAATGCCGCGCGCCACACTTTCAAACCCCATCGTTGATTAAACGGAAACGCCATTTGATGACTTGGGGCCGGTTGAGACACCGCAGGGACGGTCTGAAAGGCCGCCCAAAGATCTGCAATGTCCTGATCTGTGAAATTCGCGTAAAACGGATAGGTGAAGGCCGGGTAGTACGGCTCTCCCTCGGGCGAGATACCCTGCCGAACCGCTTTTGCAAACTCCTCGATTGTCCAATCACCGATGCCATGCTCCGGATCGGTGGTCAGGTTTGCGGAATAGAGTGCCCCGAAGGGCGTGTCCAACTTCACACCACCCGCAAGTGGAGCGCCGCGGTCCTCAAAATCAGTGTGGCACGCAATGCACCCGCTTGCACGCGCGAGATAGGCGCCCCGATCTACGTCACCTATCAACTCGATTGGATCGGGTTTCAGGCCTATCGGCCAAATCACCAGTGTTCCAAGCCCAACGATGCCTAGCAACGCTACGCCGGAACCAAATAAGATAATTCGCTTCATCTTATTTTGACTCCGCACGGAATTTTGTATGACAGGCCGAGCAAACCTGACTGACCATTGCGAAGGCGCCATCCACCGGCATACCCGCAATGTCGTCAGCCGTCATCGCCCCCTGCATCATTCCACCGCCCATCATGGTGCCGCCGCCCATCATCGAACTGCCGCCCATCATTGCGCCAGAAGACATGCCACTTTGGGTGCCTGCCATCATGCCGTTGTTGGCCGCTCTCGCCAGTCCGTCAGCATAGACCTCAAGTTGCTCGGCCAACTCAGTGAATTCGTTCCAGTTGGTCCAGACCGCATCCCTGGTTTCCGACGGGGCACCGCCACTGCCTTCCGGGAAAAGGTCAGTAAGATCAGCGCCCGCGTGATTTCCAATCGTTTTTGCTACCGAACGAACAGTGGCGGCATTGAATTCGATTTCGCCGCGCATCATTGGGGTGATCGCTTTAACGGCTTTTCCCATGGCGCTCATGGCATCCATGCGTTCTTTGACAATTCCGGTAGCGCCGCCATGAGCATAGGCGGCGAGCGCGGCCGAGGTGAAAACAAAAGCGGCAATTACGGTGAGTTTTTTCATCGGTTTGGTCCTTGATCTGTATGAGTTGATGTATCTGCAATCAGGACCGAACGCGCGGAGGTGGTGGATCAAACAAAGCCAACCAGCTTTCGCGTGAATGGCTGGTGAACGAAAATGGCAAAGGGGTTTGGGCACTTGAGACTGTAAAGTTCGGTTGCAGCGTTAGAACTGCGGTCACGTAACAGTCCAAGCCGGGATGGCAGTGACCAGAAATTTCCGCGAAATCTGCGTCATGCGCACCCCGGTGGGACTTCTCGTGCTCCCCGGCAATGGCGAATTCGACTTCGGGATGCGCGCGCACCGCTTCAGGAACCGCCAGAAAAACACCAAGCACAGTCACAACGACAACGCGGACTAGAAGACTTACCTGATTTCCTCTCCAGAGATGCATCAGTTGATCCCGTTCTCCCGTTGAAGCTCGCGCACGTAGCGCGCAATGTATTTCACGTCGGCTTGGGTCAGCCCTTTGACCGGAGGCATGTTTCCGAACTTCCAGTGGTGCGCGCGTACACCGTTTTTGGCGGCCAAAACGAATGCCATGTCTGAATGGTGGCTTGGTTCGTAAATCTTGTGAACCAACGGAGGTGCGACCCCATTCTGGCCTGCCGCATTTTCACCGTGGCAGTCCGCGCATTTTGCCTCGAATGCACGCTTGCCGATCTCCGCTTCAGCAGACAAATTAGCTGGTAAGCGAAGCTCAACGATTGGTTCGCCCTGGGCGATCCTGCTAGTGTCCGGTGTCACCATCGAATGACCCTGAGTGGCGGGTGCGGGTTGCAGAAACTGCAACGTTGCCACGACCAAACCCGCAAGCAAGACCCCTCCAACGAACAGACCAGTTTTATTCATTTGCCGTCCTTTGCCCGTCTTGGGGCGGTTTTCTTCAGATAAGCTTGACTTGTGTCCCGATCGGCGTCCGCTCGTACACTTCCTCGATTTGCTCGTTAAAAAGACCAATGCATCCGTTCGACGATTTTCGTCCGATTTTGCGTGTGTCCTGGGTTCCGTGGATCCGGTAGTATTGCCACGAAAGGTAGAGCGCCCGTGTCCCGAGAGGGTTTATCGGATCGCCGCCTTTGACGTATGCGGGCCATTCAGGATTGCGCTCACGCATGGATGGGGTTGGAGCCCAGCCCGGATTTTTTCGCTTTTCGACAACTTCGGTGTAGCCGCGCTTTGTCAGTTCGTCCGTCAAAGGCACCGACGTGGGGTAGACTCGCATCTCCCCGTCCGCTGTCCAATGCTGGAGGACCTTGGTGGTTGTGTCGGACACGATTATTCCCTTGCCCATGCTGTCGAAATGCTCCCGCCAGTCGTGCAATGCGAACGACGAGATGTTGCGGCGCACAGCTTCTGAGTCCTGCGCCCGCACTATCGAGGGAGCGGCAAGAAATGCTGACGCTCCAAAGAACAAAGTTCGTTTGGTGATCTGGTTTGATCTGAACCTGCCCATGTCTTGCCTCCAATTAGTAGGATCATCCGTTTAGGTCTTCGGATTTTTTCTACTAGAAGACTGCTCTACATCAACCTGACAAGGCAGTGATTTTTGTATCCATATGTAACCTTGACCTTACCGTATGAGAGGCCTGCAAATGGGGGCACAATCAAGTGTTGTGAGGAATCGATGACTAAAAATTCCAGCCCAACCGGGCCAGGCCACTCTAAGATAATGCACTACGGCATGATGGTGTGCTGTGCCGTTATGCTATTGCCGATTGCAGGTTATTTTGTTGCTGGAGGAACGATTGGCGGGCTTTGGGGCAAATCAGCGGCCTTTCTGCCGCTTGTGCTTTGTGTCGGGGCGCATTTCGTGATGCACAAGATGATGGGGAAATCCTGTCATGGGGCTTCGGAGGACGAAGGGACGACAAAGGCGATTCCATTGCTCACGGACCAACGAATGGAAAAATCCCAACGCCAAGGGGTGTGAATTGGCCGGCCGTTGTCGCGTTGTTTGTGTAAGCTTGCTGGGGCTCGCGGTTGGTGGCTGTTCTTCAACTGTTGATCAATGCGTCAAACCGGATGGCCCGGCGGTGTCTTCGAAAGGCACCGCTTCTGCGATTCCAGAAGGGTGTAGAATTGAAGGCCCCCCTTCCGGACCGGTGCAAGCCATTTCCTGCGAAAACGGGCGTCAGGGCTTTGTAATTATTAAATAAATAACCATTCGAGAGGGTAAATGGAATGGCAAGCAGGCGTGGCGTTATCTTTGGCATTGCGGCATTCGCAGCGGGTGTTGTGTCCATTCGATACGCGCGATCATTTCTGGAACCTCTCCCCGAGTTTCAGGATTTGACCGATCCAGTTGGATTTCGAGAAATCTCTGGAGGTCCGTCATCAACCGGTTTTGATCCTTTTGTTGGTTTGGCTGGTCCGAACGAGCGAACCAGGCTGCGCACTCCTAGTGATGTTCGGCAGAACCTCTGCAAGGCTCTTTTCGGGGAAACGGACGAAAACTCCGGTTTCGTTCCCTTGGCATCTTTCTCGGACTATTATTGTCCATATTGCCGGGTTCAGACAAAGCGCTTGGCTGGTTTGGCGGAACAGCTGGGCGCTGGTGTTAAAGTTGTCTGGCACGAACTGCCTTTGCTTGGCGATACATCAATGCTCGCCGCAAAAGCTGCTTTGGCGGCGAAAAGGCAGGGTGCATACGTCCAATTCCACGAACGTCTTCTTTCCAGCCCATTCCAGGCAACACCTGAGTACTTACAATTGCTCGCAGAGTCTCTTGACCTCGATCACACACGCCTGGTTTCGGACATGGAAAGCAAGGGTGTGTTGCAAGAGCTTGATACCAGTTCGGTCCTATCTGAGATTTTCGGGTTTATCGGAACGCCCGCATTGGTGGTTGGCCGTACTGTCATTCAGGGCCAGATTTCTGATCGCAACCTACTGAAAATTATCGATCTGGAGCGCTCAGAAGGATGGGCTCAGGTATGCTGATGGCGCGCAGCAAGTGCCAAGTCATTCTTTTGGTTTTGGCTTCAATTGTGTTTTCCGTACTTCAAGAACACGCGGCACAGGCTGAAGCATCCGCCGAATTCAACTCTCCCGCTGTAACAGCGGCGCTCATTTCGGTCCAGAACGGTGTGGCCCCGGATGCGAACACAATATCTGCGGGGCTGGACCTAGACCTCGGTGAAGGCTGGAAGGCCTACTGGCGATCGCCAGGAGAGGTTGGTCTTCCTCCGGAAATCGACTGGAGCAGATCGCAAAACGTCGCGACTGTCAAAATGCATTGGCCGGCACCAACCCGGTTCACGGCATTCGGGATCGAGAACTTCGGCTACAGCGATGAGGTCGTTTTCCCTCTGGAGGTTCAACTAGAGCAGCCAGGCAAACCCGTCTCCCTTTTTGCCAGGGTTTCTCTGCTGATCTGCTCGAATGTTTGTGTACCGCAGAACTTCGAACTGTCGCTGACCCTTCCTTCAGGAATCGGAATTGATAACAAAAGTGCCAGCCGGCTGAGCGAATTTTTTGCGCGGGTGCCGCTCGAAGAGAAGGACGCACAGCTGGAATCTGCCATTGCGCATGTTGATGACAGTTTTTCGGAGTTGACGATTTCGGTGAAGGCCGCTGCGCCATTTCAGGCACCTGACGTGTTCCCGGAACTCGGAACCGGCACTGCTCTTGGCAAACCTGACATTCGGCTGGGCGATCGCGGAACCCTGCTTTGGGCGCGCTTCCCGGTGTTGTCATATGACGAGGAGCGCTTCAGGCCTCCGATCGTCACCGTTACCGATGGTGCTGACCGGGCCTTCACCGTGACCCCCGACCGGGTCGAGACACAGCCCGCGCCGCCCTTCCGCCTCAATGTGCTTGGCCCCGGCATCGACCAGCTCGCCTGGATCGCAATGATTGCGTTTCTCGGCGGGATGATCCTGAACGTTATGCCTTGCGTTCTTCCGGTCCTGTCGATCAAGCTTTCTTCCGCCCTCAAACAGCAGGGCCGTGACAAACAGGTGGTACGCGGCGGATTCCTTGCCGCTGCTGCCGGGGTCATGGCGTTCATGTGGGGGCTTGCTGCCGTGCTTTTCCTGCTCCAACGCTTCGGAGTCATGGTTGGTTGGGGGCTTCAGTTTCAAAACCCCGTGTTCCTGGCCCTGATGTTCACCGTCCTGGCTGTGTTTTCGGCGAACCTGTTCGGGTTGTTCGAAATCACTTTGCCATCCGGCCTGCAGACGCGTCTGTCCAATACCGGCCGCAGGCATGGCTATACCTCTGACTTTTTGACCGGCCTGTTCGGCGCCGTCATGGCGACACCTTGTTCGGCGCCATTTCTTGGCACCGCCATCGCCTTCGCGCTCGCCGGTCGTGGAACCGATCTACTGATCGTTTTCACCTTTCTCGGTCTCGGGCTCGCCACACCTTACCTGGTTGTCGCCGCATCCCCGCGCTTGGTGACCTTCCTGCCAAAGCCCGGCCGTTGGATGGTCGGATTGAAGCTCGTGTTGGGCCTGCTTCTGGCTGTCACGGCACTGTGGTTGTTTTGGGTTCTCACAGGCGTCGCCGGTACCCGGGCGGCGATTGCGGTTGCCGCCCTGTCGGCGGCCTTGATCCTGGTCCTGTCCCGCGGCGGCCTGTCACCCCGGCTGCGCTGGCCGGGCATCGCGGTGTTGTCGATCCTGCCGCTCGTCGCATCCGCCATGCTGGCGCAACCTGCCGCCAACCACGTAAGCGCAACAACTCAGGAATGGACGGCATTCGACCGCGCTGAAATCGCCCGCCTGGTCTCTCGTGGCGAGGTGGTGTTTGTCGATGTCACCGCCGACTGGTGTTTGACCTGCAAAGCGAACAAGGCACTTGTTCTCGATCGCGAACCCGTCCTCCAGGCTCTGCGAAGTGATGACGTCACACAAATGCAAGCAGACTGGACACGGCCGAACGAGGCGATTTCGCGCTACCTGGAAATTTTCAACCGCTTCGGCATTCCGTTTAACGCGGTCTACGGCCCGGGTGCCCCGAACGGGATCGTTTTGTCGGAGATTCTCTCGGCGGCAGCCGTTCTCCAGGCTTTGGAAGATGCCCGTCTCGCAACGCCGATTGCCGCAGCACAGAACTAAGCTGATGCACATACGACCAGTCATTCTTGTCCGAGAAAGATACCCTAGCGAATACCACTCTTTGCCTTCACTTCGCCGTGAAGCTTGAGCAAAGTCATGGTTCAAAGCGCCGCAGTTCAATATCAAGAGCAAACTCGCAACTGATTTCTAACGGCCAAGCAAGCTCGGCACATTAAACGAAGGAAAACACCATGCCACCAATCAACCCCAACCGCAGAGCCGTTTTGCAAAGCGCTGCGGCCGCGCTGATTGCGTCCACCCTGCCTGCAATTGCTCAAAGCACCTCTAGACTCCACGTGATCAAGGATCCTAATTGCGGATGCTGCGGTGCTTGGATCAAGATAATGCGTGTTTCGGGGTTTGATGTCACCGTTCAGAACGCGTCAAATGAGGCTCTTTATGGTTACAAACTCAGGAACGGAATTTCCGAAGACCTCGCCTCATGCCACACCGCGACGATCGAGGGGTATTTCGTTGAAGGCCACGTTCCAGCATCCGATGTGCGTCGCCTGCTTGCCGAGCGGCCCGATGCGATTGGATTGACCGTGCCCGGCATGCCTTATGGGTCGCCAGGAATGGGCCCCGAGAGCGAACGAGACGCCTACGATGTGCTTCTGATGAAACAGGATGGCACGACCGAGGTATTCGCAAGTTACGACGGCGAATAGGCGTCTCGAAATCAACCGGTGTCCGCGGTCGATCCCGAAACGCCTTGGCCCTCAGTTTGCAGATCTGACCAATGCCTTGCCTTCGCCCGCAGCCGCGCGCCAGATCAGCACCAACCCCACGGCGATCATCGGAAGCGTCAATGCCTGACCCTGTGTCAGCCCTAGATCGCCAAACTGCCAGGCAAACCCGGTCGGATTGCCCGCGCTGACAAACTGCGCGTCCGGCTGGCGTACGAACTCGACAGTAAACCTCGCCAGGCCATAGCCCGTGAAAAAGACCCCCATCAATAACCCGGGCTTTTTGAACCCGGCCTTTCGAAACGCAATCCAGAAAATGACCGTGCCGAGCAGGATGCCCTCGAGCACCGCCTCATAGAGCTGCGATGGATGGCGGGCGCAGAGCTGCCCGATCCGCTGTCCGCAATCCTGCGCCGCCCGTCCGGGGAATACCACGCTCCAGGGCAAATCGGTCGGGCGGCCCCAGAGCTCGGCATTGATGAAATTGGCCACCCTGCCGAGGAACAGGCCCGGCGCCGTAATCAGCGCCAGCAGATCACCGGTCGAAAGTAGCGACAATTTTTGCCGCAATGCATAGACCAAGGCCACGATGGCAACGCCGAGAAGCCCGCCGTGAAACGACATCCCGCCTTGCCAGATCTTCAAAATCGCCAGCGGATCGTTGGAAAACTGCCCGGGATTGTAGAACAGGACATATCCCATCCGGCCACCGAGGATGATGCCCAGGATTAGATAGGTGACCAGATCTTCGAACTGGTCGGGCTGCATTACAGGCTGGTCATTACGCCACATTTGGGGCCGCGCCAACACCACCTTGGCCAACCGCCAAGCAATGAGGATCCCAACGATATAGGCCAGGGCATACCATCTGAGGGCAAGCTCGAAGCCAAATACGTCGAATGCGAACAGTTCAGGAGCGATGTCCGGAAAAGGGATCATTTTGGTATGCCTATCGTTGCGTCGGCCCGAGTTGCCCGGTCAAAGCTGTTTCGGCTGAGGTCCATCTGGACCTCGGAAGTTCTTCAAAGCTCGACTTCAGGCGACGGGATGCAGAACCACGCGGGTTTCCATGGGAACACGGTTGTACAGATCGATAACCTGATCATTCACCAAACGCGCACACCCGTTAGATACGCGGCGTGCCAGCGTCGAAGGTTCATTGGTCCCGTGAATCCGCAGATAGGTGTCGCCACGACCGGGCTGGAACAGATAAAGCGCCCGTGCGCCCAGCGGGTTGTTGAGACCACCGGGCAGCCCATTCGAAAGCCGCCCGTACCGGTTCGGTTCGCGCCTGATCATGTCGGGAGTGGGCCTCCAATAGGGCCACTCTCTTTTCGCTCCGACAAAAAACTCGCCCGCCTCATAGAGCCCAGGTCGACCAATACCCACTGTGTATCTGAGGGCTTTCTTTTTCGGCAACGTCCAGTAGAGCGCAAACTGGCCGGGATCGACATGGATTTCATTGGGCTCAAAATCCGTTTCGAGCCGGACCTCGCGGGGCATGAACGCTTCGGGCAACTGGTAGTCCGGGATAATCTCGTCATGCGCCAGCAGGGGTGTTGCCGCAGCGAATGCCGACATTGCCATCCCGCCTTTCAGTAAATCACGCCGTTTCATGGCTCTATCCTTTCAATTCCGATAACGCGCGTTCGATCCTTTGTCGTCTCGGATCGGTTTCCGGTGCGTTCTGCAACAAGGCGCTCGCTTTCTCATATGCGGATACTGCGTTATCGCGCTCGCCAAGCACGGTGTAGGCGTTTGCCAGCCTCATCCAGCCTTCCAGGTCGTCCGGCTCGTCTTCGAGACGGGATGCCAGGCGTTCAACCATGGACCGGATGAAGGCGGACCTGTCCTCTTCGGTCATGTCGCCAGCCGCCGCGACATCGTCCGCCGATGGCCCCGGGCCCGCCACCATCGGAGCAAAGCTGGCCAGGTTTACTGGGACGCGACCAATCTCGCCTCCAATTCGGTTCGCTTTGGCGACAAAGGTTTCCATCCAGGGCGCGAAACCCTCCGCTTCATTCAGGCGGCTGACCAACAGTTCATGTGCGTCCGTCGCTTTACCCGCCTGTTCCAATGAGACCGCCATGTAAAAGGCTGCTGCCGGATTGGCAGGGTCCAAACTGAACGCTTGGTCGATCGCCGATTGGGCCCGAGGCGTGACAATCCCGGCCTCTGCCATGACCAATGCTTCGGCAAGCCGTGACCAGGTTTCAGATGTGGCACCTTCACGACGCGTGATGACTTCAAAGGCCTGAACAGCGTCATGGTGTTCCCCCATGCGCATGTAGGTCTGCCCAAGCAGCATCCAGCCATCCGATTGACCGCCGTTAGGTTCGCCGATCAGGCGCTCAAAAAGCTTCTGCGCCAGGTCTGCGACTTTTTGCTCCTCTTCGCGTTCGGCCTGAAGTTCCTCCAACGCACGGCTTGATGAAACAGGAGCACCGTTCATCGAATAGTATCCAATGGCCAGAATTGGAACGAACAATGCGGCCAGATACATGGCGGCGTTCCCATCTCCTGATGATCGCGGGCCTGCGTCGGAGGTTTTGCGCGACAGCGCCAGGATTCGCCGCTTGATCTCCATCCTTGCAGCGTTCGCTTCCTCCTCGGAAATCACCCTGCGCTCCAGGTCTCTTTGAACTTCGTCGAGCTGGTCCACCAACACCGCCGAGGTTCCATCCTCGGTGGCGACAACGCTCTTGCCCTTTGCGAAAAGCGGCCAGGCTGCGAACACCACCGCTGTCAGGGTCATCAACCCAAAACCGGCCCAGATCATGATGCATCTCCTGATTTCTCATTTTCGATAAACTCTGCGACCTGACGCTCTTCGGCTTCGGTCAATTCAGGTAACGCGCTTTTCCGTCTGCCTCGCAGAACGACGTTCAGACCAAAGAACAGTGCGATCAGCGTCAAAGCGATAGGTGTGCCCCACAATGCGTAGGTCGACGGTTTGAAAGGAGGCTTCAGCAGGACATAGTCGCCATAACGCGCCTGGATATAGGTCATCACCTGATTGTTGCTGTCTCCCTCCAGCAACCGTTCTCGGACCAGTAGCCTCAGATCTCTCGCGACGCCCGCGTTCGAACTATCGATGTCCTGGTTTTGACAGACAACGCAGCGCAGATCCTTCGAGATATCGCGCGCCCGTTCCTCAAGCACCGGATCGGCAAGCATTTCGTCGGGTTCCACCGCTTGCGCTGACAACGGCAGAAGGATCATGAAGACAAGCGGAATGAAAAGCCGATGCATTAGCTGTTCCTTTCTTCAAGCGCGCCAGCTTGAGTGAGCGCTTCACGGAACTTTGCAATAGCCTCATCGCCCACGACCGGTCCGACATAGCGAAAAAGAACCGTGCCATCCGTTCCGATGATGAAACTTTCCGGAACACCGGAAATCCCCCACTCGATCCCGATCCTACCGTTCAGGTCCGATCCGATCCGCTCGTACGGGTTTCCAAGATTGGCAAGCCAGCGCACCGCATCCTTGGGCTTGTCCTTGTAATTGATCCCGAACAGCCGGATGCCATCGCGTTCGACCAGGTTGGTCAGCACTGTATGCTCGGCGCGGCACGGAACGCACCATGAGGCAAACACGTTGAGCACGATCGGGCGATCATGCCCGGTCAAATCGGCGCGCGACAATCCCGGTGTTTGCAGACCCTCAACAGCTGCAAGCTCGAACTCCGGCGCTGGCTGTTCAATAAGAACCGAAGGGATTTCGTTTGGATCACGGTTTGGATTCAGACCCCAAATGAAGAACCCTCCAAAGATCACAGCGATCACAAGGGGTGCAAATGCAAGACTACGTTTCATCTTCTACTCCGCCGGAACCGAGGTGGTCGCGTCAATGGTTCTACGCCGAGGCGCGCCAACCCGTAGCCTCCTGTCCGAAAGGGACAGCCCTCCACCAAGAACCAGCATGAACGATCCGATCCAGATGAAGTTCACCAGGGGCTCATAAAGAATGCGAAGCGTCCAGGCGCCGCTTTCTTCTGCATCTTCCGAAGCAGGCGCTGCAATCGAAGCGTATAGATCGCCTGCCAGGGTCGAGCGGATCGCGGATTCCGTTGTCGAGCTTTGCGCCACCGGAAATGTTCGGCGTTCGGGATAGAGCATCGTCACGATCTCACCGTCGCGACGCACGACCAACGTACCACGGTCTGCAAAGTAATTCGGGCCGCTAAGGCGCTGAACACCTTCAAACGTAACGTCAAAACCGGCAATGAAGATGTTCGAGCCCGGCCCGACAAACACGACCTGTTCAGATTTCCAGGCACTCGATCCAACAAACCCGAACATTGCGACTGCAAGACCCGTATGAGCCATAGTCATACCATGGGTTGCCCTTGGCAGGTTTCGCGCGCGTCGCAGTGCCTCTTTGAAGGGGACATCGAAAAGTCGAATTCTAAGCGCCCATTCCCGCAACGTCGCAAGGAACAGCCAGATCGCCAGAAGGATCGAAAGATAAGCAAGAACCGGGCCGCCCATAGTTACATACCAAATGGCGAGGACACCCAGCACCGACAGAATGGCGACGAAGCGAAGCCGCTGAAAGACCCCAGCAAGATCGGCGCGTTTCCATGACAAAAACGGACCAAGCCCCATCACAAAGACAAGAGGCAGCATCATCGGAATGAAAGAGGCGTTGAAAAACGGTGGTCCAACCGAAATCTTGTCACCGGTCACGGCTTCCAGAAAGAGCGGGTACAGCGTTCCGAACAGAACCGTTCCAGTGGCCGCCGCCAGAATGAGGTTGTTTACCAGTAGCCCCGCCTCCCGGCTGACTGGCTTGAAGAGTCCACCTGCTTCCATCATCGGTGCACGCCACGCAAATAGCGCCAGTGAACCGCCGATTGACAGCGCCAGAAGCATCAGAATGTAGAGCCCGCGTTCGGGATCGACCGCGAAGGCATGGACCGACGTCAAAAGCCCTGACCGCACGACAAAGGTACCCAGCAGCGACAGCGAAAACGTTAGTATCGCCAGAAGGATCGTCCAGCTTTTGAATGCGTCGCGTTTCTCGGTCACGATGGCCGAATGCAGCAGCGCCGTGCCAAGCAGCCATGGCATAAAGCTGACGTTCTCGACTGGGTCCCAGAACCACCAGCCACCCCAGCCAAGCTCGTAATATGCCCACCATGACCCGAGTGCGATACCTGCGGTCAGGCTCATCCACGCGGCAAGTGTCCACGGTCGGACCCACCGCGCCCAGGCCGTATCGATCCGCCCCTCCAGCAAGGCCGCAACGGCAAATGAAAAGACGATCGAGAACCCGACATAGCCCAAGTATAAAAGCGGAGGATGCATCGCCAACCCGACATCCTGAAGCAGCGGGTTCAGATCATTGCCGTCGATTGGCGGTGGAAACAGGCGTTCGAAGGGGTTTGACGTCAACAGCATGAAGGATAGGAATCCGACGCTGATCCAAGCCTGCACCGACAAGGTTCGCGCCTTGAGAGGCTCGGGGATGTTTGAACCGAAAAAGGAAACCGCAGCGCCGAATGCCGTCAGGATGAGAACCCAAAGAAGGAGCGACCCCTCATGGCTGCCCCAGGTCGCCGCAACCTTGTAAAGCATCGGCTTCAGGGAGTGTGAGTTTTCGGCGACATTCAAAACCGTAAAATCGCTGACAACAAACGCGCGCATCAATGCCGCGAATGCCAAGCCAACGAACAACAGTTGAGCCACTGACAAAGCCCGCGCCGAGCGCATCCACATTAGGTTGCCACGTGCCGCACCGAGGATGGGAAGCACGCTTTGGACGAGCGCAAGTGCCAATGCGAGTGCCAAAGCAAAATGGCCGAATTCGGGTGTCATGGTGTCTTCCAGTTCGTATGTGTTCGGTTGCGGGTTCGAAGCTCAAAGTACGGTGTGGAGTCGGGATTCAGCTTTCCAGGGTGCTTTTGCGCTTCTGGAATTCCTCCTCGTCGATTTCACCTTTGGCGAAGCGGTCCCTCAAAATGTCCAGCGCGTCCGGCTGTTTGGGGGCGCTGTTCCCATTGGTGAACCGGCGGACTGCAACCACAATCAGAAAGATGACCAGTCCCCAGAAAACCAGCATCATCAAACCGCCAAACATTCCATACCCTCCACCCCACATCATGTGGCCATAGTCCCACGGCCCGTCACTTCGCTGATCTGCGCGCGCGATGGACGGCAAGAGAGCTGTCGTAGATGTGGATAACATATTGAAAAATCGCATTTCTTCACTCCTCTTCTCCTTGAATGGCATCGCCAGCGAGAGGGATAGCGATGCTGGCTCGCACTCCACCTTCTTCCAGGTTTGCCAGTGAAATATCGCCGCCATGCGCGCGGATGATCGTGCGCGCGATTGCAAGTCCGAGACCATGCCCCCCGGTTTCGAGAGATCGCGATTCTTCAAGCCGATAGAACGGATCGAAAACGCGCTCCAGTTCGGTTGCCGGGATGCCCGGCCCCGAGTCATCGACGAAAATCAGAAGATCACTCTTTCGGACCGTGTAGCTAACGCGAGCACTCTTCCCATAACGAACCGCATTCTCGATGACATTGCGAAGAGCGCGCCGAAAAGCACTCGGACGAACACGCGCATGTATGCTTGCACCTGTTTCGAGCTCGAATTGCTCGACCATATCGATGCGAAGCGTCGATAGAAACTCGCCGACGTCCACCTCGACTGCTTCTTCAGATCCGGTCAGCCCGCGTGCAAATGTAAGCGTTGCGTCGACCATGGTCTGCATTTCTTCGATCGAGGTCACAAGACTGTCGCGCGTTTCCGCTTCTTCCACCATTTCAGCTCGAACGCGCAGCGCCGTCAGCGGCGAACGCAAATCATGCCCCAGGGCGGCAAGCAGCCTTGTCCGATCGGCGACAAAGCGCGTGAGGCGGTCCTGCATTCGATTAAATGCTGTCGTGAGATCGCGCACCTCTTTGGGTCCCGACATCGGCAAATCAGCCACGTCTTCACCCCTGCCAAGGGCATCAGCGGCCTTCACCAGTCGTTGCAGCGGACCTGTTAGGCGTGACAGCAAAAACCAAAAGACGACAATCAAGAGCAGCGCCGCAGTAAGCGCGAATGTCAGTGTTGAAAACAGTGGCCATTGAAGCGGCGGTCGTTCGAACCTCGTGCCCACATTCAGCCACTGCCCGCCTGAAATGGCGATAGAAAGGTTCATCTCGACCGCCGACAATTCTCCTTGCATCATGGCCATATGCATTTCTGCCATTTCTTCCGACAAATGCGGCAACGGCAGTATTTGTCCTTCGATTTGATGCAACTCGACACGGATATCGCGGCTGTAGGTATCTCCAAGCAAAGCCCTGACACGGGCTTCGACCAATCCGCCGTCGGAGTGACCAGTATGCGTTACGATCGGCTCGTCCGACATGTCGAAGCGAACTAAGGGGGAGTCGGCTGCACGCAAAATCGAGGCATGTAAATCCGGCGGCGCTTCGTCGATTAGCCGCGCGACGTTTGCAGCTCTTCCGGCTGCCTCGAATCCGAAGGCAGCCCGGATCGCCAAGCTTCGCTCATCGACAAAGAGCCAAAGACTAACGATCTGCGCCGCGGTCAACGCTGCCACGACCAACAAGACCAACTGGACGCGTAATGTGTTGAATGGCCACTGCATCATTCGAGAACCTCGGCATCCGCCGCAAGGCAATACCCGCCATTTCTAACCGTTGTGATGATCTTTGGGCGGAGCACATCCGGTTCGATCTTTCGGCGCAGCCGACTGATTTGATTGTCGATCGTTCGATCAAGCGGCCCGGCCATTCGACCCGCAGTCAAGTCCAGCAATTGTTCGCGGCTGAGCACCATGCGCGCCCGTTCAAGAAGAACCGTCAGCAATTTGAAGTCCGAAGTGGTCAGAGGTGTTTCTAGGCCCGCTTCATCGATTAGGACGTGCCTGTCGGTATCAAGCGTCAGATGTGCGAAGTGCACTTTTTTGCCCGCGAAGTCACCGGCGTGCATTTCCGGTCGTTCGGATCGCCGAAGCACTGCCTTGATGCGAGCGAGCAATTCGCGGGGGTTGAATGGCTTGCTCACGTAGTCATCAGCACCGATCTCAAGCCCGACGATCCGGTCCGTCTCCTCACCAAGAGCTGTTAGCAAGATGATCGGCAAACTGCGATCTGCAGAAAGCCGTTGGCAAGCCGAGAGACCACTTTCTCCCGGCATCATGACGTCAAGCACAATGAGATCGAAATGTCCCAAGGCGAGTTTGGCGTCCATGTCATGCGCGTCTTTTGCAGCGGTCGCGCGCATGCCGTTCTTTTCGAGAAAGCGCGATACGCTCTCTCGAATTTCTTTGTGGTCATCGACCACCAGGATATGCGGTGCCTCGGACATGTTTTTCCTTTTAATCAGTGCGGTTTCGAAGGGTCAGGGCCTATTTTGTCACCAATTGTATCAACTCACGGGTCTTGCGACAGGCCATTACAAAACGCTCCGTGCAGGCCATTCAAAATTCGATTTCTCATACCGAACTGAAAGACATCGAAACCAAACACGTGAGGAACCAATGAAAAAGATCTCCGTTCTTGCAGTTACTATCGTTCTTTCGACAGCATCAGCCGGTATTGCGTTCGCCGACACTGGACACGGCCATGGTGCCAACGCACCGAATGCCGGGCCGGGTGCCGGGATGAAAGGCGGCGGGCATAACATGATGAATGGCGGCGGGCATAGCATGATGCAAATGATGATGCGCATGCACGCTGGCATGATGGGCGGTACCGGCATGGGGCAGATGGGCATGATGGGCAACGGCGGCATGTCGGGCATGATGGGTCCGATGATGGCCAAGTTCGATGCAGACGGTGACGGTAAGGTCACATCGGAAGAAGCGCACGGGCAACTTCAAGCGATGCATTCGAGTTTTGATGCGAACGGCGACAGCACTCTCTCGATCGATGAGTTCGAGATGCTGCACAGTTCCATGATCCGCGAAGCCATGGTTGACCGATTTCAGCATCTCGATGCGGATGGCGACGGCAAGGTGACCGCTGGTGAGATGACTGCGCCGGCTGACAAGATGGAGCGCATGACCATGATGCGCGGGAACATGAAGCCGGGCTCGATGATGGGTGGCACCGACATGAGCAAAGACGAAAACTGATCCGCGGCAACGCGGTTTCCCCCGCCCTGGTTGAACGTTGCGTCCTCTCGTTTGACCAGGGCGATTTCCAATCTGGAGTATCGGAATGAGCTATACATATGATCGGCTATTGGCAGGAGTTCACATTGACGATGCGGATATGCGCGTTCGTGAGGCACTGAAGGAGAGGGGATTTGGTGTCCTGACCGAGATCGATGTGAAGGAGACGATGAAAAATAAGATCGGCGTAGATATGGATGGGTATCGCATTCTCGGCGCATGCAACCCGAACATGGCGCATCAGGCTCTGGGTATCGAGGCTCGGATCGGAGCCATGCTGCCTTGTAATGTGATCCTGCGAAGCCTCGAAGGCGGAACGGAAATTAGCGCTGTCGATCCGGTCGCGTCAATGGCCGCCGTGGACAACCGGGACCTGCACGCAATTGCCGGAGAGGTGCGCGAAATGCTGATTGAGGCGGTCGAACATGCCTGAACGTCATTGGGGGGCAATTCAAAATGAGAATTGACCGCCGAGCATTCCTTGCGATGTCGGTCTCAATCTCCACTCCGTCTTTCGCGACATCCGCGCTGGCTCAAAGCCGCAAGGTCTGGTCATCCAAGCAAGCGCACGCGGCTTTGCTGGAGGATCGCGTCAGGCTCCTGGATATCCGATCCCGTGAGGAATGGCGGGAAACCGGAGTCGCCCAGGGTGCCTGGTTGGTCAGCATGCACGAAAAGCGGTTCCCTGAACGGTTGTTCGCAACTCGTCAACTGGCGGCTGGCCGAACCGTTGCCCTGATCTGCGCAACTGGTGGACGATCTGGCGCCATCATGAATGCTCTGCGGCAAGCCGGTCATGCGGGATTTGTCGACATATCGGAAGGGATGCTCGGAAACCGTCTCGGCCCGGGTTGGATTGCAGCAGGTCTTCCGGTTGTGTCGATGAATGAAGCCTTGGCCGGCTTGCCAGCCGCACTCCTCTGAACAAAGCCATGAGGTGACAAAGTACAAAGCTGAGAGGATGAACTCAAAACTCAGGGGAACAGATTGAACCAGCAAATCCGACCGATCCTGTATGTGTTGATCTTCTTTGCACTGGGTTTCCTCTTGCTTGCCTGGTCTCCAGAGCGGTTCAGCTTTTTTGATCGCGACACAGTTGAACAATTTGCCTCTGAAGCCAGGGTCCTAGGCCCAGCTCTCATAGTTCTCTTGATGACTGTTGCAGTGGTTGCCAGCCCGATTCCGAGCGCCCCGATCGCATTGGCTGCCGGAGCAGCCTACGGTCACTACGCCGGAGCCGCCTATGTCGCAATTGGTTCTGAACTGGGAGCGATGATCGCGTTTCTAGTCGCGCGCCACCTGGGGAGAGACGCTGTGGTGAAGCTGCTTGGTAGCAAGGCAGACTACGGGCTTCTCGGCTCGCAAAACGCACTCACCGTGATCGTGTTTTCAAGCCGGTTACTTCCGTTCATTTCTTTCGACGCGATGAGTTACGCCGCGGGGCTGAGTCGCCTTCAGCTTTGGCGGTTCTTGCTCGCGACATTCGCAGGGATCATTCCCGCCAGTTTTGTGTTGGCTCATTTTGGCAGTGAGGCCATGTCTGGCGATTTCGGTGCGGCGGAGTGGCTGACACTCGGGCTTGGTTTTCTCACTGCAATGCCCTTTCTGCTCATCGCGCTCAGACGTAAGCGCTCAGAAGTTCGCCACCATGCTTGATCATAACCTATTGAATTAAATAAGACTGTGCTCAGGAAGGTCGCTCGATACCAACTGTTACAGTTCTTGCGTTGACCTTCCAGTTACTGGAAGTGCCACCTTGTCGGAAAGACAGGAGAAATCGATGGCCGACCAAATGAACCATCATCGCCACCATCAGCACGAACAAGGTTCGAAAAAGCGGCAGCCTGGTGCTGGTACCGTACTTGATCCCGTTTGCGGTATGGAGGTCGAGATTTCTGCCGGAACCAGAACGACTGAATTCAACGATCAACAGTACTTCTTTTGCTCGGACAGTTGCCAGATCAAGTTTGAGACCGATCCCTGGTTCTTTGCATCGGGCAACGCTGAGAAAGCGGGCCAACAGGTTCAGACGGGCACGCAATGGACCTGCCCGATGCATCCCGAAATCATCCGCGACGAACCTGGTGCATGCCCGATCTGCGGTATGGCGCTGGAGCCGATGGTGCCTTCGGACGAGCCGAGCGAGGAACTCACCGATTTCACTCGGCGCATGTGGATCAGCGCTTCGGCAGCGGTTCCCCTGGTCATCCTGACAATGGGCGAACTGGTCGACCTGCCGGTGCGAGACTGGATCGGGCACCAGGTTGCAAGCTATACGGAGTTTCTCCTGGCAACGCCCATCATTTTCTGGGCAGCGCGGCCTTTCTTCCAGCGCGGCTGGGAGTCGATCAGGAACATGTCGCCGAACATGTGGACGCTGATCTCGCTCGGGGTGGGTGCGGCCTATATCTACTCGCTCTTTGCGACGTTTCTCCCTGGCCTCTTTCCCGATGAGTACCGCGCTGGAGAATCCGTGGGCACCTATTTCGAAGCCGCCGTGGTCATCGTGGCACTGGTCTTCGTCGGCCAGGTGTTGGAATTGAGGGCGCGCGAACGAACGGGCGATGCCATTCGCGCTCTTCTCGATCTGGCGCCTAAAACTGCGCGCCGGATCCTGCCAGATGGTACGGAATATGACGCACCGCTTGAGAACATCGTCGAAGGCGATCTGCTCCGCGTCCGTCCCGGTGACAGCGTCCCGGTCGATGGCGAGGTTGTCGATGGCCGGACTTCGATTGACGAAAGCATGCTTACCGGCGAGCCAGTGCCGGTCGAAAAGACCGAACATGACCGGGTCACCGGCGGCACCATCAACAAGAACGGCACTATCGCCATCCGGGCCACCCAGGTTGGTGCAGACACCGTTCTGGCCCAGATCGTGGACATGGTCGCCGGCGCGCGACTCTCCCGCGCTCCGATTCAGGGCCTCGCCGACAAGGTCTCCTCAATCTTCGTGCCCACTGTTGTGGTCATTTCGATTGCCGCATTCCTGTTCTGGTTGGCATTTGCTCCAAGTCCGGCGCTCGTCTTTGCGATTGCGGCTTCCGTGTCGGTTCTGATCATCGCCTGCCCCTGCGCCCTTGGCTTGGCAACGCCGATTTCGATCACGACTGCGGCTGGGCGAGGCGCGCAGGCCGGCGTTCTCATCAAGGATGCCGAGGCGCTCGAACGCATGGCGCGCGTCGACACCGTGATTGTCGACAAGACCGGCACCCTGACACTCGGGAAACCGAAACTGACCGATGTGCTGGCTCTCGCGGATCGGGACGAACAAGAGGTCTTGGCGCTCGCCGCAGCACTTGAACGCGGGTCAGAACACCCGCTGGCCGAAGCCATTGTCGAAGGGGCCCAGGAGCAAGGCATAACCCTGTTACAGGCCGAGCAATTCGAGGCCGTCACAGGCAAGGGTGTACAGGGTGTCGTGGAAGGAAGCACGGTCGCGCTCGGCAATCCCGCGATGATGCAACAATTGGGTCTCGACACGGCATCGGCGGACGAGATCGCAGATGGTCTGCGCAGCGACGGGAAAACGGCGATGTATATCGCGGTCGACGGCGCGCTCTCCGGGATTGTCGCCGTCGCTGATCCGATCAAGGAGACGACGGAAGGTGCGATCCGGGACCTGCACGCGCTAGGCCTACGCGTCATCATGGCAACAGGCGACAACCAGCGCACCGCGGAAGCCGTTGCCGGAAAACTGGGGATCGACGAGGTGCGCGCCGGCGTTCTGCCTGAGGACAAGAAGGCTTTGGTCGAGGAGTTGCGCCGCAACGGCGCCCATATTGCCATGGCGGGCGACGGGGTGAACGACGCCCCTGCCCTCGCGGCGGCCGATGTTGGCATTGCCATGGGAACCGGGGCTGACGTGGCCGTCGAAAGTGCCGGGATCACCCTTCTCGGCGGTGACCTGGTGGGTATCGTGCGGGCGCGCAAACTCGCCAAGGCGACATTGCGCAACATCAAGCAAAACTTGTTTTTTGCCTTCGCCTACAATGCCGCCGGCGTTCCGGTCGCGGCCGGAATTCTCTACCCGGTTTTCGGCCTCTTGCTGTCGCCAATGATTGCGGCCGCGGCCATGAGCCTGTCATCCGTCTCGGTCATCTCGAATGCACTGCGGCTGCGGCGGGTGCGCCTTTGATCGCGGCTTAGGAGTGAAACCCCATGGCTAACGGACATCAGGGACACATGCCCTCCAGCGGTCGCGGATTGGCGATTTCAGCCTGGCTGACGGGCGTATATTTTATCATCGAACTGGGGATAGGCCTCTGGACCGGGTCCATCGCCGTGATCTCGGACGCTTTTCACACCTTCTCGGCGGTCGGAGGCGTTTTGGTTGCTATCGTGGCTGCAAAGCTGGCGCGGCAACCCGCAGATGAGGACCGCAGCTTCGGCTGGTATCGCGCCGAGATCATCGGGGCGCTCGTCAATGGCGGGTTTCTCCTGGCCATGGCGCTCGTCGTCATCACCATGGCCGCTATGCGTCTCTCCTCACCGATCGATCTTCCGACAGGCCCAATGCTGATCGCAGCCGCCGGCGGGCTCTTCACGGAGTTCATATCGCTTGGCCTGATCTGGAAGCAGAGCAAGGATGATCTCAACACCAAGGGCGCTCTCTGGCATATCATCCAGACCTTCGTCGGCAGCCTCCTGATCATCGTGACCGCGCTGGTGATCCGCTATACCGGGTTCTTGTTGATCGACCCGCTTCTGGGCATGGGTTTCGGGTTTGTCCTGATCTGGGCCAGTTGGGGGATCCTCAGGGAAGCGGCGCATCTGTTGATGGAAGGCACACCGCCCGGTGTCAGCCTGCCCGAGGTCAGCCGGGCGCTAGAAGCGCTGGACGGCGTCGAGGACGTCCATCACACCCATGCCTGGGCGCTGACGAGCGGGCGGCACGTGTTTTCAGCGCATTTGCGTATCGCAGATGGCGCTCCCCAGCACGAAATCCTGGAGGAGGCACTTTCCCAGCTTCGCGAAACCTTCGGGTTCTTCTTCGTCACGCTTCAGATCGAGACGCATTGCCTCGATGAAAGCGGTGCCGAAGCAATCGATTTGTCGGCAATTGAGACGGAAGGAAACCACAGCCATGGCTGATGAAAACATTCACGCGCTACATCGTATCTTCATAATCGCCGTTACCCTCACGACGGCGGCGGAGATCGTCTACTTCACGGTCTGGGGGTTGTATTTGTTTCCGGAAGGCAATGTCGCAGGCAAATTGGTCTGGACCCTGACCTGCGGTATCGCGATGGGGCTGGTGATCGGCGCCTTGACCTATCTCTGGGTGGAGGAGCGGTTCCAAGGTGGCGAGGCCGTCTGGGGAGCCGCACTGGTAATGGCGGCGGTCGGCAGCTACTGCGCCTGGCTTTGCAGCAAGATCGACGCCCAACTGGGCTATTTCGGGGGCGACGAAAACACGACCCTGTTCATTCTGAGCGGGGTCATCCCAGCCATTTTAGGAGGGTTGCTCTACGGCTGGCTTGTTTATGGCAAACCCGCAGAAGCGGCGTAAGATGGCACGTGATGTTTCAAGGGGCGTTGCTCAGGTTTCCGTACAAAGTACCGGGTACGCCTAAGACGCCAGAACATAGCAATCCTCGGACATGCCGCGTCCATCACATCCTTTCGATACTCGAACGAGTTCGCTTTCCAACGACTTCAGTTTCCTGATCTTTGCCTAAACTTCGGCGTCTTGCGTGGTAGCGAAGTGAGCTCAGAGCATTAGGCGTTCTTCAGACTGGGCCTCACAAGGAAGTATCTGCTAATACACAAGCGCGTGTGGAGTCATCTTTTTTCTTGAAGTTCTAGCGGGTGTAGATTGTATCCAAGAGCCTACAGGTGGGCAATCGGCACGCCAAGTGATCAAGACGACGGAGACAAGTTCAAGATGTTTACGAGACGCCATTTCATATCAACGGGCGCGGCGCTGTTTTCAACACCGATTGCAAAACCTGTTCTCGCGAGCACATGGCCAACCGCCTCTCAAAAGGCCGCCTGGGATGCGCAGGTGACCCCTCCGGACTTCGATCTCGAGACATCCAACCCATGGGGGCTGCAACCGCGTTTCCTGCCGCGACGCGTAGAGGCAAGGGATGGTCTGACGCCGGGGGACATTCATGTCGATGCGGTAGCACGATACCTCTACCACATTGAAGAGGGCGGAACGGCGATGCGCTATGGTGTGGCGATTGCCCGTGGCAATCTTTATGAGCCGGGAACCTACACTATCCGTCGCAAAGTCGAGTGGCCGCATTGGACGCCGACCAAATCGATGATCGAGCGCAACCCGCAATATGCTGAGTTTGCAAATGGTCAGGAGCCGGGCCCAAGGAACGCACTTGGCTCACGGGCCCTTTATCTCTTTGTCGGGCAGCGTGACACATACCTGCGCATCCATGGGTCGCCCCAGTCGAGGTCAATAGGCGGGCGGGCCAGTTCGGGATGTGTTCGAATGGTGATGGCGCATATCAACGAATTGTATCCCAAGGTCGCCATCGGCTCGACTGCGACTCTCTACTCCGCCGAAGACAGCGTTACGGCGCGAAGTTAATCCGTAACGCATCCAAGGCGTCACGCGCCAGAATCGTCAGCTAGGTATCTCCCTGGGGTCGAGTGTGCAGTCCAAATTTGCAATGACGCCTAAGAAGCCTGCTTCACACAGATCGGGTTTCCGCGAACTGTCCTGAGCGGCAAGAGCGTCGTCTCGACGGGACCGGCATGCATATACCAGTAGCAATTGTCTTCGGGGACCAGACGGGCTGTTGCAAGGTCCTGGTTTGGAGCCGCGAGCGCCGCAACTTCTTCCGGGAGAGGCGGAAGAGCTTCCGAACCCTGCGAGTTTGAGAACTCTGCCGAGCAGGCTCCAAGTACCAGCATGGTGGAGAGAAGAATTGCGCTTCGCTTGTACATGAACGGGAATCCTCAAGGCACATCAGTGTTTTTACTTCGCCCTCTTGTCTCGCATCAGCAATCAAATGACGCAATGACTTTACAGACCAAGGCGTATGTTTCCCTGAGAAAAGTGGCAGAAACTCAATGGTTTTTGCCGAAAACAGGCTCATATGCCCAATGATGGCCACCGTCATGCTTCGCACGGATTTTTCCTCTTGAACCTCTAGTTGCTGTAGGGCTTATGTAACAGGCATCATCGCGAATCCGAGGACGTTCCATGCCACATGATGCCACCCAGAAAAGCCAAGACCTCTCATCTGAAACTGCGGTTTCCTGCGGAAGCTGCTGCAGCACACAGGTCATCGTTCAAACGGAAATGGAGACCTCGGGTGGACGCAGTTTTCATGTCAGTGGACTGGACTGTGCGGAAGAGGTGTCGATTCTGAACAAGGTTGTTGGGCCCGAGGTCGGCGGCACCGCGTTTCTGGCTTTCGACGTGATCAATGCCAGGATGACGGTTCTGGATGGCGGCAAAAATGCTTCTTCGGACAAGATTATCGAACTTGTCAGGACCACCGGCATGACCGCCAAGCCGTGGAATGCCGAAGACGCCAATGCGGATCATGCTGCGCATCTGAAAACCCAGAAACGTTTCACGACGCTGAGCGGGGGCTTTTGGGCGGCGGGGTTCTTGTACCACATCGTTGAGACCGGCTTCGGCGGCGCGATCGGATTGTTCTCCGGGCACGGCGAGGCTCCGATGCCCATGGCGGAAGCGGGCTTGTTCGCGATGGCAATCCTGTTCGGAGTTTGGCTGGTCGCGCCAAAAGCCTGGTCGTCGGCGCGTCGGCTCTCACCGGATATGAACTTGTTGATGGTTGTGGCAGTGGCTGGAGCCATCGGGCTTGGAGAGTACTTTGAAGCCGCGACAGTGGCTTTCTTCTTCTCGCTTTCGCTATATTTGGAAAGCTGGAGCGTCGGGCGGGCGCGCAATGCCGTGTCGGCACTTCTGGACCTCGCGCCGCCGACGGCACGGGTGGTTTATGATGATGGATCGGAAGCAGACGTTCCCGCCGCAACGGTTGCAATTGGCACAAGCTTCATCGTGCGCGGCGGTGACCGAATTCCGCTCGATGGGGACGTAGTTGAGGGGACCGGAGCCGTTGACCAAGCGCCAATCACCGGCGAAAGCGCTTTGGTGCCCAAAGAGGCAGGCGATGAGGTCTATGCCGGAACCATCAACGGCGAAGGCACATTGACGGTACGAGCGACGAAAGCCGCGTCCGAAACTGTTTTGTCCAAGATCATTCGCATGGTGGGCGATGCCCATTCGCGCCGGGCAGATGTCGAACAATGGGTAACGAAGTTTGCGCGCATCTATACCCCGGTTGTGATGGCGCTCGCTATTCTGATCGCAGTGTTACCACCCCTCGCTCTGGGTGGCGATTGGGGTTTCTGGTTCTATAACGCGCTGGTTCTTTTGGTCATTGCTTGCCCATGCGCGCTGGTGATCTCCACGCCGGTTTCCATCGTTGCAGCGCTTGCTGCATCAGCGCGGAGTGGCGTGCTGATCAAAGGTGGAGCCTATGTTGAAATCCCTGGGCGCACTACGGCTCTGGCGATGGACAAGACTGGAACGATCACGATGGGCGAGCCGGAGGTGGCGGCGGTCTACCCGATCGGTGAAACATCCAAGCACGATCTCTTGCTGCGTGCAGCGGCACTTGAGGCGCGATCCTCTCACCCGCTTGCACGGGCGATCCTGAGCAGGGCAGAGCAAGATGGCCTGTCGATCGCCGCTGCCGATGATACAAAGACCGTTCCCGGTCGAGGGCTCGAAGGCGAGATGCGTGGTCAGGCGATCTGGTTGGGCTCGGACAGGTTTGCCGAAGAAAAAGGATTCGGCACCAAGATTCCGACAGAGTTACGCGACCGCATAGAAGGCGCAGGAAATACCCTTGTTGCAGTTGGGGACGACACTGGTGTTATGGGCGTACTGGAATTACGCGACCGTATCCGACCCGATGCCAAGGGCATTGTTGCCCGCCTGCACACGCAAGGTGTCAAAAAGATCGTGATGCTCACCGGCGACAACACGGCAACGGCCAAAGCTGTTGCCCATGAGGTGGGGATCGATGAAGTTCGCGCAGAATTGCTCCCCGAGGACAAGGTGGCCGCGATTGAGGAACTGGTGGCAAGCCATGACACCGTTGCGATGATCGGCGACGGTGTAAATGATGCCCCCGCAATGGCGCGTGCTCACTATGGGATCGCAATGGGGGCTGTGGGATCGGATGCGGCCATTGAAACTGCGGATATCGCGCTTATGACCGATGACATCGGCAAGGTGCCCTGGCTGATCGGGCATTCTCGTAGAACTATGTCCATCATCAAACAAAACATCGGGCTGTCTCTCGCCACGAAAGCAGTCTTCGTTGTGGCAACAGCATTTGGCATGGCCTCAATGTGGGGCGCAATTGCCGCTGACGTTGGCGTGTCCTTGCTGGTTGTGGCCAATGCGTTGAGGTTGCTGCGGGCGCGTGAGGACCAAGCCGGGCCTCATGGAGGAGAACGGATTGGCGAAGAGATGGCGAAGGGCGCCTTGGCTCACGGACATTGATCAAGGGCTAACCATGCTGTATCAAAAAGCCACACCAGACCTCACAAAAAGAGGCATCAAGCGGCGATGATTGGCAGTGTTCCAAGACGGTTATTCCTTTTAAGCGGTGTAGCCGCTTTCCTTTCGGGATGCGCGAGCAAGTTCCGCTCCTATACTGGACCAGAGGTCACTCGGGTTCGCCTCTACAAGTCCGAGCGATTGCTGGTCTTGGATGGCGCGAAGGACGTGTTGCGCACTTATCCGGTCGGGCTTGGCTTCGCACCGGCAGGACACAAGCAGTTCGAGGGAGACGGGCGGACACCTGAGGGCACATACGTCATCGACCGGCGCAATCCAGATAGCCTCTTTCATTTGTCTGTTGGTATCTCCTATCCGAACGAGGCTGACCGCGCATTTGCTGCGGCACAGGGCCAGTCGCCGGGCGGTGACATCTTCATTCATGGCGGTCCACGACGCGGTATTGATCCGATCAACAAGCAGGACTGGACGGCCGGTTGCATCTCCGTCACCAACCGCCAGATCGAAGAGGTCTATGCCATGGTGCGTGACGGAACACCCATCGACATTTATGCCTGATCTCGGCGAAAGCTCCAAAGAGTGCTCGCAAGCAAAACTGCGACACCACTTACAATAAACACATCGGCAAGGTTGAAGGCCGGCCAATGTAAAGCGCCGATGTGGAGGCCCAGAAAGTCGGTAACGGCCTGAAAGCGCAGGCGATCCATTACATTTCCAAGCGCACCGCCGATGACCGCACCATAGGCCAGTGCTTCTATGCGACTTTCGGCGCGAAGCATTTGCCAGGCCATCCAGCTACATATCCCCAACGCGAGGCAGACAAGAGCCCACCATGGAGCATTTCCCAGCATGCCGAAGCTCACGCCGTCATTGCGCAAAAAGACGAGATCAAATCCTGAAAACAGCTTAACTCCTGCCGAGAGCACCGAAGCATAGGCGACAACAACCGACTTTGTGACCTGATCCGTGAAGAGAGCAACTGAGGCGCTGAGCAGCCCGAGGAAAACGGTTCGTGTCATGGTCAACGCCGCCTCAACCGAGCCATACATCCAAAAACAACATGAGGACGAGACCTATAGAAAGACCCAACGTCGCCTTGTTTTGATGCCCACTTCTATGGGTTTCCGGGATGATCTCGTGGCTGATAACGTAAAGCATCGCACCGGCGGCGAACGCGAGCCCCCAGGGCAAGAGCGGTTGTGACAATGTGATTATCCCGGCCCCCAGCAATCCACCAATGGGTTCCACCATGCCAGTGAGCGCGGCAATGCCCCACGCACGAAACTTCGAATAGCCCTCGCCAAGGAGCGACACCGCCACGGCTAATCCTTCCGGCGCGTTTTGCAAACCGATGCCAATCGCAAGCGGCAGACCACCAGACAGGCCATCCGCGCCGAAACCAACACCAACCGCAAGACCTTCCGGAAAATTGTGAATTGTAATGGCGATGATGAACAGCCAGACGCGGCGCAGCGATGCCGCTTCGGGACCTTCGCGACCTGAGCTGAAGTGTTCGTGTGGCAATTTTTCATTCATGAACGCAACGGCACCCATCCCAAGCAGAATTGCCAAACACACAATGGCAGCTGGGGCCGCGCCGTTCTCGTAGCGCAACTCCGCAGCGTCAAGTGCGGGGATGATCAGAGAAAAGAACGATGCAGCCAGCATGACACCGGCTGCAAATCCGAGTGACAGGTCTCGCATCGCGCGGGATGGGACTCGTCCAAAGAGCACTGGAATAGCGCCGACGGCTGTCAGTGACCCTGCAGCCAGACTGCCCAGAAATCCGAGCGCAATGGGGGATAACGTTTCCAAAATCAGATCTTCCTTAGTCAGTTGATTTAATCGCCGGGATAGCTGGAAAACACTTCCGTCGTTCCATCGTTGTGGATCAGAAACACGTCATAGGCCTCGCGCCATCGGCTTTGATCCATTCCGGGTGAGCCGAGCGGCATATCGGGCACAGCCAGCCCCACAGCATCTGGATGCTCCGCAAGCAACCGGCGGATATCGTCGGCGGGTACATGGCCTTCGATCACATAGCCATCAACCAACGCCGTGTGACAGGACACCATGCGTTGCGGGACACCGTTGTCGAGTTTGAAACGAACCAGGAGCCCGCCAAACAGGTCTTGGCCTGTGGGCACAAAGCCGTTTTCTTCAAGATGCTCCATCCAGGCGCGGCAGCACCCGCAGCCTTTGGTTTTCTTGACTTCAATGGCAGTAGCATCGGCAATCGCATGAGATGCCAGGACAAAAGAGAGCGCCGTCGCAAGTGTAATCAGTTTCATGATACTTCTTCTTCGCCTTTTGAAAGTATTCGGCGGATCTTCTGCACCGCGAATTCTCTTGGTTCATGATAGTCGATGGTGCTGGCAAACTTTCCATCTGCATCGAAGAGGAAGACGCTTGCTGTATGGTTCATCGTGTAGCCATTTCCCTCTGTCGGGACCTTTTCGTAGTTTGCTCGAAAGGCATCGGCGGCTTGCCGTGTTTGTTCGTGGGACCCCCGCCATCCCTGCACGGCCGGATGGAAATAGCTGACATACTCCGCCATAACCTCCGCGGTGTCGCGTTCCGGATCGACCGTGATGAACACGACATTCATGTCCGCGACATCCGTTCCCAAATCGTCGAGCCAGTCGGAAATTTCCGACAATGTTGTTGGGCATACATCAGGACAATAGGTGAAGCCGAAAAACACCATGGACAGATTGCCCAGAAGCGTTTCAGGCCCGACAGTCTCGCGGTTCTGATTGGCCATCTGGAAGTCCATCTGGGTCAATGGCAGAGGGCGCTTGCCCGTAATCTCTGGCGCGCCGGGTCCGTCCACTCGCCACCACCCAACGAACAGGGTGAGAGCCAGTGCGCTGCATGCTACGGCACCGTAGGTGAGGAGACGTCGTCGCTGCATCAGCCCTCAGGCCCGCGCGCCGCGAAGCCTAGGATGGGCACATCCACAGTCACTGTTTCTCCATCGGCAAACACCAGCGTCAGCGAAAAACTCTCACCTTCAACCATTTTGCTTTGCAGCCTCATCAACATGGCATGCAGACCACCCGGCTCCAAAGACACGCTTTCGCCCGGCGCGATAACGATGTCTCCTGCCGGTGCCATTGAACTCATTCCGTTAGCATCGGTCCTGGTTTCGTGGATTTGCGGCATCATCGCCAACGGCGTTTCAAGGCCAACCAGCGTGACAGGATCGGTGCCGGTGTTGTGCAATGTCATGTAGGCAGCACCGGGGCGGTTGACGCCAATTGAGGCGCGGGCCCAGGCATCTTCAATCACGATGTCTTCCGATCCCGCAAAAGTGGTGGCTGGAAGCCCCAAAGAAAAGCTCAGCGCAGTTATCGCGAAGGCAAAAACAGATTTCACGTTCGTATCCCTTTCGATGATTTCTTGGTTACGAGCCCGCCGCAGCAACTTCGGCCGCTACAAGTGCCCTCAATTCGTCCGCTCCAAACGGATCAAGAGGTTTACCATTCACGAAGAAGGTGGGGGTTTGGCGCACACCCACCTTTTCCACATCAGCGCGGTCTTGATTAAACACAGCGACAACATCCGGCGACTTGATCTGTGTTAGCGCAGCTTCCAAGTCCAGCCCCGCGCCAGCGGCGATCTTGCCGATTTTTTCCAGATCGGGAGCGCCATGCGAAGCCCAGGCATTTTGGTAGAGCAAGAGCGCCTCAAGAACCGGTTCGAATTTTCCCTGTATTCGGGCTGCTTCCAGCAGTTTGATGGCGGTCTCAGACCCCGCACCATGGAACGGGGTATATCGCAGGACAACCCGGACCTTGCCGTCATGCTGGGACAGGATGTCTTTCACGATTGGATGAAAGGCACGGCACGCTTCGCAGGCCGGGTCGAAGAACTCGACGATTGTGACGGGAGCATCTTCCGGTCCGAGAATTGGTGAGTAGGATCGGATTAGTTCTTCGGCGATTTCAGGCTGAACGTAACCTGGTTGTGCAACCGAGCGGGGGCGGGTTTCGAACCAGATCAGGCCCACGAAAATCGCAAGGCCGAATGACAGGACAGATATGACCAGTGATTTATTGCTCACGAGCGAGTCTCCTTCAGAGAAAGAAATGAGAGAATGGCAATCAGCACGAAGGCGATCAGCGCAAACAGTGGGATCGGAACACCGAGAAACCTCTGGTTGTCGCCGGTGCAAGAAGGGCCGGTCGCTGTACAGGGCTTGATAGATTCAGGCAGGACCCCGGTGTAGAGCCCCATGTGCCAAAGCGCGATGGCCGCGCCACCGAGCGAGAGGGCAACGCCATAGCGACCGATCCGCTCATCCTGCCACCAAAGGCCAAAACCCAGAATGATCGCCAGTGGAAACATGAACGCCCTCTGAAACCAACACAGATTGCAGGGGGCCTGCCCTAAAACTTCACCGATGTAGAGTACGGCTAGCGAACTTGTCAGGGCGACAATCCAGGCAAGCGCAAGTGCCGTATCTTTCGACATTTCTATTTTCACATCGACATCCTTGCTTTCAGATCCGAAAGGATTTCTTCCGCTGATGTTCCATAAGTCCAGGCGCCAACATATCCGCCTTGCGGATCAAACAGGAACAATTGTGATGAATGCCCCATAGTGTATCCGCCAGGGGCGGCGGCTTCCTCGATTTTCTCATAGTACACGCGAAAGGTCTCAGACGTTCGCTTGATCTGATCTGCAGTGCCGGTCAGCCCGATGATGCCTGCGTTAAAATGCGGCACGAACTTTGCCATCTCCAATGGCGTGTCGCGTTCCGGATCAATCGAGATAAACAGTGGCTGCACCTTAGGTGCATCCGAGCCAAGCTTGTCCATGACTGCTGCCACCTCGGCCAAAGTTGTTGGGCATACGTCAGGGCAATTTGCAAAACCAAAAAACACGAGCAGCCAGCGCCCCGCGAAATCATCTTGGGTTTGCACCATGCCCCGATGATCCGTCAGTTCAAACTCGGCGCGAAACGCAGGATTGTCAGCTTGTTGATCGGTCCTGCTTGCGACCTGCAGCCATGCAAAACCAATCATCGCTATTGCAGCGAGGCCCCAAAGCAGTTTTTGAAACGCCGACAAATTCACAGGAAGCAATCCGCCCGATTCTGATATTTTTCAAAGACTTCTAACTCTTCTAGTAGCTAGAGGTTCAAGCCTCTTTTCAGTATGCGAACAACTTATCACGGACCTGTGAAAATGCCTCTCGCTTGCATCTGGTACGCCCTAAAGCTACTGACGCTGTAGAAATGGAGATTACATGCTTACCATTGGAAATCTTGGAAAGAAGACTGGAACGAAGGTCCAGACCATCCGGTACTATGAGCAAATTGGGCTTTTGCCTGAGCCGGGTCGCACCGAAGGGGGGCAGCGGCGCTATGGAGATACCGATGTAGACCGCCTGTCCTTTATTCGGCACGCACGCCAGTTGGGGTTTTCGCTTGAAGCAATCCGTGAGCTCCTTGATCTAAGCGACAATCCAGACCGGCCATGCCATGAGGCAGACTCCATCGCGCGGCGTCAGCTCAAACAAGTCGAATTGAGAATGGCGCGCTTGAAGGCACTGCGCACCGAGCTGCGCCGCATGATCCACGAATGCAGTGGAGGCAATACCGCGGACTGTAAAGTTCTCGAAGTCTTACGCGATCATTCGGAGTGTTTGACCGACCACAATGAAATCGGCGCGTGAAGAAAACCTGCTTGGGAGCACATCATCTGGAAGAAATAGCTTGAAGCTCTAGTTACTATAGCCTGTATCGATCATTTGCACCTGAGGTGCATGTGCTTTCAATAGATGGCTCAAGGTTACGATATGTTTGATTTCAAGCTCTATATGCTCGTTGGGAGGCTAGCCACGCCGGTCGTTCGGTTCTTCGCATCTCGTGCACCGAAGCCGCGCGCTGCAATCATTGAAAGTCAGGTCAAAACACTTCGTCAACTGGTCCGGACAGCGCGCGGCACACAATTTGGACGTGATCATGGATTTGCAAAGATCCGCGATGTTCAGGATTATCAAGCTTCTGTCCCAGTTAGAGATTACGAAGATTTCCAACAACGGTATTGGGCGAGCGATTTTCCGGTTCTTGACGATGTTACTTGGCCAGGGCGAATCCCCTATTTTGCTAAGACCTCCGGAACAACCAGTGGAAAATCTAAATTCATACCATGCACTCTCGCGATGGTGCGGGCCAACAACCGCGCTGGAACGCATGTGATCATGGCGCATTTTCATGCGATGCCCAAAAGTCGAATCCTGCTGGGTCGGTACTTCATGTTCGCAGGCAGTCCAAATCTGGAGGAATTGGCGCCAAATGTCTTTGCTGGTGAACTCAGCGGTATCGCTGCACGCGAAACGCCATTTTGGGCCGGGCGAGACAGGTATTATCCGCCAGCAGAGTTGGCCGTGATCACAGATTGGCAGGAAAAGCTGAAGCTGATTTCTGAAGATTGCGTCGACAAGAATATCCGCGCGATTAGCGGCCTCCCTTCCTGGCTCTCGATTTTGTTCGCACGTATGGCAGAACGCTCGCCACATGAGGCGACGCGTCTATCTAATTGGTTCCCGGACCTACAACTAATCGTCCATGGGGGGATGAGCTTTGAACCCTATCGCGACCAGTTCTCCAGTTTGACCCGAGACCTCGAGGTGGATTTTCGCGAAGTTTATGCGGCAAGCGAGGGGTTTTTCGCCGTCTCCGACGGGGCTCAGGATGAGGGGATGCGGCTGATAACAAACTGCGGCGTTTTCTACGAATTCATTCCACTGGACCGATATCAGAGTGACAACCCACCGAGGCATTGGTTGGCTGAGGTTGTCACAGGTGTTGACTATGTGCTTGTTGTTACGACCTGTGCTGGCCTGTGGAGCTACGTCGTGGGCGATATAGTCCGCTTCGTCGATGTCGAAGATTTCAGGCTCCGTTTTGCTGGCCGTATCTCGCAAACACTCTCTAAGTTTGGGGAGAAGGTGTTGAATGAAGAGGTCGAAGCCGTCTTCGCAAAAGTCGCGCAGGATCACGGGCTGGAGCTGAACGACTTTGCCATTTGCCCTCAATTCGAAGACAATAAAGGGCGCTACGTCCTTCTCATGGAAACCAAAGCATCCAACACTTCGGCAGACAGTGTTCGGCTTGCAGCTGATATTGACCTTGCTTTGCAGGCTGCAAATTCGGGATACGCCACACGGCGCTTGAATGATGTGGCCATCCTTCCCCCCATTCTACATATGTTGCCGGTTGGATCCTTTGCTGCCTGGATGGAGAGCAAAGGGCAGGCAGGCGGGCAGCACAAAGTGCCGCGCACCATCTCAGAAAAGCAGATGCGGGAGTTGATGCCACCACCGAGTTAAGGATGACATCAATCGCGGAGATATCTCGGTTCAAGGCAACGGCGACAGATTCAGGGTTGAAGCTATAGTTACTATAGCAATTACATAGTGTCTGAGACGATTCGAGGAGACAAGTAATGCCAAATAAAGACCCGCTTCTTGCACCCACACCACTTTTAGATTTCGAACACCCGTCCATAGCTGGGTTAGTCGACAATCGTGGTTGGAGTCCCTTGCCGATGCATGATCGCATTGGTGCCGTGTACGACTTTGTACGCAACGAGATCGCCTTTGGGTACAATCGTGCCGATGACATCTCCGCCTCTGAAGTGCTGGCCGATGGCTTCGGCCAATGCAACACCAAGGGCACTCTCTTGATGGCGCTTTTACGCAGTGTCGGGGTTCGGTGCCGCCTCCACGGCTTCACCATCCACAAGGCATTGCAGCGTGGTGTTGTGCCAGAACTGGTCTATCCCATTGCCCCCGAAGAAATCATCCATTCCTGGGTCGAAGTGGAAACGGAGAATGGTTGGGTGAATCTCGAAGGGTTCATTCTGGACGCCCAATTTCTTTCGGCGCTCCAAACCACATTTTCTGACACATCCAGTCTGTGCGGGTATGGAGCAGGCACCGACTGCCTAAGCGACCCCCCCGTCGAATGGGCTTGCGGTGACACATACATCCAGAAGACGGGCATTGCGCAGGATTTTGGACTATTCGACTCACCCGACACCTTCTATCGCACGCACCGGCAATCGTTCAGCACCATACAAGACCTTTTGTACCGAAACGTCATCCGTCACTGGATGAACGCTCGGGTTAGCCGCATTCGATCCGGGCGTGTTCCGCGCATTCCAGGGCGGGCTTTGCCAAATCACCCACATGAGGAGACACCCAGAGCCACATGATAACGGTCACGCGCATATAGATGCCGCTTTCGAGGATCGAGTTCCAAGGATCAATATTGCTCGTAATTCGAAGGCTATTTCGCGCGGGTAAGAAGGTTCCTGTGATCACCCTTCAGATTTGACGAAGCAGACCGTCACGCGATGCAGAGGTTCAGTGGGTGTGGGCTCTCTGCTGCCACTAGCTGCGCACTGTGTGAACGTCAGGTCTTTGATTTTTAAACCTTCGTTGCGCTCTGGATGAAATGGCAAGGAGCGGACTTTCTTGCCTTTGGCCTCAACTTTCTAAGTGTCCGCTTGCTTAAAACTAGGGAACTACCTTCGAAGAAGACCATCGATGTCTTAATGATTTGTCGCGTAGCCCTTAAATCTGAGACACGGCGCGTTTGAGGTCATTTTTTGCCCCTAAAAGTGATATTGCAAAGTCAAACGACGAAATTTCTCTGTTTTTGGCTACTGACTACTCAAACTCTGTCTCAGGTTTAAAGGCAAAATATCGGATTTAAAGGCAAAATCTCATATTTAAGGGCAAATTACAGCCGTTGATTTCGTTGAATTTCTCGTCTCACAATTAAGGGCTACGCGACAGCTGTAGAAGTCCGCCAGATGTGCACGGATAGTGCTCAAATCGACAAACCGATCAATCAACCGCAGCAGATGATCTCGGGGGACATGATCTTCCAGCGAGAACTCGTAAAACAGTGCCGATTGTGCTTCCTGCTTTGGTCCCAGCATTGCCAATCCTCCCGTTCACTACAGGAATTGAATCAGCGACTTGCCCTCGGATCAAGGAATAGTTTTTCAACAAAATCAGCTCTCTGCCGTCGTTCTCTGCGCGCAGAACGAATGGCTGCTTTCCCGCAAGGCCGGGTTGGCGCAGGGTTTGTCAAAGCACCTAGATGTCGATCCGCCACATCCTAAAGCGCCCCTGCCCTGTCATCTCACGAATCAAGCCCCTTTCTTCCAGCCTGGCCAGATTGCGTTGCACAGCAGCCCGGCTCGCGCCGGTCAAGGCCTCGGCCATAGGAGCCGAGGTCAAAGGCCATTCCGTGAGGACTTTGCGCAATGCTACAGGTGTACGACCCGACAGTTGCTCCATCGCGCTCTTCGCGCGAACGCCCCATACTTCAATACCATCCAGATGACGCATCGCAGTCAAAATGGCGCTGTCCATGCCATCCAGCCAGCGGTCCAACCGCTCTAGCGGCAAGCCGGAGGCACGCAGCCCCCCTGCCCCACCCATGGCCAGCGGTGCAAAGATGGCACCGCTTCCGTCGCTGGCCGCGATCCTGGCGGCTGTGACGGCCGCTTCGATCTGGTCGCCGTGTTGCCCGAGACCCGCCATGCTCCAAAGGTGATACCCCATACATGCGCGTGTAATTGGGTGCAGATCGGAAGCTGCCGTCATCACAGCTAGCCATCCGCCAGCGCGATCTTCGAAACGCTCGGCGCTGTCCTCGATGTTCTCGGGATCGCGGCGGTCAAGAAACGCTGCAAGATCGACCTTCGGGCCGGGACCACCTGTCAGGCGACGAACAGCCCACCCAATTCGGGCCAGCGCTTCCGGATCATCCTGCGCGCCAGACAATCGCATTGATATCCAAAGAGCGAGGCGGTCAGAACTCACCCGATCCCCTGCAAGCCAGCTGACGTCTGCCGCCTCGATCAGTGCCAGTCTGTTTCGCCAGCCATTCGGGCCACGCAGCAACCGGTCATCCAGCGCACCCAAGCGTCCAGCCACCTTTGCCAGCCGCGCAGCGTGAGCCCCCTCTGCCTTTGCCCAATCGCCGATGACCGCGGTATCAGGCGGTTCCGCCCGTGGCCCGGGAGGCAAATCATCCGGTCCTTCTTCGAGCGGCCCCGGCAGGAACCAGAGGTCGTCTTCGTGAGCCTCCTTATCCCCCTCGGTAGCGATGAGGGGGTCGTCGAAATCATTAAGAAAAGTAGATGCTTGCGGCTTCATATGTGCAAAATACTAACATTATGCACATTACCCAAGCGTTTTTGTGGCCATTGCCCATGCTCTTTATATAGTATGCGCGCGCGACCGCCGGCGGAACCTCTCAGATCGCGCTCAGCACAAGGAAACCAAGGGATTGTGCACCAGCACGACGAGAGAATACTTGCTTGAATTCGTTTACAAACGGTCGTTTAGTAGTGACACCTAAAATTGCAAACGGCCCGTTTTCATGCCCCTGATCGGCTACGCCCGCGTTTCCACTGAGGATCAGACCCCCCTGCCCCAGTCTGAGGCCCTGCAAACTGCGGGATGTGTCGAGATCCATGAAGAGCACGCCTCTGGCGGCAATCGCGCGCGGCCAGTACTTGCCCGCGTGCTCGAACGCGTCCAGAGCGGCGACACGCTGGTTGTCGTTCGGATCGACCGGCTTGCACGGTCACTGTCGCACTTGCTGGAGGTGATCGAACGTCTGGAGGCCAAAGGGGCTTTCTTCCGTTCTCTCCAGGACCCCATCGACACGGCATCGCCACAAGGCAAGTTCACGCTGCAGGTTCTGGGCGCCGCGGCCGAGTTCGAACGCGCGCTGATCCGGGAACGCACCAAGGCGGGGCTGGCGAGCGCCCGTACCAAGGGCCGGGTCGGCGGCAACCCGGGCCTGCGCGCCCGCGATCCAGCGGCGCTACGCAAGGTGCGACTGGCGCGGCAAGACGGCTACATGGAGCGGCTGAACGAGACCGCGCAGGATTGGGTGCCCCATGTGCGCCGCCTGCGGCCCGATATGGCCTGGGAAGATGTGCTGCGGATCATCAACGGCCCCCTGCCCCATGATGAGCACTGGACTCAGAGCCGCCTTCTGCGCGCCGTGAAAGCCTATGTGCGCGACGGGTTCCTGCCCGCGGAGGTTCTGGGCCGCGCCGGACGTCGCGAAGCCGAAGACCGCCTGCCCGCGATCGTCGCTGCCATCAAGGGCGCGGACCCCAACATCACGCTCCAGGCGATCTGTGACCGGCTGGAATCAATGCGCGAACGCACCCCGCGTGGACGGGCCAAATGGCAACCGTCCTCTGTGAAGATGCTGCTGGAGCGGGCCGAGCGTCTTGGTTTGCTGGTTAGACAAACGGATTGACGACGCGCAACTGACCCTCGATGAGCAATCCGTCGTGCATGTCCTCACCCCTCAACGTCGTGCACCCAGAGATCAACTCGGCCGACACGACCATCGCGTCATTGACCGATAGCTGGTATTTCTCCGCCAATGCACGGCCCACCTGATGGGTTTGCACCGTCAGGTCCTCGACCGAGCACAAAGACTGGATGCCGGCAAGAAAAACCCCGGTGTCCTCCCAACTGAGCCCTGCCTTCCTGCGGCAATTGGCCAGCGCTTCGTTCAACTTGAACGCTGATCCTAGGCCCCAGCCCTAGTACTTCCTCGGCGCGATCCGCCTTGGGACCATCGCCGTGACGTTGTGCTTCACGTTGGCGTCGGCGGATTTTATGCTCGTGCGAAACGCCCCGGTTAAGTTGGTTATCCTTTTGGAGCCTTCTCAAACCCTGCCGGTCATTTCTCGCATTGAAATCTCCCGTCCCCCCTACCCTTCCCCGCTTCGCTTTTAGGATTTCACAACCTTGGACTCCTACGCTCTGGTTATCATTGCATCACCAAAATAAAGGCGCACAGCATTGACCTCCATTTGTTTGAGTGCGAAAGCGCCAAAACCGAGTCTGCCAAGAGCGCCGGTTTGGTCTCGACCTTGAGCTCCTACAATGAGGTCGCTGTTGAGCCGGTTGCCAGCGGGAATCGCGTTGCCCCACGCACTGAGTTGTCGTCTGCTCATCCCGTGGTCTCCTGGTTGAACGCAACGGCACTTGGAAGACGCAGAAGTATGTGGCCGGGGCCGCCTACTTCACCCTGGCGATCCAGGATTTTGTCCTCAACGCCAATCTTGGCAAGACTGCAATCCAGGATGATGACATGGTTCAGCGAGTGATTCTCTGGGGTTCGACCGAAGTCTGAGTAGGGTTTCCCGCGGGCAACCTGTCCTGCCGGAGTGTTTACAGCTGTAAACACGAATGGTTTAATGGACGGCGCATGTAGTCTAGTTCTGCCTAATTAGACACTATATATGCGAAAAATCTTGACTTAACTGGGTGAATCACACCTTTTATCCCCAAGTGGCGCGAAAAAAGCCACATGTTTGAATTTGGGGCAACCACATGATTCCAGTGACACCGCTTAGTACCGAAAGGCCATCAGCCCTCGCAACCGAAATTTCCGAACGGCTGAACGCGGCGATCAGAGAGCACCTTCTTGCGGCTTTCGCACCAGACAACACAAAGTCGCTGCGTGCCTTCGCTGCTCCGGAGGTCGCCGAGTTGTTGGGTGTATCTGGCCAGTTCATGCGAAAAGTGCATGCCGAGGGAACGGTTCCTGAGCCAAGCGACATCCGTGGTGGCCGCCGGTATTACTCCGCCCAAGAGATTTGGAACGCACGAGAGATCCTCGAGCGCTCGTCTCGTACAAAGGGCCGATATGTGCCCCGCCGCTCCCCTGAGGAGAAGCTCCAGGTTTGGCAGCTGATGAACTTCAAAGGTGGCAGCAGCAAAAGTACCACGACGATTCACCTTGCCCACTATTTTGCGCTACGTGGTTACAGGGTGCTCGCTGTGGACCTCGACCCGCAAGGCTCGCTTACATCGATGTGTGGGATTAGCCCGGAGATCGAGTTTGATGGGCTGACGATTTACGACGCGATCCGGTACGATGATCCGGTCGAGATGGCTGATGTCGTGCAGCCGACCTATTTTCCCGGCCTGTCAATTGCTCCGTCGCGGTTGATCCTCTCCGAGTTTGAAACGGAATCCGCGGTTCATTCGAGCCCGGATCAGCCGTTTTTCACACGCATTCGGAACGCGCTTGTCCAGGTGGAAAATGATTTTGACTTGGTTCTTGTGGATAGTCCGCCGCAGCTCGGGTTCCTGACAATCGCAGGGATGGCAGCGGCGAGTTCGCTGCTCGTGCCTCTCACGCCGTCCATGCTGGATGTGTCGTCCACGGCCCAGTTTCTCGAACTCGCAGGTGCGTACATGGGGGTGATTGAAGACGCCGGCGCGACGCTGCAATACGATCATTTCAAGTTTTTGGTCACCCGCGACGAGCCAACCGATGTGCCTTCGCAGCAGCTCACTTCGTTCATGCGCGCCTTGTTTCAAGATCGGGTCATGTCGGCGACTGCGCTGAAGAGCACAGCAATCAGCGACGCTACGATGCTCAAGCAGTCGATCTATGAAGTTGTTCGTTCTGAGATGACGCGAGCGACCTATGACCGCGCCAAGGGCTCCATGGATGCGGTGGGAGAAGAAGTCGAGCGGATGATCCAGCAAGCGTGGGGACGTTCATAATGGCTAGGAAATCACTCCAAGAAATGTCCGGTATTGCCAGCGCTATTGCGCGGTCTGGTGCAAAGTCGGCGGAAAAGGTCGCGAAGACAAGTGCACCTGCTCTCGGAGCGCTGCAGGGGTCTCTTGCTGCAATTCGTGAAATAGATCCGGACCTAATTGATGACTGGGGTCCAACGGACCGGCTCGACGAGTTTACAGCTGTAAACTCCGACGATGACGGCGCAGGGTTCGATGCTCTCAAGAACAGCATCCGGGATGGTGGACAACAAGTCCCAATCCTTGTTCGAAAGGCGAAGTCCGAAGGGCGGTATGAGGCAATCTATGGTCGGCGGCGACTGAGAGCCTGTCGGGAACTTGGCATCAAGGTTCGCTCCAATGTCCAAGACATCGATGACCAAACGGCTCTTCTTGCAAAAGGTTTGGAAAACGCTGCCCGCCGCAACCTTTCATTCTACGAAAAGGCGCGTTTTGCAGAAGCTATCCTGGAGGCCGGTCATGCCACTCCCACGGTGAGGCAGGTTTTGAGCCTGTCCGCCTCAGGTCTATCGCATTTGATGAAAGTGACCCAGAACGTGCCGGTAAAGGTAGGTGATCTTGTTGGGGCTGCGCCGAAATCTGGCAGACCCAAATGGACCGCTCTTGCGGAGCTCTTCATCTCCAAAAAGCTCACTGAGAAGGTTGCTCTGTCCGTTCTAAAAAACTGCGGTCAGGAAGTGAGTTCCGACGACCGATTGGAAGTGCTGTTGAAAGAAGCCTCCAAGCGAGGGGCGCGACAAGGCAACGTCACCTCTGAAGTGACACCAGTCGAGGGCGTGACGATCAAGACAGGTCGCGGTTCTGTATCGATGTCAGTCAAGAAATCAGGTGCCAATGCGCAGTTTGCGGAATGGCTCGACGACAACCTGGCTGAAATCATCAAGAGATCCTACGCCGAGTTTAAAACTGTAAACCGGACGGATGAAAACTGAGGACGAGCAGAAAGGAGGAAGGCGAGCAAAGAAAAACCCCCGAAACCGGAGCTTCGAGGGCTGCTGCGCAAAGCGCAATTCTTAGATTAGACACCTAGAATCTAGCAGCCACCGAATCACCACACAAGAGAAATCGCTCCTGAGCGAACGGGATTTCTTTGTCTGCTGGCAAAAAAATGAAAAAATTCAATGATGCTCCGCATGGAGCGACTGGGACAGGCATGCCTCAGATTGGTGGAGGTGTGTCCAATATCAACCAACCGTCCGGGTGGCGCAAAGCAACGGCAGGACTCGCAGTGGCTGAGCAACATGCACAGGTCGGCGAGAAAGCAGCCGTTCCCAAGGCACAGGCCTTCGTGGCCGTAAAGCGCGTGGGTGCCCATATTGGTCTCAAGGCGGGCGATATGATGCTCCTGGACACGCTCGGGGCATTCACACAGGCCCAGGACTGGGAGGAGGGACGCCGCCCGATCGTCTGGGCATCCAATGCCTATCTGATGGAGCAGACAGGCTTCTCGCTGTCCGCGCTAAAACGCCACGCACGGCGCCTGGCGGAGATCGGGCTGATCTCCTTCAAAGACAGCCCCAACGGCAAGCGGTGGGGCCGCAGGGACGCGGATGGCGTCATCATCGAGGCCTACGGCTTCGATCTGTCGCCTCTGTCGGCCCGTGCCGAAGAATTCGCGCAGTTGCACGTCGAATTGCAGGCTGAGCGTGAGCTGTGTCAGCGCCTGAAGCGCCAGATCACGGTTGCACGCCGGATGATCCGCGCCAGGATCGAAGCGGCGCTCAGCAGCGCTCTGAGAGGCCCCTGGACGCAGATCACAGGCCTCTTTGAGGATCTCCTGGACCGTCTTCCTCGACGGAACACGGCCTCTGAGACGCTCACACGGCTCTTGGAATGGTTCCGGGAGCTTCAGGAGCGTGTCGAGGTGGCCTATCTCAAGGCAGTTCGGGCGGATGAGGCTGTGGAAAACACAGGCGAAACCACCGAGCAAGTACTTCAGAAGACTCAAGAAATGGACCCCAGGGAGGTCATTTCCGACCCTCATATACTAATTACAAATCAACTTAATCCTGTAACCTGTAATTCCTCAGAAAAAGAGGAAGCGGCGAGCGTGGTGCCAAATGCGCCACCGGAAGAGCGGGTTGATAGGGAGTTGGAAGATTGGGTGGCTGAAACGCGCAAGAAACGCGGAGCCGCCCTGGATCTGCCGACAGTCATGCAAGCCTGTCCTGAATTTGCGTCGTGGGCGCGCAATATGGGCGGGTATTTGAAGGATTGGGGCCATCTGCACCGTGTTGTGGGGCAGTTGAGGCCGATGATCGGCGTTTCTGAACACGCCTGGAACCTCGCACAAGACCGGCTAGGGCCGCAAATCGCGACTGCGGCGCTGGTTCTCACGTTCGACAAGCATTGCGCCGGCGAAGTGGCGTCACCGGGCGGATATCTGCGTGGCATGGTCGAGAAAGCCGGGGCAGGGGAGCTGCATCTCGAGCGCAGCTTCTATGGTCGATTGAGGGGGCAGGCTGCATGATGGGATGGGGACGCAGTTTTTCCACGTTCAGAGTTCCAGGTGGGGCATGCGGAGATTGCCGCCTGTATTCTCCGCTGATTTTGCGGCAGTTATTGTTGTCTTGACGAGATTATGCGGTATAATCTCCGCAAGGAATGCGCAAAATATGACCTACATTCACGAAATCACTGACTGGCCGCAGTTTTCTTGGGACAAGGCCGAGCTGTCTTCACAACTTGCCGCCGTCCGCCACCGACAAGGCAAGCTCTTGGGACGCATGGAAGGCCTTGGCTTTGATCTTCGAAACGAAGCGATGTTGCGAACTCTCACCAGTGATGTCGTCAAGAGCAGCGAGATCGAAGGCGAGACGCTCGACAAGGATCAGGTTCGGTCGTCTATCGCAAAACGGCTGGGGCTCGAAATCGGCGGGCTGATCCCGTCTGATCGCCATGTCGATGGGGTCGTCGAGATGATGCTGGACGCGACGCAAGCGTATGACCAACCACTGGACGCGGAGCGATTGTTCGGCTGGCATGCCGCCCTTTTCCCGACGGGGCGAAGCGGAATGACACGGATCACAGTAGGGCAGTGGCGGATCGGTCCAATGGAGGTTGTTTCAGGGCCTATGGGTCGCGAACGCGTGCACTTTGAAGCGCCGGAAGCAGCGCGGCTTGATACTGAGATGGGGCAGTTTTTGGCCTGGTTCAATCAGGCCCCAGACACGGATCCCGTTATTCATGCCGCAATTGCACATCTGTGGTTCGTCACGATCCACCCCTTTGACGATGGCAACGGGCGCATTGCGCGTGCGATCGCGGATATGGCGTTGGCGCGATCCGAACGCAGCTCACAGCGGTTTTACAGCATGTCGACCCAAATCCGGCAGGAGCGGAACGCCTATTATGATATGCTCGAGGCGACGCAGAAGGGCGGGCTTGATGTCACGACTTGGCTCATTTGGTTCCTGAATTGCCTCGACCGTGCATTTGATGGTGCGGAGATCATTTTGGAGGCTGTGTTTCAAAAGGCGCGGTTCTGGGAGAAATACGGAACGGCCAACATAAACGACCGCCAGCGGGACATGCTTAACCGCCTCCTCGATGGGTTCGAAGGAAAACTCACGACGTCGAAATATGCGAAGATCGAGAAGTGCTCACAAGACACCGCATATCGCGACATCCTCGACCTGATCGATTTGGGAGCACTTGAGAAAGATGACGCTGGTGGACGTAGTACCAGCTATTCCCTGTCAGCGAAGTGAAGAGGCTTGTCGCAGGCGGAGATCAAGACATGCACCTCATGGATATGGCAGACAGCCACCAGAGAAAATTTCCGATCTGAGGCTTGCTATAATTCATTGATATGAATTGTAAAAATAGAACTCTTAGGTGTGGCCTTGCCGATGTCCGTTGCCGATCCTGAGTTTCTGCGTGCAATGAAGAAAACTGGGGCTGTGCCGGCCCCTGAAGTTCTTTTCCCGGGCTGGTGGGGCCGGGAAAAGTGAAAGTGTCCTTCGGGTTTTGTGACTGACGGATGAGGGTCTTTGGGTTCCTCTGACGGGTCCGGGCCGGGTTCCGGTCTGTCTTTCCTGATGAAGGGCATTCCCATGCAAACAGGTGTCTTGCGCGTGCTGCGCGCGACCGCCGCCTCCTGGTGGCGGCACAAGGAACTGCGCCGAACTGGCCAGCTGAAATTGGCACGGCGGCTCGAACGCGAGACCGTGTTGCGCGATCTCGTCCATCTCAGGCAGGCGGCGACATTGCCGAACGCCCATGTGATCTGCGGCGATGGCGGCACATTCATCCATTTGGGTTGGACCACAGTGTCGACCTTCGCGCCGATCGAGCGCTTTCCCTTGGCCGCTCATGCGGTCGCACGAGGCACGCCGTTCATCGATATCCGACCCGTCAACAATGTAATCACATTCGCGAACCTGCCCCGCGTGACACGAGACGGATCGGTCGACCCTGAACCTTGGGGTCCTGGCCAGGCCGTCTCTCTAACCACCTACATCGACATGGTCGAAGAGCTTGGTGCCAGGATCGTCAACGATCCACGCGCCAGTCGGCCAGCCTGATCACTATCCCCTCACACCAACACTCGAAAGGAAGCCAGCCATGGCCAGATCCCGCACGCCCAAATATGATGCCTCCGAGGTCATCACAAACGAAATCATCCGTATCATCGAGCGCGGCGTCCTGCCGTGGCGCAAGCCCTGGACGGCTGGTGGCAGTACACGTCCCCTGCGCGTGGGCGGCGAGGCATATCAAGGCGTCAACAACTTCCTGCTGACCATGCGGACCGTTATGGCGGGCTACAGCTCGCCCTACTGGATGACGATCCCACAGGCCAATGCCCTGGGCGCCAAGGTCCGCAAGGGCGAGAAGTCCTCCGTGGTGGTCTATTACGGCCAGAGCCGGAAACAGGACGAGGCGTCTAGAGACGCCGACGAGGCCGATGGGGATGAGGCCCGCGTCTTCCGTTTCCAGAAATCCTATCGCGTGTTCAACGCCTGCCAGATCGAGGGGTTGCCGGATAGCTTCCATCCCGAGCCGGACCCGGTGCCTGAGCATCCGCCCGCTGAACCCATTCCCCATATGCAGGCTTTTTTTGATGCCATCGATATCACCACCGTCTTCACGGGTAGCGATGCCTACTATCTGCCGCCGGTAGACAAGGTCTACATGCCGCCGATTACGCGGTTTCAAAATCCGCCCAATTTTTATGGGGTTTGGGCCCATGAACTGGGCCATGCCACAAAGGCGCGCCATCGCTTGAACCGCGACTACGGTCTTTCGCGGTTTGGCAACACAGCCTATGCCCGCGAGGAGATCGTGGCCGAGCTCACGTCGTGCTTTCTGGGGCAGGAACTTGGGTTCACGTCGCATACGCTCGAGATGAATGCCGCTTACCTCTACAACTGGCTACGCGTTCTGCGCTCGGACAAGACCGCGATTTTCAAGCACGCGGCCGATGCGCAGCGCGCCTGTGATTACCTTATTGCGCGATCGGAGGCGGGCAGGGCAGGGGAGGTCGACCAGGCCGCTTGAGGGGATGTGTGTCGGCAAAGGGAAAGCAGGCTTTGGGAAGGGTGTTTCAAACTTCTCAAAGGACAGACCCATGACCAACGCAGCACAGCCTCTGACAGACCGCCCAGACCCCGCCGTAATCGCCGCTCAGAATGACGCTTTCCGCAAGCTCGCCTGCCTCGGGATAGCACCAGAGGCGCCCATCCAAGGCCGGATGCATGTGACCCGCTCGCTCATGGAGGCGGGGGACGGTTTCATGGCCGAGGCGGTGAATGTCACGGGGGCGTTCGACACATTCGAACCCGAGAATGACCCGGAGGGCTGGCATGATTTCGGGGCGGTCGAGATCCAGGGTGAAACCGTATTCTGGAAAATTGATCTCTATGAGGCAGATTCCGATTTTCGCTACGGTGCCGAGGCCCCGGAAAACCCGGAAACCACCATGCGTGTGCTGACCATCATGATGGCGCGCGACTGGTAGGCGAGGGGCAGCCTCAAGACCTATTTCTCAGCCTCCTAAGGCCCGCTGCCCCCTCAAAAGGCAAAGCGGGCCTTTTGTCCTTTTGATCCCCGAAGCCGGGGATTGGTCACGCGTTTGAACGCGCGGGCCGCACCATAACTACCGAGAAGGATATCCCATGACCGCAAGCTTCAAACCCGTTTCCGTTGCTATCGGCGATCTGACTGCCCACCCCGCCAATGTGCGCAGTAACTCCCCGGAAACCTATGACCCCGAGAACATCGCGCATCTGAAGGCCAGCATCGCCGTTCTGGGCCTGCTCCAGCCGCTCCTGGTCCAGAAGCTCGACGGCAAATACGCCGTGCTTGCCGGTGGCCGGCGGCATGCCGCGCTGAACGAGCTGGTCGCGGACAAGGTCGCGAAGGGCTTCACGGCCAAGACCAAGATCGACTGCCGCCTCGTGCCAGAGGAGTGCGATGTCACCACCGCGCTGTCCCTCGCCGAGAACATCACCCAGGCGCCGATGAACGCGATCGACGAGTTCGAGGCCTTCGCCCGGATGATGGAAGTCGACGGCCAGACGCCCGAGACCATCGCAAAGACCTTCGGCGCCACGGTCGCCGCCGTGAAGGGCCGGTTGCGCTATGGCCTCATTCATCCTGACATCCGCGCCGCAGCCCGGGCCAAAGCGATCACGCTCGATACGATGAAGGCCTTTGCCGAGCATCCGAGTCAGGAGGTGCAGAAGGAGGTCTTCGAGGCGCTCACGACGGAAGACAGCTATCTGCAGGCCTACACCGTCCGTCAGGCTCTCAAATCCCGCGGCGTGCAGATCAGCGACGATATCGGGGCTTTCGTGCGCGCGGACTACGAGGCACGGGGTGGCGCCGTTGCGGCTGACCTTCTGGAAGAGCATTCGGTGCTCGAGGATGCGGCACTGGTCGAGGTCATCCTGCTAGAGAAGCTCGGTGCCGCGGCCGAGGAAGCCCGTGCGAAACTGGGTCTTGCCTGGGCCGATGCGATGGTGCGCTATGATTACGCGACCATGGCCGACTACGGCCGCGTCTATCCCGGCCCTATTGAGCCTGATGAGGCCGCCCAGAAACGCGTGGATGAGATCACCGCCGAGCTCGAGCAGCTGCAGCTCGAGATGGAGGATGAGGGCCTCGAGGACGATGCCTACAATGCCCTCTACGAACGCGTGGACGCTTTGGAAGAAGAAGCGCGCGACCTGCAGGAGGCCTACAGCACCGAGGACCTCGCCCGCGCTGGCGTGATCGCTTCCTGGTCCGGTGGACAGGTGACGCTGCATGTGGGCCTCGTTCGCCCCGAGGACAAGCAGGAGGCGTCTCGCAGCCCTTCCGGGAACCAGACCGGCAAGGACGAGCCCGACGCAGGCGAGATCACCTATCCGGCTTCGCTGGCCGAGGATCTCAAGACCGAACGTGCGATGGCCCTTGGCGCCGCGATGGCGTTGCACCCCGAGGCCACGCTCGATCTGACCCTCTTCAAGCTGGTCAGTGACGTTCTGGGCAGCGGCATGAGTGTCACGCAGGCGATCAAGGTCGATGCCCGCAAGGAATACCGCAGCCATGCCAAGATGGACGACATCGACGGCACCTCGCTCGAGCAGGTGGCCGCGGCCCACGATGCCCTCGATCTGACGTGGCTCGATGAGGCCCGGTCCCCTGCCGATCAATTCGCGGCGTTTCGCGTGCTCGAGGCAGGGAAGAAGGCCGCGCTCGTCGCCTATGCCACCGCAAGCACCACGCAATCCTGCTTCGCGCGGGACCGGCAGCGCGACAGCCTCATGCATGACTTCGAGATCGAGATCATGCCCGACATCCGCGCGCATTGGACGCCGAACGCGGCTCTGTTCAACCGCTTCAAGAAGGCCTGGCTGCTGAAGATCCTCGGTGAGGATCTGGGCCTCGTCCAGGAGGCGGTGACGCTGGCTTCGTCGAGCAAGAAGGAGATCGTCGCCTTCTGCGACAAGCTCTTCGCCGAGCCCTTCGCCACGCTCACCGACGCGCAGCGCGCCGCGGTGGCCGCCTGGTGCCCGCCGATGATGCAGACCGCCAGAAGCGCGACGGACGAAGCGCCCACGGTAGAAATCTCGGAGCCTGACACAGACGTCGCGAAAGCGGCCTGAGCGACCCTCTCGACCCGCGCAAGGCTCAAAGACCACGCGGGTCGACCCTTTCCCACACCGAACAGAAAGACATCCCATGGCTATTCTCAAGTTCTCTGCGTCCGCTGTTGCGGCGCAAATCGCGCATGCGCGCGCCTGCAAAACCTTCCTGCCCAACTGGAACGGCCCGGTGGACAGGCCCGCCCTGATCCTGATCGTCGGCAATGGCGTGCATCTGCGCTCGAACGGCATCGACGGCACGACCACCCGCATCGTCACGACCGAGCAGGCCGATCCCTCCTTCGCCTTCGCCGACAGCATGAACCCGTTCCGGGACACCGACTGGATGGCGCAGCGCCGCATGGCGTTTCGCGATCTGACCGGCCAGTTCTACACGGACATCCTCGACGACGTTCAAGTGCTCATCGACCGGGGGCAGGGGGCGATCCGGCTCGCCACCGATGGCCACAGCATCCGCGTCTTCGTGCGCCGGGCCTCGGACTATCTCATCGGCGGAACCTACGAGGTGCCCTCGGGCCTTGGCGGCACCTTCCGGGTCATCCTCAAGGATGCCTGCGACACCTTCGCGATCGTGCAGAACTGCGGCAATTGCGAGGATTTCGACGCCATGCAG
>PDWJ01000117.1_pt1 | contig 110656 bp, 128 predicted proteins | sample 1430881 | NCBI WGS metagenome assembly PDWJ01 (sample SAMN01162460, study PRJNA174530) | Oral metagenome, whole genome shotgun sequencing project. | biome: Marine environment; feature: Marine mammal; material: Swab sample of the gingival sulcus; isolation source: swab sample of gingival sulcus... | reverse complement strand
CCAGAAAGGGAAGTCAGATCAACGCAACAGGCCACACGGGCAAAGATGGGGATTGGGTCACGTTATGACACTTGGGTCAGGTTCGTATGACATTCAACAAGAATGAAGTGGCGGACCGAGGAGGATTCGAACCCCCGACCCCCTGATTCGTAGTCAGGTACTCTATCCAGCTGAGCTATCGGTCCGTGGAGGCGTGAGATAGACCTATGCGAGCAGCTTGGCAAGAGCTAAACTGCAAAAAACTTCAATGCTGCCTCCTTATCTGTTGGTCTTGGGCGGGCGCACGTTTGCGGTCCTGTCGAACCTGCCCTGATCTTGATCGTCCATGGCCTGTTTCCATCCCAAATCCTCGGCAGGGGTTTTGAAATTCAACCCTTCAGGCGAATGGCCGGTGATCTTGTCGCCGTTGAACATCATCCGTTTCGCCCGTTCGGGGCCAAGCCGTCCCCACCTTGCGTCACAGGCGCGGATCACGCAGCGCCTGCTGGCGGCGGGCGCTGCGTCGGGCGAGAAGCTGTCCGGATTGGAGTATGCAGGACGGGGGAATATCAACCATGTGCCCGGCATGAACAAAACGTGAGCTTTTGACAAAGGTAGTGGCCAGGGGTGATTGCAACGACACCTTTGGCCTTGCCACTGCGCGCTGACGCGCCTAACTACTGGGGCGGCGGTTCTGCCCCTCTTGTGGTATGGTTGCATTCCGGTGGCCTTAAGCAAATCCGAGGGAGCTGGCTCTGTCAGGGTCTTGGCCCTGTTACCTGGCACCCACCTGTATATACAGGTCCTCGGGAATGAGAGAACCTCACGGTCCGGGTGGTTCCGCTGCTTTTCTGTTTGCCCGTCTTGTCCGACTTGTCCAACGTTTTCGGTGTGACCCGAATATCCGCGCAACAGGCGGCCCGTTAACCCCGCCTGAGGTCTGCCCGTGGCCCACCTGCGGCCACACGTACCGGGATCGGCCCCTTGGGACGCGGCGCAACCCGTTGACGATGCCCCCCGCGCGGGCCGTCATCGTCGTCGTCCTTCATCCTCATCACCGCGATCCCAAACTGCACCCCGGCAAAAATGATACCATTTGAAATCCACAGGATAAGAACGGCCAGCCACCCCTTGTCCGATGCCGTGATCAGATGCCAGAGATTGGCGATGTTGAAATAGAGCAACATCCCGACAAAGGCGGCAGAAATGCCGAACCCGATGGCGACGTTGACGATGTAAAGCCGGATAAGCTTGGGCATGATCTGACCTGTTCTGGGTGAGTCTCTGTGCGCAATGATATCGCCAAATTGGCATGTGACAAGTTGATAGACGCAGGTTCATGGGCGCTATTTCGCCTGTGTCACGACAACAGGGTCGGTTTCGCCCACCATCGCGGGTGGTGTTCCCGGAGCGTTGTGGCGGCCTCCCTTGCCTTTTGCGCGGTGGGAAACAGGCCAAAACACGTCGCCCCGGACCCGGACATCCGGGCCAACAGGGCACCGTGGGCGCGCAATCGCTCACAAACCGCCGCGACCTCGGGGACAAGCGCCATGGCAGGCGGTTCCAGGTCATTGCGTTGATTGCGCAACCATGCGGCGCACTCCTCCACGGTGTCAAAGCCCGGGATCCTGTCGGGCATTGGCAGGTTGTCCCGCCGTTCCAGCGCGGCGAACACGGCCCCCGTGGGCACCTCGACGCCGGGGTTGATCAGAACGGCGGGCAGTACCGGACACCCGGACAGCGCCTCCACCTGTTCTCCTGCGCCCCGCATCCGTGCGGCGCGGGCCAACATGCAAACCGGCAGATCCGCGCCAAGCGCCATCAGATTGCCCCTGAACGCCCGGCCGGTTGCCGCCTGCGCCAGACGCAGCGCCGCAGCCCCGTCGGACGACCCCCCGCCAATCCCCGCCGCAGCGGGAAGCTGTTTGTCCAGAACCACCTGTGCGCTCACCCCCATCGCGCGCAACACCTTGAGTACAAGATTGCGCCCATCCCCGGGCACCCCTTCGGCGCGTGGTCCCTGCACTGTCAAACCCATCTCGTCCGCAAGCGACAGGGACAGGTGATCCCCCACATCGGCAAACATCACGAGACTGTCCAGAAGATGCAGCCCATCCGCCCGCTGCCCGGTCACATGGAGCGACAGGTTCACCTTGGCCGGTGCAAACCCCGGATCGCGGGGCGCGAGAGGCTCAGCCATCCTCGCCCGCCACCTTCAACGGTGGCGCACCCTCTTCCTCAAGAACGACATCAAGCCCGACTTCAAGCTTGCGGCGAATGCGGTCCGGGTCCGCGTCTTCCGCCGCTTCTCCGAAATCCACAAAGGACAATGCGCGTTTCCATTGAAATCTGGCCTCAAGGTGGCGACCCACGGCCCAATACACATCGCCAAGGTGATCGTTGACGATCGGATCAACCGGCATGAGTTCGACCGCCGTTTCCATATGGCCGACCGCCTCGTCATACCGTCCCAGACGGTACAGGACCCAGCCAAGGGAATCGACGATATAGCCGCTGTTGGGGCGCGCAGCGACCGCCTCTTCGATCATCGCCAGCGCCTCGTCCAGATTCTGTTTCTTCTCGACCATGGAATAGCCGAGATAGTTCAGAACCTCGGGGCGACCGGGTTGGATTTTCAACGCGGTGCGGAAATCCGCTTCGGCCTTGGGCCAATCGCCCATGCGTTCGTGGCTTATGCCGCGTGCGTAATACAGGAACCACTTGCCGTTTCTTTCCTCGCCATAAAGCGCAAGCGCGTGATCGTAAGCTTCGATCGCTTCTTCGAAACGGTCCAGCATCCGCATCATGTCGCCCAGCGTGGTGTGGACCACCGGCAAATCGCCATGGCTGTCGGCCAGCTGGTGCAACACTTCGATAGCCGCGTCCTCTTTGCCCGCCTTGCGCAAGGCGTCGGCCCGCCCAAGTTCGGCCGCGTGATAGGCTCCATGCCCACGCGGCACCCGGCGAAAGGTTTCGGTGGCAAGGTCGTATTGTTCCAACCCGTCCAGTAACTCGGCGGATAACAGGATCGCGTCCACATGGGACGGGTCAAGATGTTCGGCCATGCGCGAAAACAAAAGCGTGTTGGTGTTCCGCGCCTCACCCCGCAACGCGCCGGCAACGGTGTAGAGAACTTCGGCCATCCCCTGTTGGGCATTGCCAACAAGCGTGAAATCAAGCGTGTCGCCCCGCAACAGCGCCTCACGCAGCGCGCGCAATTCGGGGTCAAGAGACGTCCCGAAACTGTCATCCAGAACCTTGAGCGCCTCATCATCCTTTTCCAGCTGGCTCAACACCTGAACCCGGGCGATCACCCCCCGTCGCGTTTGCACCGCCGAGCCGGGGCCGGTTGCCCCCAGAATAGCTTCCGCGCTTTCAAAATCCCCAACCAGAGCAAGCGCCAGCGACTTGTGATACAGGCCAAAGCCCCGCTGGCCCTTCTCCTCGCTCACCTTGTCAAACGTGGCCACCGCATCGGCCATCGCCCCTTTTCCAAGCAAGGCCCAGGCCCGGATCAGCCCGTCAATCAGGGTGCCAATCCCCCGTTTGTCGTCCACGCGTTTCAAAAGCGCATCAAAATCCCGGTTCGCGGCCTCGTCAGCCAGAAGCACCATGTGGCTGATCTGACTTTTCAACCCCTCGCTTTCCATCTTGCGCGCCACCGGCAGCGCCCGGTCGATACGCCCAAGCGCCAGGTTGGACAAGACCACGGATTCCATCAAAGCGGGGTTGGTCATATCACGGGTCAACGCCTTGGTATAATACTCCGCCGCCACCTTGAAATCGGCGTCATAGCGGGCCTGTCGCCCGGCAAGGTAGGCCCCCGCCAGCCCTTCGGCCTGCGCGGGTAAGACGGGCAACGCCAGGTGAACGGCCAAAAGGATTGCAGTGCTGCGTTTCAGTAGTGCTCTCACGCGCTCTCGCCTCGCAAATTCGTGGGCGGGCGGCCCAATGCGGCCCGCTATGTCACCTCAACCTAATACACCTGACGCCAAACGCAATGAAAGGCCGCCCGAAACGCCCGGATCAAGAACGGGCCACAAAAAACGGGCGGCCCGACCGGACCACCCGCATTTTGCCATTTCGCGAATGGGATCACATGTTCGGATAGTTCGGCCCGTCGCCACCCTGGGGAGTGGTCCAGGTGATGTTCTCGGCCGGGTCCTTGATGTCACAGGTTTTACAGTGGACACAGTTCTGGAAGTTGACCACGAAACGCGAGTCTTTGCCGTCTTCCTCGACGACCTCGTAAACACCGGCGGGGCAATAGCGTTGCGCCGGTTCGGCATATTTCGGCAGGGTTTTCAAAATCGGTATGTCTGGATCCGTCAGCTTCAGGTGACAGGGCTGGCTCTCTTCGTGGTTCGTCATTGCGAAGGAAACGTTGGTCAACCGGTCAAAGCTGAGTTTGCCATCGGGCTTGGGATAGTTGATCGGCTTGTGTTTGCTGGCCTCTTCCGTGGCCTGTGCATCGCTTTTACCGTGCTTCAACGTGCCGAACAGCGAAAAGCCGAACGTGTTGGTCCACATGTCCAACCCACCCAGGGCAAGCGAGGGCAGCAGCCCCCATTTCGACCACATCGGTTTGACATTGCGGACCTTCTTGAGGTCCTTGCCGATTGCGCCGTTGCGCACCTCGTCCTCATAGGCGGTCAGTTCGTCACCCGACCGGCCCGCAGCAAACGCTTCGAATGCCGCTTCCGCCGCCGCCTTGCCGGACAGCATCGCATTGTGGTTGCCTTTGATCCGCGGCACGTTGACCATGCCCACCGAACAGCCAAGCAAAGCCACGCCCGGCGCGACCATCTTGTGCATCGACTGATAGCCCCCTTCGGTGATCGCCCGCGCGCCATAGGCCACGCGCTTGCCGCCTTCCAACAGTTCGGCAATCATCGGGTGATGCTTGAACTGCTGGAATTCCATATAGGGGAAGAGATACGGGTTCTTGTAGTTCAGGTGAACCACGAACCCGACATAAACCTGATTGTTTTCAAGGTGGTACACGAAAGACCCGCCCCCGGCCCTGGATCCCAGAGGCCAACCCATCGTATGGGTTACGGTGCCTTCCTTGTGCTTGGCCGGATCAATCTCCCAGATCTCTTTCATGCCCACGCCGTATTTTTGCGGCTCATAGCCTTTGGCGAGGTCGTATTTCGCGATCACTTCCTTGGACAGCGACCCGCGCACCCCTTCGGACAGGAACACGTATTTGCCATGCAGCTCCATCCCCGGTTCGGTATTCGGACCGATAGAGCCGTCTTCTTCCAACCCGAACACACCGGCGACAACGCCTTTGACGCCGCCGTTTTCGTCGAATACCAGCTCGGAACAGGCCATGCCGGGGAAGATTTCAACACCCATCTCTTCGGCCTGTTCGGCCATCCAGCGACAGACATTCCCCATCGATACGATGTAATTGCCGTGGTTGTGCATCAGGGGGGGCATCGGAAAGTTGGGCACACGGATTTCACCGGCCGCGCCCAGCATATAAAAGTTGTCTTCCTTGACCGGCGTGTTAAGCGGCGCGCCCTTTTCCTTCCAGTCGGGGATCAGCGCGTCCAACCCGCAAGGGTCCAGCACGGCACCGGACAGGATATGCGCGCCCACTTCGGACCCTTTTTCCAGAACGACAACCTGAATATTTTCGTCCAGTTGTTTAAGCCGGATCGCCGCAGACAGGCCCGCAGGTCCTGCACCAACGATCACAACATCATATTCCATCGCTTCGCGTTCAATCTCGGACATCTAGGTATCCCCCCGTGCGCCAGTGGCTAAGAAAATTTCAACGACGATTACACGCCGATGCTGCACTGCGTCAATTGCCACGCGACGTAAACTGGGCGTTTCCCGGTAGTTGGGCATAGAATCCGCGCCAAATCGCGTCTGTTCGCCGCAGCCTGCTTAAGCTATGCCACACGCATACGATCCGCTTTCAAGAGTTCGCAATGACCAGAAGCATTCCTCTCCTTATCCCGGGGACCCGCTTTGAGCCAGTGTTTACGGCCCCATTTCATCACTTGTCAGCTATACCAACCCGCTCTTGCAGGGCGGGTTTGGACCCGACACGCTGCCGCGGAACCCAAGCGCGTTATATCATCTCGACTATCTTGACGCACAGGCGCGCAATGGTGGGTTCTCGCAATTCATCGGCAATTCCGGGAACCTGATCGAGCAGAATTTCGACCTCGCCCTGGAAGGGGCCGAACATCTTGTCCTTACCCCTTGCCAACCTGATCCGGCAGGGGTGGAACTGGATGGCACTTAACGTCAAAGAAGCACAGTCAAAGAAGCGCAACGGCGGGACGGGTTCAGCAACCGCGCCCGATGCTGCGGTCCTCTTTCTTTGATTTCAACCTCGTGCTGTCACCGGATGCGGACCCGACCTGGGGGTTTTTCAAAACCGATATGGGGAATTTCTCTCTCTCTGGGTCGCCCGGCGAAGTGATCTTGCGCAAGGCCATGAAACCCGGCTCTGCGGGCAGGCAGACGAATGGGACGACAAAACGGGGGAAACTTCAAGGGCACCCCAAACCGGGTCGGGTGGCTGGCCGGGCGCGGATTGATCCTGCCATCCGGCTGCTGGACGATGCGGGGGCAACGCTGTCTCGCGCGGATACAGGCAGGAAACTGCGGTTTACGGCGCAGGAGATTGCGAAATTCCGCGCGGAACATCGCCGCCCCGGGGCCTGACCCAACGCCCCATTGCCCTTCCATCATCCATCCACTATTGCAAAGCCAAGCCCTTTGCAGGCAGTGTGAGAATGAACGCAAGCGGACGCAGTTTCAAAAAGAACGCCCGCAGATGACGCAGATACAAAGAGAACGAACCGACCATGGAAAAGCTTCCGATGACCCGCGCGGGGTTCACCGCGCTGGAAACTGAATTGAAACAGCTGAAAACCGTAGAGCGCCCCTCCGTGATCCAGGCAATTGCCGAGGCGCGCGAACTTGGCGACCTGAAGGAAAATGCAGAATACCATTCGGCGCGGGAAAAGCAGGGGTTCATCGAAGGCCGTATCAAGGAGCTTGAAGGTGTGCTCAGCCTTGCGGACGTGATCGACCCTTCGGGCCTCTCCGGAGCCATCAAGTTCGGGGCCAGGGTCACGCTGGTGGATGAAGACACGGACGAGGAAAAGACTTGGCAGATCGTGGGTGAACACGAGGCCAATATCGAAAAAGGTCTGCTCAACATCAAATCCCCGATCGCGCGCGCACTGATCGGCAAAGAAGAAGGCGACAGCGTTGAAGTGCGCACCCCCGGCGGGGAACGCAGCTATGAAGTCCTGAAAATCGACTATTCCTAAGCGAGGCCCCGCCATGGCGGATCCCAAACAAAGCCAACCCACGCCGCTGGGCATCTATGACCGGCCCACGCACGCACGTATCTCGGCGATCGAGATCATCGCGCTTGCGCTTTCGACCCTGTGGCTGATCGGTGCGGCCGTGTTTTTTCTGACGCTTGAACGGCCCGCACCGACGGGCGAAGCGGGGGTGGACAGCCTGCGGTTCATCATGACCATGCTGGCGATCTTCATGCCCGTGGCCATGATCTGGGTGGCGGCGACGGCGGCGAAATCTTCGCGGGTAATGCGGGAAGAAAGCCAGCGTTTGCAGGCTGCTATCGACGCAATCCGTCAGGCCTATCTGATCCAGGCCCAGGGGCGCGAAGTTCTGTCCGAACCCTCGGTTTCACGCAAACTGGACGAAATCGCAGCGGCACAGAAAAAGACCGAAACGGCGCTGGCGACCTTCCACTCCACCCGGGATACATCCGCGCCGCGCCCGTCGATCACGATCAACCAGCCCAAGGCCGAGACCCGGGATCAGGCCCCGCTGCCGCTTGGCACCACATCCGAAGACATGGCACCGCCGCTGGATCATGACGATTTCATCCGTGCGATCAACTTCCCGGAAACTGCCGACGACACGGTTGGCTTTGCCGCGCTGCGCAAGGCATTGAAGGATCGCAAGGCATCTCAACTGATCCAGGCCAGCCAGGATATTCTGACCCTGCTGAGCCAGGACGGGATTTACATGGATGACCTGCGCCCCGACATGGCGCGCCCCGAAATCTGGCGCAAATTTGCTGCCGGAGAACGGGGGCGGCTGATCGCCGGGCTGGGTGGGGTGCGGGATCGCTCGTCGCTGGCGCTGACCGCGGGACGTATGCGCGAAGATCCTATTTTCCGCGACAGCGCCCATCACTTCCTGCGTAAGTTCGACCAGATGTTCACGGAATTCGAACAATCCGCGACGGACGCGGAAATTACTGAGCTTGCCAACACCCGCACCGCCCGCGCCTTTATGCTGATCGGCCGTGTGTCCGGCACGTTTGACTAAAGCGTTTCCAGGTATTGTTGGATCACAGCAAGAACTGGAAATACTTCAACGGGATCGGCCTGAGGCGCTCAGGGGCGCTCCCGCCCGTCCGCCCTGCATCAAAGATGCAGCACGTCCCGTTGGGCCGGGCGCTGCCCCACGGGGCAGCGCAGCCCAGCCAAGCCGCCCGGCCAAGCTATAGCCAAACGACACAATTCTGATTGTGCCTTTTTACTATAGGTCTCTGATTTCACGCTGATGCTTCGTGGATTTTGGGATCAAAATCCACTCCCGTCAGCTTTACAAGACAAGGTCACACGCCAAAGCTCCCCCAGGGCAGGAACCGCACCGGGTCACCCATATGCACTTCCATGGCGTGATCGGGCAGTTCCACCAAGCCTTCGGCCCAGCTTAGGCCGCTGATCCGCCCTGAACCTTCCGAGGCGAACACCTCGACCTTTCCATCCCGGACCCGTGCGCGCAGGTATTCCCGCCGCCCCGCCTTCTTGCGCTTGCTAAAGCCCGCAGGCAGCGGAAAGGCCAAAGGATCGCGCCACCCCTGCCCGGCCAGAAGGCCCATCGCGGGCAGGCCGAACACCAATGCACAGACCAGCGCGGCAACCGGGTTTCCGGGCAAGCCGAACACCGGCACCCCGTTCCACATCCCCAGCGCAAGGGGACGCCCCGGCTTGATGGCGATCCGCCAAAGCCCCATGGCACCGCTTTCGTTCAGCAGGGCCGACACGTGATCCTCATCCCCCGCCGACGCCCCGCCCGAGGTCAGGATCACATCCGCCCGCATGGCACCCGCGTCCAGCCCGGCGCGCAGCCTGTCGCGATCATCACCGATACGCCCCAGATCCACCGCCTCGTACCCGGCCTTCGCCAACAGGCCCAACAGCATCGGGCGGTTGGCATCGTGGATCTGCCCCGGGCGCGCGACCTCTCCGGCTTCGATCAACTCATCCCCGGTTGAAATCACCGCAACCCGGAGCCGCGAAAACACGTCAAGGTCCGCCACGCCCACAGCAGCGCACAGCGCAAGGTCCGCCACGCCGATCCTGTGCCCGGCTTTGAGGATCGCCTGACCCTCAGTCACATCCTCACCGGCCTGACGGGTATTTGCCCCTTTCCTGACGCCCTGACGAAACGCGATTTTCCCGTCCCCGCGCGTTACATCCTCTTCGAGAACCACGGTATCCACGCCTTTGGGAAGCGCGGCCCCGGTCAGAACCCGGATCGCCTGACCCGCCGCGACCTCGCCGTCAAAGACCAGCCCGGCCGCTGCACGCCCCTCGGACAGGGGCAGAACCGGATCGCCCGTGGGCAAGCTGTCAAAGGCAAAGCCATACCCATCCACTGCCGAATTGGGCAGAGGCGGGTTGGATCGCCTGGCCACCACGTCCTGCGCAAGGATCGCGCCAAGCGCCGCGCCAAGCGGTCGGGTTTGCGCGGTCGTCACCCGGTGCAACCGGTCGCGCAACCGGGCCTGTGCCACCTCAACCGGGGTCCAGTCAATCCCTGGCGGCAGGGCAAAGCAATCGTCGCGCAGGGGCGGTGGAATCAGGTCGGCCATGGCGCGGCCTCCTTTGCTACGAAATCAGCGATTTGGGCCGTATGATCAAGATGCAGAACAGGTCGGTCAAGCACCAGATCCGTATCTGATGCCACAGCCCGGATCGTGGGGTCGCCGGGGGCGAGCAACTCGTGCCCGGCCTCGGCGCGATAGGCCTCGATCTTGGGGTGGTTTTCGCGCTTGAAACCTTCGACCAGGACAATGTCACACGGGGCCAGTTCAGCCAACAGCATAGGCAGATCCGGCGCGGGGGCACCGCGCAGTTCCGTCATCAACGCCCAGCGGTGCGCCGATGCCAGAAGCACCTGCCCCGCCCCGGCTTGTCGGTGGCGGTAGCTGTCCCGCCCCGGCTGATCGACATCCACCGAATGATGCGCGTTTTTGATGGTCGAAACGGTCAGGCCGCGCGCGGTCAACGCCTGCACCAACCGTTCGACCAGCCCGGTCTTGCCGCTGTTCTTCCAGCCCACAATGCCCATCACCCGCATGGCGCGCCCCGTATCATGTCTTTTGCCCTGCCTCATATCCCTGCCCCATACCCTTGTATCATACCCTGTGCGCGGATCAGGTCCTCGGGGGTGTTGATGTTGAAAAACGGCCCCGGATCGCCACCTTCGAATTCCGCAACACGACCGCCATGGGCATCACTCCATTGCACAACCTTGCGCAACCCCCCATTAAGCGCATCGCGCAGATCCTCGCGCAACGCCACGGGCCAGAGGCCGAAGGTGGGTTGTCGGCCATCCGGAGTGGCGGCAAGCACAAGCGGCTGCGCCATGCCCTGCGCGGCGCTGCTTAGGCGGGCCACAAGATCGGAAGGGAAAAACGGCGTGTCCCCGGCCACCGAGACCACGCAATCCACCCCCTGTTCAGCAGCCCAGTCCATGCCCGCCAGCACCCCGGCCAGGGGGCCCGGGAACCCCTCGATACTGTCGGCCAACACCGGCAGGCCATAGGCCGCGAACCGCGCGGGGTCTCCGTTTGCGTTGATGGCAAGCCCGCCCACCTGAGGGGCCAACCGGTTGCGTACATAGGACAACAATGCGCCATCACCCAAAGGCAACAGCGCCTTGTCCCCGCCACCCATGCGGGTGGCCAGCCCTCCGGCAAGGATGATACCAAGTGGTTTGTTCATGCGTCCCTCTCTGTCTTGAAGGCGGTAGGGGCCGGGGCGGTGGGGGCGCTAGCTGCGGCGGAGGAAATGTCCGGCCGACATGGCGTCAGCACCGGGCCCATCAACAGAAGTATGGTAACAATGATGGCAAATGGAATACCAAAGCCGGGCCAAATCAGTGCCAGCAGCATGATCGGCAGGAACTGAACCAGACAAACCCGCCGGTATCCACGCGCCGCCTCACGTGCCGCATTTGGTATCCCCGCATGACGCGGCACCCCCCGAAAGAGAACACGCCGCAGGATCAGCCCCCGTTTCCATCCATAGCCAAACTGCCCGGTCAGCTTGCCAGTTTCGCGGTCAAGCAAATCAAGGCTCGGAAGCGGGTGTTCGAGATGCCACCCCATCACCTCGCGCTTGTGTCGTGTCAAACGCGCCATTTCTATCACCATTGCCTGATAGTGCCGCCGCGACGCCCACAGAACATAGATCCCAGTGCCAAAAGCAACCATCAGCCCGGCAAACAAACCCGGTACAACCAGTACAATTTGCACGGACCCGCTCATCGCAGCGCAGTCAAGAATTTTATCGTAAAATTCGTGTCCAACCTCACCGTCATGCGCTTTCTTCTCCTTTGCGCCACGGGCGAGCGCGCTCTTGGGGTGCATTGGACAGATCCACATCACGCTGCAACCGCTCTTCTCCGCTCAGACAGACGAACCTCTGCCCTTTGAGCCGTCCGATCAGGGTCAGCCCGACTTGTCGCGCAATCTCAACGCCCCAGGCGGTAAACCCCGACCGGGAGGCCAGGACCGGGATTCCCATCAACGCGGTCTTGATCACCATTTCCGAGGTCAGACGCCCCGTGGTGTAAAGCAGCTTGTCCCCTGCCGCGGCACCGCTCGAAAACATCCAGCCGGCCACCTTGTCCACCGCATTATGACGCCCCACATCCTCCATATAAACCAAAGGGCGCGCGCCCTGGCACAAGACCGTGCCATGGATTGCCCCGGCTTCAAGGTAGAGTGACGGGGTGCGGTTGATCCGTGCCGAAAGGGTATAAAGATCGGATGTCCGCACGGTGGCCTCGGGCAACCGCACCTTGTCCAATCCCTCCATCATATCCCCGAACACAGTGCCCACCGCGCAGCCGCTGGTCCGGGTTTTGCGTTGCAGTTTGTCCTCATAGGAGGTCTCGCGCTCCGTACGCACCACCACCGTATCAATATCCTCGTCATAGTCGACGCCCGTAACCACATCCTCCGCCAGCAGCATGCCCTGATTGCGCAGGAACCCCAGCGCCAGATACTCGGGATAGTCACCAATCGTCATCGCCGTGACGATTTCCTGACGGTTGAGATAAATGGTCAGCGGGCGCTCTTCCACCACGTTCAATGCAATTTCCGCGCCCCTGTGGTCCCGGCCAACCACGCCGCGCGCCAACTGCGGCGCGTTCGGGCTCGGAGCGATCAGATAGTCGGAAATGTCATCCTGTTGTGCCAATTGCATCTGCTCCGGTTCAGGGATAGGGCGGTATCGCAATCAATCTAGGGGCAAGGCATGACCACAACCACCACCAAATCCGCCTTTTGGCAGGGCTTTCGCGACGGATCGCCCTTTGTTCTGGTGGTTCTGCCCTTTGCCGCCCTGTTCGGCGTGGTGGCCACCGAGGCCGGTCTCAACATCCTGGAAACCATGATGTTTTCGGTTGCGGTCATCGCCGGAGCGGCGCAGTTTACGGCCCTTCAACTCATGCAGGAGAATACCCCCACGCTGATAGTCATCGTCTCGGCCCTCGCGGTTAATCTGCGCATGGCCATGTATTCCGCCTCGCTGACCCCGCATCTTGGCGCTGCGCCGCTTTGGAAACGTGCGCTTGTTGCCTATATGACGGTGGATCAAAGCTATGCCTGTTCCATTGCGGCCTATGACCGACAGCCGGACTGGCACCTGCCCCAGAAACTTGCCTTCTTTTTTGGAACCTGTACCCCGGTTTTGCCGATCTGGTTCGGGGCATCCTATGCCGGTGCCCTGATGGGCAACATCATCCCCGAAAGCCTGCCGCTGGACTTTGCCGTGCCGATCACGTTTCTGGCCATGATCGGGCCGATGCTGCGCACACCGGCTCACGTGGCAGCGGCCCTTGTGTCTGTATCGCTTGCGCTGGCTTTTGTCTTCCTGCCCTATAATCTTGGGCTGCTGGTGGCCGGGTTTGGCGGCATGATGGCCGGGGCCTTTGTCGAATTGCGAACCGAAGGGGCAGACCAATGATCGACCACGCCGAACTCTGGAGTGTCATTGCGGTATTGGGTGCGGGCAGCTTTGGCCTGCGCTTTCTGTTTCTCGGGCTGGTGGGTGATCGCGCCATGCCTGCCTGGGTGCTGCGCCACCTGCGCTATACGGCCGTTGCGGTTCTTCCCGGGCTTGTGGCCCCCATGGTGGTGTGGCCTGCGGCGACGGGCGGTGCCCCGGATCCGGCCCGTATGGCGGCGGCCGTGGTCACACTGGGGCTGGGTCTGATCACCCGCAACGTTCTTTCCGCGATTGGCGGCGGAGCGGTGACGTTGTTCGCGCTGCTCTATCTGCTGGGATAGGTCCGGATCCGTTTGTTGACACCCGAAGGGCTGCGCGGGCGCGACTTTCAAACCGGCCTTGTGCGCAGAAACAAATAGAGCGGCAATCCGCAACTTACCCCGATACAGAAGGTGGCCGGGATCGCCCACAACGCGCTCCAGTTTCGGCGCACCGAGGTTTCCGCCAGTATCCACACCGTCAACGCGATCCCGGACATCAACCGATCCATCGCCGCGCCCCTGGACGCGGCATTGGCGCGCCACCCTTCGATCAGGCCCGACAAAGACACCCCATATTCGCCAAACCATTGGGCGAAATAGATCATCGGAACCACCGCCCCGATGATCGCAAACCCCAGATAGACCCGTCTCAGTCCCGACATTCTCCGCTCCCTGCTCCGCGCCCGGCGTCCAGAACAGTCAACGCCGCCGCGCATTGCTTGTCAAACGGCACCTGTTGATCCGGGAACATGGCAAGATGCAACACCAACCCGTCCAGCATCGCCGCCAGCGCCCGGCCAAGCGCGGCGCAGTCCACAGAGGGCACCACCTCTCCCGCAGCGACAAGCGCCTCAAGCCCCCGTGTATACAACACGCCTAGGTGGTCGAAAAACGCGCCAGGCCCGCCTCGCTGGCCACGTCGCTCATCCTGGTTGCGTGAAACCCTGTGCGGCTGAGGCGCGAGTCACACGTCCCGCGCCCACGGCTTACAGGGTTATGCCAATCGACACCGGACCACGAGAGACACCGATACTTGTGCTGGTGGACACGCCGCCGCTGCCCACACTCAACGACGTGTTGACCGACGGCGTGATGGGCTCTCCATCCGCGCCACAAGCCGCGAGAGCCAGGGCCAAGCCCAATGTCACAATGATCCGTTGCATCCCCTACCCTCTACGTTACCTCTACGTTACTTGTCTTACCCCTGACGCCAACGCGCGATCTGGGCGCGCACCTGCGCGGGGGCCGTACCACCATAGGACAGGCGCGAGGCCACCGAATTATCCACGCCAAGCACCCCGAACACATCCTCGGTGATGGCCTCATGCACAGCCTTCATATCGTCCAGCGTCAGGTCCGGCAAATCGCACCCGCGGGATTCTGCCAGCGCGACCAAAGCGCCCGTGACATGGTGAGCATCGCGGAACGGCATGTTCAGCGCGCGCACCAACCAGTCGGCCAAATCGGTGGCGGTCGAAAACCCGGACCCGGCGGCGGCGGTCAGGCTCTCGCGATTGGCCGACATGTCCTTGACCATGCCCTCCATCGCGGCCAGCGCCAGCATCAGGTTGTCGGCGGCGTCGAACACCTGTTCCTTGTCTTCCTGCATATCCTTGGAATAGGCCAGCGGAAGCCCCTTCATCACCGTCATCAACGCCACGTTGGCCCCGAAAATCCGCCCGATCTTGGCGCGGATCAACTCGGCGGCATCGGGGTTTTTCTTTTGCGGCATGATGCTCGACCCGGTCGAGAACCGATCCGACAGGGTGACAAACCGGAACTGGGCCGAGGACCAGATCACCAATTCCTCGGCAAACCGGCTCAGGTGCATGGCACAGATCGAACTGACCCCAAGGAATTCCAACGCGAAATCACGGTCCGATACCGCGTCAAGCGAATTGGCCGAAGGCCGGTCGAACCCAAGCGCGGCGGCTGTCATATCGCGATCAATCGGGAACGAGGTCCCGGCCAGCGCCGCCGCCCCCAGCGGGCTTTCGTTCATGCGCTTGCGCGCATCCTGAAACCGGCTCAGGTCGCGCCCGAACATTTCCACATAGGCCATCATGTGATGCCCCCATGTGACCGGCTGGGCCGTCTGCAGATGGGTAAAGCCCGGCATGACCCAATCGGCCCCCGCCTCGGCCTGATCAAGAAAGGCGGCAATCAACGCCTCGATCCCGGCAATCGCCGCATCAATCTGGTCTCGCACCCACAGTTTGAAATCGGTGGCCACCTGATCATTGCGCGACCGGCCGGTGTGAAGACGACCCGCAGGTTCGCCAATGATCTCCTTGAGACGCGCCTCCACATTCATATGGATGTCTTCCAGAGCAGCCGAAAATTCGAACGTCCCGCCCTCGATCTCTGACAAAACGGTGAGCAGCCCTTCCCTCATCGCCTCCGCATCGCTATCACTCACGATGCCCGTGGCAGCCAGCATCGCCGCATGGGCACGGGAACCGGCAATGTCCTGGGCCGCCATCCGCTGATCATACCCGATCGAGGCATTGATCGCCTCCATGATCGCGTCCGGTCCGGCGGCAAAACGGCCACCCCACATTGCGTTACTGGTCTTGTCGGTCATGATGCTGAAACCTTTGGAGAGCCTGTGATGTCGCGTTCCGCGTTGATCTATACCGCCATCGCCGCAATCGCAATTGCCGTGGTGTCTTTTGTCGTCACGCGCGACCCGGCCCGGCCCTTGCCCGCGACCATGGAAAACCGTGCAGATCTGGAAGGGCTGCGCAAGGGTACGATGAAAAAGCTCGCCTTCCACCCGGTGCCCAAACCCGTGGGCAAATCGGCCTATGTGACCGAAACCGGGGGCGAGGCCACGCTGGCCGATCACGCGGGCAAATACGTGCTGCTCAACTTCTGGGCCACGTGGTGCGCCCCCTGTCGCAAGGAAATGCCCATGCTGTCGGCGTTACAGGACGAGTTCGGCGGAGACCATTTCGAGGTTCTGACCATCGCCACGGGCAAGAATATGCCCCAGGCGATGGAGAAGTTCCTGAGCGATATCAACGTCACCAACCTGCCCCTGCACCGGGACCCAAAGTCGGCGCTTGCCCGCGAAATGGCGGTGCTTGGCCTTCCGGTGACGCTTATCCTGTCGCCAGACGGGCATGAAATCGCCCGAATGCTGGGGGATGCGGACTGGGCCAGCGACAGCGCCCGTGCGATCATCCGCGCCCTGATTGCCCCGCCCACCTCTGTCCAACAGTGACCCCTGCTTTGGTGAACTGTTTGTTAACCACAAAGAACTGGCCCACACCCGCGAGTGACGCCAAACTGCGTTTCCGATAATAACGATGCGGAACCTATTTCTTCGCACATAATTTTGACACTGGGATTTGTCATGCCGTTTATTGAACCGGTCCTCCCGGCCGCCCTTTTTTCTATGGCTTACGCCCACAGCACAGACCGAACCGTTCTGCCGCAAGGGAACGCCGGGTAGCCCTGAAATCCCAATGGAGTGCCAGGTGATCAAAGCCAATGCCTCGTGTACCGCGATGCAGGGTATCCGCAACGCCGACAAAGGCAAGACGCTTACCTACCTGGTCACGTAACCCGCGTGCCGTTGCGGCACCTTTGACAGCCCTTCCCCGGCAAGGGCCCTCTGTCGGGGGAGGGAGAGAGAGAACATGCCGCTCAGCATCCTGTTACCGCTGGTCATCGGCGGGATCACCTTTATCGCGCTCCTGCTGCATGGGCTTGGCCTGTCCTCGCGCAAGCGGATCGACAGCGCCGAAACCGCGCGTATCGCGTGGCGCGATGAATTTCCCGAAGTCACACCGATCCGCGTGATCCTATGCCGGGATCAGCACGCGGCGCTGATCATGACGGCACAGGATCCGGGGGTTGTGTTTGCCATGGGCGCAGACAGCACCGCACGGTTCCTGACAGGTGCCCGGTTTCACAAGACGGCAAGGGGGCTGTTTTGCGGTGGATTGAACCTGATCTATCAATTCTGGATCCATATCGAAACGATCGGCCGCCTGCCCCGCTGGGTCGAAACGGTGATGAACACGCCCAGCCACCACCGCGTACACCATGGTCGCAATCCGCGCTATCTGGATGCAAACTATGCCGGCGTGTTCATCATCTGGGATCGGATATTCGGCACCTTTGTTCCGGAACTGGACGAAGAGAAACCTGATTATGGGTTGGTCCGTAATCTTGGCACCTTCAACCCGCTCAGGGTGGCGTTTCATGAATGGGTCGGGATCTGGCGCGATGCCACGCAACCTGGATTGACGCTGAAACAGCGCCTGAACTATTGCGTCAAACCCCCGGGCTGGAGCCACGACGCCTCTCGCGACACGTCCGAAACGATTCGCGCCAACCATCTGGCCCGACACCCCGAAAAACGGGGTGGCCCGGGATTCGAAACCGACCGTCTCCCAGCGGACTAAGCTGCGCCATTAGACGCCGGGGGCACGATTTTTAGCTAAAAATCGTGAGGCACCTGGATCGAAGCGAGCGATCCAATTGATGCATTTCCACCACCGCACAGGTCGCCTAAAGTCTGACCATGTAACGAGGATACACCATGACCCCTACACGCCGCGCTTTCGTCCTTGGCCTCACCGCCAGCCTTGTCGCATCGCCCTTGGCCGCCAAACCAGGATTCAACGCCTGGATCCGCCGGTTTCGCAAACGCGCAGCAAAGGCAGGTATCTCAAACGCCACCCTCGACACCGCCTTTGCCGGGGTAAAGCGCCTGCCCAGAATCGTGGCCAATGACAACAAACAGGCCGAAACCGCCCGATCTCTCCAAGACTATCTTGCCACCGCCGCATCCTCCGCACGATTGTCGGGCGGCAAAAAGGCCCTCGCCCGCCACAAGTCCCTTCTGGCGCGTATCGAAAAAACCTTTGGCGTTGAAAAAGAAGTGGTCGTCGCGATCTGGGGGATGGAAAGCTCCTTTGGCCGGTTTCGTGGCTCGACCCCTGTGATCTCGGCCCTTGCTACTCTGGCGCATGACGGACGCCGCGCCGACCTGTTCGAAGCCGAGCTTCTTGCCGCCCTGCGGATCCTCGAATCCGGGGACATTTCGCCCGCAGCCATGAAAGGCAGTTATGCCGGGGCCATGGGCCATACCCAGTTCATGCCCTCCACCTTCCTGCAATATGCGGTTGATTTCGACGGCGACGGTCGGCGCAATATCTGGTCTGATGACCCCACCGATGCGCTCGCCTCCACGGCGGCCCTGCTTAAAGCCGAAGGCTGGCGCAAATCCCGGCCCTGGGCCATAGAAATCACGCTTCCCAAGGGGTTTGACCCGGCACTCACCGGTCGGGTATTCCCCCGGAAAACCAGCGACTGGCGCAAACTTGGGGTCAAAACCCCCGCCGGGCAACTTCCCGACCACGGTCCCGGCGCGATCATCCTGCCCGCGGGTCCCACCGGCCCGGCCCTGATGATCTACAACAATTTTCACGTGCTGAAAAAATACAACTACGCCGACAGCTATGTCATTGGTGTCGGCCATCTTTCGGATCGCCTTTCCGGGGGTGGCAAGATCCGTTCGGGATTCCCCAGGAACCCCTGGGGCATGACCACACCTGAAAGGGTCAAGCTGCAAAAGCGCCTGAATGCTCGCGGGTTCAACGCCGGGCGTCCCGACGGGGTCATCGGCGAAAAGGGGCGCGCCGCCATTCGCGCCTTTGAGCGCAAATCGGGGCTGCGCGAAACCGGAGTGCCCTCCAAATCCCTGCTGGAAAGACTGAAGTAACCCCCCTGCGGAATCGACGCAATTTTTCTCAAATCACCGAGGCGGCAGCCAACCACCTGAAAACGCAAATCAATCCGCCCACCTGCCGCGACAGACCCAATTCGGAGCAAACTTTCCCTTTAAATGATTATTAGGAGGTTTGTCAGAAATTGGACAAGCGCGAGTGCGGAGGCTTCGATGAACCATAAAGAACGTGCAAAACTCAAGGATATCCCGGTATCCCACCATGACCCCCTCTCCTATGCGGTAGAGGCGCGCGACCGGTCAGTGATCCAGATGGTGAACGACGCGCTACGCCACCGCCATGTCCGGCTGGCCTTTCAACCCGTCGTCACAGCGATCGACCCCGGGCGGGTTGCGTTTTACGAAGGGCTGATTCGGGTGATGGACCCCACCGGTCGGATCATTCCGGCCAGGGATTTCATCAACCAGGTCGAAGAAACCGAAGCCGGGCGCATCATTGATTGCCTTTCGCTCGAATTCGGGCTGAAAACCCTCGCGGACCAGCCCGATCTGCGGCTGTCCATCAACATGTCCGCGCGCTCCATTGGCTATCCCCGCTGGATGCGCACCCTGAAAAACGGGCTCAAACGCGATGTGACCATAGCCGAACGCCTGATCCTTGAAATCACCGAAAGCAGCGCGATGACTGTGCCGGAGCTGGTGGTGAACTTCATGACCGAGCTACAGATGGAAGGGATCAGTTTCGCGTTGGACGATTTCGGCGCGGGTCATACCTCGTTCCGGTATTTCAAGAATTTCTTCTTCGATGTGCTGAAAATCGACGGCGAATTCATCCGTAACATTCATGCGGACCCTGACAATCAGGCGATTACCCGCGCCATGGTCTCGATCGCAAAACAGTTCGACATGTTCACCGTGGCCGAATTTGTCGAAAGCGAAGCCGATGCAAGATATCTTGCCAGCATCGGAATCGATTGTCTTCAGGGCTTCTATTTCGGGGCCCCGACGATCCACCCTGTCTGGGAAACGTCCTCGGAAAAACGCGCGCGGACCTGATCCCGACAATTCTGCGCAGTTGCCGCAACGCGGCAAATCCGCTATGGCTTGCCCCGACTGGTAGGGAGGACCGCCTCGTTTACGCGCGCCGTGTCCGCTGCCCTGCCCCAACTGGCAAGAGGACATATACCCCATGACCAACGTTGTTATCGCATCCGCTGCACGTACTGCTGTCGGCTCGTTTTCCGGCTCGTTCGCCAACACCCCCGCCCACGATCTGGGTGCTGCCGTGCTGGCCGAGCTGGTCGTCCGTGCCGGTATCGAAAAGGATGAGGTCAGCGAAACCATTCTGGGTCAGGTTCTGACCGGTGGCCAGGGCCAGAACCCTGCGCGCCAGGCCCATGTCAATGCTGGCCTGCCTCTGACAAGCTCGGCCTGGGGCATCAATCAGGTGTGCGGCTCGGGTCTGCGCGCCGTTGCGCTGGGGGCCCAGCACGTGACCCTTGGAGACGCGGATATCGTCGCCGCCGGTGGTCAGGAAAACATGACCCTGTCGCCTCACGTGGCGCATCTGCGGGCCGGGACCAAGATGGGCGATGTGAAATACATCGATTCGATGATCCGTGACGGGTTGTGGGATGCCTTCAACGGCTATCACATGGGTCAAACCGCCGAAAACGTTGCCGAGAAATGGCAGATCAGCCGTGAGGCGCAGGACGAATTCGCCGTTGCATCGCAGAACAAGGCGGAAGCCGCTCAAAAGGCCGGAAAATTCGCGGATGAAATCGTGCCCTTCACGATCAGGACCCGCAAGGGCGATATCGTGATGGACTCTGATGAATACATCCGCCACGGCGCAAATCTTGAGGCCATGTCCAAGATGCGCCCGGCCTTTACCAAGGACGGTTCGGTGACTGCGGCCAACGCCTCGGGTCTGAATGACGGGGCGGCCGGTGCCCTGCTGATGACTGCGGAGAATGCCGAAAAACGTGGTATCGAACCGCTGGCGCGGATCGCGTCCTTTGCCACAGTGGGTCTTGACCCGTCGATCATGGGCGCGGGTCCGATCTATGCCTCGCAAAAGGCGCTGGCCAAAGCGGGCTGGAAGACCGGGGACCTTGACCTTGTGGAAGCCAACGAAGCCTTCGCAGCTCAGGCCTGTGCCGTGAACAAGGAGATGGGCTGGGATCCGGCCATCGTCAACGTCAACGGCGGTGCCATTGCCATCGGTCACCCGATCGGGGCCTCCGGTGCCCGAATCCTCAACACCCTGCTGTTTGAAATGAAGCGCCGCGACGCCAAGAAGGGTCTCGCCACCCTGTGCATCGGCGGCGGCATGGGCGTTGCCATGTGTCTTGAGCGGGACTGATCCCCTTACAGCGAACAGACAGGAAAGGGCACCAATTCGGTGCCCTTTTTTCCTTTTCATGCGCCAACGGGGGGCTGGCCCTGCCCGCGCAAAAAAGCTGCGACGCCGCATTTTCTTTGCGCAACAATATTGCGCATCCCTCTCAAGTTGCGTAACAGAGTTACCAATGAATTGAGCCATTTATGAGGAGGACATCATGGCAAGAGTTGCATTGGTCACAGGCGGATCGCGCGGTATTGGCGAAGCCATCTCGAAAAAGCTGAAGGCCGAAGGTTACGAAGTCGCCGCCACCTACGCGGGCAACGACGAAGCCGCCGCCGCCTTTACCGCCGAAACCGGCATCAAAACCTACAAATGGAACGTCGGCGATTACGAATCGTCCGCTGCGGGCATTGCTCAGGTCGAAGCCGATCTTGGCCCCATCGACGTAGTGGTTGCCAATGCGGGCATTACCCGCGACGCGCCGTTCCACAAGATGACCCCGGAACAGTGGCACCAGGTGATCGACACCAACCTGACCGGCGTGTTCAACACCATCCACCCGATCTGGCCCGGTATGCGCGAACGCAAGTTCGGCCGCGTTATCGTGATTTCGTCGATCAACGGCCAAAAGGGTCAGTTTGCTCAGGTGAACTATGCCGCGACCAAGGCCGGCGATCTGGGCATCATCAAATCCCTGGCCCAGGAAGGGGCCCGCGCCGGGATCACCGCCAACGCTGTATGCCCCGGTTACATCGGCACCGAAATGGTCATGGCAATCCCGGAAAAAGTGCGCGAATCAATCATCGCGGGCATTCCCGCCGGTCGTCTGGGCAAACCGGAAGAGATCGCGGACTGTGTGGCCTTCCTGGCCCGCGACGAGGCGGGTTTCATTAACGGTTCGACCATCTCGGCCAATGGCGCACAGTTCTTCGTCTAGGCCTGACTGAACCGGGATGCGGAGCGCGCAAGGCGCGCTCCCTGAACGGTTCGACCATCTCGGCCAATGGCGCACAGTTCTTCGTCTAAGCCGTCCAAATCAACACTCCCGGGGCCGCGCCGCATGGTGTGGCCCTTTTTCGTGGCGTCCCGCGATCCGGGCTCGCAGCCAGCACAACGCTGCCGCAAATGCCGCCGCACGTTCGGCATGGGCGCGTTCGTAATAGATGTACATGGTTCCGGTGGTCGCAGTTTCCAACACAGTGTCCTCACTTGCATAAGTATTTTTCATGTGTCAGTGATAAGGAAATCCATATACCTGTTACAAACGAGTATTTATCTTCATATACTTAAGTAAAACTAAACCATGTCCGACGCCCTGCCCCCACTGACTGCCCTGCGCGCCTTTGATGCCGCAGCCCGCCACATGTCATTTGCCAAGGCCGCAGAGGAACTACACGTCACCCCTGCCGCCCTGTCGTTTCAAATCAAATCGTTAGAGGAACATCTGGGGGTGCCCCTGTTCCACCGCCTGACCCGCGCCGTGGCCCTGACCGAAGCGGGTCAGGCGCTGGCCCCGGGTGCCAGGGATGGGTTCGAAACCCTCACCGCCGCCTGGCGTACAGCACGGCGGCTTCAGGACACATCGACGCTTACCATCACCGCCGGGCCGGCCTTTACGTCCAAATGGCTGGCTCCGCGCCTGTATGATTTTGCCCAATCTCACCCGGACATCGAACTGCGCATCACTGCGGGCCTGAAAATCCTTGACCTGAACCGGGACGAAGTTGATGTGGCCATTCGGTTTGGCTATGGCCCGGATGATGGCTTGTTTGCCCAACCGCTCGCCGATGAATGGCTGACACCTCTGATGCGGCCCGAGATGGTCGAGGATTACCCCACGCCACACGCCCTTTTGAACGCGCCGCTGATCCACAACACATCGGACGATTTTCTCAAACCGCGCTGTGATTGGCCCGCTTGGTTTCGGGCGAACGGAATCTCGCAAGTGCCGCGTATTGCCTCAGTGTTTTCACAGCCGGACCATGCGCTCGACGCGGCGCTGGCCGGGGGCGGCGTCGTATTGGGGCGACGGACTTTCGCGCTTGAATACTTGTCCGACGGGCGTCTGATCGCCCCTTTCAATGTCGCGCTGTCCACCGAGGGGCGGTTTCGGCTGCTGTGCCGCAAAGGCACCGAGGATCACCCCCGCATCAAGGCATTTCGTGAATGGCTGCTTGCGGAAATCAAAAAAACAGGTAGCGTCACCGACACGCTCACGCTTATCCCCGCTGCGGAAGCCCCTCAATGACCCAATCCCGCGCCACCGTGATCGGCTTTGTCGCCGTTCTGCTCTGGGCCTTGCTGGCCCTGTTCACGGTGGGCAGCGCGCCAACCCCGCCGCTTTTGCTCAACGCGATCTGTTTCGCGATTGGCGGCACGCTGGGATTGATCTGGACCGGGTTGGGCGCCGGGTTTGGGGCGCTGAAACGGGTCGGTTGGAAGGTTTACGCCTTTGGCACCATTGGTCTTTTCGGCTATCACGCGCTCTATTTTTCGGCCCTGCGCCTGGCTCCTGTGGCCGAGGCGGGGTTGATCGCCTATCTCTGGCCTTTGTTGATCGTGCTGTTTTCCGGGGTGCTGCCCGGTGAACGGCTGAAATCCGGCCATATCCTTGGGGGTCTGATCGGTTTTGCAGGGGCCGCAGTGATCATCGCGGGGGGCGGGGCCGGATTTAACCTGAGCGCCCTGCCGGGATATGGGCTGGCGCTGGCCTGTGCCTTTACCTGGGCGGGCTATTCCGTGCTGTCCCGGCATTTGGAAGCGGCACCCACGGAAACCGTCGCGATATTTTGCGTGGCCACGGCGGTTCTGTCGGGTGGCTTGCATGTGATGCTCGAAGACACGGTATGGCCCACAGGCGCACTGGGATGGGCCGCAACCATCGGGCTTGGGATTGGACCCGTGGGCCTTGCGTTCTACGTCTGGGATATCGGGATGAAACGCGGCGATATTCAGCTTTTGGGAGTCATCTCTTATGCCGCGCCACTGCTCAGCACCCTTGCCCTGGTTCTGGCCGGGGTTGCCGCGCCAAGCTGGACCTTGGCGCTGGCGGCCTTGCTTATCACTGGCGGCGCGGGTCTTGCCGCACACGCCAGCCTGTCAAAGTAGCGATATCAGGCGGTTTCGAGCCGCGAAATCTCTTCCTTGATCTTGAGTTTCTGCTTCTTAAGCTCGGCGATTTCCGCATCGCTGGACCCAGGGGAGCGTTGGATCTCTTCGACCCGATCCGAGAGGGATTGATGTTTCTTCTTCAGTTCCTCGACATGCGAACTCAAGCTCATGGGCGTTCTCCTCTCAATGTAAAAGCCATATGACAAGTGCAGCACAAAAATTGCGCTCTGTCACGCAGGATCGACATGAGGTGCTTAAGTTTGCGTTAACGCGTGCCTGTCAGGATCACGTGGAAAACGCAGAGCCGCCCCGTCCCGCAACGCCGCGCGGACGGGTGGGGTATAGCTTTCCCGGTCGCCATCATGCGCCGCGCCCTCATGAAGAACCAACCCGTCATGCAGCCGGAAATCCGCCCGCCCCCCCTTGCGTCCCCGGATCAGGATCAATTGCGACGCCCGCCCCGTCCGCGGGGTCAGGGGCCAAAGCTCGACCGACCCCAGATGGGTGTGAAAGGCGCTCAGCAGGTCGGGAAGACGCTCCGCGCGCTGGATGAATGTGGCATAGCCCTTGGGGCACAGGCGTTTCGCCGCCATCTCGACCCACAGGGCCAGCGGGGTTGCTTCGCCCAACGCGGCCTCGCGCCCCCGGTCCCGCGCGGCCGTGCCCCGCGCACGGTCATAATAGGGCGGGTTGGCGATCACGTGGTCGAACTGGCACGCCTTCAATGCCGCGGGCATCGCAGACAGATCCCCTTCGACCACCTCGAAACCGGCGTGATTTTCCGCCGCGTTGCGCCGCGCCAGCGCCGCATAATCGGCCTGCCGCTCCAGCCCCGTGACCTCAACCCCAGGCACCCGCGCCGCCAAACACAGCGCCGCCGCCCCGACGCCACATCCAAGATCCAGCACGCTCTGCCCCGCCCGCGCCTCCACGCTTGCGGCCAACAAAACCGGGTCCACCCCCGCGCGATACCCGTTTCGGGGTTGCCATAACCGCACCCGCCCGCCAAGAAACGCGTCCCGGGTCGCCGTTTCACCCATCCGGGTCGATCCCGTTGTCCTTGATCGCCCGCAATGCCGCCCCGTAATCGCGATCCGCCACCATCATCCGGCGCGGCAAAATGCCGATGGACCCTTCCAGAACGCTCATATTTACGTCTAATTCAAAGCAGTCTATACCCTCGCCCTGAAGCAACGCCCGGGCAAGGGCAAGCACGGTCGGATCGGTGGTGCGCAACAGTTGTTTCATATGGGGACATAAGGGCATCGGCGCGACTTTGTCGAGAGCTGCAAACGGGAGTGTGACCGCTTTGGATCAGGCAGCAACCAAACCGCATGAACAACTGGCCGCGTATCTGGCCACCGGCATGGACGCCGTGAACGGGTTGATCCGCGAACGCATGGCCTCGGAACACGCGCCGCGCATCCCCGAAGTCACGGCGCATCTTGTCGAAGCGGGCGGCAAACGTCTGCGCCCCATGCTGACCCTCGCGGCGGCGGATATGTGTGGCTATGCCGGCCCCTATGACGTGCATCTGGCCGCGACCGTGGAATTCATCCACACCGCCACGCTTCTGCATGACGACGTGGTCGACGAAAGCGGCCAGCGTCGCGGCCGCCCCACCGCGAACCTTTTGTGGGACAACAAATCTTCGGTGCTTGTTGGCGACTATCTGTTTTCCCGCTCATTCCAGTTGATGGTGGAAACCGGCTCGCTGCGCGTGCTTGACATCCTTGCCAACGCCTCGGCCACCATTGCCGAAGGCGAGGTGCTGCAACTGACCGCGGCCCAGGATCTGCGCACGGACGAAGCAACCTATCTACAGGTGGTACGTGGCAAAACCGCCGCCCTGTTTTCCGCCGCAACCCAGGTGGGCGGCGTGATTGCCTCCGCCCCCGAAGATCGGATTCAGGCGCTTTATGCCTATGGCGACGCGCTTGGCATCTCTTTCCAGATCGTCGATGACCTTCTGGATTACGCCGGGGATACGACGGCCACGGGCAAAAACCTTGGCGATGATTTCCGCGAGCGCAAGCTGACCCTGCCGGTGATCAAGGCCGTGGCGCGGGCCGATGCAGACGAACGCGCCTTCTGGAAACGCACCATCGAAAAGGGCGATCAACGCGACGGCGACCTTGAAACCGCCATGGCGCTTTTGCACCGGCACAACGCCCTTGCCGCCACCAAACAGGACGCGCTGTTCTGGGCCGATACCGCGAAATCCGCGCTGAACGCCCTGCCCGACCACCCGGTCCGCACCATGCTGCGTGATCTGGCGGACTATGTCGTGGCACGGGTGCGCTAAAGCAAATTAAGTAACCCGGGCCAAATAGTCTGGGCACGTCACCGGGGCTTAAACGCCTCGGGCCTGGCTTCCCGCGCCATGTGGTCCAGCACGGCGTTGACAAAGCTCGCCTCTTTCCCTTGCGGGAAAAACGCACGGGCGACGTCGACGAATTCGGTGATGACCACCTTGGGCGGGGTATCGGATTGGGTCAACTCGGCTCCGGCAGCGCGAAACAGCGCCCGAAGGGTCGGGTCGATCCGGTCAATCGGCCATTTCGCAACCAGGGCCCGGTCGGTCATCTGGTCGATCGGGGCCTGATAGTTCACCGCATTGTTCATCAGACTGCGGAACAATCTGGAATCGCCTTCCGCCATTTCATCGCCATCATATTCGGCACCGAACCGGTGGTCTTCGAATTCCACCATCACCTGTTCCACGGTCTGGCCGGATTGCTCCATCTGAAACAACGCCTGCACGGCATAAAGCCGTGAGGCGGATTTCATCTTGCGTTTCTGGTTGCCCGAAAGGGTCATGCCTTGGTCGTATCCTTGCTAAAGCCCGCCACCTAGTATTCCCCATCGGCGGGCACGAATCCCACGCCCTTGCGCGGGCCGCCCCACTTACGGGCAAGCGCGATCAGATGCAAGGCCGCCGCCGCAGCACCGCCGCCCTTGTTCATTTCATCCGGGTTGGCACGCACTTCGGCCTGAGAGCGGTTTTCAACCGTCAGGATGCCGTTGCCAATGCACAGCCCCTGAAGGCCCAGCAACTGGATCGCGCGGGAACTGTCGTTGCACACGGTATCGTAATGGGTGGTTTCCCCACGAATGACACAGCCCAGCGCGACATAGCCATCAAAATTGCTCATCCGTTCGGCGATGCCAATGGCGGTGGGCACTTCCAGCGCACCGGGCACCTCGACCATCTCCCATGTGCCGCCCGCCGCTTCGATTTCGGCCCTGGCCCCGGCGACCAGGTTGTCGGCGATGTCCTTGTAGTAGGGTGCGACAACGATCAGAACCTTGACCGGCTTGTCAAATTCCGCACGGGGCAGGATGTAATGGGTTTCGCTTCCGGCCATGAGATCAGCCTCCGTTGTGAATGGGTCGGGTGCCGACAATCGACAGCCCATAGGCATCAAGGCCCAGATATCTGGTCGCGGGCGAGTCGGTCAACAGGATCAGCTCGGTCAGCCCCAGCGTGGCCATGATCTGTGACCCCAGCCCGGTACGCTTGATCGTCTTCGGGGTGTCCTCTTCATCGCCAAAATCCAGCCGGGGGTGAGGTTCACGGAACAACAGCACCGCGCCGCGCCCCTCTTCGGCCACCGCCTGCATGGCGCGGGGCAGCTCATCCGACGGGCTTGGGCCAAGCGCCAGCACGTCTTCCAGCTCGTTCAACGCATGGGTCCGCACCAATACCGGTTCGGGGGTGGAAATATCCCCTTTGATCAATGCGATATGTTCGGTTCCCGAAATCTGGTCGGTGAACACCCGCATCAACCATTCGCCGCCATGTTCGGACACCACCGTATCGGCCCGGGTTTCCCGCACAAGGTTGTCATGTTTGTGGCGATAAGCGATCAGGTCGGAAATCGTTCCGATCTTCAACCCGTGCTGCGCGCCGAACTCCACAAGGTCGGGCAGACGCGCCATTGTGCCGTCTTCCTTCATGATCTCACAGATCACGCCGCTGGGGTTCAATCCGGCAAGGCGTGAAATATCCACCGCCGCCTCGGTATGGCCTGCCCGCACCAACACGCCGCCATTGCGCGCGCGCAGGGGGAACACATGCCCCGGCGTGGCAATATGGGCCTGCGTGTTCTGCTCGTTGATCGCAACCGCCACGGTCAGCGCGCGATCCCCCGCGGAAATCCCCGTGGTCACACCTTCCCGCGCCTCAATCGACACGGTAAACGCGGTTTCCATCCGGCTCGAATTATTCACCGCCATCATCGGCAATCCCAACCGGTCGATACGCTCGGACGTCATTGGCAGACAGATCAGCCCGCGCCCATATGTGGCCATGAAATTGATCGCCGCCGCATCGGCAAATTCCGCCGGGATCACAAGATCACCTTCGTTTTCACGATCCTCGTGATCCACCAGAATGAACATCCGCCCCGCGCGTGCATCGGCAATAATGTCCTCAATCGGCGCAATCGCGTCGCTCAGGCTGGCCTCAACCGCCCCCGGTTTCTCAAATGCTGACTCGGTCATCTCGCGCCCCCAATGGAATATCACTGCGCAGATACCGCAGGTAAGCAAGCTTGGAAAGGGGCGACGTTGGGACGACTCAGATTGCGCGAATGCGGGTTTGCTGGGCCTCGCCGGAAATTTGATAGGATTGAGGGCGTGCTTCGAAATACTTGCGCCAACTCGGCTCGGCCAGATCACTCAGCGTCACGGCAAGCGCGTTGCGAATGGCCGCGTTCACCCCCCCGATCAGCAATCCACCCGGGTGTTTCTGCATCTCTTCATAAATGCGCGTCTCGGTGTCCTGCACCGTAGCCTCTATTCTTATCCATTGCGTACACGACCGCCGAAACGACTCTGGGGCTTTGGCTTCGCCCGCACCCACAACACCAAACCCCTGCTCCCGCAGATGCGTCGCAAGGTGGGAATGATCCCCGTCCGAACTGGCAATGACAAACACATCCGCCCGGGCTTGTGCCGCGAATTCCATCGCCTGAACCGTAAGCAGCAGATCGGCCGAATTCTTACCGGCCCCGGAATGGATCAACCTGATGCCCGGCGCGGCATCCCAACCGGGAATACGGGCGACGCTTCCATAAGCGCGCTTGATCACAAGAGATCCCAGTGTTTGCGCAGCGATCAGCAGCTTACCCGCCAAAGCACTCGAAATGTTTTCCCCATCCACCAAAAGAGCAACACGATCACTCATAACACCCCCTCTCCAGATTTGTTGTAGAGAGAGGATCACACCACTTTGGCGGGATTAAGGCCCACTCAGGGCCGTCTTGAGATCAGGAACCTCAGCCCCCTACTCGAACTGCCACAGCGCCGGAACAAACCGGAACACATCGCCCTCGCGCTTGACATGCCCCACACCGGGAAAGGGAAAGTGATAGCCCAGAACCGCCATCCGGTCGGTTGCCGCCATGTCCAACAGCCTGCGCCGTGTCGCCACCGCCTGTTCCCCATCCGTATCCAGCGCCGAATACCATTCGGGATGGGCGAAATGTCCATAGGCATGGGTCAGACAATCGCCCAGCGCGATCAACTGTTTGCCGCCGGACTCCAGAACCACGCTCATGTGACCGGGCGTATGGCCGGGCGTGTCGATGATCCGCACCCCGGGCACCACCTCCAACCCGTCACCGCCCAGCCGCCATTCGGCCCCTTCGACATTGATCGAATTCACCGCGCCCAACACGAATTGCTGTTCGGTCTCCGTCACACGATCCACAAGCCCCTCCTGGGTCCAATAGGCCCGCTCGGCCTCGCCCATGATATATTCGGCATCCGGGAACAGGGGCTCGTCAAAATCATCGCGAATGCCCCAGATGTGGTCGGGATGGGCATGGGTGATCACCACATGGGTAATCCCGGACGGATCCACCCCGGCGGCCTCCATGTTGTCCAACAGCCGGCCCGTGGTTTCAAACCACCGGTTGCCCGACCCTACATCCACCAGAACCTTGTGTGCGCCGATCTCGATCAACAGGTGGTTGGTATGGGAATACCCCGCCTCTTCAGGCAGGAAATGCGCGGACAGAAACGCTTTCACCTCTGCCGGGTCCGCATTCACCCCCAACCTGGTCCCCGGAATGGAAAAATACCCGTCCGACAGAATGGTCAGCTTCGCCTCGCCAAGGGTAAACCGGAACCAGCCCGGATTTTCGCCCTCCGGTGCCCCAAGCATCGCCCGCGCGGGCGCCGCCAGCGCCATGGCCGGCATGGCCGCGGCCAGTTTCAACATGTCGCGACGGCTGGGACGGATCAAACTCATGTCGGGGCTCCTCCTGGCACAGGTTGCTCCACAGGATAAACGCGCGCGCCCGAAACGCAACATGTTTTGCGAATATGTTGATATGTGTAAGATCGGGACCAGCCCCCTTTCATCTGGCCCCGAACATCCACGCCCGCGGTCTCAATCAAACTCGCGCAGCCGCGCCACATAGCGCGCCAGCGTATCAATCTCCAGGTTGATCCGGTCCCCCACAGCAACACGGCCCCAGCCGGTCACCTCCTTGGTGTGGGGGATCACGTTGATCCCGAACCGGGTGCCCTCCACCTCGTTCACGGTCAAGGATGTACCATTCAGCGCGACCGACCCTTTGGGGGCCACGAACCGCGCCAGAGCCTCGGGGGTATCAAAGGTGATGCGGGTGCTGTCGCCCTCGTCCTTCATGGCGACAATCTCGGCCACCCCATCCACATGACCCGAAACGATATGTCCGCCCAACTCGTCCCCGACCTTGAGCGCACGCTCGAGGTTCAGAACCCGCCCCACGTCCCAGGCATCAAGGTTGGTTTTCGATACGGTTTCGGCGGAAATCTCCACGTCGAACCAATCCGCGCCCAACGCGATCACGGTCAGGCACACGCCGTCGCACGCAATCGACGCACCGATATCAATGCTGTCGGTGTTGTATCCGGTCGTGATCCGCGCCCGCAGATCTCCGCGTTTTTCCAACGCTGCAACCCGGCCCTGATCCGTGATGATACCCGTGAACATGATGTGATCCCTCTTTGCGATTCCGTTTTGCAACAGCTTGCGACCCAATGGCCAAGCCCTAGCCCGCCGCGTCCGGGCGTGCAAGAAACCCCTGTTCTTTTTGCCCGGCCCGCGCCATATTTTGGCCGGGTTCACCAGGTATAAAGAGGGCAGAAACCATTCCAAGTTACGTGAGACCCATGGCCACGCCAACCGGACATTCCCGCGCTTTCCTGTTCCTCCAGGGGCCGCACGGGCCGTTTTTCCACCGACTGGGCAAAATGCTGCGCCGGGCCGGGGTGGACGTATGGCGCGTCGGGTTCAACGCCGGGGACCGCGCTTTCTGGTTCGAACCGCAAAGCTATATCCCCTTTCGCGGAACTCAGGAAACGTGGCCCGACACGTTCTGCAATATCGTCGCGGACAAGGGCATCACCGACATCGTGCTTTATGGTGACACCCGCGGCATTCATGCCCGGGCCGTGGACCGGGCGCGGGCACTTGGGCTCACCGTGCATGTGTTCGAAGAAGGCTACATGCGTCCCTACTGGGTGACATATGAACGCGGCGGTTCCAACGGGCATTCGCGGCTGATGGATATGTCCGTGGCACAGATGCGCAGCGTTCTGGCCCATTCCGACATGGATGCCCCCCTGCCCCCCGCCCGCTGGGGTGACATGCGCCAGCATGTGTTTTACGGTGCACTCTATCATTGGTTCGTCATGTTCCGGAACGGCGACTACCGCAACTTCCGCCCCCACCGGGCATTGTCCGTGACCAAGGAATTCCAGCTTTACGTCAAACGCCTGCTCCTGATGCCGTTTCAGGCGGCCGAGCGGCGCGTGGCCGAGTTGCGCATTCGCTGGGGTGGCTTTCCCTATCACCTGGCGCTGTTGCAGTTGGAACATGACAGCAGCTTCCAAATGCACTCCCCCTTCTCCACCATGACCGAATTTCTTGACGTTGTGATCAAGGGGTTTGCCGAAGGGGCGCCGGGGCACCATCACCTGGTGTTCAAGGCGCACCCTCTGGAAGATGGCCGCGTGCCGGTGCGGCGCGAAATCAAACGGCTCTCCCGGCTTTATGACGTCGCCAACCGTGTGCATTATGTGCGCGGCGGCAAACTGGCACAGCTTCTCAACGACGCGCGCAGCGCGGTAACGGTCAACTCCACCGCCGCGCAACAGGTGCTGTGGCGCGGTATCCCGCTCAAAACCTTTGGCGCGGCGGTTTATGACAAACCTGAATTTGTCTCGACCCAGCCGCTGCCCGACTTCTTTGCCGGGGCCTCGCGCCCCGACCGGCGCGCGTATCAGGATTACCGCCGCTACCTGCTGGAAACCAGCCAGGTCGCGGGCGGATTCTACTCGGCCCGGGGCCGCCGCCAGCTCATGCGCATGGTGGTCGATATGATGCTTGCAGACGAAGATCCCTATGACGCGCTGGCATCGGGCACCGCGGCTCCAAGGCAACAGTTGCGGCTCGTCAACTGACAGACACAAGGTCTAGCGCTGGATTTTCATTCTGAAATCGTCTAGATTGTACGTCAATTACAACGCACAAAGCGTTGAGTTCGAGGCAGAATAAAAAACAGGTCGAGGAGACCGAGCAGTGAAACCCACATCTTCCCGCTGGGCGAAAACCGTCGCCCTTGTTGCCGCTTTGGCCGTCGTATCCTCGTGCGGCCTGCCCCGCGTCGGCCCCAATAAACGTGAAATCTTCGAAGGGTCGGTGCAACGCAGCGGCGACGCCTTCATCGTGGCCGTCAACGACCGCGTGACCAAAACCACCGCCGTGATGCCCGCGCTTGGCTTCTCGGACCAGTTCAAGAAAACCTCGGTGCTTGGCTCGGATACGATCCGCCCCGGAGACACGCTTGGCATCACCGTCTGGGAAAACGTGGACGACCCGCTTCTTGGTTCCTCCGGGCCCGCCGGGACGGCGGCGGCTGTGCTGGAAGAGGTTCAGGTGGACGGCTCCGGCCACATCTTCATTCCCTATGCGGGCCGGATCAGGGCGGCGGGCAATACCCCCAACGCGATTCGCCAGATCATCACCCGCAAGCTGGGCGATCAGACCCCCGATCCTCAGGTCGAGGTGCGCCGCCTTGCCGGGGACGGCTCCACCGTTTCCCTTGTGGGCTCGATCGGAACCCAGGGCGTGTTCGCCATCGAACGCCCCACCCGCACCCTGTCGACCATGCTGGCCCGTGCGGGCGGGATCACCATTGAACCCGAAATCGCCCAGATCACCGTGATCCGGGGCAAGATGCGGTCCAAGGTGTGGTTCCAGGATCTTTACGAACACCCGGAATTCGACATCGCCCTGCGCGGCGGTGACCGGATTCTGGTCGAAGAAGACAGCCGCGCCTTTACCGCTCTTGGTGCCACGGGAACGCAAAGCCGCGTGCCCTTTGATCACCAGACGCTGAGCGCGGTTGAGGCGATTGCCCAGGTCGGCGGCCTGCTGACCTCCTCGGCGGATCCCACAGGCGTGTTCATCTTCCGCAACGAACCGGCCGATATCGCCAATGCGGTTCTGGGGCGCAATGACCTTCAGGGCGCGCAACGGCTTGTCTACGTGCTGGACCTGACCCAGCCCAACGGCATGTTCATGGCCCGTGATTTCGCCGTGCGCGATGGCGACACGCTTTATGTGACCGAAGCGCCGTTCACCCAATGGAACAAAACCATTTCGGCCATCACCGGTACGCTGGGTTCGGTGGGCACGGTCAGCACGGGTCTTGAGTCGCTCGGCGGCTAATCCCTTGATGGATCACGAAAACACATCGGCCGCCGGGAGGAATCCCCGGCGGCTCTATTATTTCAACGCCGGTTTCCTGCGTCAGAAAACCGTGCGTCGGATCGTTGAACTGGCGGGCTATCGGTTAAGTCTGGGCAAGCCCAGCACCGAGGATCAGATCGCGGTCTGGGGCCATTCACCTTACGCCAAACGAGGCGAAGCGGTGGCCGAAAAGACCGGTGCCGGGATCGTTCGGATCGAAGATGCTTTCCTCAGGTCGCTGTTTCCGGGCCGCGCCGGGGGCCAGCCGCCGCTGGGGCTTCTGATTGATCGGTCTGGCGGTGTGCATTTTGATGCATCACGCCCTTCGGAGATTGAAACCCTTCTGGCGACCCATCCCCTTGACGATACGGCATTGCTGAACCGCGCACGGGGGGGGATGGCGCGTCTGCAAGAGGCGCATCTGAGCAAATATACCGGGTTTGATCCCGCAACCCCCGTGCCCGACCCCGGCTATGTTCTGGTGATTGATCAAACCCGCGGCGATGCTTCGGTCCGACACGGTCGTGCGGATGGGAACACGTTCCGCGAGATGCTTTATATGGCACAGGAAGACAATCCCGGCGCGCGCATCGTGATCAAAACCCACCCGGAAACCGCGCAGGGTCTGCGCGGCGGTTATTTCGGGGAAGAGGATGCCAAACGCCGCCACATCACCCTGTTTGACGCAGCCGTCAGCCCGTGGGAGCTGTTTTCAGGGGCCGTCGCAGTATATACGGTCAGCAGCCAGATGGGGTTCGAGGCGATACTGAGCGGTCACAAGCCGGTGGTATTTGGCCAGCCGTTTTATGCCGGTTGGGGTTTGACCGATGATCGCAACCCCCACGCCCTGCCCCGCCGCGGCCGGGTGCTCACGCGGGTGCAATTGTTTGCGGCGGCGATGATCCTGCATCCGGTCTGGTATGATCCTTACAGAGAACGTTTATGCGAGTTGGAAGAGGCGATGTCCTGTCTCGAAGCCCAGACCCGCGCGTGGCGCGAGGATCACGCGGGATGGGTCGGTCATGGCATACGGCTGTGGAAACGCGAACCGTTACAACGGTTCTTTGGTCGTCATCGGCGCATGGTGTTTCGGGACACCGCGCGGACCGACGCAGCGCGCAGGCACATGGTCTGGGCCGGCAAGGCGGGCGCGGGGGAGGATGCGGTCAGGGTTGAAGATGGGTTTTTGCGGTCTCGCGGTCTTGGTGCGTCGCTCGTCCCTCCCTTGTCGCTGGTTTGCGACGATCTTGGTATTTACTATGATCCCACCCGGGAAAGCCGTCTCGAACGCCTTATTGCCGGGCGGGCCTCGCTTAGGCCGGATCAGGATTTGCGGATCGAGCGCCTGTTGAGGGCGATAAAGACGGCACGGGTGAGCAAGTATAACCTGGGTGGAACCGCGCCGGACCTGCCAGGCGGCCACCGGATCCTGGTTCCCGGCCAGGTGGAAGACGACGCCTCCATTCGGCTCGGAGCAGGCGAGGTGAACACGAACCGTGCGCTTCTGGAAAGGGTCAGGGCCGAAAACCCGGATGCGGTGGTGCTGTACAAACCTCACCCGGATGTAGAAGCCGGGCTTCGCCCCGGCGCGCTGGATGCGTCCGGACTTGCGGACATGACCCTGTCACAGACCGACCCGATGGATTTGCTGGAACGGGTGAACGAGGTCTGGAGCATGACCTCTCTTCTGGGGTTCGAAGCGCTGATCCGTGGCCTGCCCGTGACCACCACTGGCGCGCCCTTCTATGCCGGATGGGGGCTGACGCACGACCTTGGCACCCTGCCCCCGCGCCGCACTGCCCGGCCCACGCTGCACGGCCTCGCCCATGCGGCTCTGATCGATTATCCGCGTTACATGGACTCACAGACCGGGTTGCCCTGTCCTCCTGAAATCGCGCTCGAACGACTTGCCCATGGCAAAATCCCACACCCCGGCGCCGTGAACCGCCTGCTCTCCAAGCTACAGGGTGCCTTTGCAACCTACGCCCATCTCTGGCGGTAACCGCTCCCCCGCCACAGGCACCAATCCCGAGGACGACGCCAGAGGCGGAGGACGAGACATCCTGTGTGCCTGAAAGGCACTCCTCTGGGTCCCTTCCCTCAATAATCCATAGCTGCCCCGGCCTCGCGAAAAATGTCCATGGCTTCGGCATTCGGGATTTCGATCCCCACCTTTTCGAGAATCCGCCTGGCCCCTTCATGGATCGCCTGCCCCCCTCTTCATAAGGCGGTTCGGTGGGGCGGTCATGATTGATGGGCAACCGCCATGGCATCTGTTCAATGACCGACGCCCCGCACCGCTCTGCCGCACCTGTGCGTCCCCCGCCGCGCCGCCGTCCTGCCGGTCTTGCCATCTGCTGTCCCCCCCGGCTTTGCCGAACATGCCACCCTGTGTCTTTGAGCAAATCCCGGCCTCCCCCACCGTTACCCAAACGGTCGATGCCTTAAGAAAATACGCGCAATTGCGCGACTCGCGGGCGCTGCCGTTTCGGTGCCGCCCCGGTGCCGCAAAAGCACCCCCCGGACCGGGCGTCACGGACCGGTCTTCAAACAGGTTAACGCGGACCCCGGATTGGGTCCGGCGACGGCGCAAACCGTTAACAATTTGCGCGTATCCGTTAACTTTTATCAGACGAAAATCGTCGAAATGCCCCGCCAGACCCGGCCCGAACCGCACCCGTTAACCTTTGAGGTTTGCCGTTATGCAGGTCTGAATTTCGGACCTCCCCCCTATGGATTAGCCGGATTTCAAAGCCCCAGCCACGCCGGAATATGCCCGATATCCGGCAGGACAATATCCGCGTAAGGGGTCAGGTCCGCCCGGGTTGCCATGCCCGTCAGAACCGCCACACGGCGCATCCCCGCCGCCGCGCCCGCGATCAGGTCATGGGTACTGTCCCCCACCATCGCGACCTGCTCAGGCACAAGGTTGACCGCGTCGCAAAACGCGAGGAGCTGACCCGGGCCGGGCTTGGCCCCATGGCCGCTGTCGAACCCGGCGATGAAGTCGAATTTCCCGACCACGCCCGCAGCCCCCAGATGGGCCAGCGCCGGGGCCTCCGCGTCATTGGTTGCCACGCCCAGCTTCAACCCGTGGCTGCGCAAATGATCGAGATAAGGGACCAGTTCCACCGCCTCGACCTGCGGGGTATGGGCGGCTTCTTCGTTCAGCAGGCCGATCACGTATTCGGCAGACAGCGCCTTGTTTTTCAAAGGTTTTTCCAAGGCTTTCGCGATGTCCTCCGGTGTGCCCGCGATCACCACGCTGCCCGGATCAAAACGGGACGTGGCAAGGTCGAACCCAAGGATCTGCCCGATCGAGGCGGCCTCGGATCGGTCGCCGTTGCAGAGCCGGAGAAGGAAGCTTTCGGCCCAGGTTTCCCAGGTTGCGCCAAAGTCAAACAGCGTGCCGTCCTTGTCGAAAAGAAGTGCCTTTATCATATGTGTACCTTTGGTTGATCAGGGAATATCGGGAGGTCAGGTCCAGTTGACCTGAGCACCTCCGGGCAGTGCCGCGCGGGCCTGCATCGGCTGGTCATAGGCGGTCTGAGTCTGATCACAAAACCCGACGATCCAGGCATCGTCCATCAGCAGAAAATCAAGCACAGAGCCCAGGAAGGCCGGGTTCGATGCGTTGGCTTTCAGATCATCAATGCCAGCCCCGGTGGCACCGAGGAACACGGGAAGGAGTTCGTCGTTGGAGACCAGCCAGGCCAGGGCGTTCAATGCAAGGGTTTCGGCGGATTCTTGCGATATCGACATTTTTATTGGACCCGGAAAGGATTTCTTAACCACTCTGACGAAATGATACGTCTAGGGAACAAAACACAAGTGCGAAAGGTGCCCACGTGCCGGGAAATGTTCTAATCGTAGACGACATCGCAACGAATAGGATCGTTCTCAAAGTCAAGCTGGCGACCTCCTACTATCAGGTGGCGCAGAGCGCATCCGGCATGGAAGCCCTTGAATTTGCTAGAAAATCTCACCCAGACGTGATCCTTTGCTCAGATCGGCTTCCTGATATGGACGCGCTGGAATTTACGCGAACCCTGCGGTCCGATCCCCTGTGCTCCACTATTCCCGTACTGGTTATCACCGCGAGCCGAAGCTGCCAGCTTCGGCTCAAAATTCTTGAAAGCGGTGCAAACGACATCTTGACCAAGCCATTGGACGAACCGCTCATGCTGGCCCGGTTGCGGAGCCTTTTGAGGTCCGGGGAAACTGCAGACGAAATCCGACTCCGCGATGGTGCAAGCAAGGCACTCGGACTTGCTGAGCCCATGCAAGATTTTAGTCGGCCCGGATTGGTAGCACTTGTTGCCCCAACACGCACCGAAGCGATCAAGTGGAAAACTGTGCTTGGGCCGAAATTTGCGCATCGTTTGCTGCCTCTCGCGCTGAAAGACACGATGCGGCAGGCTTTTGACGATTGTCTGCCTGATGCCTACGCCATCGCGACAGGAAGCACCCCCAAAGACCACAGCCTTGCCCTTCGATTGCTATCCGATTTGCGCGCTCACAGCGAAACCCGCGATTGTGGGCTGTTGGCCGTAGTCTCGAATCCGAACGGACAAATTCTCGCGGAGGCCCTGGACCGAGGTGCCGACGATGTTATGTCCAGTGGGTGTGAGCCGGGCGAACTTGCGCTGCGTTTGAACACTCAAGTCCAGAAACGCCAGCGGGCCGAACGGCTCAGGGAATCCATGCGCGACGGCCTCCGGGCGGCCGTGACTGACCCACTGACCGGCCTGCACAATCGACGGTATGCCATGCACCAGCTTGCCCGAATTTCCGAACACGCTTCGAATAGCGGTCAGCAATACGCCGTGATGGTGATGGATCTGGATCACTTCAAGCTGGTCAATGACCGCTATGGCCACTCCGCTGGGGACGCGGTTTTGGTCCGGGTAGCGAAACTGTTGAGCGAAAATCTCGCACCCGAGGATCTTGTAGCACGCATCGGCGGTGAGGAGTTCCTGATTGTCATGCCTGTCGCAGATCACCGTAAAGTAGAGTTTGCCGCGCGCCGCCTTTGCAGAATTATCCGCGAGGCCCCTATTCACATTCCGGGGAACGCTGCTCCGATTCATATCACGGTCAGCATTGGGGTTGCTCTGGGGGGAACGACCCAAGACTCTGACACTCGGCGGTTGACACCACCGGACGTGTTGGAAAATGCCGATGCGGCCCTATATGGCTCGAAATCTCAGGGGCGCAATCAGGTCACCTTTTCAAACCGGACCGCCGCCTGAAACGACTATAACGTTTCCGCATTATGTTGACTCAGCGTGATGTGGAAACCCCGCACAACATACCAGGAGTGTGGGCGTTTCCAGCTATTGCTATGATCCAACAAGAACTGGAAACGCTTTAAGCTGTCGGATCAACGCTGGATTGACGAATCCTCGCTGTCAATCGAACCATCGTCTCCCATCACGCCCGTCTTTCGGGCCATGCGTGCGTTTCTTGTCCCGCCGGGGCCGTTCCAGTTCTTCTTCAAGACGATCCGCGAAGGCTGCGCGCTCTTGCGGGGTCATGGACTTCAATCGGTCCAGCAGGACAGATTTACCCAATCGCGCGCGACCAACAAGTTGATCCATTTGCGCATCCATCACCCCTTGAACCACATCCACCTGAAAAGGATCCGCGCGCAGAGCCTCGAGCACGTCGTCATATTGCGCACGTAACGTGACCGATTTGCTCGCACTGGCGCGGTAGAAATTTCGCATTTCCCTGCCAATGAACCGCTTATCCTGTTTGCTCAGCGCGCGAATCAGCGGACCACTGATACGGTCAAATCGCGGCGGGTGGCGGTCTCTATCGCGATGTGACGCAACGGCCCCGACAACAAGGCCAACAACCACCAGGTTCAACGCCAGGGACAAGAACAAAACAATCCGCACGCCCCGACGCAAGGGCTTGGGTTTTTCATTCCCCTGATTGCTCTGGAGCTCATTGTTCATCCCGCATCCCCTTCTGCCAGTCCGAAGTCAAACTCCGGAAACAAATCAATCATATAGGCATTCTGTTCGGTTTCAGTACCGTAAACGCCCGCCATCACGGATCCGACCCCCAAAGTCGGAGAGAACCCGATCCAGATGCCCGTTACACCCGCGGCAATCAGCCCCCCGAGGGCTGGCCAGCCACCAATCGCCGCAAACAGGCTTCGCAATATGGGACATGTCGACGTCGCGGGTTCGATCATCTGCTGATCGGCCTGCGCGTGCAGCGCCTGTGCAAGAACACGCGCCATGAGGTCGTCGCCGGGCTCTACCGGCGTGGCCTTCGCTGCATTGAAAAGCTCGTCCAGCTCCAGATCGTCAAATTTTCTATCGATCATCGCGATACCCCAGTTCATCTCTTCGCGCGGCCAACCGAGCGGCCAATGCGCGTTTCCCACGTGCTGTCAGGCTTTCCGCTGCTTCCACACTGATTTCCATCACCTCGGCAATCTCGGGATTCCCCAACCCTTCGATATGGCGCAACACCACGGCTTGCCGCTGTCGTTCGGGCAATGCCGCAAGCGCAGCTTGCAGCGCCGCCGCCCGCGTCCGTTCCTGTATCTGCTCCGCAGCGGATCGGGACGGATCGGCGGGATCAGGTATTTCGTCCAGTCCCGGCCCGGAAAACCGGCGTTTGCGCAACCGATCCGTACAAAGGTTAGCCACCACGCGGAAAAGCCAGGTTGTCACCTTGGCCTCTCCTTGCCGCCAGTCCGGTGCGATTTTCCACAGGCGCATCATCGCATCCTGGGCAACATCTTCCGCCTCCGCCCGATCTCCTAAAAGACGGAACGCATGGGCCAGGACCACAGGGGTCAGGCGCATGGTCAGGTCCCGTGCCGCAGACTGGTCGCCATTCGCAAACAGCACCAACAATGCGTCATCACCTATATCCGAGCGATCATCAAACGGCATATTCATGGTCCAGAAAGTCTATCCGGTCAGAAGGGGGCGAACAACGCCGCCCACCCCGTTTCTCTGCAACTGCACCTTAATCTTTCTTCTTCCAGCCCTTGCGCATCTCCCTGGCCCTGGCGAACTCTTCCGACGAAATAGTGCCATCCTTGTCGGCATCCAGATAGGTGAGCATTCGATCAACACGTTTCTCGCGGTTGCTTTCTTTCCAGCTAAGCGCGCCATCCTTGTTGGTATCGTGACGTTCCAGCATCTTGCCCGCCATTTTTTCGGCCCATCTTTTGGCGCGCTCCTTCATGCGTTCTTCCATCCGGGCCTGCATTTCCGCCTTTGAAAGAGATCCGTTCCCATCAGTATCGGCCTTGTCAAACCGGGCCTTGGCATGGGCTTCCATCTCGGCCCTGGTCAGTTTGCCGTCCTTGTTGCTGTCCACTTCTTCAAAGTTGATCTTCGGGCCGCGCGGACCTTTGTGCCCACCTTGGCCACCCCCGAATGCCAACGCGGCACCCGAGGTCGAGATCAGCGCGATTGCGGTTACAGCAGTGATGATTTTTGCTTGTTTCAACATGTATCTCTCCAGGCTATTCTCTGTGCGTTGTCCCTTTTCAGGACCGGGCTTTTCATCCCGTTTCCAAAGACTTCTACGCGGGGATTGTGGGCTTCCGTCGAAAAAATTCGGGAGAGTTCAGGTCACGCCATATCCATGTGACATCACGACGCAAGGTCGATCCGCACCCTTTTACCGGGTGCATGTTTCCTTCACATTCTTGCCTTGGGAAACGCGAGGTGACTTATGACCGAAAATACTATGTTCTCCGTGCCGTCAGGAGTGGAAATGCAGGCCAAACCGGAACGCCCGTTGGGACCGGCATTGCGCAAAGGATGGCGGCGACGGTGCCCAAATTGCGGATCCGGGCCGCTTTTGAAAGGATACCTGAAGGTGCGCGACACCTGTACGGTGTGTGACGAAGCTTTGCACCATCACCGGGCAGATGACGGCCCGGCCTACCTCACCATTCTGATCGTGGGCCACCTGCTGGCGCCTTTGCTGCACATCGTATTTGTACAGTTCCGTCCCGAACCGCTTACGCTTTTCACGATCTTCGCTATTGGATGCGTCGGCTTATCGCTATACCTTTTGCCAAGAATGAAGGGCGTCGTCGTCGGTTTTCAATGGGCACGGCGTATGCATGGGTTTGATGACGGCTGATCCGGCCCCTGTGCACGTAAGCAAGTACAAAGAGGCGACATGAGCACCCATCACACCCCATCGGAAGAGGGCAGCACCGACAAAACGGCCATTCGCAACGCTGCGACGGTCATTGTTCTACGCAATCGGTTCGAAGACCCCCATGTGCTGATGGGTCAACGGGGGGCCAAGGCTGCGTTTATGCCCAACAAGTTCGTGTTCCCCGGAGGGGCCGTGGACAAGGAGGACGCAATCGTACCTCTTGCCCGGCAGGTGCCCGAAACCTGTCTTGATCGTTTGCGCCAGGACTCGGCGGCCGATTTTTCCCACGCCTTGTCCGTGGCAGCCATTCGCGAGTTATGGGAGGAAACCGGGCTGATCCTCGGACGCCCCGGCACCTGGCCAGAGCCACCCGTTGATGGCTGGCAGAAATTCGCTCAGGCTGGCTATCTCCCCGACGCCCACGGTCTTCAATTCGTGTTCCGCGCCATCACCCCTCCGGGCCGCCCACGTCGGTTTGATGCCCGTTTCTTCCTGGTGGATGCAGAGAACGTGGTGAATGATCTGGACGATTTTTCCCAGGCCGAGGACGAGCTTTCCCATCTGCAATGGGTCCCGCTGCGCAAGGCGCGTGAATTCGATCTGCCCTTCATCACCGAGGTTGTTCTGGCCGAAGTTGCCGGGCGCGCCAAGGATAACACCCCACCCAGAAATGTTCCGTTCTTTTTCAATGGGGCCGAACAGAGCCTGTTCCTGCGACTTGACGGAAAAGGGCCCTTGTCCGGGCGCGATCTGAGCGACGAATAAACGGGGCGGGCGGACGGGTCATCACCCTCACGTAACGACCACGAGCAACAGGATGCTGGAGGTGACAAGGGCGATCCCCGTCATTTCCCTGTGGCTCATCCGCTCCGAAAAAAACATCACGGACGCCATGATCGAGAAAATCACCTCGACCTGTCCGACAGCAAAGACATAGGCCGCATTCTGTAATGTGAAGGCCGTGAACCAGCAGATGGACCCGGCCATTCCGGTCAGCCCCATCCACACGGAACTGCGATATGATCGCAGGACATTCCCCAATTCCCCCGGCGCACGCCAGACCAGCCATGCAGACAGGCCAACCGTCTGGAACCACGTCACGACCGCAAGCGCCAGTAACGCGCGCAACAACGCGTCCCCGCTTTGCACTTCTAACGTCGCCCCGCGATAGGCCACTGCGGAAACCGCAAACAGGGCCCCCGACACGATCCCCAAAGCCACCGCACGATTAAGAAACAAACCCTGTTTTCTGGTCGGGTTGGACAGGTAGAGCACCCCGACCAATCCCAGGAAAATCGCCGCGATCCCCATCGACGACACCGTGTCTCCCAACAGGATAAAACCCACAAGTGCAGTCTGCATGACTTCGGTTTTCTTGAACGTGATCCCTACGGCAAAGCTGCGCTGTGCAAACAACGCCACAACACACCAGGTTGCCAGAATTTGCGCGATACCACCTGTCACACCGTAAATCCAGAAACGTTCTCCGACGGAAGGAAAACCCGCGCCACGGATCGCCAGATAGGCAACAAGAAGCGCCGCCACGAAGGGGGCAGAAAACAGAAACCGTGCCAGCGTGGCTCCGCCAGGGGAGAGCGTGGTCATGCTCAGGCTTTTCTGAATCATGAAGCGTAGCGTTTGAAACGCAGCAGCGGCGATTGAAAGCAGAATCCAGATCATACCTGCCTATCTGCCGCTTTAGTCGGGGGATGACCAGAGCGGGTGCATACATTCACGCGTCATTTCGACCAGAAGGTCCGCGAAGCGGCCGTACCAGCAAGGGACCTGTCGGACCATCTTGGCACACTCTACCGGGTCGCGGAAACTGACACTGACCCCGGTTGAGCCAGAAAAAACCGAACTGCGTTTACCCTTCCCGGTTTTACCCGAATCGGGGGGGTGACTTTTGCGCATCTGCGCGGCACCGAAGCGACACCGCGAAGGCACCCGATACCAATACCCCAAAATATGAACAGACCGGTCGCGTCTGGCGCACGCGGCGCAACGGTCAGGGCCGGACATTCCACCAAAGTCAGGATTTCCGAAAAGGCCGGGTCATAAAACGTTTCCGCATGATAGCTGCCGGGAAAGATGTATGTCAGGAAAAAGCAAGAGGTGGTGCCGGGCAACCCGGCGCGACCACACGCGACCGCAGAGCCAGGTCAAAACTTCGGGTCCGGGTTTTCCGTATGACCGTCCACCGCACCCGGGCAAATGGCGTTGACGCGAATACCAAAGGGGCCAAGCGCGTCAAACAGCGCCTTCATTGCCCCCTCGTCGGATGCGTCACAGACCGTGCCGCGCCACCCCGATGGCAAACCGGCGATTGCCGTTTCATCCACATCCGTGACCCGGACCCGTGCCCCCCGCCGCGCATGGGCTTTGCCCATGGCCCGGCCTATCCCATTTGCCCCGGCGGCGGTGATCAGAACCCGCGTCACCGCAGCCCGATCGCGCGCCCCGCGCCGTCCGGCACCGGCAGGGCGCGATGGGCGGCGGCCACCCGGCCCAGCGCCTCGGCAATCGGCGCGGCGGGCGGCGCGGAGCGGCGCGTGGTCAGGTCCACATGCAACAGCATATGTTCCCCGGTGGCCAACAGCCTGTCCCCCTCCATCATGGTATGGAACAGGTGCATCTTCTTGCCTTCGCCCAACAACACCTGGGTGCGCAGTTCGATCACCGCCCCGGCATGGACTTCGTCCAGATGCCGGATGTGGGTTTCGGCCGTGAAAAAGCTGCCGCCATTGGCGATATAGTCGGCATCACAGCCGATCATCATCATGAACCTGTCCGTGGCGTCGGCAAAGGCCTCAAGATAGCGGCTTTCGGTCATGTGGCCGTTATAATCCAGCCATTCCAGCGGCACCGCCCGACGCCCCGTCAACAGGGGCTGTCCAAGGTCCTCTGCGTCATCCACATGGGTGATCAGCCCGGCCCCGGCCTCCAACGTCTGGTCATGGGCCTTTTGCACCGCCCCCGCGCCCCAGTTTTCGCGCAGCAGGGCCCGTATCATACCAACCAGGTTGGTATCGCGGATGCGTTCCAGTTCACGGATGGAATACGCCCCGGATTGCGCGTCGGACTGATCCGCGATCAGATCGACCAGATCGTCGGTAAAGTCGGGCACATCCATCAGTCTGGTCCAGGGCCATTTCAGCGCCGGTCCAAACTGGGCCATGAAATGGCGCATCCCCGCTTCGCCCCCCGCCACGCGGTAGGTTTCAAACAACCCCATCTGGGCCCAGCGGATACCGAACCCCATGCGGATGGCTTCGTCGATCTCTTCGGTTGTGGCGATGCCGTCGCGGACCAGCCACAGCGCCTCGCGCCACACCGCCTCGAGAAACCGATCCGCGATATGGGCGTCGATTTCCTTTTTCACATGCAGGGGGAACATGCCGATCCCCTTGAGCGTGGCCTTGGCCCGGTCGATCAGGTCGGGCGCATTGGCATCCGTTCCCACCAGTTCGATCAGCGGCAGAAGGTAGACCGGGTTGAACGGATGGGTCACGACCACCTGACCGGGGCGCGACAGGCCCTTTTGCAATTCGCTGGGTTTGAACCCGGAGGTGGAGGAGCCGATAATGGCGGTATCCGGCACCACCTGCATCAACTCCTGGTACACCCGTTGTTTGAGGTCAAGCCGTTCGGGCACGCTTTCCTGAACCCAGTCGGCCCCCTCCACCGCGTCGGCCAGCGTGTCATGATAGGTGATCGCGCCTTCGGGCGGCAGGGCCACATTTCCAAGACCGGGCAAAGACCGGCGGGCATTGTCCAGCACCTCGCCAATCTTGCGTTCCGCTTCGGGGTCGGGGTCGAACACCCGGACCTGCCATCCATTGAGCGCAAATCGCGCGGCCCAGCCGCCACCGATCACGCCGCCGCCAATAATTGCCGCTCGTTTCATGGTTTCATCTCCCGTTTTCGGTTCGTGTTGACCCCGGCGGTTTGATCTTTGTGCCTGGGTTCTTTGTACATGTGTCCCAAAGCGTTTCCACATCACGCTGAGTCAACGTCATGCGGAAACGCTTTAGTCGGTGCAGATTTCGACCTCTTCCCCGTCTTCTCTGACACTCCGGGAGCACCCGAACAGGGGCGTCACCCGGGAACAGGTGCGGGAGTCGACCATGCCAAAACCGCTACAGTCGCTATCACCTGTGCAGACCTTTCCGGCATCCGGTATCGGGCGGCCAGCACTGACAGCGGGGCAAGGACGGTCGCCCGTTTCATCCCTGGGGAGCCCGCTTCACAAGCCCCAGCTTTTCGCGCACCTCGGCCGGGCCGATCACCCGCGCGCCCATGTTGCTGACCACTGTCGCGGCCCGCTCAACAAGCTGGGCATTGGTCGCCTGCACCCCCTTGTCGAGCCACAGGTTATCCTCCAGCCCCACGCGCACGTTGCCCCCCGCCAGAACGGCCGCCGCGGCATAAGCCATCTGGTTGCGCCCCAGAGCAAAGGCGCTGAACGTCCAGTCATCAGGCACGTTGTTCACCATCGCCATAAAGGTATTGAGATCGTCAGGCGCGCCCCAGGACACCCCCATGCACAGCTGCACAAGCGCGGGCGAGTCGAGTACGCCCTGTTCCACAAGGTGTTTGGCATACCACAGGTGCCCGGTGTCAAAGGCTTCGATTTCGGGCTTCACACCCAGATGGGTCATCATCCGCCCCATTGCCGTCAACATGCCCGGCGTGTTGGTCATGACATAATCGGCTTCGGCAAAGTTCATGGTGCCGCAATCCAGCGTACAGATTTCGGGCAGGCATTGTTTGACATGCTCAACCCGCGCGGCGGCACCGATCATGTCGGTCCCCTGTTCATTCACCGGCAAGGGCGATTCCGTGGGGCCGAACACGATGTCGCCGCCCATGCCCGCGGTCAGGTTCAACACCACGTCCACGTCCGATTCCCGAATCCGGTCGGTCAGTTCCCGATACAGGTCCAACCGCCGCGAGGGCACCCCCGTTTCCGGGTCGCGCACATGGCAATGGACAATCGCCGCCCCCGCGCGGGCCGCGTCAATTGCGCTGTTGGCGATTTGTTCGGGGCTGCGGGGCACGTGGGGGCTTCGATCCTGCGTGCTGCCCGATCCAGTGACAGCGGCGGTGATGAAGACCTCTTGGGTCATGGCAAGCGGCATCGGGCGAATCCTTTGTTGTGGCGTGTTCAGGGAAAGTATTCTCCGACTTGCGCGGATTATTTTTGCAAATTACGAATGCTTTATGTCCAAACACGAAAATACTTCCCTCGCAGAACCACAAAATCCGATCAACGCGGCCGTACTGGTTCTGGACGAGAGCAACACCCTGTCGCTTGCCGCCTCGGTCGATCCCATGCGGGCCGCGAACCGGCGGTCGGGCAAAACCGTGTTCAACTGGTCCTTTTACACCCCTGAGGGCGGCGCGGTGACGCTAACCTCGGGGTTAGAGGTCCAGGGCGCGGCGATTGCCACGCTGGACCGCTGTGACCTTCTGCTGCTGATTGCCGGGTTCAACCTTGAAACTCATGCCACGCCGCGCCTGTTGGCCACCCTGCGCCGGCTGGCCCCGCATTGTGACCGGATCGCGGGGGTGGATGGGGGTAGCTGGATTCTGGCCCGGGCCGGGTTGCTGGACGGGCAAACCGCCACGACCCATTGGGAGGATCTGGAAAACTTTGCCACCCGGTTTCCACGGGTCAACACGGTGTCCAACCGGTTCGCGGTCTCGGGGCGATTCCTGACCTCGGGCGGGGCGATTCCGTCCATCGACATGATGCTGCACCTGATCCGGGATCGGTTTGGGACCGGGCTGGCGCGCAGTGTCGCCTCGGCCTTTATCCACGACCCGTTCCAATCGGGCGACCTGCCGCAATTCCGCCTGTCCCACGCATCCCTTGCAAAACGGTTTCCCGTGGTCGCACGGGCGCTGGCGCGGATGGAGACCCATATCGACACACCACTGTCGGTCACGCAGATCGCAGAGGGGCTGCGCCTGTCCGTGCGCCGTTTGGAGTTGCAGTTCGCCTCGGCCCTCGGGCAATCCCCGAAAGCGACCTATATGGACATCCGGCTGAGCGAGGCGCACCGGCTTGCTCTTGAAACCAACCAACCGGTTCAGGAGCTTGCCCTTGCGGTGGGATTTTCATCACAAGCCAGCTTTTCCCGCGCCTTTCGGGGCAAATACGGCCAATCGGTGCGCGATTTGCGCAAAGCGCGTATCTAAAGCATTTTCGCATTACGTTGACGTTGACACAGCGTGATGTGGAAACGCCGCACAACAAATCAGGAGTGCAGGCGTTTTCGAACGGACCCAGTCGGGAATACCCTGCCACGGCTTTGGCGATCGCGGGACATGTCCGGTCAGTTCACGCCCAGTTTGGCCAACAGGTCGGCCAGAACAGCGCGTTCGCCGTCATCCAGTTTACAGCGCCGGGCGCGGAACAGCGTGGCCTGGGATTTCAGCATCAGCCCATCGTCAAGGATCTTGAGATGGTTGGCGCGCAGCGTGTCCCCGGTTGAGGTGATGTCGGCAATGGCCTCGGCGGTTTCATTCTTGACCGTGCCTTCGGTTGCGCCCTGACTGTCCACAAGTTGGTAATCGGCCACCCCCTGTTCGCGCAGGAAGTCCCGCACGAGGCGGTGATATTTCGTCGCGATCCGCAGGCGGAACCCGTGATGAGCGCGGAAATCGGCCGCCACGGCATCCAGATCGTCCAGCGTATCCACATCAACCCAGGCATTGGGCACAGCGATAATCAGATCGGCATGGCCAAACCCCATGGGGGCCAGTTCTTCGACCCGGCTGTCCCAGCTGGCCAGCTTTTCGCGGATCAGGTCGGTGCCGGTGACCCCAAGATGGACACGACCCGCAGCCAGTTCGCGGGGGATTTCACCGGCAGATAGCAGCACCAGTTCGACCCCGTCGATGCCTTCGACCACACCGGCATATTCACGGTCTGATCCCGTGCGGCTAAGCGCGATGCCCCGCGCGCCGAACCAGCCGAAGGTTTTTTCCATCAACCGCCCCTTGGACGGCACACCCAGCTTGATCGTCATGTGCGACCCTCCCGCAAATCCAGCATCAGGTCGGGGCGCACCACCCCCCCCACAGCAGGGATCGACCGACCCTTGCCCAGCACCCGGGTCAGCGCATCATAGCGCCCGCCGGTGGCGACGGGGGGCAGGGCCGGGCGGGCTTCGACCTGGAAGCCGAACACGAACCCGTCGTAATATTCCATCGAGGTCCGCCCATAAGACGCTTCGAATTCAAGGGATTGCACGTCGATGCCCCGCGCGGCCATGGCACCGCTGCGCGCCTCGAGCCGCTCAACGGCAGGGGCGATGCCCGGCAGGTCCACGGCAATGTCACGCAGGTGTTCCAACGCGTTGGGAACGGTTTCACGCACACCGACGATGGCGTCGATCAGTTCGACCTCGCCCGCGCCGATGGGTGCTGCCACTGCGTCCTGACGCAGGGTTTCAAGGCGGGTTTCGATTTCGGCCCGGCTGCGCAACCCGATCATCGGCACACCGGGCAGGAACGGGTCGTCCATGATCAGCCGCGCGGCCCGGCGGGACGTCATGGGTACGCGACCGGCAAAAGCATCCAGAAGGGCGCGGAACCGGCGCGGGTGCCAGATATGGCGCAGCAGCGCCGCTTTGCGCCGGTCGGTGGTCTTCAACCCGTCAATGGCCGATTTGAGGATCCCCATATCCCCCGTTGCTGCCCGCAGCGGCAGACCGGTCAGAACCGAGCGGATCAGGGCAAACACCTCGGCATCGGCCATGGCGGCGTTGTCGCGGTCAAACACCTCATACCCCACCTGCAGGTATTCATTGGCGCGGCCCGCATCGTCATCCTGACGGCGAAACACTTCGCCAGCATAGGTATAGCGCGCGGGCTCGTCCCCGTGTTCCATGTGCATCTGGACCACCGGCACGGTGAAATCCGGGCGCAGCATCTGTTCCCCGCGCAGCGCATCGTCGGTGACATAGGCCCGTCCGCGAATATCTTCGCCGTAAAGGTCAAGCAGCGTGTCGGCGGGTTGGAGAATCGCCGCTTCGACCGGCGTGGCCCCTGCCGCTTCGAACAGGGCCCGGACCCGCGCGGCTTCGGCGCGGATTTGCGCGCGGATCGGCATCAGCCCTCACCCGCCAGAAGGGCGCGCACCCGCTCCACCAACTGGTCACGGGGCACCTCGAACTGGCTGGGGCGTTCCTTCCATTCTTCCAGCGTTGCGTTCCTGGCAATTTCCGCACCAAGGATCAGGTCCTTGATTTGAACAATCCCCTTGTCCTTTTCATCGCCGCCTTCGATCACCGCGATCGGCGCGTTCCGCTTGTCCGCGTATTTGAGCTGGTTGCCGAAATTCCTGGGATTGCCCAGATAGACCTCGGCCCGGATTCCGGCGGCGCGTAATTCGCCCACCATCGCCTGGTAGTCCGCCATCCGGTCGCGGTCCATGACCGTGACCACAACGGGCCCCTGATCCACGCTTTTGATCCGACCCTTTTCGCGCAGCGCAGCCAGAAGCCGGTCCACACCGATGGACACGCCCGTCGCCGGAACCGGTTGCCCGGTAAAGCGTTTCACAAGATCGTCATAGCGCCCCCCGCCCGCAACCGACCCAAATTGGCGTTTGCGGCCCTTTTCATCGAGGATTTCAAAGGTCAGCTCGGCCTCGAACACGGGACCGGTATAGTAGCCAAGCCCGCGCACCACGCTGGGGTCGATCTCGATCCGGTCGGGACCATAACCCTGGGCCATCAGCAGTTCGGAAATCTGTTCCAGTTCGGCAATGCCTTCGGCCCCAACGGCACTGTTGCCCACGGCGGCGCGCAGGTTGGCGAGCGTTTCTTCGGCGCTGTCCCCTTTGGAGGTCAGGAAAGCCACCACCGGCGCGGCCTGATCATCACGCAGGCCCACACCGTCGATATAGGCCCCCGAGGCATCAAGACGCCCCTTGCCCAGCAAGTCGCGCACGCCCTGTTCGCCCACCTTGTCGAATTTGTCGATGGTGCGCAGAACCGCGTCGCGATCATCATCGGCACCAAGGCCCATGGCCTCCAACACCCCATTCAACACCTTGCGGTTATTGACCCGCACAAGATAGTCGCCGCGCGGAATGCCCACCTGTTCCAGGCAATCGGCCAGCATGGCACAGATTTCCGCATCCGCCGCCACCGACGCGGTGCCCACCGTATCCGCATCGCATTGGTAAAACTGTCGATACCGCCCCGGCCCCGGTTTTTCATTGCGCCAGACTGGCCCCATGGCATAGCGCCGATAGGGGGTGGGAAGGTCATTGCGGTGCTGGGCATAGACCCGCGCCAGCGGCGCGGTCAGATCATAGCGCAGCGCCATCCAGTCGCCATGGCCGTTGTCGTCAAATTCCTGCCAGGCGAACACCCCTTCGTTGGGGCGGTCCACATCGGGCAGAAACTTGCCCAGCGCCTCGACCGTTTCCACCGCGCTGCTTTCCAGCGCGTCAAATCCATAGCGATGATAAACCCCGGCAATCTGCGTCAGCATCTTCGCGCGTTCCGTCACTTCGGATCCGAAATAGTCGCGGAACCCCTTTGGCGTGGTCGCCTTGGGACGGGGAGCCTTTTTTTGCTTGGCCATGGGTCGGGGTCCTTGCAGGTATGTGTCGCCGCAGGGATTAGCGGATGGGACCAGAGGGGGCAAGGCGGCGTTTTCCTGAAATCGCCGAGACCCGGGGCGGAAGACCGCCATGCACGGCACCGCTTGACCTGTGTCCCCCGGACGGGTTAGGCGCAGGATCATGCAGGAACTTGAAGAAAAAATCGCCCACCTGACCCGCACGGTCGACGAAATGTCGGACGTGGTCGCACGACAGGCCAATGAAATCGACGTATTGCAACGACGGATCGAAATGTTGATGCGGCGCGAAGCCGAACGACAGGCCGAAGGCGGCGGGCAGGTTTTCCTTGGGGATGAACGTCCGCCGCATTACTGAGGCTGGACCGGGGTTGAACCGGGGGCCGAACCGGGGCTGGATCGGCAGAGAGGGTTTGCCCAAACAGGTCGCCCACGGGGCACGGAGTCGCGAAATCAAGACCGCGGGCCGTTGCGCAACACAGTAGGGATGTGGGCGTTTCCGGCTATTGCTGTGATCCAACAGTAACTGGAAACGCTTTAGCCCCCTTGCCGATCCACCGCGATCACCTTGCCATCGCTGAGCAGGATGTTTTTCCAGCCCTGCGCCCCCGTGAAACGGTCATAGACGGTCAGGAACACGGTGCCTTTTTCAAGCTTGGAAATCGACTTGCCACAGGGCTTCCTGTTCCCGCTTTTGCACACACGGCGTTTGATCTTTTCATAGGCTAGGTCGGTTTTGCTATAGGGTTTTGCCGCGCTGGGCAGGCCATAACGCAGGGTTTCATGAATGCTGGCCCTGCCAAACATCACCAACGCGCCGGTGACCTGCCGGGGGCAGCCATCCTTGAACCCGGTCACATAAAAGGTGTGTTGCCCCGTGTGGCCCGGCTGGCTGTCATGAAGACGATAGCGCCCGCCTTTGTCGGGATAGCGCGCCACCTCTTTGCCAAGGTCGCGTTTGGGCGTGCCACAGGCGCGGGCGATCTGGCCAAAGGGCAGAACGGTGCCGGGGTCAACCGACGCCGCGTCCGGGCCGGTCAGCCGCGCGGCCTTGCGGTTGGAAAACAGCCCCTTGCGCGCCTGACGTTCCGTATCCCGCAGGGTGGTGCCGTCGTCCGTTTTGGGAAGAGAGGCCAGGGTGACCTGTTCCTTTGGCAGCTTGTTGGGGTCAACGGCAAGGTCGCTGGCGGGGGGGACGTTGGAGGCCGTGTCCGATGGTGTGCCGGAGTTGGCGGGCGTGGCCCCCTTGTCCCGCTTGGCCGCTGCGCGCTTGCCAAAGGGCCAGCGGCGTTTGCCCGGGTTGGCCTTGGCGGGGTCCGGCGCGGGGGCTGGCACCGTTTCCGGTTGGATGGCGGGGAGAGTGGCCGTGTTGTTGGCCGGTGCGGTGGCGGCGGATGCCACGTCTTCCCCCTCGGCCTGCCCCTCTGTGGAGGGCGGTGCGGGCGGCGTTTCGGCCAGCTTTGGCGCAACTTCGCGTTTTCTCAGAATACGGCTTAAAAAGCCCTGATCTTCGTTCAGCTCGGCGGGGGCGGCGACGGCTTCGACCACCGTGGACTCTTCGCTTAGCTCAACCTCGTCCAGACGCGGAATCTGGGCCAACGGATCGCCACAGGCCGACAACAGACCCACAAAGCTCAAACCCAAGAAAACGCGTTGCACCAAGAGTCCCCCAGACCCGAAATGAGACATGTAGGACGCGTCTTACCCCATGCCATTGGCCGAGGTCCAGTCAGCAGTTGTGATACTCACGCGGCCTTTCGCCGATGCAGGGCGACCAGAAACGCGGTCAGGGCGTAAAACAGCGGCAGGGCCAGCGCCAGCCCGGCAAGGAACAGGAACAGCGCCAGTTCCCCCACCCCGAAGGCGGTAAATCTGCCGGGCAAAAGGGGCTCAAGCGCGGGATTTGTCACGCCATATATCGCCGCGTGACCAAAGGTCAGCGCGAAGAGAACCACGACGAAAGCGATGGCAAGCGCGGACGCGGCGTGGACAGGCCCCGCCTTTGGTGCGCGCAATGCCCGTTTGAGCGACGCGATCTGCTGCCCGACATCGGCCTGCATCGCGATGATCGCAGGCACGACAAACAGCACAAGCAGAAAGCCAAAGCCAAGGCCATAGACCAGCGTAATCACCGTGGGTTTAAGAAACAGCGCCTGTCGCGATGTTTCAAACAACAGCGGCGCAAGCCCCATGACCGTGGTCAGGGTGGTCAGCATGACGGGACGCAACCGGTCCACGGTGCCGTCGATGATCGACGGGATCAGCCCGCGGGTTTCGGAATATTCGTCGATCGTGGTCACCAGAACGATGCTGTCATTGATGATGATCCCGATCATGCCCAATAGCCCCACAACGGTGAACATGCTCAGCGGCACATTCCAAACCCAGTGGCCATAGATCGTGCCCACCAGCCCGAAGGGAATGATCGCCATGACCACGATGGGGCGGGTCCAGCTTGAAAACACCCAGGCCAGCACAAGGTAGATCCCGCTCAGGCACAGCATCAGCCCCAGGCGCGCATCGGCGAGGAAGCTTTCCTCCTGTTCCGCCAGCCCGGCCATGCGCCAGTCGACCTGATGAACCGAGGCGATTTCGGGCAGGATTTCAGTGCGCAATGTGCGGGTGATTTCTTCGGCGCGGGCCGGATCGTCTTCGGACAGGTCGCCGGTGACCGACACCACGCGCAGCCCGTTTTCGCGCCGCACGGTGGAGAACCCGTCGCGCCTCGTCACGCTGACGATATCCGCCAGCGGGACATATTGGCCGCCCGGCGTCCGCATCTGGCTGTGTTCCAGGAAATTCGCAGTCATTTCACCGGCGGGCAGTTCCACCCGGATTTCCGCCGTGCGCGGGCCGTCGGGATAGGTCGCCGCCTCAAGCCCGTTCAGCCGGTGTCGCAGCACGCGCCCCACCTCGTCGATGACAAAGCCCAGCGCCTTGCCCTGGGGGGTCAGGTCCAACAGGATTTCTTCCTTGTCGTAGCTCAGGTTATCCTCAACCGCGCTGACCTCGGGATAGCGGGACACGGCGGTTTTCAAAGCTTCGGCAGCGGCTTTCAGCGTGGCGGAGTCAGCGCCGAAGAATTGCACATCCAGCGCATCCCCCCCCGGCCCGGAACGCCAGCCCCGGAAGCTGAGCGTTTCAACCAGCGGGTGATGGCCCACGCGATCCTGAAGATCGGCCACGAAGGCAAAGCTTGAATATGGGCGCAGATCGGCGTCGATCAGTTCGATGGCGATCCCGCCAAGCTGATCCCCATCCCGGGTATCGGCCCCGGCCAGCGCACGGCCCGTATTGCCCCCGATTTCAGCGATCACATAGCTGATCGGGCTGCGCCCGTACCGTTTTTCATATTCGCGGCCCAGCTCTTCGATGGCGCGCTGCATCTCCTGCATCTGCGCCAGCGAATCGGCGCGCGTGGCAGTTGGGGCCATGATGAAATTGCCGGTCACGCTGCCCCGTTCCGGGGCGTTGAAAAAGCGCCATTTGACTTCGCCACTGATAAACAACGACAGTTGCCCCGCCAGGACCAGCACCGCCAGCGCAAGCACCGGGTAGCGCGCCCGGATGACAAACCCCACAAACGGGCGAAACAGGGTTTCGCGCAGCCAGACAAAGCCACGGTTTACAACGCGGCTGGGCAGATCATACCAGTGTTCCTTCATCGAATGGCGCAGGGAATGCGCCATGTGGTTGGGCAGGATCAGGAAACATTCCACCAGCGACGCGGTCAGCACCGCAATCACGGTAAAGGGGATATCGGCGATCAGGTCCCCGAACCGCCCGGAAATCACGGTCAGCCCAAAGAATGCAATCACGGTGGTCAGGGTCGCCGAAAACACCGGCAGGGCCATGCGCCGCGCCGCCATTTCCGCCGCAACCGTCGGGCTTTCGCGAAACTTGCGGTGGCGCGCATCGGCATGTTCCCCGACCACGATGGCGTCATCCACCACGATCCCAAGGGTGATGATCAGCGCAAAAAGTGAGATCATGTTGATGGTCAGGCCAAAGGCATACATCAGCGCAATGGTTGAAAGCATGGCGACGGGAATACCGGCAGCCACCCAGAACGCCGTGCGCGCATTGAGAAACAGAAACAACAGCAGAAGGACAAGCCCAAGCCCCATCAGCCCGTTGTCGAGCAGGATGTTGAGCCGGTCCGAGATCGCCTCGGCCCGGGTGCGGATCAGTTCGATCCCGGTGCCCGCCGGCAGGGTGAGCTGCATATCGCGGGCAACGTTTTCGACCGTGTGCTGAACATCAATCGCATCGCCCTGGGCCGACCGGTCAACCCGGATCGACACGGCATGATCGGTCCCGACAAAGTAGCTGCGATCGCGGTCCGGCCCCTCTTGGCGCACCACGGCCACATCGCCAACCGTCAGCTTGCTTCCATCCGCGTTGAAGCGCAGGGCGATCCGGGCAATCTGATCCGGGCTGCGTTTTTCACCCCCCGTGCGCACGCGGCTGTTGGCCCCTTCGACATCCCCCGCCGGATCGGCGTCCACCTCGGCGGCAATGGCCGCTGCGATCTGGGCAAAACTGATGTCATGGGCAATCAAGCCAAGGCTGGGCACTTCGATCACGGTGCGGGGTGCGGCAACGCCGCGGATGGTGGTGCGGGTCACCCCCGCAGCAAACAGCCGGGTGACGAATTCATCCGCAAAAAGGCCAAGCTGCGCCACATCCGTGGGTCCGGTCAGCACCACGTCAGTGACCCGATCACGCCATGCGCCGCGCCGGACCGTGGGGTCTTTGCTGTCCTCGGGCAGGGTGGTGACGGCATCCACGGCGGATTGCACATCATCGGCGGCGCGCGCCATGTCCCACCCCGGTTCGAAATCAAGTTTGATCGAGGCCCGCCCTTCGCGGGACGTGCTGTTGCTTTGCTCTACGCCTTCGACCGCCAGCAATGCAGGTTCCAGCACCTGAACAATCGCGGCATCCACGTCTTCGGCCCCTGCCCCGTCCCAAAGCACCGTCACGCTGACATTGTCGACAATGACATCCGGAAAAAACTGGGCCCGCATTCCGGGCGTGGCGGCAAGGCCAAGGATCAAGAGCACGACCAGCAGCAGGTTTGCCGCTGTTGCGTGGCGCGTGAAATAGGAAAGCACCCCACCGGGTCCAAGGTTGCGCATGGCCGTCACCCTCCCATTCGGCTTTCGATCCGGGAGATCAGCCGCGCGGGCACCTTGGGGTTTTCCAGAGATTTCAGGATACGATTTCGGGCCGCATCGGGCAGGTTTCTGTTCTTCTCGATAAAGGCGATCAGCCGGGCACGTCGTTCGGGGGTCAGTTCAATCATCTGTGCGCCCTGTCCGGCGCTGGCCAAGGTGTTGGCGGATGTGCGCACGGGTTTCACCCTGATCCCGGTGCCCAGCAAGGGCGAGCGGGACGCAACCACCTCGCGCCCTGCCAGGTCGGTGGCGCGCACCAGCACCTCGTTCCCCTGACGGCGCAGCAGGTTGACCGATTTGCGTTCCAGCCGGTCCTGATCGCCCAGCACCAGCACCTCGCCATCCGCGCCCAACGCAGAGGCCGGCAGGCGGAAGGCGTTGGCAATCGGGCTTTCCTCGATTTCCACCTTCACGAAATCGCCGGGCTTCAGGCCCCGCACCCGGTCCAGCGTGGCAAAGACAAGTCGCCCTGACTGACCTTCGCCCACCGCCGCGCTGGCCCGATCCAGTTGCCCGGAAGAGACCAGTTCCAACCCCAGCGCATCCAGCACCACCCGAACCGGCGCAGAGGTCAGGTCGCCGTTCTCGTCCAACAGACGCACATAGGCATGGGTCGAGACGCGGAACGCCACCTCAAGCGAATTGCCATCCACCACCTGTCCAAGCCGTTCACCAGCAGAGACAAGGCCCCCTTCGACCACCGCCACCTCGGTCAGCGTCCCGTCGAATTCGGCCCGGATTTCGGTGTCTTCCAATCGCCGCTGTGCCTCGGCCAGCGCGATTCTCGCGCGCCTCAGCCGGGTATCCGCCTGATCCTGCCGGGTCTGACCCTGGGCAATGGCCTGACGCCGCGACAACACCGCACCGCGCGCGGTCGAGGCCGCGAGTTCGGCCGTTTCCACAGCCGCCTCGGTGCCCACGCCGCGTTTTTTCAGATCCATCTGGCGCTGGAAGGCGCGTTCGCGCAGGTCTGCCTGTTCCTGGGCTGCCGTCAGTTCGTCCCGGGCAAGGCCCAGCGCACGTCCGGCATCGCGGGTTTCATTTTCAGCGTCCAGAAGCTCGCTCTGGGCGCGGTCCAATGCGGATTTTGCATCCGCCGGGTCAATACCCACCAAAAGATCCCCGGCGCGCACCTGTCCACCGTCCACGAAGTTTGGCGACAGGAAGACCACCTCGCCCCCGCTGGCGGCGCGGATATCCAGAATGCGGCGGCTTGAAACCTCGCCAAACGCCTCAAGCACCGGGGTTTGATCCCCCGGGTGCGCCGCGACCACGTTGACAACAAAAACCCGTTCTTTCGGCGCAACGGCACGGGCTTCGCGTGCCATTCGATCCTGCACCGCGCTCTTGATGGTCAGTCCGGCATAGGCGAGCACTGCCACGGTCACCGCAAGCAGAAACAAGCCCGTCAGACTTTGCCGTAAAAAACGCATTCAACTTCCTTTTCCATCAGGGCCGACACAGACCCGATACGCATCAGTCGCCGGTTTCCGTCGCTGTTTTTTCCGTCGCTGTTTTTCTTTCTCGTTTTCTGTCTCGTTTTTTGTCTCGTTTTTTGTCCAGACACCGATCACGACAGGAATGAGGTGAACATTCTTTGAAAGTTAGGAATAAGGTTGAAATGTTCAAGCTGCCGCGCGGTCAGGAAGGCAAAACCGGCCCCTTCGGACAGGCGCATATCACCGGGCACCAACAGCCGGGCACAGCGAAAGACATAGATCGCCCCGTCCGGTCTGGCCTGACTTGGAAAACAACACAAAGGGGTCAGATCAGAGGGGGCCAGCGCAATCCCGGTTTCTTCGTGAAACTCGCGCAGCGCCCCATCAAGCAGGTCCTCGCCCGGCTCCACCCCGCCGCCAAACAGCGACCATTGGCCCGGCGCGGCAATACCGGGGATGTCGTCGCGCAGCTGCATCAGGGCACGGCCCTGTGCATCGCGTACCAATACGCAGGCCCCGCGCCAGCGGATCGTGCCGGGCAGCGGGTCCAGAGGATGAAACGCGGTGGTCATTTCCGCCTCAGATGCTCATCAAGCCGCGGCATGATTTCGACAAAGTTACAGGGGTTGTGACGGTAATCCAACTGATGCACGAGGATCTCATCCCAGGCATCCTTGCACGCCCCCGGGCTTCCCGGAAGCGCGAAAAGATAGGTGCCGCCCGCCACCCCGCCCGTGGCGCGGCTTTGCACTGCGCTGGTGCCGATTTTCTTCATGCTGACAATGGTGAAAACGGTCGAAAAGGCTTCGATTTCCTTTTCATAGACATCGCGATGGGCCTCGACGGTGACGTCCCGCCCGGTCAACCCAGTGCCCCCGGTTGAAATCACCACGTCCACCTCCTGGTTCGCGATCCAGTCGCGCAGATGCGCGGCAATATCGGCGCGGTCATCGGTCACGATCCGGCGATCCGCCAGAATATGCCCCGCCGCCCGAATCCGCGCGACAAGCGTGTCGCCGGAACGGTCTTCGGACAGGGTTCGGCTGTCGCTGACGGTCAGCACGGCAATCCGAACGGGCAGGAAGGTTTTGGTTTCATCCAGGCGGGTCACGACAGGGTCCTTTGCATATTCAAAAACAGGTTCAGAGACAGGTTCAGAGACAGGGGTTCATCACCGGCAAGCGCGGTTTTGACAAGGCACGTTCCAGCGCCGCACCGACCGCAGGCCGGGACAGGTTGCGCATGAATTCAATGCGCATCGCGTCTTGCCCCGAGGTGCCGGACAAGGGGCAGGTCTTCCATGCCTGACGTTTGTTTTCAATGTCTTGCAGGAGCCGGTCGAACATCGCCTGCTCCGGCATCGGCGGATAGGAATTATCAGCGATAAAGCCCGAGACGCGCAACAGGCGTTGATCCAGCAGGTGTTGTTCCTCGCCGGTCAGAAGGGTGTCGCACAGCCCGGCGGCCACCACCGCGTCAACCAGCACGTGATAATAGCACGCCACGGCCCCCAGCCCGGTTTGATCCGCCGCGGTATAGGTCTGCGTTCCATTCCGGCGGTGTTCGGTCACAACCACCGGGCCGGGCAGCTCAAGCACGCGGGTGTCGGGGGTGGGCTGTTGCACCTGGGCCGCGTGATCCCGAAACAGCGCGCCATAATCATTGGCGGTCGCCGGGAGGACAAAAGCCACAGCAAAAGCAACGGCCCGGCCAAGCGGCAGGGCAAGCGCGAGGGCAGACAACGCCCGGCTCATCCGGGCGCGTCCAGCTTGGCCCGGAGGCTTAGCAAATCCGCCCAGGCGTCGCGTTTCGCCAGAGGTGTACGCAGCAGGAAAGCCGGGTGGAACATGGGCAAGGCAGGGCGACCAAAGGCCGTGCCCCATTGGCCCCGCAACCGGGTGATCCCCTGTTTACCCAGCGCCGCGCGGCAGGCGGAATTGCCCATCAGCACGATCAACTCCGGTGCCACAAGCTCGACATGCCGTTCAAGAAACGGCAACAGCATGGCAATTTCATCGGGCCGGGGGTCTCGGTTTTGCGGCGGACGCCAGGGCAGGACGTTGGTGATATAAACCGGCGCGGTTTCATGATCGCGCCCCATTCCAATGGCCGCAAACATCTTGTCCAGAAGCTGTCCGGCGAGGCCCACGAAAGGTTTGCCCATGCGGTCTTCGTCCCGTCCCGGCGCTTCGCCGATGATCATGACCCGGGCCCGGGGCTGTCCATCGGCAAAGACAAGGCTGCGCGCGCCGCGTTTCAGGTCGCAATGTTCATAGGATTCAAGCGCCGTGCGCAGCGACGCCAGGCTGCTCGCCTGTTTTGCCAGCATTCTGGCCGAATCTATGGCGTCCCTGTTGGGGGTGTCGGGTTTGGCCTGTACCGTGCCGACAGGAGCGGTCGGTTTGGCGGACCCCGGCGCCATGGTTGCCCCGGCGAGCGATCTGGAGGCCGATCTGGGCGAACGCCCCGCCCCGGCGGCTTTTCCCGGTTTCCACGGGTCCTCCGTGGGCAAATCATAGCGGTTGATCGGGTCTTCCCCGATCGCCTCTATGACTCCCAGTTCGATCTGCCATTGCAGAAGGGAACGTGCGTCATGCCATGTCAAAGCCGAATCCATGGGGGAACATTAGGGGGTCGGACCGACCCAGCGCAAGGTAATCAGGGCCGCGCCCCTGCCGCCGCGCCCCTACCAAAGCGTAATATCGGGCCGCACCAGCATCAGCCACAGGATCGTCATCACCGCAAAAAAGGCCGGAAAACCAAAGGCGAACCAGACCCGGAACAGCCGGTCATAGCGGCGCGGCAACGGCGTGCCCGCATCCGCCGCCTGACGGGCCAGATCGCGCATCCGCAGTTGGAGCCACACCACAGGCAACCAGAACATGCCCGCCACCCCGTAAAGCAGCAGCGACAGGAGAATCCAGCCCTCGGTCAGGTCCCAGCCCAGATGATGCGCCAGCGCCCACCCGGTGAGTGGCTGGGCCACCACCGCCGTGGCGGTAAACACGGTATCGGCCAGCACCACCACCCCCGCCGTATGCGCAATCAGCGCCGCGTCGCGGGTGCGATGGGCCATCAGCATGAAAAAAGCGATGCCCGCCCCGGTGCCAAACAACACCGTCGCGCCGATCACGTGCAACCAACGCAGGATATCAACCAGATACATCACCGTTTCGCCAGCATCGGCAGGGCCACAAGCGCCAGAACAGCCGCAGGCAGGATCTTGACCAGCGGGCCAAGGGGATCAAGCCAGAGCGCCGGGGTAAACAGCGTGGCCGCGACCAGATAGAACAGCGCCGTGGCGATCATGCCAGGCACCGCCAGCCGTGCGGTTTTACGCCACGCCAGAAGGAGGGCGAGCGCAATGTCAACAAGGCTCCAGACCCCGACCGACAGGGCGGCGAGGGCAAAGGGCCAGCCGGTTTCGGTCAGAACGCGGCTCGCTCCCCCAAGGGAAACCAGCCCGATGACCCCTGAGGTCAGCCAGAACACCACGAGCGTGGCCACCACCACAGGCATAAGCAGCGACATACGTGCGGCAAGCCGGTCTTCGGCGCGCGCCGGGCAGCTATGCAGGGTATCCCGCAGGGGGGCCAATGCCGCCCCTCCGGCGGCGCGCCATTGGCCGGACTCAGCCGTCACGCCCTGTTTCAGCACGTCCAGCGCGGTGCGACGCAGCGGGGAACGCCACCCCAGCCGCCCCAGAAAGTCGGCACAGGTTGCCACCGAAGAGAGGAGCCAGCCCGGCAGGTTCACCTCGGCCCGGGCAGGCGCAAAGCCCAGCCAACCCCGGATGTCGCGCAGCAATTCGCGAAGGGTCAGCACCTCATCCGCGACCAGATCGGCCACGGTTCCCGAAGGGATATACCCCGCAACACATTGCACCACTGCATCGGCAAGATCGCCAAGCCCGATGGTCTGAATCCGGGTATCGCCCAGCGCCACGGGTTGCACCAGCGGCACAGCCGCCAGCATTCTAAGCAACGCCGTGCCGCCATAGGCGGTGGGTGCGATCACAAGACCGGGGCGTAAAATCCAATGCGGCGCGCCCGATCGGATCACGGCCTGATCCCCCGCGAACTTGGAGCGCATGAACAGGGTGGATGCATCAGCGGAGGCCCCGGCGGCAGAGACCTGCACCACTCCGACACCCGCCGCCGCACAGGCGCGGGCCAGCGCGTCAATCGCCGTGTCATGCACAAGGGTCAGGTCATCCTCGGGGCCGTCCTGAAGGGCACCGGCACAGTTCACCACGATATCCACCCCCGCGAGCACCGTTTGCCAGCGTTCCGGCGCGGTCATGTCGCGCAGATCACCCAGCCGCCAGGTCGCAACCCCGGCCACAGCCGCGGCCGAAACCGCCGAGCGTCCAAAGCCGGTGACGTGATGCCCCGCGCGGGCGAGCGCCTGTGCCACCCCGGCCCCGATCAGCCCATAGGCCCCAAGGACGAGAACGCGGCTCATCCCTGCTGTGCCTCGCCGCCCTTGTCATTCCTGGCGTCTTTGCCGCCGCCAAAACTGCCACCAAAGAGGCCCGACAGGGCCCGGCCCACAAGCGCCGTAACCGACGGTTTTTCAACCTGGTTGAATGGCAGGGGGCGACAGACCTCGATGGCGGCAACCCCGACGCGCGCGGTCAGGGCACCGTTTACCACGCCTTCGCCAAAGCGGCGCGAAATCTTGCCCAGCACCCCGCCCCCGGCAAGGGACCCGAGCATGTCATCGCCCACCGCCACGGCCCCGGTTGCCACAAGGTGGGTCATCACCGCGCGCACCAGCCGCCAGCTTCCAAGGCTTCCCGACCGACCGCCATAGACCTCGGCAATCCGCCGGATCATGCGCAGGTTCGAAGTCAGCGCGGCCACCACATCGGCCAGCGCCAGCGGGACAAGCGCGGTGACGGTCGCCACCTGCCGCGCCGCGGTTTCGACCTCGGCTATCGCAGCCTTGTCCAATGGGGCGATCAGTTCGGCCTCGACCAGTCCAAGCAGGGTGGCCGCATCAAACTGTTCGCCCGCGCGCTCCCTGACCCGGGCACGGGCCCAGTTCAGCTCGTCCCGGCCCCGGTAAAGCCCGTCGATCCGGGCCGCCACGGATTTGGCGCTGGTCAGGTCTTCGTTTTCCAGCGCCTCGGCTGCGGCGCGATGCACCCGGTCCATGCGGCGCAGGCGGGCGAACCCGGCCAATTCGCGCAATCCGATTGCCAGAAGCACCAACAGGAACAGGGCAATAAGCGCCGTGACCGCATAGCCCAAAACCGGCATCCGCGCGATCAGCCCGGTAGCGAAATCCCAGGCGGACACCGACAGTATCGCCCCCAACAGCGCCGCCAGAAGCGCCCAGAACCACCGCATCAGGGGCGAAGGCCGCCGGGTTGTGATCTGGGCCACCCTCTGCATCGCACGCCCTTCGGGGCGGGTGGCCGCATCGGGCGCCGGATCGGGGACTGGCGGGGCGGTGGCGGGTGTTTCTTCCGGGGCGGCGGTTTTGTTGCCCGTTTTGCCTTCAAGGTCGATCAGAACCGGACCGTTGGTCATGCCGCATCCCCTTCCCAAACCAGTTGCACGTCGGGGATGGCGTGATCATTGCCAAGCCCGTTGCTGAGCCGCGCGTTATAAAACCCGTGGCGTTCATAAAGACGGCGCGCGCGCAGATTGTCCTGCGCCGTCCAGAGTTCCAACCGGGCGCTGCGCTGTTTGGCGTCTTGCAACAGGGTCGAAGCGACCCCGCGACCCTGTTTGCCCCGATGCACGTAAAGCGCGTGGATACGGTCGCCATCCCGCACAAGGAAGGCCACAGGGCGCAGACGGTGTGTGATCACCCGGATCCGCCCCCCAAGGATCAGGCGAAACAGGACGCCCGCGTCCCTGAACGGCTCTTGCGCGCCCATGGCCTGCCACAGGATCCGCAGCAGAAAGGGGACATGCCACAGGCGGGCGTTGGAGAGGGTCACAGCCGGTCTCCGATCAGGAACTCGGCGGCGCGGTCCAGCCGGATATGAGGCGGGCCGTCGCCGGGTTTCAGGGTCAGCCGGGACGGGGCAAAGCGCATCACCTCGTAATCCGCATCCAGCCATTTATCGGCCCCGTCCCGCGCCGGACCCAGCAGGCGGGCGGGGTCTTCGGGCAGTTCACCGGGATAGAACGCCGCCTGTTTGCCGGTGTCCAGCAGGGTGCCACGCACGCAGTCCAGATCACGCCCATCGTGGGAAATCGTCTGTTCCACCGTCGCACGCAGGGCAGCGATGGCCATGGCCCGCGTCCTGGCCCCGGCGAAATCGGCGCGGTCCGCCGCCTCGCGGGTCAGGGCCTGCATGATCGCGGACAGGCGGCCATGCTGGGTGTGGTGCAGATGGTCTGCCTTGGTCGCGGCAAAGAGGATCCGTTCCACCCGCCGCCCCATCAACAGTTGCGACAGAAAGGCATTGCGCCCGGGACGAAACGCCCCAAGGATGTCGGCCATGGTACGGCGCAGGTCCTCGACCGCGCGCGGCCCGGCATGGATCGCGCCCAGCGCGTCGACCAGAACGATCTGTCGATCCAGCCGTGCAAAGTGATCCCGAAAGAACGGTTTGACCACCTTGGATTTATACGCCTCGAACCGCCGTTCCATTTCGCGCAGCAGGGTGCCGCGCCGGGTGCTGCCCTCAAATGGCAACGGCGCAAAGGTCAGCGCCGGGGACCCGGTCAGATCGCCGGGCAGAAGGAACCGCCCGGGCGTGCAGTCGGAATACCCTTCGCTGCGGGCCTGCTGAAGATAGGCGGCAAAGCGGTCGGCCAACCCCTTGGCGGTCATTTCGTCATGTCTGGCCTGCCCATCGGTTTGATCGGCCATCTCAAGAAACGACACCGCACCCGGTCGGGCGCGGGCAAGGTCAAGGCTTTCTGCGGCCCATTGGGTATAGGATTTGTCCAGCAGCCCGAGATCGAGAAGCCATTCACCGGGGTAATCCACGATATCAAGGTGGATGGTACGCGGCCCTGTCAGTCCGGACAAAAGCCCGGAGGGGCGCACCCGTAATGACAGGCGCAATTCGCTGATCGTGCGCGTGGAGTCGGGCCAGTGTGGCGTCTGCGAGGTCAGCGCGCCCAGATGGGTTTCATATTCGAACCGTGGCACGGTATCGTCGGGTTGAGGTTGCAGATAGGCCGCCTCAACCCGGCCCTGTGACGCGGCAAGCAACCCGGGCATACGCCCGCGATCCATCAGGTTGGCAATCAACGACGTGATAAACACGGTCTTGCCCGACCGCGACAACCCGGTCACGCCCAGACGGATGACCGGTTCAAAAAACGCCTGGGACACCGCGTCACTGGCGTTTTCCACGCTGCGCGCAATGCCATCTGCAAGAGCTGTAATAACCACCCGATGCCCTTTTCCATTCGTCAGATAGCACAAGAATAGTCAGCCCGGCACAGGGATACCAGAGGGGAGATTATCCGAAACGCTCCCCTCTTGCGGGGCGGCATGTGGCGGGATAACAGACGGGTCATGCCACGTTATGCTCTCAAGGTTGAATATCACGGCGCGCCCTTTGCCGGGTGGCAGCGTCAGGCCGACCAGCCGTCGGTGCAGGGGGCGATTGAAATGGCGTTGGCGCGGCTGGAACCGGGGGCGCACACGATTGCCGCCGCCGGGCGCACGGATGCCGGGGTGCATGGGCTGGCGCAGGTGTGCCATTGCGACCTGACCCGGGACTGGGACCCTTTCCGGCTGTCTGAAGCGTTGAATTACCACCTCAAACCCCTGCCCGTGGCCATATTGGCGGCGGTCGGGGTGGACCCGGACTGGCACGCCCGGTTTTCTGCGATCGAGCGGCGTTACCTGTTCCGGCTTCTGGCCCGGCGCGCGCCAGCCACCCATGACGCGGGGCTGGTGTGGCAGGTCAGGACCCCCCTTTCCATCGACGCGATGCGCGACGGGGCCGCCTTTTTGATCGGCAATCATGACTTCACCACCTTTCGATCCACCATGTGCCAGGCCCAAAGCCCGGTGAAAACGCTGGACGAGATCACCATCAAGGAGGTCGAGGCGCAGGGCGGCCGGGAATTCCGGTTCCATATCCGCGCGCGGTCTTTCCTGCACAATCAGGTGCGGTCCATCGTTGGCACGCTGGAACGCGTGGGGGCCGGAAGCTGGGCACCGGAAGATGTGGGCACGGCCCTGGCCGCGCGGAATCGCGCCGCCTGTGGCCCGGTTTGCCCGCCGGGGGGGCTGTATCTGGCCGGAGTGGGGTATCCGGACGATCCGTTCGCGGACCAAAGCGTGCTGCCAAAAACCTGAATCACGGAATTTTGGCAGGACGCGCGCAACACATAAATGTCGCGCTGCGTTCGCCCTTTCCCTGTCTCAGGTTAAAGGTCGAACGCTTTAGATGCCCGGCTTTAGGCCGTGCGGTTCAGCCGCTCTTCCAGAATATCAAAAGGAACGCCCGGCTCATCCTTGGCCCCGCGAATGACAAGCGAGGTTTTCACGCTGGCCACGTTTTCGGCGGCGGTCAGTTCTTCGGTCAGGAAACTCTGGAACGTCGAGAGGTCAGGGGCGACGCATTTCAGGATGAAATCCACCTCGCCATTCAACATATGACATTCACGCACCAGCGGCCAATCGCGGCACCGCTCTTCGAATTGCGACAGGTCCGCTTCGGCCTGGCTTTGCAGACCGACCATGGCAAATACCTGCACCTCGAAGCCCAGTTCGCGGGCGTCCACATCAGCGTGATAGCCACGGATAAAGCCCTGCTCCTCCAAGGTGCGCACCCGGCGCAGACAGGGCGGAGCCGAAATCCCCACCCGCTTGGCCAGTTCCACATTCGTCATACGGCCATCCGCCTGAAGCTCGGCCAGAATCATGCGGTCAATCGGATCGAGACGGGAACCGGCCATGTTACGAACACCCCTTGGAAGAATTGCGCATGTTATAGCACCACCAAAGTTGCACGCAATAATATTTCAAGAGCCGGAAAAATAATTTCGCTATTGAACCTGAGACGGGTCGGGTTTCATGTTCTGGACAGACAGGGTTTCAAACCCCGGCCACGCCCATTATATGCGATGACCAACGCCAATTCATGCCCGGAGCTGCCAAAATGTCCGACACCCGCCACACCAAGGTTTTGATCATCGGCTCCGGCCCTGCCGGTTATACGGCGGGGGTCTATGCCAGCCGCGCCATGTTGAACCCGATCCTTGTTCAGGGGATCGAACCGGGCGGACAGCTGACCACCACGACCGAGGTCGAAAACTATCCCGGCTTCGTCGACATTCAGGGTCCCGAGTTGATGATGAAGATGGAAGAGCACGCCCGCGCCATGGGCACAGAGGTGATCGGCGACATCATCACCGATCTTGACCTGTCACAGCGCCCGTTCACGGCCACGGGCGATAGCGGCACCGTATACACGGCCGACGCCGTGATCCTTGCCACGGGCGCACGTGCCAAATGGCTGGGGCTGGACAGCGAAGACGCGTTCAAGGGATTTGGCGTTTCGGCCTGTGCCACCTGTGACGGGTTCTTTTACCGCGATCAGGAAATCGTGGTGGTCGGCGGTGGCAACACGGCGGTGGAAGAGGCGCTTTTCCTCACCAATTTCGCCAGCAAGGTCACATTGATCCACCGCCGCGACGAACTGCGCGCGGAAAAGATTCTGATCGACCGGTTGATGAAGAACGACAAGATCGAACCGCTGTGGTTCCATGAACTGGCCGAAGTGGTTGGAACCGATATGCCCAAGGGCGTCGAAGGCGTGAAGGTCAAGCACACCAAAACCGGCGAGATCACCGAAATCCCGTGCAAGGGCGTGTTCATCGCCATCGGCCACGCCCCGGCGAACGAACTGGTCAGGGACGTGCTGGACACCCATATGGGTGGCTATGTCGTGACCAAACCCGACAGCACCGAAACCAGCATCCCCGGCGTGTTCGCTGCGGGCGACCTGACCGACCACAAATACCGTCAGGCCGTGACCTCTGCGGGCATGGGGTGTATGGCCGCGCTGGAAGCGGAACGGTTTTTGGCCGAACAGGAGTAAGGCGGGCGGGCGGTTCCCGGAGCCTGTCAAACGGTTTGTGGACCGTCTTTGTGGCCCGAATTTGTGACCCGAATTTGTGGCCTGAACGCAAACCATCCTGCGTGTCGAAAGACGCCCCGCTGTATTAGGTCGGCAGGTCAAGCCACCATACCAGGCCGCCAGGCCAAGCCCCACCAGCGCGCGCTGCGTTGCAGCAATGCCACGGCGGCCAAAATCCGCCGTTTTCGGATATTTCCCGCGCAAAAAGCGTTTGGAAATTTCACCGACACATGCGATGTGTTCACGCGTGAACACATTTTGATCGAGTCGCATTTCATGACCAACCAGGTCGACAACCCCAACCCGGCAGAGGAAGATCAGCTCTTCCGCCTTTTGCGTCAGGTGGATCTGGCGCCCGAGGCGTCCCAGCGCGTGATCGCGTCTGCCATCGGGGTATCACTTGGTCGGTTGAATGCGTTGCTTCGCACCGCCGCCGATGACGGGTTGATCCGCATCAGCAATCGGGCGGGCCCGGACAAACGCCAGCGGTTTGCCTATTCGCTGACGTCCCGGGGCGGAGTCGAAAAGGTGCGGCTCACAGATAGATTTCTCGCCCGCAAGCTGGCTGAATATAATGCCTTGCACGCGGAACTTACCGGTACCACCAGCGGCCTGGTTCCGCTTAATCACAGGACCAATCTTATGGAAAACAATCTCTCCCCCATTCCCGAGCTGTATGTCAGCCACGAAAGCGCGCAAAAGCTCAAGGTCGAAGCGGCCGATCTGGTCAGCCACGACCTGACCCCGCGCCAGATCTGTGATCTGGAACTTCTGATGAATGGCGGTTTCAACCCGCTCAAAGGGTTTCTGAGCGAAGAAGATTACAATGGCGTCGTGGAAAACATGCGTCTGGCGAATGGTCAATTGTGGCCGATGCCAATCACCCTGGATGTCAGCGAAGACTTCGCCAGCTCTCTGGAAATCGGTCAGGATATTGCCCTGCGCGATCAGGAAGGCGTGATCCTTGCCACCATGACAGTGACCGACCGTTGGGAACCCAACAAGGCGCGGGAAGCGGAAAAGGTATTTGGTGCCGATGACGACGCGCATCCCGCCGTCAACTATCTGCACAATCAGGCCGGCAAGATTTATCTGGGCGGTCCGGTCGTGGGCATCCAACAGCCCGTCCACTATGACTTCCGCGCCCGTCGCGACACCCCGAACGAACTGCGCGCCTATTTCCGCAAGCTGGGCTGGCGCAAGGTGGTTGCGTTCCAAACCCGGAACCCGCTGCACCGTGCCCATCAGGAGCTGACCTTCCGCGCCGCCAGGGAAGCCCAGGCCAACCTGTTGATCCATCCGGTGGTCGGCATGACCAAGCCGGGCGATGTGGATCACTTTACCCGTGTGCGCTGCTATGAGGCGGTTCTGGACAAATACCCGGCATCGACCACCACCATGTCGCTGCTGAACCTTGCCATGCGTATGGCCGGTCCGCGCGAAGCGGTTTGGCACGGCCTGATCCGCGCCAATCACGGCTGCACCCACTTCATCGTTGGCCGCGACCATGCCGGACCCGGCAAAAACTCGGCCGGTGAAGATTTCTATGGCCCCTATGACGCTCAGGAACTGTTCCGCGAACATGAATCCGAGATCGGCGTGGAAATGATTGACTTCAAACACATGGTTTGGGTGCAGGAACGCGCGCAATACGAACCCATGGACGAGATCAAGGACAAGGATGACGTTACCATCCTGAACATCTCGGGCACCGAGCTGCGCCGCCGTCTGGCCGAAGGTCTGGAAATCCCCGAATGGTTCTCTTTCCCCGAAGTGGTCAAGGAACTGCGCCGCACCAAGCCGCCGCGCTCCAAACAGGGCTTTACCGTGTTCTTCACCGGGTTCTCCGGTTCAGGAAAATCCACCATCGCCAACGCGTTGATGGTCAAGCTGATGGAAATGGGCGGTCGGCCCGTGACCCTTCTGGATGGTGATATTGTGCGCAAAAACCTCAGCTCCGAGCTGGGTTTCAGCAAAGAGCACCGTGACCTGAACATCCGCCGGATCGGCTATGTGGCGTCCGAGATCACCAAAAACGGTGGGATCGCGATCTGTGCGCCCATCGCGCCCTACGCCACAACCCGCCGCGCGGTACGTGAAGACATCGAACAATTCGGTGCCTTTATCGAGGTTCACGTTGCCACCAGCATCGAGGAATGCGAACGCCGCGACCGCAAGGGTCTTTATAAACTGGCCCGCGAAGGCAAGATCAAGGAGTTCACCGGAATTTCCGATCCCTATGACGTGCCCGTGAACCCCGAGCTGTCGGTTGAAACCGAGAATGTGGATGTGGACAACTGTGCCCATCAGGTCATTCTGAAGCTGGAAGCCATGGGGCTGATCGCCGCGCAATAAGCCGCAGCGGGACATCGTTTGGAGCCGCGCAGGACGCGGCTCCTGCATTCCAAAGCATTTCCGCATTACGTTGACTCAGCGTGATGCGGAAACGCTTTAACACCCTCGCAGGAAGCTGCGGGGGTGTTTTTTGGTTGATATGCTGGTTGATACAGCCAAACGACACAATTCGGATTGTACCTTTTGACTATAAGTCACCCTCGCATCAGGAAAGGTGACCTCATCGTTTTGAAGAGGTGCCAACGGCCCTAAACCTGGGGCGTCGCGCCGTTCAGGATGGTTTGGTAGGCGCCGACATCGATATTGCCGCCCGACAGGATCACGCCCACTTTGCGCCCCGCATTGCGGTCCTTGTCCTGTATCGCGGCGGCCAGGGACGCGGCCCCTGCCCCTTCGGCAAGGTTGTGAGTGGCGCGATAGAAAAGACGGATGGCGTCGGCGATCTGGTCATCGCTGACCATGTCGATCCGCGCAGCCCCGCGGCCATAGATATCCAACGCCTCGACCACCGGCACACGGACCGCTATCCCGTCAGCAAAGGTGTTGGCAGACCTGGTTTCCACCGGCGCACCCTGTTCAAACGACAGCCTGGCGGTTTGGGCGCGATCCGAGACCACGCCGACGATTTCGGTTTGAACCCCAAGGGCATCCCGCGCGGCAATGGTCCCGCAAATGCCAGACCCACAGCCGATCGGCACATAAACCACGTCCAGATCAGGATGGGCGGTAAAAAGTTCGAACGCATAGGTCGCCACCCCTCGCACCAATTCGCGATGAAAGGGCGGCACGGGCAACAGGTTCTCCACCTCGGCCAAACGCATGGCCTCGGTCCGCGCCTCGTCAAAATCGCGGCCATGTTCGATCAACTCGGCCCCGAAGGCCCGCATGGCGGCGTTCTTTTCCACCGAATTGCCGTGCGGCACCAGAACCTTGGCGGCAAGCCCGGCTGCGGTGGCCGCACGGGCCTGGGATTGGCCATGATTGCCCCGCGTGGCGGTGATGATACCGGGTTTGTCCGGATGAGCGCGCCGCACCCAGTCGATGAAAGTAATCCCACCACGCACCTTGAACGCCCCGGTCGGCGCATGGTTTTCGTGTTTTACAATGACCTGCGCCCCCAATGCCTGACCCAGCAAGGGCCAGTCAATCGCAGGGGTCGGCACCATCTGCGTCGATACCAGCCGCGCCGCGGCTTCCAGGTCATCACGTGTAAACATACACCCCTCCTCCGGAGCGAGACCGCCTGTAAGGGCGGGCGAGCAGGCCGGTCAGTGCACTGTCACCGGCGCAAAATCATTCTGTCGCGCCAAAACAAACGCCATGGCACGATCCGCAACAAGCGCAAGCTGTTCTCCATCCGCCCTGTGAATGGAATAAAGCGTGTCGCGCCCCTCTGCCTGATCCTGCACATCTCTTGGCAGGTCCGACACAGCCACAGGCCGCACATACACGACCCGATTTTCATCATTCAAGGCGAAATCATACTTGCTCTGCATCTTCTTACCCCCTTTTGATTTTCACGGTCTGCACCACCATCTCGGGCTCGGCCCGGGTCAGGTCCACGTGCAACAACCCGTTTTCCATCACCGCCTCGCCCACTTCGACCCCATCGGCCAACACAAAAGACCTCTGGAACTGACGTGCCGCGATCCCGCGATGAAGGAAAATCCGCCCTTCGCTGTCATCCCGTTGCCGCCCGCGAATAACCAGCTGACGATCCTCGATCGTGATCGCCAGATCATCCTCACCAAACCCGGCCACAGCCAGGGTGATGCGATACGACGTTTCCGAAGTCTGTTCGATATTGAATGGGGGATAGCCGTCATTGCCCGATTTGGCATTACGCTCCAACAGCCTCTCAAGCTGTTCAAATCCCAGAAGATAAGGGTGTGACCCCAAGGTAAGCTTTGTCATACGACACGTCCTTGCAAATTAAGCGACGATTGGACCGGAATCCCTGAACGGCAATCCCTGCTGATACGAATATGGGAAGTCCTGTGAGCCGCTGCAAGGGCTTTGCGAAATCGCAGGATTTCAGTATCTTGGATCCATAAGACCATGAAGGAATCACACACCCATGAACGCCCCCTCGGACCTGTCGATGAAAACCGATGACGTGCTTCGGGTCGAATTGGAGGTTTTCCGCCGCGAACACCGCGACCTTGATGAAGCCATCCATGCGTTGCAGGACAAGGGCACATCCGATCAGCTTACCATCAAGCGCCTGAAAAAGCAGAAGCTGATGTTGAAAGACAAGATCGCGCTCATCGAAGACCGCCTGACCCCGGATATCATTGCCTGAAGCGTCTCGGCGTATTGTTGAGGCCGAGCAACAAGGCGAACTGTGCGGGTCCTATTGATGATAAAGCATCGGTCAGGGCTCCACCCGCCATCAGACCTCAAACCAATCCGGCACAAAACATCACAGGCTTCGGCATTCTCCCCAAGCTGCGACGCCAAAAACCCTTGTCTGGCAGGGGTGTGATTGTATATTGCGCGCTTCCAAGACCGTTCTGCAAGGCGATGGGCGCCTTAGGTCGGCAGAGCATAGTTTACCAATGAGGCGTAGTGATGCGCCTGTCCCGCCCCCTTCTTTTGGGGAGGGGAAGAGTTTGACAGATCATCCGGGGACAGAGCATGACAGACGTGAAAGTTGGGATCATCATGGGCAGCCAAAGCGATTGGCCCACGATGAAGGGGGCGGCCGATATTCTGGACGAACTGGGGGTGGCCTATGAAACGAAAATCGTCTCGGCCCACCGCACACCAGACCGGTTGTGGGACTATGGCAAAACCGCCGTGGAACGCGGTTTGCATGTCATCATCGCGGGCGCGGGCGGTGCGGCGCATCTGCCCGGGATGATGGCCTCTAAAACCCGCGTGCCCGTGATCGGCATTCCGGTCCAGACCCGGGCCCTGTCCGGCGTCGACAGCCTTTATTCCATCGTGCAAATGCCCCGGGGCTTTCCTGTTGCCACCATGGCCATTGGCGCGGCGGGCGCGGCCAATGGCGGGCTGATGGCCGCCGGGATCCTGGCGATCAGCGATCCAGAACTGGCCGAACGGCTGGACGCGTGGCGCACCGCTTTATCAGCGTCGATCCCCGAGGAACCGGTTGATGAGTGATCTGCCCGTCCTTTCCTCTCCGCTTCCCCAGGGCGCTGTGATCGGCATTCTGGGCGGTGGCCAGTTGGGCCGCATGTTGTCGGTCGCCGCCGCACGGCTTGGATTTCGCACCCATATTTTTGAACCCGGGGCCAACCCGCCCGCCGGCCACGTGGCCGACCGCGTTGTCACCGCCGCTTACGAAGACGACGACGCCCTGCGCGCCTTTGCCGGTGCCGTGGACGTAATCACCTATGAATTCGAAAATATCCCGACCTCGGCGCTGGACGTTCTGGAAGCCCTGCGCCCCATCCGACCGGGGCGGGAAGCGTTGCGGATCAGCCAGGACCGGATCATCGAAAAGGATTTCCTGACCTCTCTGGGGTTGAAAACCGCGCCCTACATGGCCGTAAGCTCGGCCGAGGACATGGATCGCGCCGTGGCCGAAATCGGCGCTCCTGCCATCCTGAAAACCTGCCGCTTCGGCTATGACGGCAAGGGTCAGGCCCGGTTGCGCGACGCCGCCGATGCGGGGAACGCATGGGCGGAAATGCAGGGCGCGCCCAGCGTTCTGGAAGGGTTTGTGGAGTTCTCTCACGAAGTATCCGTGATCGGCGCGCGGGGCGCAGATGGCGCGGTCGCGTGTTTTGATCCCGGTGAAAACGTCCACAAGAACGGCATTCTGGACACCACCACCGTTCCGGCCCGTCTGTCCGCAGGCCAACGGATGGACGCGGTGTTGATCACGGCCAACATCCTGAATGCGCTGGACTATGTCGGGGTCATGGGCGTCGAGCTTTTCGTCACCCCACAGGGGTTGATCGTCAACGAAATCGCCCCACGTGTGCATAATTCGGGCCACTGGACCCAGAACGGATGCACCGTGGACCAGTTTGAACAGCATATCCGCGCCGTGGCCGGGTGGCCGTTGGGTGATGGGCAACGCCACTCGGACGTGGTGATGGAAAACCTGATCGGCGACGACATGGACCGGGTGCCGGAGTTGGCCCAAGAGCCGGGCACGGCCCTGCACCTTTATGGCAAGACCGAGGCCAAGCCGGGCCGCAAGATGGGTCATGTGAACCGGGTAAAAACCGGCGGCTAAAAAAACGGCGAGGCAGAACGTTGCCTCGCCGCTTTCGTTCATAAGAGCGCGCGGTAGCGCACATTTGGATCACCCTTCCGCCGGGTGGGACACCCCGGAAAGAGCGCACCCCGGAGAACGCATTGGGATCAGTGCCCCAGGATCTGGCTCAGGAACAGTTTGGTCCGATCACTCTGCGGGTTGTTGAAGAACTCTTCCGGTTCGTTCTGTTCCACGATCTGTCCCGCATCCATAAAGATCACGCGGTTGGCCACCTGACGGGCAAACCCCATTTCGTGGGTCACGCAGAGCATGGTCATGCCTTCTTCTGCCAGTTCGATCATGGTGTCGAGCACCTCTTTGATCATTTCAGGGTCAAGCGCCGAGGTGGGTTCGTCAAACAACATGATCCGCGGCATCATGCAGAGCGAGCGCGCAATCGCCACCCGCTGCTGCTGACCGCCCGACAACTGGCCGGGATATTTCAGCGCCTGATCGGGGATCTTGACTTTTTCCAGAAAATGCATCGCCCGCTCTTCCGCCTCTTTCTTCGGCGTTTTGCGCACCCAGATCGGCGCGAGGGTACAGTTTTCCAGAATGGTCAGATGGGGGAACAGGTTGAAATGCTGGAACACCATCCCAACCTCAGAGCGTATCTTGTCGATATTCTTGAGATCGTTGCTAAGTTCGGTCCCATCCACGACAATCCTGCCCTGCTGGTGCTCTTCCAACGCGTTCAGACAGCGGATCAGCGTCGATTTCCCCGAGCCCGAAGGCCCGGCGATGACGATGCGCTCGCCCTGGTTCACGGTCAGGTTGATATCACGCAGCACATGGAACGATCCGTACCATTTGTTCATGCCGCTGATTTCAATGGCGACCTCGTCGCTGACCTGCATTTTCGAGCGGTCGATTTCTCGTTCGGTTACGATTTGAGACATTGTGCAAGGCCCTCCTTAACGATGGCCGGTCGCAAGACGGCGTTCCAGCCATTGCGAGTATTGAGAGATTCCATAACAGACGATGAAGAACAGGAAGGCGGCAAAGCCCAGAAGTTCCCAATAGACACCGTTCCATTCGGTTGACGCAAGGATCGGACCACGGATCATGCCCACGAGGTCGAACATCGAGATGACCGACACCAGCGTGGTATCCTTGAACAGCCCCACCGCCACGTTCACGATCCCCGGGATCGAGATTTTCAACGCCTGCGGCAGAATGATGAACCGCATCGCCTGAGGATAGTCCAATCCCAGACTGTCCGCCGCCTCATACTGTCCCGTGGGCAAGGCAGCGAGCCCGCCCCGGATCACCTCGGCAATATAGGCCGCCGAGAACAGCGTGATCATGATGACAACCCGCAGGAACAGGTCCACCGTCGCCTCTGGTGGGAAGAAATAGGCCAGCATAACCGATGCCACGAACAACAGCGTGATCAATGGCACACCGCGAACGAACTCGATGAAGACCACGCAGATGCCTTTGATCAGCGGCAGGTTCGATTGACGACCAAGCGCCAGAGCGATGCCCACAGGCAGCGACAATGACACACAGGTCACGCCCAGCATCAGGTTCAACATGAACCCGCCAAGGTCACGCGACACCACCGGTTCAAACCAGAAGGTTTCCCCGGAGAACTGCTCGACGAGATAGCCGCCGATCATCCAGATCGCCAGCGCCGTGACAACGGCCCCGATTCCGGCCGCGACAAAGCTTGATACATTGAACTTCTGGAACACCGCGTAGGCACCAACAAAGCCCAGAAGCGCCGTGACCGGAACACCGATGGGGCCGCCCCAGATCAGCGAATAGGCGATGAAGGGGTAGATGGCCGTGAACAACAGCATCTTGCGGGGCAGGTCGAAAAAAAGCACCGGTGCCACAGCAAAGGCCAGCAGCAACAACGCGAGGTTGGGACGCCAGTAATGCTCGTCGGGGTATTTGAACCCGTAAAGCAACTGGTTCCAGCGTTCCGTGAGAACCGAGAAACAGCCCCCAACTTCGCCCTGCAACACCTCGCGACATTCTGCCAGGCTTGTGGTGTTCCAGACACCGCCAAACAACCAGGGCAAAACGCCGCTCAGCACCAGATAGATCACATAGGCCGCCGCAACAGTCAGCAGCGAGTTGAGCCAGGTTGAGAACAGGTTCGCCCGCAGCCAGCCGACAATTCCCACCGAAGACGCCGGCGGGGCCTGTTCCGGCAACATTTCGGAGCGGACATAAAACACATCAGACATATCAGCGCTCCTTCAGCTTTACAGAGTTGTTATAGACATTCATCACCATGGAAATCAGAAGCGACACGGTGAGATAGAACAGCATCAGAAGGATCACGCATTCGATCGCGCGCCCCGTCTGGTTGAGCGTGATGCCCCCCAGTGTCGCGGTCACGTCGGCATAGCCCACTGCAATCGCCAGTGACGAGTTCTTGGTAATGTTGAGATACTGCGAGATGAGCGGCGGAATGATCACGCGCAACGCCTGCGGCAGGATCACGAGGCTCATCGTGCGACGCGGACGCAATCCCAGCGCGCTGGCGGCTTCGGTCTGTCCCTTGCTGATCGCCTGGATACCTGCACGCACGTTTTCTGCGATGAAGGCCCCGGTATAGATCGACAAGGCGAACCAGAGAGCAATCAGCGGTCCCCCAATCTTGATCCCGCCGCGGAAGTTGAACCCTTTGAGGGCCGGAACATCCCAGGAAAGCCCCATGACCGTCAACACGACCACCACGGGCAAAACCCAGACTGCCAGTGTCTTGTACCAGGTGGTCGGACGCACACCGGTGTTTTCCTGCACCTTCGTGGCGCGGCCCGAAATGGCACGCGCGCCAAAAAAGCTGCCGACCAGGGCAAGAAGCACGACAAGCCAGCTTAGCCCCACCGACCCCATGAGCGGGTTGGTCAGTACCGGCGCGGGGGCATAAATGCCCCGGTTGGTAAAGGCGAAGAGATCGAACACCATGCTCGACGTCGCCGCATCGCCCCGGAACGCGCGCGGCGCGGGCATCACGGCGGTCATGATGGTAAAGATGATGATGATCCAGATCAGCACCGGAATATTGCGGAAAATTTCCACGTAAACGGCCATCAACTTGGAAACGATCCAGTTGTTGGACAGCCGCAGAACACCGGCGACAACACCAAAGATCGTGGCGGTCACACAGGCCAGAAACGCAACGAGAAGCGTGTTCAGAATGCCGACAACCGCCGCCTTCAAATGAGAGGACTGGCTGTCATATTCAACAAGGCGCTGGTTGATATCGTACCCTGCCGGGTCGGCAAGGAAACTATAGGAGATATTGAGACCGGCGGCGCGAAGGTTCTGAATCAGGTTATTGCCAAGATACCAGATGGCCAAGGCCAACAAAATGGCTGCGATCGCCTGGAATGTTAATCCGCGATACCGTGTATCCTGGAAAAGCATACTCAGCCGGAACGACTCCTTTGGAGGGTCGGTCAGTGTGGTCATGAGTGACATCCCTGTCTGGTTCTGAGCCCTCTTCCCGGCGGGGTTGGACCCGCTCTGTGTTGCTCAGGTGATGAGGTCTGAATGGGAAAAGGGCGCGGAATGATCCGCGCCCTTTTCCGTGTGTATTTAGCGGAAGGGGGGCGAGTAAAGCAGCCCACCTTCGGTCCATTGTGCGTTCAGACCACGCGACAGACCGATCGGAGTGTTTTCCCCGATGTTCTTTTCGAACACTTCGCCATAGTTGCCAGACGCCATGATGGCGTTCTTGGCCCAGTCAGCCGACAGGCCAAGCATTTCGCCCAGGTTGCCTTCGGTGCCGAGCAGACGATTGATTTCCGGGTTGTTGCCCGCAGCGGCCGACATTTCACCGACATTGGCCGAGGTCACACCCATTTCTTCCGCAGAAATCAGCGCGTTCAGGGTCCAGCGGACCACGTCGCCCCATTCGTTGTCGCCGTGGCGGACCAGCGGACCCAGCGGCTCTTTCGAAATGATTTCAGGCAGAACCACGTGTGCAGACGGATTTTCGAAGGTGGCGCGGGTTGCGGCCAGACCCGAAGCGTCGGTGGTGAAAACGTCACAGGCACCGGCAAGGTATTGCTGTTGCGCTTCGGCGTTGGTTTCGATCGGAACCGGTTCGTAGCTGATATTGTTCGAACGGAAGAAGTCCGCCAGGTTCAGCTCGGTCGTGGTGCCCGTCTGGATACATACGGTCGAACCGTCCAGCTCTTTGGCCGACGAAACACCCAGTTCCTTGGGAACCATGAAGCCCTGACCATCATAGTAGTTCACGCCAACGAAGGTGAACTTGAGGTCCACGTCACGGCTGAAGGTCCAGGTGGTGTTCCGGGCCAGCATATCAACTTCGCCCGACGCAAGCGCGGTGAAGCGGGTTTTGCCGGTGGTCGGCACGAATTCAACAGCCTTGGGATCGCCAAGAACGGCGGCGGCTACGGCGCGGCAAATGGCGACGTCAAAGCCATTCCATTCGCCATTGGCGTCCGGAGCGGCAAAGCCGACCAGGCCGGTGGTCACACCACAGTTCAGCTTGCCGCGTGCTTTCACGTCATCCAGCGTGCCAGCAGCAGCAGCGCCGGCCGCAAGGCCCGCGACCGTCAGTGCGCCAAGAAATACGGATTTTTTCATGTTTACCTCTTCCTGATGTGCCACCCCTTCGCGGGGCGGTTTTTCCGGCTTGAGCAAAGCCGGGGGCTATACATTGGGGAGTGTCCTCTCCCCTCAGTGCAAGTGAGTTTGGTCGGATTCACGTCAAAACGTCAAGGGACTCGTCGGGAAAAACCCTTGTTCGCCCCCTCGACCTTACCTTAGGTCAACCCCGCGATACAACCCATCGATGATTTCCCGGCCTGTTTGCTGAGTTCGAAAAAGCGTGCAGCGTGCAGGAATGCGGCCTTTTTGGTTTGGGCAAGCTCGGTTGCCTCTTCATCCTCGCCCCATTGCTCTTCCTGCCAGGTTTCATCAATGCGTGACAATTGCCAGACCTTTTCAGGCGGATAAAGCCCCTCGGTCACGGCCAATCCAAGGAGGAAAGAGCCGGACAGGCTCACCAGATCGTGAAAGGCCGTCAACGCAAACGGGTCGAGTTGATGGGTCAAGGCCGCCATGCGGTCAAGCGATTTGGCCTCCTGGGGGCTGTGCATGACCCCCTGAACCGGCGTGAGGGAAATACCCTGTTCGACACGCGCCCAGTCCAACACCGGATCCCAAGCTTCGGCCTGGCGTTTGACCAGCCCTTCGGGTGTATCTGCCCGATAACAGGTCAGATCGCTGTCGCCATAGGCGGCAATCATATCCGCAACTTCGCCATGTTGCAGGGACACCTTGTCGATGGCGGCGTTGGCCGACCGGGTAAAGGGCATGGTCAGCGGGTCGATATTTTCGTCAACCGCCTGCCATTCCGCCGCGACCTCGCGCGCCAACCCTTCGGTGGGCAGAATCAGCTGGGCCTTGGCCGGCGTTTTGACCGGGCGGCCATCCAGAAGAACCGCAAAGCCCTCCGCCTGTGGTTCCACCGTCGCCTCTGTCCAGAAGCGTTTCACCTTCCATTCGCTCATGTCTTTGTTCCCCATATGTCGGTCAGTGCCCCGCAAAGGGCATCGAAGCTTTCGACCAGCCGCGCGCCCTGCCCAAACGCCGAACGCGGGTGATAGCCCCAGGAAACCCCGATCCCGGCCACCCCGGCGTTTCGCGCCATATCCATGTCAAAGCTGGTATCGCCGATCATCACCGCGTGTTCCGCCGCGACCCCGGTTTCATCCAGACAGGCGCGAATCATCGACGGGTCCGGTTTGGACGGATGAAAATCGGCCACCTGCCGGGTGACAAACAGTGGCTCGATCCCGTGCCCGGCCAAAAGCGCATCCAGCCCGCGTTTGGATTTCCCTGTGGCGATGCCCAACAGGGTCCACGGGTCGCGGGACAGGGTTTGCAAACAGGCCAGCGCGCCGGGATAGAGCGGAGATACCCCGTTGCTTTGACGCAGTTCGAAATAGGCCTGACGATAGGCATCGGCCAGCGCCGCGTGCTGGCGCGCATCGCCATTGGGCAGAAGTCGTGGCATGGCCTGTTCCAGCGAAAGGCCGACAATCGACAGGATGTCGTCGCGGGCGGGCGGGGTCAGCCCCTGGCTCTCAAACGCGCGGGCCATCGCGGCCATGATTTCGCCCTGACTGTCCGCCAAGGTGCCATCCACGTCAAATATCGCCAGCTTCAACTGGCTCATCTAAGCGACTCGAAAGGATCATCCGCAGCAAGGTCGGGGGTCCAGCCGAGCGTCTCGAACGTATCGGCCATATGGGGCGGAAGCGCGGCATTCACCGTCAGGAGTTCGCGGGTGGTCGGGTGTTCGAACCGCATGGTGCGGGCGTGCAGGTGCAGTTTTTTGGAAATGATCCCGCCCAGTTGGGCCCCCCAGCCATCGCCCAGGTTTTCCTGACCCGAGCCGCCATATTTGCCGTCGCCGATGATCGGGTGACCGATTTCGGCCATATGGGCGCGCAACTGGTGAGTGCGGCCGGTGATCGGCTCCATGGCAACCCACGCCGCGCGGCTGGCGACGCGGTACAGCGTGGCATATTGGGTGATCGCCCGTTTCGCCCCGGGTGTGTTTTCAACCTCACGCGGGTGAATGGCGAGCATCTTTTCACCTTCACCGCCCCGACCATGACCCGGTGCCTTGACCAGCCCATATTTGATTTCACCAAGATAGGGTGTGGGCACCCCGGCCACCACGGCCCAGTAAATCTTGCGCGTTTCGTGGTGGCGAAAGGCCGCCGTCAGCGCGCTTGCCGCCTTGCGGCTGCGCGCCAGCACCAGAACACCCGAAGTGTCCTTGTCCAACCGATGTACCAGGCGGGGCTTTTCCTCAAGGCCGAATTTCAACGCCTCGGCCAGCCCATCGACGTGGCGGGTTTGTTTGCTGCCCCCCTGGGTCGCAAGCCCGGCGGGTTTGTTCAATACGATCACATCGTCATCGCGGTGGATGACACAGGCGCGGATCATTTCGGCATCTGCCCTGGAAATATTCGGACGCGGCTGGCTGGCCACCTGACCCGGTTCGGGAAGGGGGGGGATGCGCACCTCCTGCCCGTCTTCCACGCGCGTGGCAGGTTTGGCCCGCCCGCCATCCACGCGGATTTCACCCTTGCGGCACATCTTTTCGATACGCCCCTGGGCCACATGGGGAAAACGGCGGCGGAACCAGCGGTCCAGCCGTTGATCTCCTTCACCCTCTTCGACCCTGACGGTTTGAACCCGGCTCATTGAAACATCCCCCGTGCAATGAACATGGACATCACCACAGCCCCCAACGATAACAGAACCGACGCCACCACGTAATAGGCCGCCAATGCCACCTGCCCGCGTTCGTAAATCGCCATGGCATCCAGCGAAAAGGCCGAAAAGGTGGTGAACCCGCCAAGGACCCCGGTCATCAGGAACGGGGCCATGCGGGTTGCGTCCTTGTGCGCCAGCACCACCACCAGCACCCCCATCAGGAACGACCCGGCCACGTTGACGGCCAGCGTCCCCCACGGAAAACCCGGCCCCATAAGCCGCATCGCCCCCATTGAGGTCAGGTAACGCGCCGAGGCACCGATTGCGCCGCCAAGCGCCACGTGAAGAAGGGTCATGTTCATGGGGTGCTAGTGCCCGTGCAGCCCCCGTAATGTCAAGGGAGAGCGCGGTTTCTATCGCCTGCGGATCAGCGTCCACCCAGGTATCATGGGCGTCACGGGGTTTTCGCCCTTGCAACGTTCGTAAACCGTCCGTCGAAATCGTTTCGACGACTCCGGCCATATTCCGGGTGCGGCGTGTCTGCGCGGTGCTCTAAGGCCGCCTGGCCCGCAGCCGGGCAAAGTAATCGACCCGCTTTTTCAATTCACGCTCGAACCCACGTTCAACCGGGGCATAAAGCACCGGGCGTTTCATGGTTTCGGGGAAATAATTCTGGCCTGAAAACCCGTCTTCGGCATCGTGGTCATAGGCATAGCCTTCGCCATACCCCTGCTCCTTCATCAAACGGGTTGGCGCGTTCAGGATGTGTTTGGGAGGCGGCTCTGACCCGGTCTTTTTCGCCGCTTTCATCGCCGCCTTGAACGCCACGTAGTTGGCGTTGGATTTCGGCGCGAGGGCAAGATAGATCACCGCCTGGGACAAGGCCAGTTCGCCCTCCGGGCTACCCAGCCGTTCATAGGTTTCCCAGGCATCAAGGCACACCCTCTGGGCCTGAGGATCTGCCAATCCGATGTCCTCGACGGCCATACGGGTCATACGCCGGGCCAGAAACCGCGGATCTTCGCCCCCGGTCAGCATCCGCGCAAACCAGTAAAGCGCGGCATCCGGGTCGGAGCCGCGCACCGATTTATGCAGGGCGGAAATCAGGTTGTAATGCTCTTCCCCGCCCTTGTCATACTTGGCCGCGCGGCGCATCAGCCGGGTGGTCAGCGCATCGGTGTCAAGCTTGCCTTCGACCTTCCACGCCGCCACCTGTTCAATCAGGTTGAGCAGGGCACGCCCATCCCCATCGGCCATCTCCAACAGCACTTCGCGCGCCGGGCCGTCAAGGGGCAAGGCGCGACCCAGCTCCTGTTCCGCGCGCTGGGCCAACCGTTCCAGATCAGCGAGGCTCAGACGCTCAAGCACCAGAACCTGTGCCCGGCTCAGCACCGCCGCGTTCAATTCAAAGGACGGATTTTCGGTAGTGGCCCCCACAAGAAGGATGGTCCCATCCTCCATATAAGGCAGAAACCCGTCCTGTTGCGCCTTGTTGAACCGGTGGATTTCGTCCACGAACAACAAGGTCCCCTGCCCGTTTGCCCGCCGGTGGCGCGCGGCCTCAAAGACCTTGCGCAATTCGGGCACGCCGGTGAAAATCGCACTGATCTGAACAAAATGCAGGTCGGTTTCATCCGCCAACAGGCGCGCAATGGTGGTTTTGCCCACTCCGGGGGGACCCCAGAAGATCAGCGACCCCAGGCTGCCCGAGGCCAGCATGACCCCCAGCGGGGCCTCTGGTCCCAGCACCTGTTCCTGTCCGATCACCTCGCCCAGCGTTGTGGGCCGCAGACGATCAGCCAGCGGGCGCGGGGCCGTGCTTTGCGTTGTTTTCGCGCCTGTATCGAAAAGATCGGCCATGGGGTCAGAACCTGAACCGCATCTGGACACGCTGCGCGCCGCGCTGAACCTCGAGCGACAGGGATCGGCGGGCGTCCTTCAAAGCCGCGAGCGCAGCGGAGGTTGTGGCGACCTTTGCCCCATCAATCGCCATGATGACATCCCCCTTGCGCAACCCGGCCCGCGCGCCGATCGGGCCCGGATCGGACACCACCACACCGCGCACGGTCAGGGGCAGACCAAATTCGGCCATCACCGCCGGGTTGACATTGACGAGGGTCACACCAGCAAGCGCAACCGCGTCGGGAACCGTTTGCGCCGCGCGCGCCGGGTCTTCGGGGGCGGGCATCAGACGCACGGGCAGTTCGTCGATTTCGCCATCCCGGAATCGTTGCACATTCACGCGATTGCCCAGCCCGCTCACACTCATCCGGAACACCATCTCTTCGGGGGTATTGACCGCATAGCCATCAATCGCGCGGATCACGTCCCCGGCCCGAAAACCCGCCTCGTTAAACGGGCTGACCGCGTGCACCTGTGAAATCAGGATCCCCTGAGGGATCGCCAAGCCGAGGCTTTCGGCCAGATCATTGTCCACGGGCTGGCCACTCATCCCCGCCCAGGGGCGCACGAACCGGTCAAACCCGGCCTCGGCCTGATCAACGAATTCAGCCACCAGCGCGGCCGGAATGGCAAACCCGATCCCGTTCGAGCTGCCCGAACGGGTCAGGATACGCGTGTTGATCCCAATCAGATCGCCATTGATGTCCACCAGCGCGCCCCCGGAATTGCCCGGGTTGATCGGCGCGTCGGTCTGAATGAAATAGCCCCGCGACGACCCGGTTGCGGTGCCGCTGCGCGCAAGGCCCGACACGATCCCGCTTGTCACCGTTTGCCCCACACCGAACGGGTTGCCAATAGCCAGCACCAGTTCACCGACCAAGACCGTATCGCTGTCGCGCATCCCGAGATGGGGCAACCCGTCCGCGTCTTGCATTTGCAAAACTGCCAGATCGCTTTCCTGATCTGACATTACAAGCCGCGCGGAAAATTCGCGTCGGTCGTTCAAGACAACCCGGATATCAGTCGCCTGCCCGACCACGTGATAGTTGGTCACGACAATCCCGCCAGCCGTCAGGATCACCCCGGACCCCAGCGAATTCTGCACCTTGGGTCGGGTCCTTTCCTGAAAGAAATCGCGGAAAAACGGGTCGCCCATGAAGGGGCTGTCGGACACCTGCACCACACGTTTGGCGTAGATGTTGACCACTGCGGGGGCCGCCTGTTTCACAAGGGGGGCAAAGCCAAGCGCGATTTCGGCCTGACTTGTCGGCACCCGCGTGTCGGCAAAAGCCGGGGCAACGGGCAGAGGCGCGATAAGTGCGAGGAAAACTGTGAACGCGCGCAGCATGGCATATCTCCTTGAACCAGTTCCCAAGATATGCGGAGCCGCGCCGGGGATTGCAAGCGAACCTGTGACCAAATGCCATTGTGAAACCGGGCCTGTCGGACCTGACTTCAAGGCACGGGAGGGCGTTGAGATGACCGAGCACCCCCGAACGCGTGCGCTTTACAACGGTGACTGCCCGATCTGTAAGCCCAAGAGGTGCCACTATTCGGATGAGGCGGGTTTGCCTGTCGCCTGTGACGGCCTGACCCAAACGGATTTCGCCGCCACCTGCGGCGCAAGGTGCGCGGTTTGATGGCACCGGAGCGCCGCATACAAGATTGAAGCGTTTCCAGCTATTGTTGGATCACAACAATAGCTGGAAACGCTTCACGAGGCGAAGACACCGCAAAAAAAAGGCCCCGCCGGATTTCGGCAGGGCCTTCTGTTCGTTGAGGACGCAAAGATTACTCTTCGGCAGCTTCTTCCGCTGCCAAACGGGCCTTGTCAGCCGCGCCTTTTGCGTCAACGTCGCGGTCAACAAATTCGATGATCGCCATCGGGGCCATGTCACCATAACGGAAACCGGCCTTCAGGATGCGGATATAACCGCCCTGACGGTCCTTGTAGCGCGGACCCAGAACTTCGAACAGCTTGGCAACATCTTTGTCTTGTTTCAACTGTGCAGCCGCCTGACGACGGGCGTGCAGGTCGCCGCGCTTGCCCAGCGTGACCAGTTTTTCAATGATCGGACGCAGTTCCTTGGCCTTGGGCAGGGTGGTTTTGATCTGCTCGTGCTCGATCAACGAGCCGGCCATATTCGAGAACAGCGCCTTGCGGTGTTCGTGGGTACGGTTGAGGCGGCGATAGCCTTTTGCGTGACGCATGATTTCAATCCTTATTCACGTATTTTGCTTTGTCTGGCGACCCATGCGTGGCGGGCCACTCTCCTTGGGGCATCTGCCCAGTTTGTCCCCGGCTGATCCGGGCATTTGGCGGGACAGGCCGGAACCTGTCCCGTGAAAACGCACCGCTTAGAACGCGTCTTCGAATTTCTTGGCCAGGTCTTCGATGTTATCGGGCGGCCAATCCTCGACATCCATGCCGAGGTGCAGACCCATACCCGACAGCACTTCCTTGATTTCATTCAAGGATTTGCGACCGAAATTCGGCGTACGCAGCATTTCTGCTTCGGTTTTCTGGATCAGATCGCCGATATAAACGATGTTGTCGTTCTTGAGGCAGTTGGCCGAACGGACCGACAGTTCCAACTCGTCCACTTTCTTGAGAAGCAGCGGGTTGAATTCCAGACCATCGTCTTCTTCCTGACGACCTGCCGCTTCCGGCTCGTCAAAGTTCACGAAGATCGACAGCTGATCCTGGAGAATACGCGCGGCAAAGGCCACGGCGTCGTCCGGGGTGATCGATCCATCGGTGTCGATTTTCATGGTCAGCTTGTCATAATCCAGAACCTGACCTTCACGGGTCGGCTGCACGTCATAGGACACGCGTTTGACCGGCGAATAGATCGCGTCGATCGGGATCAGACCGATGGGCGCATCTTCCGGCTTGTTCTTGTCTGCCGAAACATAGCCTTTGCCCGTGTTGACGGTCAGTTCAACATAAAGATCGGCCCCATCGTCTAGGTGACAGATCACATGTTCGCGGTTCAGTATCTCGATCCCGGCGCTGTCGCTGATGTCGCCGGCGGTGACAACCCCGGGACCCTTGGCGTTGATCGAAAGGCGCTTGGGGCCTTCCACTTCCATGCGCACCGAAACCCCTTTGAGATTCAGGATAATGTCGGTGACGTCTTCGCGCACACCGGCAACGCTGGAGAATTCATGCAGAACGTTGTCGATCTGAACGCTGGTGATGGCCGCGCCTTGCAGCGAGCTCATCAACACGCGACGCAGGGCGTTGCCCAAGGTCAGGCCGAAACCGCGTTCCAGCGGCTCTGCCACCACGGTGGCCTGACGGGTCGGGTCATTGCCCGGTTTTACGTCAAGCTGCGTGGGTTTGATCAGTTCTGCCCAGTTTTTGTGGATCATGCGTCCCTCCATTCCTGTTCCCGGCCCCATGTCCGAAAGGCCGAAAACGCCCGAGGTTTAAAATGACGGAATGGGGCCGTGCATATGGCAGGGCCCCAATGGGTGTTACAGAGTTAGACCCGGCGACGTTTCGGCGGGCGGCAGCCGTTATGCGCGATCGGGGTCACATCACGGATCGAGGTGATGTTGAACCCAATGGCGGCCAGCGCGCGCAGAGCCGATTCACGGCCCGAACCGGGGCCCTGAACTTCGACTTCCAGAGTTTTCACGCCGTGATCCTGGGCCTTTTTGCCCGCGTCTTCGGCAGCCATCTGGGCCGCATAAGGAGTCGACTTGCGCGACCCCTTGAAACCCATGGTGCCAGCCGACGACCACGAGATCGCGTTGCCCTGAACGTCCGAAATCAGGATCTTGGTGTTGTTGAACGACGAATTCACATGGGCCACGCCCGATGCGATATTCTTGGAGACCTTTTTCTTGCCCCCACGACGGGTATCACGTGCCATTGGTGCAGCCCTCCCTTATTTCTTCTTACCGGCAATGGCCTTTGCGGGGCCTTTGCGGGTACGAGCGTTGGTGTGGGTCCGCTGACCGCGAACGGGAAGGTTGCGGCGATGGCGCAGACCGCGATAGCAGCCAAGGTCCATCAGGCGCTTGATGTTCATCTGCACTTCACGGCGCAGATCACCTTCGACGCTATAGTTGGCGTCGATATGTTCGCGAACCGCCAACACTTCGGCGTCCGACAGCTCGTTTACACGGCGGGCCGCGTCAATGCCTACGGCTTCGCAGATGGCTTTGGCCGAAGTGTTGCCAATTCCGGTGATATAAGTCAGGGCGATCGGGACCCGTTTATGGGTCGGGATGTTTACGCCGGCGATACGTGCCACGTGTCACTTTCCTTTTCGTTGCGAGTCCGTAGTGCCGGACCCTTTTTTCACAACGTAAGCCCGAGGCGCATTCGCTTCGGGCCGCAGCTGAATTCGAGGTAATGTTTCCCTTGGGGTGCGACCCCGCGGGAATCGGTTCTCTTACAAGATGGTGCTGAGTAGAGGCATTTGCCGAAGGGGTCAAGAGGGCTAAGCCGGGCCAGAGCATTTCACAGACTTCGCGTCGCGTTTCATGGTGCTGCATTCTTCGTCTGGCCGCGCTGTCATGACAAATATCGACCTTGAGATCACACCCCGGCCACGTGATCGGCGCGCGAGGAGGCAGACCCGGCCAGAGCGGAAAAGCCCCAAAAGGGTCACAGACCCGCAATCAAACCCAATGAACCAAGTGGCGCGCCCATTGCCCCGCGTCTTCAAACAAAAACGGCGAGTGGTCTCCCAACTCGCCGCCTCTTCAATTCTGAACCGGGTGTATTACCCCAATACCCTGGCGATGTCCGCCTGGACCTGGGCGATTTCGCCAAGGCCGTCGACACCCTCAAGCTGACCCTTGGCATAGTAATACCCGATCAGCGGCGAGGTTTTCTTGTAATATTCCATCAGACGGACCTTGAGGCTTTCCGCGTTGTCATCGGCCCGCGCGGCACCACCAGCAGCGACGGATTCCTTGGCGCGGTTGACGATGCGGTCCACCAGAACTTCGTCATTCACCTGAAGCTCGATCACCTTGTCCAGCGTTTCGCCGCAATCCTCCAACAACTCGGCCAACGCGTCGGCCTGGGCCAGCGTGCGCGGGAAACCGTCAAAGATGAACCCGCCCTTCTTGTCGCCTTCCAGCTTTTCCCGGATCAGCCCGATCACGATCTCGTCGGTCACCAATTCGCCCCGGTCCATGATAGCGGCAACTTTCTTGCCCATCTCGGTGCCCGAACTTTTGGCTTCGCGCAGCATGTCGCCGGTCGAAAGCTGGATCATGTCACGAGTGTCAACCAGATGGCCGGCCTGAGTGCCCTTGCCAGCGCCGGGCGGTCCAAGAAGAATGATGTTCATCGACGAGCGGGTCCTTTGCGTTTGCGTTTGCGCCCCTTGCCCGAAAGCTGTGATTTCTCGATCAGCCCTTCATATTGGTGGGCCAGAAGGTGCGACTGTACCTGTTGGATTGTGTCCATCGTCACAGAAACAACAATCAACACGGATGTCCCGCCAAAGTAGAACGGAATCGCCAACTGGCTACGCAGAATTTCCGGGAGGAGACAAACTGCCGCAAGGTAGGCCGACCCAAGCACCAGAACGCGGTTGACAACAAATTCCAGATATTCGGCGGTTTTCTTGCCCGGGCGGATGCCGGGGACGAACCCGGTCTGTTTTTGCAGGTTCTCGGCCACCTCATCGGGTTTGAAGCTGACGTTGAACGTATAGAAATAGGCAAAGAACACGATCATCAGCACGAAGAACAACAGGTAAAGCGGCTGACCCGGCCCGAAATAGGCCAGCATCCAGGACATGAACGGGTTCGTTGTATTGCCACTGAACGTGCTGATCGTGGTGGGCAACAGCAACAGCGAACTGGCAAAAATCGCCGGGATCACGCCCGCGGGGTTGACCTTGACCGGCAGGTGGCTGGCACCACGGTCATACATTTTCATACCCTTTTGCATACGCGGGTATTGGATGTGAATCTTGCGAAGGGCGCGTTCCATGAACACAACAAAGGCGATGGTGGCCACGACCATGACAATCACGCCGATGATCACCGCCGGGCTAATTGCGCCACTGCGGCCCTGGCTGAAGAACTGCGCCATGGCGGCGGGTACTTCGGCAATGATGCCAACAAAGATGATCAGTGAAATGCCGTTGCCGATTCCGCGCGCGGTGATCTGTTCGCCCAGCCACATCAGGAACATGGTGCCCCCGACAAGGGTGATCAGACAAGAAATGCGAAAGAACATGCCCGGATCGGTGACAAGGTCGCCCGCCTCAAGGCTGACGGCGAGCCCATAGGCCTGCAAGGTTGCCAGTGCCACGGTGCCATACCGTGTATACTGGTTCAATTTCTTGCGGCCCTGTTCGCCCTCTTTCTTGATCTGTTCAAGTGCGGGCACCATGGAGCCCAGAAGCTGAACAATAATCGAGGCCGAAATATAGGGCATGATGCCCAGCGCAAAGATCCCCATACGGCCCAGCGCGCCGCCGGTGAACATGGTCAGGATCCCGCCGATCCCCTGCCCCGCGTCTTCCATGAACTGGCGTAGCGCCACACCGTCGATCCCGGGCACCGGGATAAAGGTGCCAAGGCGATAGACGATCAGCAGGCCCAGAGTGAACAGGATGCGATTGCGAAGGTCGGTGGCTTTTCCAAGGGCGGCCCAAGACGTGTTGGCGGCCATTTGTTCTGCGGCAGATACCATGCGGGGTCTCTTTCATGTGAGAACGCCGCCCAGGCTGTTCTCCAGCTTCGGCGGCGCTCTTGGAAAACGTGAGGGTTATGTAAGGGGCGCGGACGCCCCCGACAACCTCTTATTCGGCCGCAGCGGATGCTGTTTTCAACGAACCGCCTGCTTTTTCGACGGCCTCAACGGCGGCTTTGGACGCGCCGGTGACTTCGATGTTCAGCTTTGCGGTGATTTCGCCCTTGGCCAGAACGCGGATACCGTCCAGTTTGCGACGCACCAGACCCGAGGCGACCAGCGCGTCTTCGGTCAGCGCCTCTTTGGCGTCGATTTTGCCCGCATCAACGAATTTCTGGATCAGGCCCAGGTTGATGACGGCGAATTTCTTGGCGTTCGGCTTGTTGAAGCCACGCTTGGGCAGACGTTGGTACAATGGCATCTGGCCACCTTCGTAGCCCTTGATCGCCACACCCGAACGGGATTTCTGACCTTTGATACCGCGACCGGCGGTTTTACCCATACCCGAACCCGGGCCACGGCCAACGCGCTTGCGTTTCTTGGTGGCACCTTCGTTGTCGCGCAATTCATGAAGTTTCATATCGCTTCTCCTTTGCCGGATGTGACCCCCGAAGCGTAACGGGCCAACCACGGCGTTTCTTGGTTTTGATTCTCGTGACGCAACGCGCCACTGGGGGCGTATAGCGCCAGAGATGCGACGATGCAAGCCGCGCGCGCCGTACAATCCTCACATCTATCGGGAAGGGGACCGGGCAAGGCATAGCGACCGTCTGCATCATGCCTCTCCTGCCCGGCGAGCGCGGGCGATTTCGTAAGAGAGCGCACGCCGAACACGCTTGACAGCGCAACGCAAAACCCGCTAGATGATATTGCTTAACATGTGAAGGAAAAACGGTGCCGCATTTTCACATCGAGTATTCGGGCAATCTGGAAGACCGTATCGACATTGGCAGGTTGTGCGACCATATCCGCGCCGTTGCCGTGGGTATCGACGCATTTCCCCTCCCCGGCGTTCGGGTACGCGCCACGCGGGTGGATCACTATGCCATTGCCGATGGCAATCCCGAACACGGGTTCATTGACATTTCAATCCGGTTGCGCGCCGGGCGACCGGATGACGTGAAACAGGACGCCACAGCGCGTATCTTTGCCGCCGCGCGTGATTTTATCGCGCCTGCCATGGCGCGGCACCCGATCGCGCTGTCGCTTGAAATGCGCGACATCGACCCCGCCCTTTCGCCGAAAACAGGCACCATTCGCGACCATCTGGAGAGCTGAACCATGTCCGCACTGAACGACAACCTTGAAAAACTCTCTGGCTACCTCGCCCGTTTTCGCAGCACCGGCATTCAGAACCGCATCGCGGGGCAGGATCGGGGCGGCGCGGGTGGGGTGTTTCAATCCATCTCGCCCGTCGACAAATCCGTGATCTGTGATGTGGCACGCGGCACAGAGAGTGATGTGGACGACGCGGCCCGGGCCGCAGCGCGGGCCTTTCCCGCCTGGCGCGACATGCCCGCGCTGGACCGCAAGAAGATTCTGATCAACGTCGCCGAGGCGATCGAAGCCCGTGCCGAGGAAATTGCCCTGTGCGAATGCTGGGATACCGGCCAGACCCTGAGGTTCATGTCCAAGGCGGCGCTGCGCGGGGCCGAGAATTTCCGCTATTTCGCCGATCAGGTGGTACAGGCCCGCGACGGCCAGCACCTGCAATCGCCCACGTTGATGAACATCACCACCCGCAAACCAATCGGTCCGGTCGGGGTGATCACGCCGTGGAACACGCCCTTCATGCTCTCGACCTGGAAAATCGCCCCGGCGCTGGCGGCGGGCTGTACGGTTGTCCACAAACCGGCGGAAGACAGCCCCCTGACCGCACGCCTGCTGGTTGAGATTGCCCACGAGGCCGGCCTGCCGCCCGGCGTTCTCAACACGGTGAACGGCTTTGGCCATGACGCTGGCAAACGGCTGACCGAACACCCGGCGATCAAGGCAATCGCCTTTGTTGGTGAAAGCCGCACCGGCAGCATCATCACCAAACAGGGGGCAGATACGCTAAAGCGGATGCATCTGGAGCTTGGGGGCAAAAACCCCGTCATCGTATTCGAAGATGCCGATATCGACCGGGCCCTAGATGCGGTGATCTTCATGATCTATTCGATCAACGGCGAACGCTGCACCTCGTCCTCGCGCCTGCTGGTGCAGGATACGATCAGGGAAGAGTTCGAAGCCCGGCTGATCGCGCGTGTGAACAACATCAAGGTGGGGCACCCTCTTGATCCGGCAACCGAAGTGGGCCCGCTGGTGAGTGAAGAGCATTACAACAAGGTCATCTCTTATTTCGATATCGCCAGAGAAGACGGTGCAACCGTGGCGGCGGGCGGGGAAACCGTCGGTGACGAGGGCTATTTCATCCGCCCCACCCTGTTCACCAACGCCAACAACACGATGCGTATCGCCCGGGAAGAGATTTTTGGCCCCGTGCTGACCTCGATCCCCTTTTCGACCGAAGAAGAGGCCATCGCGATGGCCAATGACACCGACTATGGCCTGACCGGCTATGTCTGGACCAACGACCTGACCCGCGCCCTGCGGGTGACGGATCAGATCGAGGCCGGGATGATCTGGGTCAACAGCGAAAATGTCCGCCACCTGCCCACGCCGTTTGGCGGCGTCAAGGCCAGCGGCATTGGCCGTGATGGCGGCGACTGGTCGTTCGAATTCTACATGGAGCAGAAACATGTCGGTTTCGCCACCGGCCAACACAAGATCATGCGCCTGGGCGTTTGACAGGAGGAAAACCAATGGGTGAAATCGTACTCGCCGCCAAAATGACCCACGTGCCAACACTGCTCATGTCCGAACAGGAGGGGCCCATCAAAGGCAAGCGCCAACCGGCCATCGACGGCCACCGCGAGATCGCCCGGAGGGCGAGAGAGCTTGGCGCGACCACTGTGATCATCTGTGACACGCATTGGGTGATCAACGCCGGGTTCCACATTAATGCGAACGCGCGGTTCGAAGGGCTGTTCACCTCGAACGAATTCCCGCAATTCATCCAGAACCTGCCCTACTCCTATGAAGGCAATCCCGAAATGGGGGATGCGATTGCGAAAATCGCATCGGACAAGGGTGCCTATACGCTGTGCCACCATCTGGACAGCCTTGAACTGGAATACGGCACCCTTGTGCCCATGCGGTTCATGAGCCGGGAACACAATATGAAGGTTGTCTCGGTTGCCGCCTGGGCCACGGTGCATGATCATGATGAAAGCCGCATCATCGGCGAAGCCATCCGCGAAGCGGTGGAGGCGTCGGACGAAAAGGTCCTGCTCGTCGCCTCGGGGTCTTTGTCCCACAAAATCTGGGCGAACAAGGATTATGCCGCCAACAACGGCACCTTCACGATCAGCAGCGAATTCAATCGCCAGATGGATCTGCACGTTCTTGAGATGTGGAAAAACGGCGATCACGCCACCTTTCTCAAGATGCTGGGTGACTACGCCGAATTCTGTTGTGGCGAAGGGTCGATGCATGACACCGCCATGCTCTATGGTGCGTTAGGTTGGGACAAATACGATGCCAGGTGCGAAGTGGTGACCGAGTATTTCCCCTCCTCCGGCACGGGCCAGACAAACGTGATCTTCCCCGTTCAATGAACACTCTCCCGCGCGCGCCGACCCCGCATGGCCCCGTTCGCCGGGATCAGGACATCCGGGGGGGCAAAGAGGGGCACCGCTGGCTGAATGGTGTCACGGAACCGAAATACCTGTTTCAGGCGTTTCCGCATTACGTTGACTCAGCGTGATGTGGAACCGCTTTAAAGGTGGCATCAATGCCGCCAAGGAGGATTGAACGATGCGATTTGCAACCTATTCCGCCGATGGTGAAACCTTTTTCGGTGCGATCACCGATGACGGAGCCATCGCGTTGAACGGCGCCTTTCCCACGCGCAAAAGCCTGTTCGAGGTGATCGAGGCGGGAGAATTCGACCAGCTTGCCAAGGCCACAGAGACCCGCGCGGTGACCCATCCCGAATACAGCTTTGAAATGGTCATGCCCGACGCGCGGCGCATTCTTTGCGTCGGGGTGAATTTCCCCGACCGGAATGCCGAATACAAAGATGGCAGCGCCCAGCCGAAATACATGTCGCTTTTCCCACGTTTTTCGACCAGCTTCACCGGCCATGGCCAGAACCTTGTGCGGCCGCCGGAAAACCACACGCTGGACTACGAAGGCGAAGTGGTGGTCGTGATCGGCAAGCAAGGCCGACGGATCAGCCAGGACAACGCCTATGATCATATCGCCGCGCTGACCCTGTGTAACGAAGGCACAATCCGCGACTGGGTCCGCCATGCGAAGTTCAATGTCACCCAAGGCAAGAACTGGGACCGTTCCGGTGCGATTGGCCCGTGGCTGGTGCCCTTTACCGATGCCGCACAGCTGGACGAGGCGCGCATTGTGACACGCGTGAATGGCGACGTGCGCCAGGACGACATGCTAAACCGGATGATGTTCCCGATCCGTCAGGAGATCGAGTATATCTCGACCTTCATGACCCTGAAACCGGGCGACATGATCGTAACCGGCACCCCCACCGGTGCGGGCGCGCGGTTTGATCCGCCCAGATACCTTGCGCCCGGCGACGTGGTGGAAATCTCGGTCGAGGGTATCGGCACGCTCCGCAACGGCATCGAGGATGAACAGCTATGACCCCAGAGGATCACGCCCAGGCCGCCGCCGACCTGTTGACCGCCGAAAGAACCCACACACAAATCGGGCTTTTGACCCGGCGCCATCCCGAAATGGGGATGAACGACGCCTATGAGGTTCAAAACGCAATCTATCGCGCCAAGCTGGCCCAGGGGCGCAGGGTGATCGGCTGGAAAATCGGGCTGACTTCGAAAGCGATGCAAAATGCGCTGAACATCGACATTCCCGACAGCGGGATCCTGTTTGACGATATGGCGTTCGCAACCGGCGCGACGGTGCCCGCAGACCGGTTCATACAGCCGCGGATCGAAGCCGAAATTGCCTTTGTCATGAAATCCCCGCTGGGGGGGGCGGAGGTCACACGGGACGACGTTATCGCCGCGACGGACTATGTTTCCCCTTCTATCGAAATTCTCGACACCCGTATCCAACGGGTCGACCCCGAAACCGGCCAGACCCGCACAGTGTTCGACACGATCAGCGACAACGCCGCGAATGCCGGGATCGTCCTGGGGCAACAGCGCCATCCGGTCGATGCCTGTGATCTGCGCTGGGTTGGGGCCATGGTTTTTCGCAATGACGAGATCGAAGAAACCGGTCTTGGTGCGGGGGTTCTGAACGATCCGGTGGAAAGCGTGGTGTGGCTGGCCCGCCGCATGGCCCAGTATGGGCAAAGCATCTCACCGGGTCAGGTGATCCTGTCAGGCAGCTTTATACGCCCCGTCGAATGCCCCCCCGGCACCGACATCCACGCGGATTTCGGATCATTCGGATTTGTGGATATCCACTTCGCCGCTTCTTAAAGCGTGCTGCCAAAAACCTAACTCACGGGATTTTGGCAGCACGCGCGCAACACATAAATGTCGCGCGGCGTTCGCCCGTTGCCCTGTCTCAGGATAAAGCGTTTCGAGATTAAGTTGACACAAAACTTCATCTAGAAACGCCCACAACATCAACAGGTTCCGCGCGTTTCGCCATATTGTTGTGTTTCAACAATAAGTCGAAACGCTTTAAAGGTCGAACGCTTTAGCAACTGTATTTCTCAGGCGCGTTGTTGGATCACAGAAATAGCTGTAAACGCTATGAACTTCAGGATGTGCTGTTGATTTCGTTGATCATGTCCACACGTCGGCCATGGCGACCGCCTTCGAATTCAGCTTCCAGAAAGGCATCAACAATGGCAAGGGCCAGCCCCTCGCCAATCACGCGCGCCCCAAGGGATAGAATATTGGCGTCGTTATGCTGACGGATCATCGCCGAGGAGAAGGTGTCAGAACACACGCCACAGCGTACCCCGGCCACCTTGTTCGCCGCCATCATGATCCCCTGACCCGTGCCACAGAGAATGATCCCCAGATCGCAATCGCCCGACGCCACTGCCCGTGCGGCGGCCTCGCCATGTTTGGGGTAATCGGTGCTTTCCGGCGTCGTGGGACCGATATCGACCGCCTCATACCCCTTGGCCGTGATATGCGCGGCAATCGCCTGGCGCAGGTCAATGGCGGCGTGGTCGCTGGAAAGCACGATACGTTTGCTGGTGGCGGTCATGTCAGGGCCCCGATTGACTGTTTTCGCTTGGCCGCCTTGGACCACCTGCGCCCTGCGTTGTCAAACGATTTGCCCTGAAAAGCGAAAACGCCCCGACCCGGAAGGGCAGAGGCGTTTTTGCGACTTTTCTGATCAGAGAAGGGCGTTTCAGCCGCGCTCTTCGATGATCTCAACAAGGTGCGGAATGCTGTTGACCATGCCGCGCACGGAAGGGGTATCTTCCAACTCGCGGGTCTTGTGCATCTTGTTCAGGCCCAGACCAACAAGCGTTGCGCGTTGCTTGGCGGGGCGGCGGATCGGAGACCCGATCTGTTTGACGACGATGGTTTTTGCCATGGTACGTTCTCCTTAACCTTCTGCCGTTTCGGCAACCGGTGCATCATCCTTTTTCAGGATGTCAGCAACCTTCTTGCCACGACGCTGGGCCACCATGCGGGGGCTCGACTCTTTGGTCAGGCCGTCGATGGTCGCACGGATCATGTTGTAAGGGTTTTGCGAGCCGATCGACTTGGAAACCACATCTTTCACGCCCAGCATTTCGAACACGGCACGCATCGGACCACCGGCGATGATCCCGGTCCCTTCCGGCGCTGTGCGCATGACCACTTTACCGGCACCATGACGGCCTTCCATGTCGTGGTGCAGGGTGCGGCCTTCACGCAGCGGCACGCGGATCATCTGGCGCTTCGCTTGCTCGGTGGCTTTGCGAATGGCCTCGGGGACCTCTTTCGCTTTACCTTTACCAAAGCCGACGCGACCTTTCTGATCGCCAACCACGACAAGCGCGGCAAAGCCAAAGCGCTTACCACCCTTCACGGTTTTCGAAACACGGTTGATCGCGACCAAACGGTCGGCAAATTCCGGGGCTTCTTCTTCGCGGTTACGACCACGACCCCGACGGTTTTCACGTTCTGCCATCTGGCAAATCCTTTCAAAGGTGGCACTTTGGCCAATTCTATCAATCCAGGTGGGCGCGACATGCACCCCCGGATCATCGGGGCGGCATCCGAAAACGCCGCCCTCAGGGGTTTAGACTTTCAACCCGCCTTCACGCGCGGCGTCGGCCAGAGCCTTCACCTTGCCGTGGAACAGAAATCCACCGCGGTCGAAATACGCTTCGCTCACGCCGGCCTTCTTGGCGCGTTCGGCAATCGCGGTGCCAACCTTGGCGGCGGCCTCGACGTTGTTTTTGCCGACAACGCCCAGATCCTTTTCCAGGGTCGAAGCGCTGGCCAAAGTCACGCCGTTCACATCGTCGATCAGCTGCGCGCTGATGTTCTTGTTCGAACGGTGCACGGAAAGACGCATCTTGCCGATGTTGACCTTGCGAAGTTTGTTCCGGACGCGCAGGCGGCGCTTCAGAAACAGGGTTCTTTTGCTGTTTGCCATTTGTCTGGTCCTTACTTCTTCTTACCTTCCTTGCGGAAGATATACTCGTCTTTGTATTTGATGCCTTTGCCTTTATAGGGCTCGGGCTTGCGCCATTCGCGGATGTTGGCCGCGACCTGACCGACGAGTTGGGCATCGGTGCCCTCGATGATGATCTCGGTGGGTTTGGGTGCGGTCACGGTCACGCCGGCCGGCACTTCAAAATTCACCTCGTGGCTCAGGCCCAGGTTCAGCTTGAGGACATTGCCCTGCATCTGTGCCCGGTAGCCCACACCGTTGATTTCAAGTTCTTTCTTGAAACCGTTGGTACAGCCCGTGACCATGTTGGCGACCATGGTGCGGCTCATGCCCCACTGTTGGCGCGCGCGCTTGGATTTGCCGCGGGGTTCAACCTTCACGACATTGTCTTCCACGCTGAGAGTCACATCGTCGGTGGCGGTGAAGGACTGGGTGTCCTTCGGCCCTTTGATTTCGATGGTCTGGCCGGAGACAGAGGCGCTTACGCCGCTGGGCAGCTCGACCGGTTTCTTACCAATACGAGACATGTCTTACTCCTTAGAAGACCGTGCAAAGCACTTCGCCGCCAACATTGTTGGAGCGAGCGTTTGCGTCCGACATCACACCCTTGGGGGTGGAGACAATCGACACACCCAGACCCTGACGGACCGACGGGATGTCATTGACGCCCATGTAGACGCGACGACCGGGCTTGGAAACCCGCTTCAGTTCGCGAATGACAGGAGTGCCTTCATAGTATTTCAGCTCGATTTCAAGGGTCGGGTGACCATTGGCATCGGTGCCTTTTTCGTAACCACGGATGTAGCCTTCGTCGGCCAGCACATCCAGAACCCAGGCACGCAGCTTGGACGCCGGGGTGGAAACAGTGGACTTACCACGCATCGAGGAGTTGCGGATGCGGGTGAGCATGTCTGCGATAGGATCGTTCATATCGTTCTCTCCCTTACCAGCTCGATTTCACCATGCCGGGGATGTGGCCTTTCGAGCCAAGTTCCCGCAGCGCGATACGCGACACCTTCAACTTACGATAGTAAGCGTGGGGACGACCAGTCAGCTGACAGCGGTTATGCAGCCGGGTGGCCGAGCTGTTGCGCGGCAATTTTGCAAGCTTCAGAGAAGCGCGGAAGCGATCCTCCATCGGCTTGCTCTCGTCGTTGATGATCTCTTTGAGTGCAGCACGCTTGGCGGCATACTTTTCCACCAGCTTCTGACGCTTCACTTCGCGAGCAATCATAGATTTTTTAGCCATGTCTCTCTCTCCCGATCAGCTGTTGAAGGGCATGTTGAAGGCTTTCAACAATGCCTTGGCTTCAGCGTCGGTTTTCGCGTTGGTCGCAATCACGATGTCCATGCCCCAAGCTTCGTCGACCTTATCAAAATCGATTTCCGGGAACACGATATGCTCTTTCAGGCCCATGGCATAGTTGCCACGGCCATCAAAGCTTTTACCCGACACGCCGCGGAAGTCGCGGATACGGGGCATCGCAATAGTGATCAGACGATCAAGGAATTCAAACATGCGGTCGCCACGCAGTGTGACCTTGGCACCCATCGGCATACCTTCGCGAACACGGAAACCCGCGATCGAGTTCTTGGCAACCGTGGTCAGCGCCTTTTGACCGGCGATGATGGTCAGGTCTTCCTGAGCCGATTTCGCCTTCTTGCTGTCTTTGACAGCCGCGCGGCCACAGCCGATGTTCAGAACGATTTTCTCCAGCTTGGGGATCATCATGTCGTTCTTATAGCCGAATTCCTCTTTCAGGGCACCGCGGATGGTGTCCTTGTAGAGATCCTTCAGACGCGGGGAATAGTTTGCAGTATCAAGCATCGATCACGTCCCCCGTGGTCTTGGCAAAACGTACCTTCTTGTCGCCTTCCATCTTGAAGCCAACGCGGGTGGGTTTGCCGTTTTTGTCAAGGAAAGCCAGGTTGCTCAGCGCAATCGGCATGGCCTTGGGCAGGCGGCCACCTTGCGAGGTCTGGCTTTGACGAGTATGGCGGATGGCGATATTCAGCCCGTCAACCACGGCTTTGCCGGCTTTGGGGTCAATCGAGGAAATCGTACCCTCTTTGCCCTTGTCCTTACCGGCCAAAACGACGACCTTGTCGCCTTTTTTCAACTTGGCAGCCATCTTACAGCACCTCCGGGGCGAGCGAGATGATTTTCATGAAGTTCTTGGCGCGCAGCTCGCGAACAACCGGGCCAAAGATACGTGTACCTATGGGCTCGTTGTTGTTGTTCAGGATCACGGCGGCGTTGCGATCAAAACGGATCGCGGTGCCATCTTCACGGCGTACTTCCTTGGCGGTGCGCACGACGACGGCCTTGCGGACGTCACCCTTTTTCACACGGCCGCGCGGAATGGCTTCCTTGACCGAGACGACAATAATGTCGCCCACGGATGCGTATTTACGCTTGGAACCACCCAGCACCTTGATGCACTGAACACGGCGTGCGCCGCTGTTGTCAGCAACATCCAGGTTGGTCTGCATCTGGATCATTTGGTTTCTCCCGACCTATGGGGAGGCCGATGCGTGGCCTGCTCCCCCAGGGTTTCGAATAATGCCAAAAGGCTCTGTCGGCTTACGCCTCCAGAACCTCCCAACGTTTCGTTTTCGATTTCGGCGCGCATTCGATGATGCGTACAGTATCGCCGACCTTGAAAGCGTTCTTTTCATCGTGAGCCCGGTATTTCTTGGACTTACGAATGGTCTTTTTCAGAACCGGGTGTGTGAAACGACGTTCAACCGAAACGGTTACGGTTTGTTCGTTGGCGTCGCTTGTCACGGTGCCTTGCAGGATACGTTTGGGCATGTCTCAAGGCTCCCCTTATTCTGCGTCTGCTGCGGCAGCAGCAGCTTTTTCGTTCAGGATGGTCAGCACGCGCGCGGCGTCGCGCTTGACGGTGCGCATACGTGCGGTGTTTTCCATCTGACCCGTGGCCTGTTGAAAGCGCAGGTTAAAGCTCTCTTTCTTCAGGTTGGCCAGATCTTCACGAAGCTGGTCCGGGGTCTTCTCACGAAGCTCTTTGGCGTTCATTGCGCCTTTTCCTTTCTCACAACACCAGCAGGCCCCTGTCACTTGGTTCAGGGTCACCCAAACTCTGGTGGATGAATGACAAAACCACGATTTCCGGACGACTCGGCAAGCCATCCAGAATCCGCGAGATGCCGCTCTATAAGGGAGGGCCGCGACCAAGGCAAGGGGTAAGCCCGCGCCTTTTTTCGCCCGCGCAGCAAAACCGCACTCCACCGGGCCAATTCCACAGCTCCGCCCCAAACGCAAAGAAGCGGCCCGTGGCGGACCGCTTCCTTTGTCATGTCGCTTGCTGATTACCTGGGTGGCTCTGTGGCTTCCTGGGTATCGCTTGCTGCATGTGCTTCCCGCGTGGGTGGCTGCGATCCGTGGCGTATGGCTGCGGCGTGGCTTCCTGACGGGAGAGACATTGCGGGGTGCCTAGCTGTTGCTGGCTAGGGGCTTGCTCTTGCTTGGGCCCGCTGTGTCGTTGATTGGGGTGTAGCACCCAACGATTCCCCATGCAAGCAAAAAATTCAATAGAATCAAATAGTTGACAGTTTTTATCGGGATAGAATTATGAGTATTTCAATCAGGTATCTCCCTGCGGCCCCATACCGCCCCCAAAAACACAGATCAGACCCGCGCGAACCGCTCTGGATATTCACCCCATGCTGGGCTAAACCCTTGCGACATCGGGTTGAAACGCAACCCGGCTTTGCAACGCTTTGGCCCAATACCCATGTCACAGATCGAATCCCTCTTTGTTACCCGCCTCTACCGCGCCCGCCTGTCCGAACACGGCCCCGCGATTGATCCCGCCGAACTCGAAGCCTCCTGCTGGTCCATCGCTCAGGATGACGAGGCCGGCCAGAGATGGTGCGAAACCGAAGGCTATCCCGGCTATACCTCTTATGCCTCGCTCACCGACCTGCCCTGGCGATTCCCGATCTTTGCCGATCTGGTCAAGGTACTGGACAAACACGTGGCCGCGTTCCTGAACGATCTCGAATTTAACCTGGACGGACGCAACGTGGTGCTCGAGGATCTGTGGATCAACATCCTGCCCGATGGCGGCTTTCACGCCGCCCATATCCACCCCCATTCGGTGATTTCCGGCACCACCTATGTGGCCATGCCCAAAGGTGCCTCGGCGATCAAGTTCGAAGACCCGCGCCACGGCATGATGATGGCCCACCCGCCCCGCGTCAAAAACGCCCGGCGCGAATTGCAAAGCTTCATCTATCACCAGCCCGAAGTCGGTGACGTTCTGCTTTGGGAAAGCTGGCTGCGCCACGAGGTCCAGATGAACGAAGCCGAAGAAGAACGGATCTCGGTCAGCTTCAACTATAAATGGGAATAACACCGCGACCTTTTCAGGTCGTGGTTGCGAAACGCACGACAATTCCAGACATTTTTTGCAATTGGCCCCAAATCGGCCACAATGACCTCATATCCAGTCTCTGTTACAACGACAGGTACTGACCCCATGACACCCCGCATTTTCCGAATCCTCCCCCTCTTGGCTCTTGCCCCGCTCGTGGCCTGTGGCGAAACTCAGTCAACCGCAACACGGCTGAATACCGGCCCCGCCCTGTTTCAAAGCGGCAGTTTCGACGCCGCGCTGCTGGATGAGCAGGCAACAAGCCTGACCCGGCTGGCCGACGATATGGTTCGCAAATCGACAGGCAAAGGTGCCATGATCGGTGCCGCTGTGGGCTGCGGGTTGGCGATTGCGACTGCCAGCAGTGCTCAGGATTGCGTCGTCGGAGCGGCAGCAGGCGGTATAAGTGGTGCGTTGATGGGGCGGACATATGGAAATAAGCAGTTAGAAAAGCGGATCGCCCAGGTGAATGCCAGCGATATGGTCAAATCCATCCGCCGCAACAATTCCGCGCTTGACGAAGTGGCTCAGACCCTACCCGGCATCCTGGCCCAGCAAGACGCGGAATTGGCACAGCTCAAACGTGAGCAGGAAGCTGGAACGATGAGCGAAGCGCGCTACGAGAAGCGCGTTGCTGCCATACGCGACGCGCGCGCGAAACTGGCACTGGCCCTAACCGACAGCGCGCACAAAGCACGCCTTTCAGCGCAAAACCTCGGCGCTGCCGCCAAAAACGGGCAACCCGGATTGGGCTGGCATATCGGCGCGGCCAAGCGGATTGAGCAACAGGCGCTATCAACCCGCGCCCGAATTTCACTGCTCTGACGGCGCGGCTGGACCAAGAATTTTATCTAAAGCGTTTCCGCATCACGTTGACTCTGCGTGATGCGGAAACGCTGCGCGACACAGTAGGGATGTGGACGTTTCCAGCTCTTGCTGTGATCCAACAACAACTGGAAACGCTTTAAAATCCTTGGCACTCACTGTTGAAATCGTGTGCCCCTGTCAATCATCATCTCATCCACGCCCAAAAACAAACACCCCCGCGCGACTTCTCGCACGGGGGTAATCTTTTCGTCGCTTGGTGCGAAACCGGTTTACCAGTCTTCGCGCACGATCACGCGGGTTTTCACCGGCAGTTTCATCGCAGCAAGACGCAGCGCCTCGCGGGCGACATCGTCATTCACGCCGTCGATTTCAAACATCACGCGGCCCGGCTTTACCTTGCAAACCCAGCGGTCTACGGACCCCTTACCTTTACCCATACGCACTTCGATGGGCTTGGCTGTCACGGGGGTATCCGGGAAGATACGGATCCATACACGGCCCTGACGTTTCATATGACGCGTCATGGCACGACGGGCTGCTTCGATCTGGCGGGCGGTTACACGCTCGGGCGTGGTTGCCTTAAGACCATAGGAGCCGAAGTTCAGATCGGAACCGCCTTTTGCAAGACCTTTGATCCGGCCTTTGTGCATTTTGCGGAATTTGGTACGCTTTGGTTGAAGCATCTCTTTACCTCCTTAGCGGCGACCGCCAGCACCACGCGGTGCAGGGCCATCCTGGAGTTCCTGTGCTTTACGGTCACGCGCCTGCGGATCATGTTCCATGATCTCGCCTTTGAAGATCCAGACCTTGATACCAATGATACCATAGGCGGTCATGCCTTCGGCGTGTGCGTAATCGATGTCGGCCCGCAGGGTGTGAAGCGGCACGCGGCCTTCACGATACCATTCGGTCCGGGCGATCTCGGCACCACCAAGGCGGCCCGCAACGTTGACCCGGATACCCAGGGCACCCATGCGCATTGCGCTTTGAACCGAACGCTTCATTGCGCGGCGGAACGAAACACGACGCTCAAGCTGTTGCGCGATACCTTCGGCGACCAAGGCCGCGTCCAGTTCGGGCTTGCGCACTTCAACGATGTTGAGGTGCAGTTCGCTGTCAGTCATGTTGGCAATCTTCTTGCGCAGAGTTTCGATATCCGCGCCTTTCTTGCCAATGATCACGCCAGGGCGCGCGGTGTGGATCGTCACCCGGCACTTTTTATGCGGGCGTTCGATGATCACACGGGCCACGCCCGCTTGCTTGCACTCAACACCGATAAATTCGCGGATCTTGATGTCTTCCAACAGAAGATCACCGAAATCCTTGGTGTTGGCGTACCAACGGCTGTCCCAGGTACGGTTGACCTGAAGGCGCATGCCGATCGGATTGACTTTGTTACCCATTAGGCTTGCTCCTCAATCTGACGTACCTTGATCGTCAATTCCGAAAACGGCTTGATGATCTTGCCAAACCGGCCACGGGCGCGCGGGCGACCGCGTTTCATGGTCAGGTTCTTGCCGACATAGGCTTCCGCCACGATCAGCTCGTCCACGTCCAGGTTGTGGTTGTTTTCGGCGTTCGCAATCGCGGACTGAAGACATTTCTTCACATCCTCGGCGATCCGCTTTTTCGAGAAGGTCAGGTCCACGAGGGCCTTGTCCACCTTCTTGCCACGGATCATCGCGGCCACCAGGTTCAGTTTTTGCGGGCTTGTACGAAGCATGCGGGTTTTCGCCATTGCTTCGTTGTCGGCCACGCGGCGGGGATTCTTTGCCTTGCCCATGACTTACTTCCGCTTCGCTTTTTTGTCAGCGGCGTGACCATAATAGGTACGGGTCGGCGAATATTCACCGAACTTCTGACCAATCATGTCTTCCGTGACGTTGACAGTGATGTGTTTCTGACCGTTGTAAACGCCAAACGTCAGGCCCACGAATTGGGGCAGGATCGTCGAGCGGCGCGACCAGATCTTGATAACTTCGTTGCGGCCCGACTCGCGCGCTGCTTCGGCTTTTTTCAGCACGTAAGCATCGACGAAAGGACCTTTCCATACAGAGCGAGACATATATTAACGCCCCTTCTTCTTGGCGTGACGCGAGCGGATGATCAGCTTTTGCGACGCTTTGTTCTTGTTGCGAGTGCGCGCACCCTTGGTCGGCTTGCCCCACGGGGTCACCGGGTGACGACCACCCGAAGTCCGGCCTTCACCACCACCGTGCGGGTGGTCGATCGGGTTCATGACAACACCACGAACCGACGGACGGATGCCCTTGTGGCGCATACGACCGGCTTTACCGAAGTTCTGGTTGGAATTGTCGGGGTTGGACACGGCACCCACGGTGGCCATGCACTCCTGACGCACAAGGCGCAGCTCGCCCGAGCTCAGACGGATCTGGGCATACCCACCGTCACGGCCAACGAACTGGGCATATGTACCTGCGGCGCGGGCAATCTGACCACCCTTGCCGGGTTTCAGTTCGATGTTGTGAACAATGGTCCCGATCGGCAGGCCGCTGAACGGCATTGCGTTGCCCGGCTTGATGTCGGCTTTGGCGCTTGCGATGACCTGGTCACCAACGGCCAGACGCTGAGGCGCGAGGATATAGGCCTGTTCGCCATCCTCGTATTTGACCAGCGCGATGAAGGCGGTCCGGTTCGGATCGTATTCGATCCGCTCGACGGTGGCCGCCACATCAAATTTGTTACGTTTGAAGTCTACGATCCGGTAAAGGCGTTTTGCCCCACCACCGCGACGACGCGATGTGATACGTCCGGTATTGTTCCGACCGCCCGACTTGGTCAAACCCTCGGTGAGGGATTTGACAGGACGTCCTTTCCAAAGCTCCGAACGGTCAATCAGCACCAGCCCGCGCTGGCCCGGCGTCGTCGGCTTATACGACTTGAGTGCCATGCTTTCTGTCTTCCGTTTAGCAAGCGGCGGGCCATGCCCGCCTATGAGTTAGGCCCCCGTAGGTGCCAAAGGTATAGGCCCCCGAAGGTGCCCGATTCAAAACATCAACAGGCCTGAGGACGAATCCCAAAGCCAGCGACCGGGCGGATGTAACAGGGATGATGGGGGGTGTCTATAGGATGCGTCTTATTTCTTTGGGCCTTTGCCGACCTGACCCCGGACCTGTATCAACGGCGCATGGCGGCCTGCGGCCAATTCCCCCACCTGAGCCGGCACCACTTGCAAAGGCGCGCCAAGCTTGCTTTCGTGCGCTGGCAACCACCCAGCCAGGATTGGAAAGCCCATGACGCTTGAAAACATTGTTGATCTCAAAACCTATCCGATTGCCGATCCGGCGTTTCGCGACGCGTGCAAGGCAGAGTTTGACAAGACCGGAGCGTTGGCCATGCCGGGTTTTGTTCTGGATTCCGCGATTGAGGCCATCCGGGCCGAGGGCATTGCGAATGAGGACAAAGTCTATGCCAACCGCGAAGAGCACACGGTCTATCTCAGCGCGCCGGACCCGACCTATCCGAGCGACCATGCCCGCAATCGGATAGTGGTGTCGTCCAAGGGCTGTATCACCGACGATCTGATCCCCGGGGATTCGGCCCTGCGGACGCTTTATAATTCCGAACTATTCCGGGATTTCCTGTGCCATGTCCTCGGCGAAAAGGCGCTCTATCCCTATGCGGACCCGCTTTCGTCGATCAACCTGCACTTTGCCCGCACCGGCGAAGAACTGGGCTGGCATTTTGACAATTCGTCCTTTTCGATCACCCTCATGGTTCAGCCCCCCGAAAAGGGTGGGCAGTTTGAATATGTCGAAAACGTGCGGGATGCGGATGCGGGCGATATGAATTTCGCGGCGGTGGATGACATCCTTGATGGCAAAACCCCGGTCAAAACCCAGCGGGCCGAGGCCGGGACGCTGATTTTCTTCCGCGGCCGTAATGCCATGCACCGGGTGGCCCCGAATGAGGGGGAACGCACGCGGATGCTCGCCGTGCTGGCTTATAACGCAGAGCCGGGGGTGTCGCTCTCAAAAGAGGCCCGGATGACGTTCTACGGGCGGACGGGCTAATCCCCTCTGACACCCTGCCACATAAAAAGCCCCCCGGCACATACCGGGGGGCTTTTCAAATCTCATAGGGTGGGCAACCTGCCCAGCACCCACTCACAACCCGGTCGAAATGTCGATCGTGTTGCCTTCTTCCAGGGTGACATAGGCCTTTTTCACGTCTTTGCGCTTACCCAACTGGCCACGGAACCGTTTCACCTTACCTTTGGTGATGGTGGTGTTCACGGCCTTGACCTTCACACCAAACAGGGCCTCAACGGCCTCTTTGATGGCGGGTTTGTTGGCGTCGATTGCCACTTCGAACACAACCGCGTTGGCCTCGGAGGCCATGGTTGCCTTCTCGGTGATAACCGGCTTGCGGATCACGTCATAGTGTTTTGCTTCGGCACTCATTTCAGGCGAGCCTCCAGAGCTTCGACACCTGCTTTGGTGATCACCAGGGTGTCACGCTTGAGGATGTCATATACGTTTGCGCCCATCGTCGGCAGGATATCCAGACCCTCGATGTTGCGTGCGGCCTGGGCGAACCCTTCGTTGACGGCAGCGCCATCAATGATCAGGGCGCGTTTCCAGCCCAGGTTCTTGACCTGTTTGGCCAGAGCCGAGGTTTTGCCTTCGGATGCCGCGTCTTCAATGATCACCAGCTCGCCTGCCTTGGCTTTCGCCGACAGTGCGTGCTTGAGACCAAGCTTGCGGAACTTCTTGGGCAGGTCATGACCGTGCGAACGCGGGGTCGGACCCTTGTAGATACCACCTTTGCGGAAGATCGGCGCGTTACGGTCACCGTGACGTGCGCCACCGGTGCCTTTTTGGCGATAGATCTTTTTGGTCGAATAGGAGGTTTCCGAACGGGTTTTGACCTTGTGGGTGCCCTGCTGCGCGTTGTTGCGCTGCCAGCGGACGACACGGTGCAGGATATCCGCGCGGGGTTCCAGGCCGAACAGATCTTCGGACAGGTCCACCGACCCGGCCTTGCCGCCGTCCAGTTTGATCACGTCAAGTTTCATGCTTCACCACCTTCCGCGGGTGCTTCTTCCGCAGGTGCTTCTGCAGCAGGTGCCGCAGCCGATTTCAGAGCGGCCGGGAACGGCACGCCATCAGGAAGTTTCTTTTTCACAGCGTCCTTGACGGTCACCCAACCACCTTTGGAACCGGGCACGGCGCCCTTGATGAACACCAGGCCACGCTCGGCATCGGTTTTCACCACTTCCAGGTTTTGGGTTGTCACACGAACGGCACCCATGTGGCCGGCCATCTTCTTACCTTTGAAGACTTTGCCCGGGTCCTGACACTGACCGGTCGAACCGTGCGAACGGTGGCTGATCGACACACCGTGCGACGCACGCAGACCGCCAAAGTTATGGCGCTTCATCGCACCGGCAAACCCTTTACCGATCGAGGTGCCCGCAACGTCGACCTTCTGACCGGCAATGTAATGCTCGGCAGAAATCTCTTCGCCAACGGCGATGAGGTTGTCTTCGGAGACGCGGAACTCGGCAACCTTGCGCTTGGGTTCCACTTTCGCTGCTGCGAAGTGGCCACGCATGGCTTTGGAGGTACGCTTGGCCTTGGCCGCACCGGCACCCAGCTGAACGGCGGTATAGCCGTCGCGCTCGCTGGTGCGCTGGTCCACAACCTGAAGACCTTCGAGTTGGAGAACGGTCACAGGGATCTGCTTGCCGTCTTCCATGAAAAGCCGGGTCATGCCGACTTTCTTTGCAATAATTCCAGAACGCATCACGATCTCCTTATACCGAGATCTGAACGTCAACGCCCGCCGCCAGGTCGAGCTTCATCAGCGCGTCCACGGTCTGAGGCGTCGGATCCACGATGTCGAGCAGACGCTTGTGCGTGCGGATCTCGAACTGATCGCGGGACTTTTTGTTCACGTGGGGGCCACGCAGAACTGTGAATTTTTCGATCTTGTTGGGGAGCGGGATGGGCCCGCGCACCTGTGCACCGGTACGTTTGGCGGTGTTGACGATCTCGGCGGTGCTGGCATCCAGCACGCGATAGTCAAACGCCTTCAGCCGGATACGGATGTTTTGGCTTTGCATATCTTCAGCCCTTTCAGAGGCCTTGGAGTTGATAGGACGACAGGAGGCTCATTCCCCCTGCCCTCGTCGAACTCAGAAAGCGGGACCGAATCCCGCTTTCGAGTCGTCCGCAATAGCGAACTCGCGCGATATATCGGGGGTTGGGCGATGTGGCAAGGGGGAATGTTGAATGCTGGAAAGTTCAACAGCACACTCTGGGGTAATCCCCCCATTTTCAGAGGGGCGCTTCAGTAGAATCTAAGCTGCTTTCAGTTTTTGTATCGGGGTCAGGCCACCGATCCCCATATTTGGTCTTTCGTTGTTATATGTCCATGGTGCGGCCACGAGGCGTCAGATCAAGATTTCTGTTCTACACTAATTTTCAGACCAACTATCTACTTTGCAACGAAAAAGGCCGCCCCTTTCGGAGCGGCCTTTCTGGTTTGTCACCGTTGAGGCTCTCGCAGGTTTGCCTGTGGCAAGCCCACTGCCGCCTTACGACGATCTTCGACACAGCCCAAGCGGCGCGTCTCGGGATCGTGGATTACTCCACGATCTTCGACACAGCCCAAGTGGCGCGTCTCGGGATCGTGGGTTACTCCACGATCTTCGACACGACACCGGCGCCGACGGTACGGCCGCCTTCGCGGATGGCGAAACGCAGGCCGTCTTCC